>Ga0073914_10000018_pt1 | contig 25183 bp, 29 predicted proteins | sample GWRWT4_30Apr14_FD_71481 | JGI IMG/M metagenome (GOLD analysis project Ga0073914, IMG submission 71481) | Sand microcosm microbial communities from a hyporheic zone in Columbia River, Washington, USA - GW-RW T4_30-Apr-14 | ecosystem: Engineered > Artificial ecosystem > Sand microcosm >... | reverse complement strand
GTCACCAGCAGACAAAAGCCGAAACAGAAGGCGAGCACGGTGATGAGCATCATTTCACGGCTGTTGGAGCGCGCCACAAAGCTAAGTACTCGCGGCACGATCAGCAGGCCCAGCAGCAGCGCCACCACGAGAAAAATGCCGAGTTTGCTGATGGTACCCACCACTGCGCCGGCGCTGACGCTGCCGGTGAGTGCGATACCGGAGAGGAGTGCCAGAATGGCAATCGCCAGGATGTCTTCCACAATCAGGATGCCGAAAATCAGTTGGGCGAAGCGCTGCCGTTTCAGTCCCAGCTCATCCAGTGCCTTGACGATGATGGTGGTGGAAGAGATGGCCAGCATGGCGCCGAGAAAGAGCGAGCCCATCTCCGACCAGTCGAAGGCCTGGCCTATTTCATAACCCACCCACACCATCAGCACGATTTCGGTGAGGGCACCAATCACCGCAGTGGCACCCACCTTGCGCAATTTCTTCAGGCTGAACTCAAGGCCCAGGGAGAAGAGCAGAAAGACCACCCCCAGCTCGGCCAGCAGTTCGATGGTTTCACGATCGGTCACGAGCGAATAAGGGGCGTGTAGGGACCGGCAATCTGCCGGCGGCGATATAGCCCAGCACCACTGGTTGCCGCAGGCGGTGAAAGATGACCGTGATCAGGCCGGCCAGCAGCATGATGATGGCCAGGTCCTGCAGAAAGGCATTGGCGTGCGACAAACCGGTTTCTCCGTGTCAGATACAAACTAATAGCAGATTCTTATGAAAGACCTACATGTAATCAATTTAACTAATGTATCCCTGCTGCGCATACTGACGGCCTGACTAGAGACAGGAAGGCCCTTATGAAGATCCGACTCCCCGCAATGACATCACAGGTCACTACACTGAAAAGTCTTCGCAAAGGCTTGGGTGTGGCCATTACAGCGGCAGGTGCTGGCGTGGCACTTCATGCTGCGCTCTTGCACTTTACGGCACTGCCTTTGTTGCTCGCTGTCTTGGCCGCGATCCTCTTGCTGGCCTTGGCGGCTTCAGCGCTTGCCTGGACTTTGCTCCCGCAGCCTCAGTTGCAGCCTGTGCGGGTAGCGTTGCCGGCACCGCGCCCGTGGCGTTAACGGTAAGGCAGTATTGCGATCCATTACTTTACATGAAAGGAGAACATGATGAGTGCTACCAAAAAGACTCCTGCCAAGCAGGCACCTGCCTCTGGCAGACCGGCTCCGGAAATCCATATCGGGATTGATGACAAGGCGCGCCAAAAAATTGCTGAAGGCCTGTCTCATGTGCTGGCGGAAACGTTCACGCTCTACCTCAAGACACACAATTTTCACTGGAATGTGACCGGTCCCATGTTCAACACCCTGCACCTGATGTTTGAGGCGCAGTACAACGAGCTGTGGCTGGCCGTGGATTCGCTGGCAGAACGTATTCGCTCCCTGGGTACGTATGCGCCCGGCTCTTACAAGGCGTTTGCCAAACTCTCCACGATTCCCGAAGCAGATGGTGTGCCAGCTGCAGAGGACATGATCCGGCAACTGGTTGAGGGGCATGAAGCCGTGGTGCGCATTGCCCGTGGTGTGTTCAGTGTCGCCGAAGATGCCAAGGATGAGTCCACCGCCGATCTGCTCACCCAGCGCCTGCAAGTGCATGAAAAAACCGCGTGGATGCTGAGGAGCCTGCTCGGCTGAGCCAGTTCAGCGGCACGCTTTCCTCGTTTCTCAGGCTCTCCTGATGCGGTGGTCATAAGACCGTGTCAGGAGAGCTTTGTCTTGTGCGGCCACGCTTAGCCATTCCGTCCCGTTATCACTTGGAAAAATTCCCGTCATTTTCATTCGGGCCTCGCATTCAATCAGCAAAGCCCGAACAATTGCCGCTCTTCCCTTGCGGTGTCCGCCATGTCGAGCCCAGCCTCTGCTGCACGTTCAGGTTATGCCTACGCTGCGGCCACCGTGATGATCTGGGCCGGCTTTGTGTTGCTCAGCCGTTTCGCGGGACGAACTGCCCTGAATGGCAACGATCTGGCGGCATTACGATTTGCGACGGCGTCCCTGATCCTGTTGCCGGCCTGGTGGTTTCGCTGGCGCGTTCCCCTGTTCAATCTGCGCATGCTCACACTGGCCCTGATCGGTGGCCTGGGTTATTCGCTGGCCGCCTACTGGAGCTTTCATTTTGCGCCGGCCGCGCATGGTGCCGTGCTGCTGTCCGGTGTCCTTCCGTTTTTTGTGGCGGCAGTGGCATGGCTGCTGGTCGGTGAGCGGCCACGCGCACGGTTGGGGCATGCACTGATCTGCATTGCCGCCGGTGTTGCCTGCCTGGCCCTGCACAGTCTGGCCGGGCTTGCCCAAAGCTGGCCGGGCGACCTGCTCCTGCTGGGTGCTTCGCTGCTGTGGGCCTTCTATACCGTGCTGGTGCGGCAGTGGGGCTACAAGCCGGTGGAGACCACCATAGGAGTGGCCTTGCTGTCGGCTCTTGTCTATTTGCCGGTGTATGGCTTGCTGCTGCCTAAGGGAATAGCCGTGGCACCGCTGTCTGCCATTGTCACCCAGGCACTGTACCAGGGTGTTTTTGTCGCGATCATTGCCATGGTCATGTACATGCAGGCCTTGGCCCGTCTGGGCCCGCTGAAGCTGGGCACGGCGATGGCGACCGTGCCGGCGGTTGCCGGTATTGGCGCTACGCTGGTGCTGGGCGAGCCCTTCTCCCTGTGGCTGCTGGGCGGCCTAATCCTCACCAGTCTTGGCGCCTGGCTGGGAACGCGCTGACACTCTCGCCTCGGCTCATATCAATTAACTATTGAATCCAGCTGCATAATTGATTGGCTCGATCCGTCGGGCCTGTCTATCTTTCCTCCTGCAGGCCGCGCAAGCCGTGCGCAAACAGGAGTCCGCCATGAGCATGGGTATTTCCCGCATTGCCACTGAAGCATCCGCAATGTCGACCATACTGCTTGGGCTGTTTGCCACCTATGCGCAAGGCAAGTGACTGCGATCCCCGCCGACAGGAGCAAAAACGATGAGCAAGAAGCTGACCGCCGCCAATGGCGCCCCGATTCCCGATAACCAGAATACGGCCACTGCCGGCCCGCGCGGTCCGGCCCTGATGCAGGACTGGTGGTTGCTGGAGAAACTGGCGCATTTTGATCGCGAGCGCATTCCCGAGCGGGTGGTGCATGCCAAGGGGTCTGGCGCCTTTGGCACACTCACCATCACCGGCGATGTGTCGAAGTACGCCAGGGCAAAAATATTCTCGAAAGTCGGCAACAAAGCCGAGACCTTCTTGCGCTTTTCAACGGTGGCTGGTGAGCGTGGTGCCGCCGATGCCGAGCGCGATGTGCGCGGTTTTGCGCTCAAGATTTATACCGAGGAAGGCAACTGGGACATCGTGGGCAACAACACCCCCGTGTTCTTTATCCGTGATCCGCTGAAATTCCCTGATTTCATCCATACGCAAAAGCGTGACCCCAAAACCAATCTGCGCAGCAATATTGCAGCATGGGATTTCTGGTCCCGCCATCCGGAGTCCCTGCATCAGGTGACCATCCTCATGTCCGATCGCGGCCTGCCGCAAAACTTGCGCCAGATGCACGGTTTTGGCAGTCACACTTACAGCTTTCTGAATGCGAAGAACGAGCGCGTCTGGGTGAAGTTTCACTTCAAGTCCCTGCAGGGCATCGCTACCTGGACGGATGCTGAAGGGGCTGCCGTCGTCGCTGGTGACCGCGAGTCCTCGCAGCGTGACCTGTTTGAAAATATCGAGAAGGGAAATTTTCCGAAATGGCGCTTCTGCATACAGGTGATGACGGAGGAGCAGGCAGCAAGATCGCCGTTCAATCCCTTTGATCTCACCAAGACCTGGACGCAGAAGGAGTACCCGCTGATTGAAGTCGGCATTCTCGAGCTCAACCGCAATCCGGAGAATTATTTTTCTGATGTGGAGCAGGCGGCATTCACGCCCGCCAATCTGGTGCCCGGCATCAGCTTCTCGCCGGACAAGATGCTGCAAGGGCGATTGTTCTCCTACGGCGATACACACCGCTATCGTCTTGGCATCAATCACCACCAGATTCCGGTGAATGCGCCGCGCTGCCCTTTTGCCAGTTTCCATCGCGACGGTGCCGGCCGTGTCGACGGCAATATGGGCGCAACGGTGAATTACCAGCCCAACCGTTTTGGCGAGTTTGCCGAGTCGCCGGAAGTTGCTGAGCCGCCGCTGGATATGGGTAGCGTGGCTGACCGCTTTGACCATCGTGTCGACACGGATTACTACAGTCAGCCGGCAGCGCTCTTCCATCTCATGAACGATGACCAGAAGCAGCAGCTCTTCGGCAATATCGCGCGCCATATCAATGGTGTGCCGGATGACATCATCCAGATACAGCTTGAGCACTTCCGCAAAGCTGATCCGGCCTATGCCGAAGGCGTGAAGAACGCACTGGCGGGCCTGAGGCGCTGAGTGAGGGGGGAACAGGGAGTCTGCGGGCTTCCTGTTTTCTTTTGGCGCTTTTTGCCAGATGGGCCGGGGCGGCCTTGTGTGCTGCGGTGCATCTGAAAATGCTTCGGGCTCGTATAGCCGGATACAGGGGCAGTTTCTGCCCGCCGTGCGGCCCGATTATTGTGATTTGCCTTCACCTTTATACTTTAAGGTCAGTTTCATGGTCACCGGCTCTCGTCCAGATGGTGCCCGGCCTGCTAGAGTTTTGGTGTCTGCCCGTGAGGGCGGCATCGTGGTCAGCCACTTTTATAACGATTTTGGGGATATTCATGGCCGAGGATCTGGCCCCTCTGGTTTACCGAACGGCGCTGGGCGACCAGCGCGCTTTTGAACTTCTCTACCAGCAAACTTCCTCCCGGCTTTACGGTGTGGCGCTGACATTGTTGCGCCGGCGCGATCTTGCCGAAGAGGTCCTGCAAGAGGCGTATGTGAAGATATGGCATGCGGCCGGCACCTATCAGCCGGATCGTGGCACCGTATCCACCTGGCTCAGCACCATCGTGCGGCGCAGCGCCATCGATCGCTTGCGCCGCCAGAAAAATGACACGCTTGCTTCGCAGGAACCCGAGGACTGGGATGTGGTGGACGAAGACACTCCGAGCCCTTTGCAGCAGTTGCTGGATGACGCGGACAGCAAGCGCTTGTCGCGGTGCCTGGAGCATCTGGACGAACGTCAGCGCGAGTCGTTGCGTCTGGCTTTCTTTCAGGGTCTCACGCACAGCGAGCTGGCCCTAAAGCTGGAAACCCCTCTTGGAACGGTGAAGGCCTGGATACGTCGCGGCCTCGACAAGCTGAAGGGCTGCCTCCATGAAGTATGACAATCCCGAGTTGCAGCACCGGCTGGCAGCAGAGTACGTGCTGGGGACGTTGCACGGGCAGGCCCGCCTGCGCTTTGAAAAGCTGCTGACAGAAAACGAAGCCTTGCGCCGTCGCGTGTCGGCCTGGGAGGCGCGTCTTGTCCCTTGGGCAGGAGCCATGAAGGAGGTCGTGGTGCCGCCACGTGTCTGGCAGAGCATCCAGGGGCGTCTCGGGTTTATCACGCCTTCTGAAAGGCCGTCCGGCTTCTGGCGCTGGTGGGCCTGGGGCAGCACGGCGCTGGCAACTGCTTTTGCCCTGGTGCTGGTGGTGCGGCCAGCTGCGCCGCCGCCGGAGCCACTGCCGGCGGGTCCGGAGTATCGTGATCTTGCCGTGCTGAGCACGGACAAAGCGGAAGCGGTCTGGATTGTGCGTACGCGACGTGATGGCGCTGCCCTGGAGTTCTCCGGCCTCAGTGCCGTGAAAGTGCCTGCTGATCGTGACCTTGAGTTGTGGGCTATTCCTGCGTCGGGAGCGCCGCGTTCCCTGGGCGTGATGAAAGTGCGTAATGGCCGTGTGGCAGAGGTGGAGCTGACGGCGGGTATCAAGTCACGCATGGCTGATGGAGTGGCGCTGGCCGTTAGCCTTGAGCCCACGGGTGGTTCCCTGACCGGCGCTCCGACCGGGCCCGTACTCTGGAGCGGCAAATTGCAGGGCTGAGTCAGCGGTTTTCCCCGGTTTTTGATGAATATCACGATAACCGGGGAAATTCCGTGATTACCGATATTGTTCCCGATACAGATGCTGGTAAATTTGCCACCTGTGTAAACGCTGCCTTTATTTTGTGGGGGACTCATGCGGAAACTGCTTAATGCCTGCCTGCTCGCGGGTTTGCCGTGTGTGGTCATGATGACGACCGCATCCGCTGGCCCCATCTATCAATGTGAAGAAAACGGCCGCAAGGTATTCAGCCAGCAACCCTGTGGTGCTGATGCCAAAGTGGTGCGCAGCGAGAACGCCGACCGGGTGGTTGCCTTGACCGCCGACATTTCATCGGCCGATATCGGCTATCTCTGTTCCTTGTCCATGCGTTCCTGGGAGAAGCAGAGTCAGGACCGGCGCAACAAGAGCGGGAACTATTATTACGGCTCCAGCTCTGGTAACTCTGAAGAACGGCGCCGTGGTTTTGTGCTGTCGCATATTGAAAACCTCGAGAAGATTGCTGCCGACGATCCTGAGCTCTATGACATCGCCAAGAGCATTTCCAGTCGCAGCTTTTATGGCGACCCTTCCTCTTATCTCTACGATGCCGAGCGTGCCAAGGCGCGGAAAGACTGCGTTAATGATGTTAGCTACAGTCTTGAGCGCTTGACTCAACGGCGCAAGGCAGAGGATGACCGTCGCTTTGGCATAAAGAAATGATGTGGCAGGGCAATGGAGTGTTTTCCTTCTCCTGAGAAGAGCCCTGACTCCTGCATGTAGCACCCGCAAAGAAAAAGGAGCCCCAAAGGCTCCTTTTTCTTTGCGGGATTGCGTTAGCCGCCCAGTACGGCAGTCACTTCAGTGGAGCCATAGAATCCCTGCAGGTGTGCCTTTACCCGCGTTTCCAGATGACCTGAGTTTTCCAGCTCGGCAAGGATCGGTGTCAATACGTGCCGGACTTCGCCTTGCAGGCGTTTCTTATCCAGTCCTATGCTTTCCAGAGCGCTGATGGCTGGGTCATTGCCCCATTTCTCGAACCAGGCATGCACCAGCTCGTTTAAAAGTTCGCGGGCATAGGTGGTTTGGCGGAAGTGATTCCAGAGGGTGCTGCCAATATCCACGACATCATCAACGTCGTCGCCTTCCACGTACCGGGTGGCACGATCCAGTGGTTGCGACTTGATCTGTTGCCAGAACTGGCGCGACACGGCCTTCAGCTTTGGTGTTTCCAGCGCGTGCTCCACCAGCCGTTCGCTCATTTCCATGGTGGCGCGGGTGTTGCGCTTTACGTAGCTTTTGAGGGCATTTTCCAGTGCGGCATCAAGCGAGCCCATGCGGTCCATCACGCCCTTGCCTATTTTCATGAGCGAGGACATGCCGGGGACTTTCTTGGCCAGGCCACCGTCTTCCAGCATGTAATTCTTCACGCCGTTATAAACCAGATCGGAAATAAGCTGGGTCACGGCAGGGTTTTGCATGACCGCATGCACGATCTGGCGGCGCACTTCTTCAAGCTCGACCAGCTTGTCCACGATGAGGTCGTATTCACGGGCATTGAGCAGTTCTTCGAGTTTGGTCTTGCCATTAAGCGGGCTTTTCAGTGCGCGGGTGGCAATATGGCTGATCTGTGCAAGCAATCGTTCGCTGGGTGTGATCTCGAAAACATTGCGCAGCAGGAAATCACGTACCCGGACTTCATCCACGACGCTTTTGACCGGGCGGTTGGCCAGCCAGTCCCAGAAGCCGGCGGTTTCTTCATCCAGCAGGCCATCAAGAGCGGTGCCAGACAGCTGTTTCATCACATGGCGGGTATGGGCATCGAGCAGGGCCTGTGCGGTGGGGTGCATTTTTTTCTCCTGGAGGCGGCCGGGGTTTTGTCAGGGGCCAACATTAACGCACTTGGCGTATTTGACTATGGCAAATACGCCCTGGATCGGGCCTGCCGGGGCGAGCAGTTTCATGGTGGCCGGGAATGACGAGTAATCGTCGCCACGACCGGTGCAACTGCCGGATTTTCCACCATGAAATCTTGTCCGTCGCCTCTACACTCCGCTGATGCGGGCCTGTCTTGTGCGGAAGAAACGATTCAGGGATCGTCATCGGTCTTATTGATGTTATTCTGCGGGCTTCGCGTTGTCCGTGTCGGGAAGGTATATGAGCGAGTATCTGCAGCGCGAGCACAATGTCTGGGATCTGACCAAGCTGGCGAATCATGATCGCGCCACCCGCTTTGTCATGCGCTTCCAGGAGTCACTGTGCGTTTTTACTCCGCCGGTCGAGCAGCTCTATACCAACTATGAAATCATCGTTCCGGAAGCCGACGGACGAAAGCTCATCATTTTGCCAAACCCCCACGCTTTTCATGACACCTTCAGCCATATCAATGCGGATGCCGTTGTACAGACCAGCCTGTTTATCGCGCCTGATGCGCAGGGCAACCTGCAGCTTCTGGTGCCCCTGAGCAACGGTGGCCGGCGAGCGATGCCGCTGGGCGTAGGGCTCAACTTCATTCAGACCAAGCTTGGCTCTAATGTGCCGTTTCTGCCGGTGCTCACCAAAGGCGATTTGCGTGAATTCAAGCAGTCAACGCCGATTCTGCATTTGCATCGCATTGTGCTGCACAAGGTCACCCGGCATTCCGAGATGGAGATCCGTGCCATTCGCAAATCCATCCAGGACAAGCTGATCCGGCATTTCGGTTTTGCCGCCGTGGGCAAGGCGGCGCTGGCCTGACGCGGTTCCGCTTTTTTTATGCCTGAAGCGTGAGATCTAGCGGCGGCCCGACGCCCTGATGAAATTGACCATGCGTTCCAGGTCCGTGCGGGCCTCCGGCATGACGGGTACAAAAATGGGCCAGACATGAAGCACATCAGGGCGTGACAGCAGGGTGACATCCACGCCGGCAGCACGCGCTTTCTTTGCAACGGCATAAGCATCATCACGCAGGCATTCCTGCTCGCAGACCGTGATGAACAGGGGCGGCAAGCCGGTGAAATCCCCCAGTGCCGGAGAAGCATAAGGATTCAGGGCATCGGCCGGGTACTGGGCATACAGCGGGCGGCCGGTTTCCAGCATGGCCTTGCTCAGCATCCAGTCGCTGGCATCATTGCTGGTGATGCTGGGATTGATGAAGCGCACATCGGATACCGGCGAGAGCACGACGGCGCATTTGGGCAGTGGCCGGCCGGCATCACGCAGGGCAAGCAGGGTGCCGAGTGTCAGGCCGCCACCGGCAGAGTCACCGGCCAGGGTGATCTGGTCAGCACGCCAGCCTTTTTTCAGCAGCAGCTCATAGCTGGCGAGACAGTCTTCAATGGCGGCCGGGAAGGGATGCTCCGGTGCCAGGCGATAATCAGGCAGCCAGATTTCGGCATCCAGCGCCTTGGCCAGGCGGCTGCAGAAGTTGTGATAAGTGCGTGTCTTGCCACAGACGTAGCCACCACCGTGCAGATAAAGAATGGCCTGGCCCGGTTTTGTTACGCTCACGCGGTCATAACGCAGGGTGTTGATCTGCAGGCGCTCCACGCTGACACCGGACGGCAGCCAGGTCGGCATGGGTGGTTTGTTCATGTGAATGCGCAGGTGACGAACAAGTGCGTCGGGTGTGGACGGTGTGTGTTTTATGGAAAAACGGGCACCGATCATAATGGTGCGGGCAATCAGGCTGGGCATGAGGTATCTGTGCTGGCAGTAAACAAGGTGCGGAAACATAGCCTGTTCATTTGCCGGGAACCAGACCCTGCTGATCCGAAGTTTTGTCCCGGGAGGCCATATTCAGGCCGTTGTCACCGGGATCCCCTTGCGCACGGCCTGATCCCTGCTGTGGGCAGGGAATTGTTGTCACAATCCGGCATGCATTACCCTAGGCCCCTGTTTTTCCTCGAGAGGACTCCGTCGGCATGACAAGATCAAGCCTGAGCATCGATATCCCGGCCAGCCCGGCGGCAGTTTATGACTACGTGTCGCGTCCTGCTCACTGGCGCGAGTGGCAACTGGCGTCGCTGGGCGTACACGAGCTGGGCGTGCAGGAAATCAGCAAGGATTCATTGGTGGCAGGACGCCGCTTCGAGGGTGATGTCACCACATCCGGGCGCACCTACCACCTCACCTGGCTGGTGGAAGAAAGCCGGCCTGGCCAGTACTGGCGTGCCTCGGCCTATATGGCTGATGGCAGCACGGTAAAGTTGTTTTACGAGTTCAAGCCGACAGAGGCGGGAACGCATTTCACCCGAACGCTCGACTATGTGTTCGAGCCCCTGTTCCTGCGTTTTCTGGACAGGCTCTTCCTGCGCAAAAGAGTGGAGAAGCAGTCCGTGCTGGCCCTGCAGAACCTGCGCAATCACTTCATCAAATAAGCGGCACTACTCGGCGGTTTTGCTGTCAAGAATCCTGGAGACAGCAGCGGACTGATAAAATCCCTCCAGGTTTCGGCGAATAACCGGCTCCAGCAGTTTTTTCTTTTTCAGCATGGCCAAAACGGGCGGTGCAAAGCGCATGGCGTCGCGGATCGCGATGTCGCGGGTGATGCCCATTTCATTGAGCAACTCGCGCAGTGTGGTGTCACCGTATTTGTCGAAGAAGCTGTCAATGCCACCATCGATCATGGCGCTGTAAAACGGTGTCAGGCGAAGTTCGCGCCATGTTTCGTATGCGATGACAAACAGCTCTTCCACATCCAGCCCTGTGACGGCTTTTTTGAAATCAGCCACCGGCCTTTCCTTGATGAGGTCCCAGACATCCAGAGCCAGTTCGCGGATTCTTTCCTCATCAAAATGATCCAGAAGGAAATCTTCGCTGCGATTAAGGATGTTTTGCAGGCTTTTCTGGATGTATTTGCGCAGGTTTTCTTCCATCGTTTCTTCCAGTGCGGGCAATGCAGCACCGAATAGCGACTGGCCAAGCCGGACAGCTTGCGCCGCGCCCGGTATTTGTCGGGCGCGCGCCGCGCTTTGCTGTGCATAATCACGCACGCCTTCCAGCACCACATCAGACACCAGTGCGCTATAGACAGGATTGGCGACAGCTTCATGCACAATCCATTCACGCAGTTCGCGCATTTCAAGAATCTTGTCGAGAAACTCGGCAAACATGCCATCGGGCAGCAGCTCATTGAGCGTGGTGGCATCGTGCACAGGGTTGCTGTAAAGGGAACGGGCAATGTCACCGACCAACTCGGGAATGGCACCTGACAGCTCCAGCTCCACGGCATAACCGCGCACGGTTTCCTTGATCATGTCACGGGTAACGCTTTCATTGAGCGTGATCTTTTCGGCATCAGAGAGTGCGTGGTCGATCTCAGTTTCAATCAGGCTCTGCAGCGATTTTCCGCCAAGACGGTCAATGGTGTGTGCAATATGGGCTTCCAGCAGGGCTTCGGCCTGGGGATGCATCCGCTTTGCCATGTCATGCTCCTTTTCAGAATGGGCTGATGCTAGCAGCTTGAGACGCGAAAATCAGGGACCATACTGGCCCCTGCAGGCAAGCAGGACCTGAGTGCAATAAAAAGGCCGTCATATCATGAGCGGCCTTTTTATTGCCGGCTTATGCCGATTGTTAATAGCCTTTCATTTTGCTTTCGCGTGGGATGAACAGCTGGCGGAGGAAGTCCTGCATTTTTTTCCAGGATGCCTTGTCGGCATCGGCACTGTAGGCGATATCCATCCCGTTTTCCTTGCCAAGGCGGTCAGCATCCGTGCTGGTGAAGGCGTGCTTGGCACCGGGGTAGTTCACGAACGTGAAATCAACGCCGGCATTTTTCATTTCCTTTTGGGTGGCCGCGATGTCGGCAGCGGGAATGAATTGGTCGGCTTCCCCGTTGAGCACCAGCACACGGGCTTTCACCTTGCCTTTTTGCGCAGGCGTAGAGGTGGCGAGAACGCCGTGAAAACTCACCACGCCGGCAAGATCCATACCTTGGCGGGCCATGTCCAGCACGATCTTGCCGCCAAAGCAGTAGCCGATGGCGGCCACTCTTTTTGCATCAACCTCGGCCTGTGCTTTCAGCAGGTCGAGCCCGGCAAGCGCTCGTGCCATGGAGATTTTGCTGTGACTGGCGACGCCATGCATCATTTCCATGGCTTCTGCCTTGTGCTCGGTGTGCTTGCCGCCGCCATACATGTCGATGGCGAGTGCGGCATAGCCAAGTTGTGCGAGCTCACGGGCACGACGGCGCGCGTAATCATTCAGCCCCCACCATTCGTGTACGACCACAATGCCTGGGCGCTTGCCCTTGATGCTGTCATCCCAGGCGTAGTAGCCGACCAGTGCCGTGCCGTCAGCGGACTGGTAGGGAATTTCCCTGGTCTGGATTTCTGCAAGCGCGGGCAGTGAAAAGATGGCCAGGCAGCTCAGCAGAAAATAACGCAAGCATGCACGCATGATGTTCTCCCTGTGTGATGTTTTAGATCCCGGGACAAGGACATGCCCTGATCCCGGGGAAACGATACTATCCCCTGCGGGTTAAAAACCATGACCATTTGCTGCCGGATTTGTATGTCACGTTTCGTTTTTCATGCCTTGTGCTTGCCCCTGCTCCTGCTGGCAGGCTGCCAGTCACTGCATGCGCCGGCAGAGCCCGGGCTGGTGGGCACGATATGGCGGGTAAAGGACTTTCAGGGTCAGCCCTTCAGTGCACCGGACAATGCATCAGCGAGCTACACCTTGCAGCTTGGTGCTGATGGCCATCTCGCTGCCTTTGCGGGCTGCAATGAGCTGCAGGGGGATTACCAGCACAAGGGCCGGGTGCTGCGTATAAGCCCGCAACTCGTAACGCACCATGACTGTGGCGAGGCAGCGATGAAGCTGGAGAGGGCGTTGATCCGGGCCATGGAGGGAGGTTCGGACTATGTCCTGAGCGAACAGGTCCTGAGTCTGCGTAACCCCATCGGGATTACGCTCATCAGTTTTCAGCCGGATACGGCAGCACAAAAATCCGCCATGCCCTGAGGCGTGACGGACCTGATATCCGCTGTGATCAGCGCAGGCTGGTCAGGTTCGTCTGGTGACGATCCTCAAGTGAGACCTCATCCATCAGCACAGGCTCTGCCGCGGCCACGGGAGCCGTGGCGAGCGGTGCTGTTGCCGGTGCCTGGCGGGGGGCAACCGGCAGTACGCTGACCTTGCTCTGGGTCTGACCTTGCGCCAGATAGTCGCGCAGCGTCTCGCGCAGCTTCAGGGCAATATCCCGGGCCTCCACATCGGGCATGTTGTCAGCGGCACTCAATACCGCTCTCGCATACTCGACATTTTGCTGGAACCAGACCAGATCAATGACTCGACCCGCACGCTTCATGTTGATGAACAAGCGTGACTGCAGCGCAAAACTGGCATTGTTCTGCTGCGGGGACATGACAGTAGACATCGCATCCTCCTATTGGCTTGGTGCCACATCCGGTATGGCTAATGAATCCTCAGGCGAGGACATCAAGCGAAACTCATGCCATCTGCATTTGTGTCCTTGGGCGTCAGCTGCTTGCGCACCACAAGGCAGCGCCCGGGATGGTCTGGAGCCTTTGGGATGGCGGGTTTGCGCCGGTGCTCAGGTGCCGGCTCTGGGGAGGAGCTTGTTGCAAGGCCGCTCTTTCAGGATCATCCGGGAGGGGGCTTCAGCCACGGGAATGAGCACGCTCAAGGAGTACTACCGGTTTTGGTGCACAGTCGCTGCCTGCGGTAGGGCTGTCCGTGAAGGCCGGTCCGGGCAAACCGGCTTCACGGTCTGTATATCAGGCATCCGGCGCAGTTTCCGGGGCAGCATCGTCATCGGCAGGCGCTTGCTCGTCACCGGGCACGGCCTTGCGCTGACGCTTCTCTGCCAGCTTTTCTTCCTGTTTCTTTTTCTTGGCGATCTCTTTCTGGCGTTTTTCGAAAGAGTAGTTGGGCTTGGCCATGTTCAATCCTGTTGCGTAAGGGGTGGAAGCTGTTGCCGCCGTACATTCCCGGGCGACGAGCCGGGGTCAAAACCGTTCGTGATGAGGCAGGTAGCGCCACTGCCCCGGCTGCAGACCGGCCATGGGAATGCGGCCGATCCTTATGCGCTTCATGCCCAGCACGTTCAGGCCGACACTGCGGCACATATGGGTGATTTGCCCGGGACGTGGCGTCTTCAGGGCAAAGCGTAGCCGGGTTTCATTCTGCCAGCTGACCTTGATGGGCGGCAGGGTCATTCCGTCAAAAACGAGACCGTGGTTAAGCCGCTTGAGACCGTCCGGAGCAATACTGCCAGACACCTCGACAATGAACTCTTGTTCGGTCTTGTAGGCGTCATCAATCAGCTTGCGCGTTACCCGATAGTCCTGGGTAAACACCAGCAGGCCACTGGCCTCGGCCTCCAGTGCCAGCACCGGGTTCAGGCGCTGGAAGTGTTTTTTCAGCATGCGAATGCGGGCAGGATCGTCGGTAATGTGCGACTCCGGACCAATCAGCTGCAGTGCTCCCGCGGCATCAAGACCGGCAGGCTTGTGCAAGAGCAGCGTGGTCGGTTCGACCGGGTCCACATTGGCATCCGGATGCAGCGTGATCTCCTGTGCCAGCACCATGAATTGCGGCTCTTCTACCACCACACCGTCCACCATGACCCAGCCTCCCTCGATCAACAGTTCAGCCTCGCGGCGCGAACAATTGAACTGCTCGGTGACGCGTTTTGAGAGGCGCAGGGTTTCGGTCATGGCGAGAGAGGCGTCGGAGCAGGCAGCAGGGCGGTCATTGTAACCGTCTGACCTGCCACTTGGCACAAACCTCTGCAAAACAAACACCGGTGATAGTGATGGAAAGCCTGTCACCATGACGGGTACAGTCAGGGCGGTAGCGCCACCATGAACAGGCAGAGGAGAGCATCATGAGCAAGGGTATGGATCGCAAGAAAGAAACCAAGAAGGCACCGGCCAAAACTCCGAAGGAGAAGCAGGCCGAGAAAAAGGAAAAGAAGGGAAAATAAGGAAGGACGGAGGGCGCTGCTGGCAACCGGCAGCGCCCTCCGGTCTGCTCAGACAAACTGCCCCGCCGCAACGCCTGACGACCAGGCCCATTGAAAGTTGAATCCGCCCAGCCAGCCTGTCACATCCATCACTTCGCCAATAAAATACAGCCCCGGCTGCTTTTTGCTTTCCATGGTTTTGGATGACAACTCATCGGTATCAATTCCGCCCAGCGTGACTTCGGCCGTGCGATAGCCTTCCGTGCCCGACGGTTTCAGTGACCAAGTCTGCAATGCCGCGGCGATTTCCTCCAGACGCGCATCCGGAATTTCGGCAATCGCCGTTTCTGCTTGCAACTGCCAGAACAGCGTTTGCAATTCCAGCACCAGACTTTTGGCCAGGCGTTCACTCAGCAAAGTGCGTAGCAGTGATTTCGGATGGGATTTTTTCTCTGCCTTCAACCACAGGCCGAGATCCTCACCGGGAAACAGATCCAGTGCCACGGATTCGCCCGGCCACCAGTAATTGGAAAGTTGCAGTACTGCCGGCCCGCTCAGTCCGCGATGCGTGAAGAGCACGTTTTCGCTGAAGGACTGGCGCTCGTTCTGCAGCTCGACATCAACGGCAAGGCCGGACAGGCGCTCCGAAACGGCCTTGAAACTGTCACTGAACATGAAGGGCACAAGACCGGCGCGTGTGGGCAATACCTTCAGGCCGAACTGCCGCGCCACGTCATAACCAAAGCCGCTCGCCCCCATGGTGGGGATGGAGAGGCCGCCACTTGCCACCACCAGTGAATGTGCTGTCAATTCGCCTTTGCCGGTATCCAGGCGAAAGCGCTTGTGCTGACGATGGCCGGAGTTATCGCCGCCGGTCTCTGTCAGCGCTTCTATTTTCCGGATCTCACTCAAGGTTTCGATGCTGACGCCGGATTTTTCACACTCGGCGATCAGCATGGCCAGAATGTCCTTGGCGGAATCATTGCAGAAAAGCTGGCCGTGCTTGCGTTCGTGATAGGGAATGCCGTGCTTTTCCACAAGCGCAATGAAGTCCCATTGCGTGTAGCGGTTCAGTGCGGAAATGCAGAAGTGCGGATTATCGGAAAGAAAACAGGAGGGCTCGATGAACAGATTGGTGAAATTGCAGCGCCCGCCACCGGACATCAGGATTTTCTTGCCCAACTTGTTGCTGCTGTCCAGCACCAGCACGCGACGCCCGCGCTGCCCTGCCGTGAGGGCACACATCAGGCCAGAGGCGCCGCCGCCGATGATGATGACGTCGAAGTGGGACAAGTCGGGACTCGCAGGAAGGAGGGTGAAAGGCAGGCCCGGATTGTAAGGGATTGCCGGAGTTTTCCCACAGCCAATGAGCGGCCGCTTTCCGCTTGCCGTTTCAGGCGGAGGGGATCACATACACGGCAATCGCCACGCAATGACAGGCCGCACCGCCCAGTACAAACAGATGCCATATGGCATGGGTGTAGGGGTATTTCTTGGCAGCGTAAAAAGCGGCGCCAATGGTATAGCTGAGTCCGCCGGCAATCAGCAGCTTGAAGGCCGGGGGTGGCAGCGCACGGTAAAGGTCGGGCCCTACCAGCAGCGCCAGCCAGCCCATGACCAGATAGGTGATGAGCGAGGCCCGCTTGAATTTGTGCACAAAAAATATTTTGAAAATCACGCCACCCAATGCCAGCAGCCACAATGCCACGAGCAGGGCAGTGGCCGTAGGCGTGTGCAGGGAGATCATCAGGAAGGGTGTATACGTACCGGCAATCAGCAGGAAGATGGCGCAATGGTCCAGGCGCTTGAGGACGGCCTTGGTCGGCGCATGCGTAAAACTGTGGTACAGCGTCGAGCTCAGAAACAGGATGATCAGGCTGGCACCATAGATGGCAAGTCCGGTGATTTCCCGGGCCGAGAGTGTGGGGCCGGCTTTGACCATCATCAGAGTCAGGGCCACGATGGAGGCGGCTGCCCCCAGGCCATGCGCCACTGCGTTGGCGATTTCTTCTCCCAGGCGGTAAGCGCCTGTGGTCCCGGTTTGCATGCTGCTCTCCCCTGTTTTCACGATGATGGCATTGCTGTCCGTGTGCGTCGATGCCCGATCTGTCACGACATCATTCCGGTTAATTATTTATGCGAAATCTGGTCAAGGCGTAAGGAGTGAACCATTTCGCGGAAATCAGCTTCCGGCCGCAAGCCGGCATCGGAGGTGGCACTCATGCCGATCATGAAAAGAAATCTTTTTGCCGGAAGAAACAGTGACTCTGAAATGCAGTGAAAAGACTGACCCTCGGCGTTCTTGACGGACATGGACGCTACCATCCGGCCACCACAAGTGCCGGCGACAAGGTATTCATCTGAAGCTTCCAGAATGTCGAAATCCGGGAAAGCGGCCGTCATTTTTTCCGTAATGTTTTCCAGCAGGTTTGCCATGCTGCCCTGTGCCGTCATGGCGGCCAGCGAGCTTGCTTTGCATTGCACAGTTGGCATGGCGAGTGCCGGATTTTCAGCAGGTTTGTGCATCAGCAGAAAAGGTTCGTGCGCCTGCGCCTGCTGCAGAATGTCCGCCAGGGCTTCAGAGGTTGGTGCCGCCCGCGACAGATAGGCGTGTACCCATTGTGCGGGCAGCACCTCCCAGCCATCAGGCTGGGCAATGCGAAATCCGAACGCAGGACACGTGAAATGATTCATGACCCCCACCTCTGTTTACGTCGCGCATGCTCAAAAAAGGATAGCCGTACTTCTGCGCGGCAGCCTCTCATGCCGTGCTGTCCCTGCTGGCAATAACATTCAGGGAAAGTTCGCTGAACGGGCCGGTTTTGATGCCGGATACGGTTTTTGCCATTTCACGGCGCAGCCAGGGCAGACGGTACATCCAGGGAAAACCGATATCGCGAACCACGCCGAGCAAGCGGCTGTGCGACTGGTAAAACGGTGTCAGTGCGCGGCTCATCAATTGATAAAAGCGTATAGAGGGTTGCCGCAGCCGATGGTAGTGCTGCCACATGCCGTCGTGGTGAGCAGCCTGCTGCATGGCCTGTCCCAGTGCCCAGGCATCCAGCAGGGCCATGTTCACTCCCTGCCCCAGCTGCGGGCTCATGGCGTGAGCCGCATCGCCCAGAATGCCGATGCGGCCGCCGCCGAATGTATGCATCACGACATCGCGGTAGCGTGCGGGCAGTAGCTGTTCCCTTGAATGAATGACACTACCAAGCCACTCGCCAGCCACGGGCCAGCGTTGTTGCACCTCGGCTATCCATGCATTCATCGGGTCCGGCGTTTCGCCCCACCTGTCCAGTGCAGCACAGGGCAGGCTCCAGAACACACTGCTCAACCGTTGCTGCGGGTTTTCCGGTACGGCTCCGGTAGGCAGCACGCCCATCATGCGTGAAGGGCCATGATAAAACTGGTGCAGCACGTCGGTGTCCAGCGTTTGGCATTCCGGCAGGATGGCCCATACAGCACCCCACGGGTAAGGCATGTCCAGGCTCATCCATGCATCCGGGCGCAAACCGCTTTTTGCACCGTTGGCCACCAGCAGCAGATCAAATGACGCGGAGTGCTCAATGCCATGCTGGTCATAAACCACCTCGGCCGCGTCGCCATGATCATGAATGCTTTCAACATTCGCCCCCATGCGCCAGCACACGTCATGAGGCTTCAGTGCCTGCATCAGGACATGACACAGCGTGGCGCGGTGCAGGCCAAGACCGTGATGATCGACACCGGCCTCGCGGTAAGCGCTGTTGACGAGCAGGGAGCCATTGGCGAGTCGTCCTTGCAGGGACGTGACGCGCGCGCCCAGATCAAGCGCCTCTTCGAGCACGCCAAGATGCTGGAATACCGCCATCCCGGTAGGCTGCAGCAGGATGCCGGCACCCACACACCTCATGGAGGGGGATTGTTCAAACAACGTGATGTCATGGCCCTGACGAGCCAGCACGATAGCCGTGGCCAGGCCCGCGGTACCGGCTCCCAGAATGGCGATGCGCTGCCGGATCATCACAGGACGCCCTTGTTTGTGAGTGCGCGTGCAGCAGGCGGCACTTTATGCATCATTCTCGTCGCTGACCTGTACGGAGGGCTGGCCATCATCACCCACAAAAGCATGCACGGTGATCGGGCGGCAGCAGACCTGACAGTCTTCGATGTAGTGTTGCTCTTCTTCGGAGCAGTCGATCAGCAGTTCAATCGGTTCGCCACAATACGGGCATTGTGTGGAAACGGATTCAAGTCCTGTTCCTGACATGGCGCACCTGCCTTGCTGGTAATGATGAGCACAGATTAACGAGTGCTGATCGGCACTCGTTGTGGCAGCTTATCACAGGGTAAAGATGCCGGGTTCGGCCCTATACTGGCGCTATAAACGGCGAGCACACAAGGAGCTCTCATGACGGGCGACAGGTTTGGCAGCAGCAAAAGCTACGCGCAGCGCGAGCAGGGTTATCGTGACCGCGCCCTGAAGATGTATCCGTGGATTTGCGCGCGCTGCGGGCGCGAGTTTGTGCATTCAAAAATACGCGAGCTTACGGTTCACCACAAAGACCACGATCATGAGAACAACCCGCCGGATGGCAGCAACTGGGAGTTGCTCTGTCTTTATTGCCACGACCACGAGCATTCAAAATACACGGAACAGAATCTCTACGGACGTGAAGTCAAAGCGGGTGAAGACGATCACGTCAGTGCCCGGCACAATCCGTTTGCCAACCTGAAAGACCTGCTGGGCAAGAAATAAGCGATCGGTCCTTCGTCACTTCCAGTCATGCAAGCGGTCACGTCGCATCACCATTTCTGCATTCCTTCGCCAATACCGACCTGCCGCCTTCTGCCCTGAACACGCGCTGTCACTATGACGGCCGGTGAGCGAGAGCTATTGGGTATGTTGCTCCCCCTCCTTCGGGTGGGGGTGTGTGAAGAATATGCCCCCTACTCTCGCTGCTGGATCACTCGATAAAAAAACAAGAGAGGGCGTTGCAATGAACATGGCCAGGGTTATCGCCGTTGTGCTGGGGCTGTTGACTGCCGCCAGTGCCATGGCCGACAGCATTCCCGGTTTCAACAGCAGTTGGGCAGGTCGTGCTCTTGCGCGACAGCGCATGCTGGATCAGTCATCGCCACTGATCAACAACAATATTCTCGCACAACAGCTATAACTCGGTGGTTTACCGAGATGCCGACAGTTATATCGATCCGCAGCAGAAACATTCCATTTACGACCAGTTGCGTCTCGGTGCACGTTTTGTCGAACTTGATGCGCACTGGACGGAACAGACGCATGGCTGGCCCTGGGAGTGGGGCGATGACCTCCTGCTTTGCCATTCCGGTATTGGTGCCACTATGGGCAGCTGGCATCTGGGCTGTAGCCTGACCGACCGTTTTGTCAAAGATGGTGTGCAGGAAGTGCGCAACTGGCTGAACCAGCCGGAGAATGCCAATGACGTCATCATTCTTTATTTCGAAGATCACACCGATGGCCGTCACCAGCAGTTGCTGGACATTCTGAACGACAAGCCCGGTGGAAAAATCTACGCCAGCGGTGGTTGTCGCGATGTTCCGGACACCCTGACCAAGGCGCAGGTGTTGCAGGCGGGTAAACAACTGGTGTTGTGGAAAGACGGCGGTTGCTCGGGCAATGCCGGCATGGCCGGCCTTGCCTTCACCGGCCTCGGCAATATTGGCCGCATCTGGGAAGACGCCACCGGCATTGGTGCCATCTCCGGATTTTTCAGTGGCAGCGTCAACCGCATCAGCGCCGGTGATGTGGCGCTGGCGTTCAGAACCGGCGGCAATATCGTCAATCTTGATAACTACACCTACAACGATGGCCGTCTTCAGGCCGGCGTGTGGAGCTGGGATGTGAACGAGCCGAATAATTACAATGGCAACCAGCATTGTGCCGTGCAGTGGGCCAATGGTCGCTGGGACGACAGCGAGTGTGTCAACCAGTTCGCCTATGCCTGTCGCAAGCCCGGCACCAATAGCTGGTTTGTGACGAGGCAAAGCGGGGCCTGGAATGGCGGTGCAGCGGCCTGCGCTGAACTCGGTGACGGTTATGTGTTTGATGTCCCCACCAACAGCTATGACAACGAAGCGCTCAAGTCCGTCAAGGCAGGCCTCACGCATGTCTGGCTGAATCACAATGACATCGCCATCGAAGGCCAATGGACCACACCGGTGACCAATGCGAGCACCGGCACCTATCGTGAATTGAAAGATGGCCGCAGCGGTCTTTGCCTGGATGTACAAAACAGTGGCACGGCCAATGGCACTGCGGTGCAGTTGTGGAGCTGCAATGGCACCAATGCCCAGAAATGGTGGTACGACGCGGCCAACGGTTATTTGCGCAATGCCGTTGCCAACAAGTGCCTGGATAATCGCGGGCAAACCTATAACGGCGGCGAGATCGTGGTCTGGGATTGCATCAACAGCAATAATGTCCGCTTCGACTGGAACGGAACATCGTTGCGCAGCCGCCATAACGGCACGATCGCGGTGGATGCCTATGGCGCCAATGCCGGTGCACGCGTAGGCCAGTGGACGTATAAGGCGGCTCTAACCAGCAATGGACCTGGGGCAATTAGGCGGGCACAGACCTTGCTCCGGTTTTGACCGGGCAGTGCATGGATAAAAAAATACCCCGGCAATGCCGGGGTATTTTTTGGGAATTACATGCGTGGCTCCCTAAGCCATGGGCATCCTGAGTCCAGCACACATGTCTTGTCCTTACGCTGCCCCAGCGCCCCGCAGGAGTCGCATTTCCTTTACTCGGCCTATGGCCTCACCCTTCGGGCCGCCCAACAAAACGGGCGTTCACCTCGCTGCGCGAGGATGTGACGAGACAAAGGAAAGTAAGGCCACGCCGGCAGGGCGCACTCCCTAGAAAATAAACAACAGAAGCAACCCAGTCCCAGCACCTCACCGAATCCCCGACGGGGAAAAAATCCCCGCACTCCCGGGTCCCGCGGGACTTCCTTCGGTCGCAAATGGCAAGCAAAAGTCCAGGCCGCGCATACCCGGCTAGCCAAATAGGTGATTACATTTTTACGGATGAACGATGATTGCACCACATTTTCAAATGGCCGAGCACAATTCCGCCAGACCGAAGTTGTCCAGAATACCGGTGCAGAAATCCGCATTGATGCCGCTAGCGGCGCTGGCTGAAATATCCACGCTGTAATTCTGGCTGGTGCCTGCAAGGGGCACAGCGCTGATGCTGTAGCGGCCGGCCTCCGCGGAATGGCTTGAGAAGCTCAATGGTAATGTGCCAAAGCTTGCCAGCAGCGGCGCACTGTTGCTCAGCCGCATGCTCCAGTCGCCGGTATCGGCATTGGCATTGATGAGTCTGGTGACATAGCGCTTTCCGTTGATTTCCTGTTTTGCGTACAGCGTTGCCAGTGCGCGAGCCGGAATGACGGAGCCACTTACTGCCTGCATGGTTGCGCTTGTCAGGACAATCGGACTGGCTGTGGTGGATACTACGGTTTCAGCATCGGCACTGACAGGGATGCCCGTGATGATGGTGGTGCTGTAATTTTCCTGCGCAATGACGATGTCGTAGGGTGTGTTCACCGTGCTTTTGGAGACCGGTGCCAGTACAAAGCGGCCGCTGCTGTCAGCAACCGTACCCTTGATGATTTCACCGTTTATTTGCGCATAAACCGAAGCACCCGCGTTGCCTGGAGAAACGTAACCCGTAATGCCTCCGCTCTGGTGCATGTCGGTGCTCGTGAGCACCGGGTTCAATCCGTAACTGCCGTCACCTTTCTGCACAATGGAGCGGCAGGCATCAAAATCCAGTACCAGTTTGGTATGCGCCTGCGGATTGATGGCGATGGGACGCATCAGCACAAGGCCGTCATGCAGAGTGTTGAGCATGTCGAGTGCCTGCATGCTGCCACCAGTGGGGACAACCGCATTGGCCATATTGCCGGGCGTGTTCTCTGCCAGCACCAGACGCAATTGCCGGTACTCACCGGCCGGCAGCCGTATTTTTCCCAGCGTCAGTACAGCGCCGTTGCTGAGGGAAAGCAGATCCACCCTGAGAGGCAGCGCGGGCGTAATTTCCTGCCAGCCACTGTCGTTCGCCGCGGCGGACGTACTCTCATGCACGCGTACGCGAGTGATCGTGACATACACATGATCAAGACCGCAGGCCGGAGCATCGGTGATGGCAACACTGAGTGCGCTGGTGGAGGGGTCGATGCCGCCACAGGAGCACAAGAGCAGCAGGGCGGTGACGATCAGCGTGATTTTCCCTAAGGGGGTTTCTTTCTTTTGCCCAGTTTCCATGACCGTACTCCAGACAATACCCATCATATCTGGCTGTAAGCGTAGTGGTGCTTCCCGGAGAGACGGTGGAATGCGAGAACCGCTGGTGTCGTGCACAGAAAACGGTCTTAGCCGTATTTCTGTAAGTGTCTTTACGAATGACAGGAGGGGAAAAAATTACCGATCAGATACAAAGACTGAAGCGGGTAATGGTTCAGTCTGCGGAGGGTTAACGCGTACCGGTTACACAGGGCATGCGCCGGCTCTTCTTCGGGTCTTCAGGTAGGATGGAAGCCATCGGAGTGAGTGTGAAGTGCGCGGCTGTGGTCATGTTCCGGATGCCGGCAGTTTCCCTGCCTGGGCTCAGGCGGGGTCGACTTCTTTCACGCGGATCACACTGCCCGCCACTTTCTTGTTGTTGAGCGCCTTGATCGCCATGCGGGCCTCAAGGGTTTTCGGCATTTCCACAAAGCCGAAGCCCTTGGATTTTCCGGTGGCCTTGTCCAGCACGAGATCACAGCTGGTCACGGAGCCATGCACTTCAAAAAATGTGCGGAGCTCGGCTTCGGTGGTTTCACGGGAGAGATTGCGGGCCATCAGTTTCATGCGTCATTCCGGATGTTCAATACGGCCGCCCGGGTGGTGAGGCGGTGATGGGCAATTGTAGTCTGAATGTCGCCTGAACCTGTATCTCGCCTACCGATTAGTTTTCATGAGCAGGGGGGACCTGTTCGGCCGGCCCCCGGACAATGCCTAAAAGAAAAATCCCCGGCAAGCCGGGGATTTTTTCATGCGCGACCGTGCGGGTGCATTACGAGGCAGCGACAGCTGCCCGGCGTGCACCGGCCGGCTTCGGATTTGAAAACGTCATCACGCCATCTTCAATCGAGCGGTAACGCAGGCTGGCCAGATCCAGCGCGTAGTTCATGTAGACCTTCCACGGCGCCTTGTTGCCCTGGCGCGGCAGCTTGCTCAGAGAGCGCTGCAGGTAGCCGGAACGCATGGCGACAAAATCTTCTTGCGTCACGCTCGGGTCATCGTTGTGCGGCATGCACTGGCGCAGGCCGTTTTTATCCATGTGCTTGATCAGGCGGCAGACAAATTCGCTGCTGATATCCGACTTCAGTGTCCACGATGCATTGGTGTAGCCGAACATCATGGCGAGATTGGGCAGGTCCTGGAACATCACGCCCTTGTAGTACATGTGCGTGGCGACATCGTAAGGCTTGCCGTCCACCACGAGGTTCATGCCCCCCATCATCTGCAGATCGAGGCCGGTGGCGGTGATGATGATATCGGCTTCCAGTTCCTGACCGGATTTGAGCTTGATGCCGGTGGCAGTAAAGGTATCGATGTGGTCGGTCACGATCGATGCACGACCCTTGCGGATCACCTTGAAGAGATCGCCATTCGGCACGGCACACAGACGCTCATCCCAGGGGTTGTAGCTGGGTGTGAAGTGTTTCATGTCGAAGTCCTTGCCCACTTGTGCACGCACTTGCGCGAGCAGCAGACGCTTCACCACTTTCGGCTTGGACTTGGACAGGTTGTACACGCCCATCTGCAGACCTACATTGCGGGTGCGACCCAGGCGATACACCACCATCTCGGGCAGGAAGCGGCGCAGGCCCTGCGAGATCACATCATTCTGTGGCACCGAGGCCACATAAGACGGCGAACGCTGCAGCATGGTCACATGCGCGGCTTTGTCGGTCATGGCGGGAACCAGTGTCACGGCGGTCGCGCCGGAACCGATCACCACGACTTTCTTGCCGCTGTAGTCAAAATTCTCCGGCCACTTCTGCGGATGAATCACCGTGCCTTTGTATTTCTTGATGCCGGGGAATTCCGGGGTGTAGCCAGCATCGTAGTTGTAATAGCCGGTACAGCTGATCACGAAGCGCGCGGTCAGTGTTTCCACTTCGCCGCTTTCAGTGTTCTGCACTTCCACGGACCACAGTGCATCTTTGGTCGACCAGGACGAGCTCAGTACCTTGCGGCCGAAACGGATTTTCTTGT
>Ga0073914_10000017_pt1 | contig 25421 bp, 22 predicted proteins | sample GWRWT4_30Apr14_FD_71481 | JGI IMG/M metagenome (GOLD analysis project Ga0073914, IMG submission 71481) | Sand microcosm microbial communities from a hyporheic zone in Columbia River, Washington, USA - GW-RW T4_30-Apr-14 | ecosystem: Engineered > Artificial ecosystem > Sand microcosm >... | reverse complement strand
CCTGAGCCTGTAAAAACACCGCCCAAAATTCCCCTGCCCGTGCCAAAGCCGGTTCCGGCACCCAAAACAGAAGTGCCCAAAACGCTGCCGGTAAAGCCCGTGACAAAGCCTGAGCCGGCAAAACCGGTCACGCCTGCCCTGCCCACACCCATCATCAAAAAACCGGTGCTGAACACCAGCGATTTTGATGCGGAAATGAAAGCACTGGAAAAGCAGACGCGGGATGAAGCACAAGACCGCGAACAAAAAGCCATTGAAAAAAGCATGCAGGCATCACGTGCCACCGCCAATCAGGCCATACGCGACAAATACCAGAGCCTGATCAACCAGCGCGTGGTACCAAAATGGAACAGACCCCTGTCAGCCCGCAATGGCATGGTGACGACCTTGCGCATCAGCGTGCTGCCCGGCGGTGAAGTGGCCAATGTCGTCACCATAAAAAGCAGTGGCGACAGCGCGTTTGATGCCAGTGCCGAAGAGGCGGTGCGTCGCTCCAGCCCGCTGCCCGTACCTGATGATGTCGCGGTGTTTAACCAGTATTTCCGCGTCATCACCTTCAAGTTCAACCCGGAAGATTTGTGATGCCCAGACTTTTTATCGCCAGCCTGATCGCCCTTTTCACCAGCTTCGCGGCTCCTGCGCATGCCGAACTTGTGATCGAAATCACCCGCGGTGCTGACGATGCCATTCCGGTTGCCATTGTCCCCTTTGGCGGCCTGGCCGTAGAAGGTGCCGACAACACGGCTGAAATCATTCGTGCCGACCTCGAGCGCAGTGGCCGTTTCAAGCCCATGGCGTTTGACAAACTGCCCGTACGCCCAACCTCCGGCGGCGACATGCTCTACAACGAATGGAAAGGCACGAATGCCAATTACGTCGTGGTGGGCTCGGTGCGAAGCACTGCCGACAAGCGCTATGAAATACGCTACGAGCTTTTCAGTGTGGACCGGCAAACCCGTCTGCTGGGCGAAAAAATAACCGTTGCTGCCGATAAGTGGCGTGATGGTGCCCACCACATCAGCGACAAGATTTTCGAGAAAATCATCGGTGTCAAAGGCGCCTTTTCCACGCGCATTCTCTACGTGAACCAGTATGCGCAAAGCGGCAAGCTGCGCTATCGCCTGGAGCTGTCCGATGCCGATGGCCAGCGCCCGCTCAGCATCCTGGATTCGTCGGAACCCATTCTGTCACCCACCTGGTCGCCAGACGGCCAGAAAGTCGCCTACGTTTCCTTCGAAAACAAACGCCCGGCGGTTTACACGCAAACCATAGCGACGCGCGAGCGCAAGAAAATTGCCAGCTTTAGCGGTCTGAACGGCGCACCGTCCTGGTCACCGGATGGACGCCGCATGGCACTCACCCTCTCGCGTGACGGCAATCCGGAAATTTATGTGATGGACATGGCGTCCCAGGAATTGACGCGAATGACCAATCACTTCTCGATTGATACGGAAGCCCGCTGGGCACCCGATGGCCAGTCACTGGTCTTTACGTCGGACCGTAGCGGCAACGCCCAGATTTACCGTTTGAACGTGGCCGACAAAAGCGTCAAGCGCCTGACCTTTGAAGGCAACTTCAATGCCCGCGCCGACATCAGCCCCGACGGCCGTTACATTGCTTTTGTGCACCGCGAAAAAGGCCAGCAATTCCAGATTGCCGTTCAGGACCTGCAAAACAACGTGATGACCGTGATTACGCAAACACCACTGGATGAAAGCCCAAGCTTTGCACCCAACGGAATTTCGCTGGTCTATGCCACACGCAAAGGCAAATACGGCGAACTTGGCATCGCCTCGGTGGATGGACGCTTCCAGGCACGCCTGCCCGCTCGTCTGGGCGAAGTGCGTGAACCGGCATGGTCTCCTTTCCTGAAATAATGGGGTAGTACACCAGAATCCCCGGCCCGTGCTGCACCGGGTAGCAACAATCCGCCTCATAGACTGTTGCAAAAGACAGACATGCCCTCACACAAGCCTGTGTTAACTTGCGTCTGCCTTCTTTTGCGCTTTTTATTTTTCTGACTGCATGGAGAATTAGTCATGTTGCTTTCCCGTAATGCCAAAATCCTGACCGCCGCCCTGCTCGCCGTGAGCCTGGCTGCTTGCTCTACCACCAAGACCGCTGACAATGCTGCCGCTACCGCCGCCGAACAAAGTGCCGCCGACAAAGCGGCTGCCGACAAGGCCGCCGCTGATGCTGCTGCCGCCGCTGCCGCTGCTGCTTCCACCAACACCGGTGGTGTCGACAGCCAGTCGCTGGCCGACAGCAATGCCAAGCTGCAGAGCGATGCCGCCAACAAGGCCAACCAGCTCGCTGCCACACTCGGCGTGAAGGTGTTCTATTTTGATTACGATCAGGCCGGCCTGAACAACAAGGACTACGAGGCCCTCAAGGCACATGCCCTCTATCTGAGCAAGAATCCGTCTGCTCGTGTGCAAGTCGGTGGCAATACCGATGAGCGTGGTACCCGCGAATACAATATGGCGCTGGGCGAACGTCGTGCCAAAGCGGTCTCTGCCTTCCTGACCAGCAATGGTGCCAAGTCCAGCCAGCTCGAAGTCATCAGCTACGGTGAAGAAAAGCCGGCGGCTGCAGGCGAGAGTGAAGAAGCCTGGGGCAAGAACCGCCGTGTAGAGCTGGAATACACCAGCGGTACACCGTAATGGCGGCGTAGTAACAAGACGCCAAGAACACGCTGAAGGTCTCGACTGGGACCTTCGCGCTTCCTTGAAAGACGGGCTCCGGCCCGTCTTTTTTTATGGGCGCCTCCCGTCCTGCCACAGCTCTCCCTCCCTCTTTTGTTACTCATCCGCATCCTCTGGTTTGCACGGGGCTTCCCTAGCACTCGGCGCATCTGTTAAAAGTCTCCCACTTGCTCCGGGTACGGAGCTTTCTTCATTTTTACAGCGGGTGCTTCATGCGAAAGGGAACTTCACTCTGGAAGTCAGACTGGCTGGCCGGCCTGGTCATTGTGCTCGGCCTCCTCATCGTCTCCTTTACCACCGATGTCATCGACAATATTGAACGTTATGCCTATGACTTGGGCGTACGTGTCAGTGCTCGGGACCCCGGCGACAAAGTCGCCATCATTGCCATTGATGACCAGAGCATTGCCAACCTCGGACGCTGGCCATGGCCCCGTACCCGCCTGGCCGACATGATCAACGGCCTGCACAAGGGTGGCGCCCGTGCCATCGGGCTCCCCATCATCCTGTCCGAGCCCCAGCTTGACCCGGGTCTGGCGGCGCTGCGCGACATCAACGTTTTCTACACCGGCAATCTCGCTGCACTGGCAGAAAGCACACCTGCCATCGGCGAACTGGGTACCAAACTGACCCAGGCAGAAGCCACCCTGAATACCGACCAGCATCTGGCCGATGCACTCGGCACTGCCGGCAATGTCGTTCTGCCCATGCAGTTCGTACTGGGCGAACCCCAGGGCAACCCGGACAAGGCGCTGCCTGACTATGTATTGCGCAACCAGATTGCTGCCGTACGCGATCGCATTGGTGCCGGTGAAGCTGGTTACCTGCCACCGGAAACCGTGGAGGCCACCCCGCCGCTTGCCCTGCTGGGTGAAAAAGCCGCCTATATCGGCCATATCGCCAGCAACCCGGATGCCGACGGCACCATCCGCAACGAACTGCTGCTGGTACACAACGACAAAGGGTATTACCCCTCGCTGGCCCTGATGCTGGCTGCCAAAAGCCTGAACCTCGGTGTGGGTGACATTTCGGTGAACCTGGGTGAAAGCCTGCGTCTTGGCAAACTCACGATCAAGACCGATCCCTATATGCAGATGCGTACCTTTTTCTACGCCAATCGCGGTGGCAAACCGGCCTTTACCGAAGACTCTTTCTACGATGTCGCCAGCGGAAAAATCCCCCTGTCCAAGTACAAGGACAAGATCGTCATCATCGGCCCGACGGCTTATGGCCTCGGCTCGCCACAGGTCACCCCGATTTCTGCCGGCATGGAGCCTGCACGCATTCTCGCGCACACCGTTGCCAGCATTCTTAACCAGAACTTCTTCATCACACCTGAATGGGGCACAGCGCTGCGCTGGATTGCCGTACTGCTGGCTGCCGCCTTTGTGATTTTCGGTTTGTCCCGCCTCAAGGCCAGCCCTGCTGCCGCGGCTTCCGGCGTATTTGTGCTGCTGCTCGTGGTGACGCACTTTGTGTTGATGAAAAGTTCGGGTATCTGGGTCGAGCTGATGCTGCCGGCGGTGATTGTTGCTGCCGGCTATGTACTGATCACCACCAAGCATTATCTGGTCACGGAAAAGGCCAAGGAAAAATCCGAAGTACAGTCGGCTGAATCCAATCGCCAGCTGGGCCTTGCCCTGCAGCAGACCGGCCAGCTCGACATGGCTTTCGAGAAGTTCCGCAAATGCCCCATGGATGATTCCATGGCAGATGTGCTCTACAACCTCGCCCTCGATTACGAACGCAAACGTCAGTTCAACAAGGCCGTCTCGGTTTACCAGTTCATCTATGACTACAACCCGAAATTCCGTGACCTCTCGGTGAAACTGCAGCGCGCACAAAAGCTCGAAGAGACCGTCATTCTCGGCGGTGGCGGCATGAGCTCATCCGCTGCCACCATGATTCTTTCACCCGGCAATGACGAAAAACCCATGCTCGGTCGCTACCAGGTGGAAAAGGAACTGGGCAAGGGTGCCATGGGCGTGGTTTATCTCGGCCGCGATCCGAAAATCAATCGCGTGGTCGCCATCAAGACACTCGCCCTCGGCAACGAGTTTGAGGGCGATGAACTCAAGGAAATCAAAGAGCGCTTCTTCCGCGAAGCCGAAACCGCCGGCCGTCTCAACCATCCGAATATCGTCACCATTTACGATGCCGGCGAAGAGCACGATCTGGCCTATATCGCAATGGAGTTCCTGCATGGCCATGATCTCGCACGCTATGTGAAACCGGATACCCTGCTGCCGGTGGCCAAGGTCGTCAATATCGTCTACAAGTCAGCGCTCGCGCTGGATTATGCGCATCAGCACAATGTGGTACATCGCGATATCAAGCCGGCCAACATCATGTTTGATCCGGACAAGAGCGCGATCAAAATCACCGACTTCGGTATTGCCCGCATTACCGATGCCAGCAAAACCAAAACCGGCACCGTGCTGGGTACGCCCACCTACATGTCGCCGGAACAGGTCGCCGGCAAGAAAGTGGATGGCCGCTCCGATCTCTACAGTCTCGGTGTGATGTTCTATCAGATGCTGTCGGGTATCGCTCCTTTCCGGGGCGAGTCCATGGCCACGCTGATGTACAAGATTGCCAACGAAGGCCATGTCTCGGTATTTGAGGCCAAGCCCGAACTCGCCGATGTGCTGCCCTGCATTGCTGCCATTATCGACAAGGCACTGGCCAAAGACCCGGCTGAGCGTTACCAGACCGGCCAGGAGTTTGCTGCCGCCATCAAGGGCTGCATTGATGCCAGCAAGAGGAGTGGTGAAGACGCACTACCCGATGCCGAATAAGAATTCCCCTGCATAAAAAGGGAAACAAAAAACTCCTCTCTCCTGCGGGAGAGAGGGTGACGGCACAAAGGCTTTTACACCCAGGTGCCCGCCTCTCCGCAAGGGGAAGGAGAATAAGACCCAGATGAAATCACCTGTTTTTGCAGGCCGCACCGATGTTGGCCGGCAGCGCGATCACAATGAGGATGCTTTTGCCGTTGTCGCCAAACACGGCATTGCCATCGTGGCCGACGGCATGGGCGGGCATAATGCCGGCGAAGTGGCGAGTGAAATTGCCATCAGCACCACCATTGCCATTCTCAGCAGCACCGTCGGACTTTCCGCCCACGACCGGCTTGATACGGCCATCCATGCCGCTCACGCCAGCATTCGTGACAAGGCTGCCGAATCAACCCGCTACCAGGGCATGGGCACAACGATCGTGGCGGTGCTGCTCGACGAAAAAACACTGACTGTGGCCCATGTGGGCGACTCCCGCCTGTACCAGCTGCGCAAGGGACAACTCCAGCGACTCACCAACGATCACTCCCTGTTGCAGGAGTTCATCGACAAGGGCCTCTACAGCCCCGAAGAGGCCAAAGAGAAAGTCGCGCGCAACATCATTACCCGCGCACTCGGCCTTGAAAATGCCCTCAAGGTCGACATCAACGAGCATGCCGCACAAAACGCTGACCGCTACCTGCTGTGCTCTGACGGCGTGCATGAAATGCTGACCGATGCGGAAATTTCGGCCGTGCTCATGCAGGGCCTTGGTGCCGATGCGACTTGCGAAGAACTGATAGACCATGCCAATGCCAAAGGTGGCAAAGACAATATCTCGGTGATTGTGATTGATGTGTAGACTGCATCTGTCCTGATGCCTCTGGCTGTTGCGAAAAAACCAACAGCCCGTTAACAGACGCGCCTCCCTTTTTTCGTCAAACTGCGGTTTTCCGCTTGCTCCCGGGTGTTGTATGTCTGCGCCATTCCGTTATGCCCCCCTCTTCTTGCTGCTGGCCACGGCCGGCATGGCTTCCGCCGACATCATCGTGGAAGACCGGCCTCTCAGCTCGGCCCCCGCCATCAAGGCCACTCCTGCCACTGCACCTGCCGTCATCAAAACAGTTGCTGCCGAGAAAACCGTCATCAATGAAAGTGCCCCGCCCAGTAATGGCCCGGCATCCGGTGGCGACAGCAACTGGGAGCTCTACACCCAGGTGCAGCAATTGCAGCAGGAAGTGGCCGGTCTGCGCGGTACGCTGGAGGAACAGTCGCACCTCATCGAGAAGCTGCAGAGTGACCTTCGTGCCCGCTATACCGATCTGGACCAGCGCCTCAACGCCCAGCAAGACCAGCTGAAACAGGCCGCACCAGTGGCTGCTGCCGCAACGGGCACTGAAGCCGCCGCTCCCAGTGCCACTATCGAGGAAGAGAAAAAGGCTTATCTGGCTGCCTATGACACCTACCGGGCCGGCGGCCCCGGCAAGGCCATTCCCCCCATGCTGGCCTTCGTGAAGCGTTACCCCAACTCCACTTTCACGCCCAATGCCTATTACTGGCTGGGCGAGTTCTACCTGAATACCGATACCCCGGATCAGGCCGCTGCACTGAAACACTTCGAAACTGTGGGCAGATACCCGGACAATGCCAAGGCACCGGCCGCGCTGTACAAGATAGGCAGCATCCTGGACCTGCAGAGCAAACCTCTGGACGCCAAAAAGAAAATGCAGGAGTTGCTGGCCAAATACCCGAAGAGCCCCGAGGCCGGCCTGGCAGACAGCTATCTGAAAGCCCTTGAAGCGGCACAGGCTGCCGCAGCAAAACCGGCTGCAGCGGAAAAGCCTGTGGTCAAGGCTCCAGGCAAAGCCGGAACCAGTCCGGTGGCCAAAAAAGCCACTGCCAAAAAAGGCTGAGCGCCCTTCCTTTCAGAGTCCTGCCACGGAAACCCTCAGCCAAAGGCAGTGCATCCGTGCGCGGGGCTTTGCCCTGCGGTAGAATGGCCGCCCTTTTCGCCCGTCATGCCTGCCTGTGTCCGAACTCCGCATCACCGAGATTTTCCACTCCCTGCAAGGTGAGGCGCGCAGCGTCGGCCGCCCCACCGTGTTTGTACGCCTGACCGGCTGCCCCTTGCGCTGCGTCTGGTGTGACACGCCCTACTCATTCAGCGGCGGCAGCCTGCGCACGCTCACCAGCATTCTTGAAGAAACCCGCAGTCATGGCGCCCGCCATGTCTGTGTCACTGGTGGCGAGCCGCTGGCACAGCCCGAGTGCCTGGAGTTGCTCAGCGCGCTGTGCAATGAAGGTTATGACGTTTCCCTGGAAACCAGTGGCGCACTGGACATCAGCCGCGTGGATGCACGTGTCAGCCGTGTCATGGACCTGAAAGCACCGGACTCCGGCGAATCGCACCGCAATCGCTATGAAAACATTGGCGTGCTCGGCAAGAACGACCAGCTCAAGTTCGTCATCGCCAGTCGTCGCGATTACGACTGGGCAAAATTCAAGTGTGATGAATACCGGCTTGCCGAAAAAGTCAGTGACGTGCTGTTCTCGCCGGTACACGGCGAACTCACGCCGCGCGAGCTTGCGGAATGGATTCTGACCGACAGGCTGAACGTGCGCATGCAGATACAGCTGCACAAATACCTGTGGAACAACGAAGCCGGACACTGACACCGCCAGGCAAAAACCTGTCCCGTCCCTATTGTGATAGCCATGACCCAGACCAGACCCAAAGCCATCATTCTTCTTTCCGGCGGGCTCGATTCCGCCACCTGCCTCGCCATTGCCCTGCACGAAGGCTTCGATCCCGTCGCGCTCAGCTTTGATTACGGCCAGCGCCATAATGCCGAGCTTGCCGCGTCACGGCGGGTTGCAGAGGCTTTCGGGGTGTTGGATCACCGCGTGCTGCGCCTGGAGCCGGGTGCCATGGGAGGCTCTGCCCTCACTGACACCTCGATTGCCGTCCCCACCGAGGAAAGTGAAGGCATACCCGTCACCTATGTGCCGGCACGCAATACCGTCTTTTTATCCTTTGCCCTGGGCCTGGCTGAGGTTGTTGGTGCTGATGCCATTTTTATCGGGGTGAATGCCGTGGATTACTCCGGCTACCCGGATTGCCGGCCGGAATTCATTGCCGCTTTTGAACACCTTGCCAATCTTGCCACCAAGGCCGGTGTCGAAGGTCACCGCATGAAAATCCATACACCGCTGATTGCACTGACCAAGGCCGACATCATTGCGACAGGCCTGCGCCTGGGTGTGGATTACGCACTGACAGTATCCTGCTACCAGGCTGACATTGAAGGCCGCGCCTGCGGCACTTGTGACTCCTGCCGCCTGCGCCGCAAGGGTTTTATCGATGCCGGCGTGCCTGACCCGACCCACTATCAGCCTTGAAAAGCCGTTGTTGCCTGCCGCTTACCGGCAACAACATCGGATGCTAAACTCCGCCCCAGTTTCCACTCTGCCCGGATGCCTCAATGGAGCATTTTCTCGTTATCTCCGCGCTTGGTGCCGACCGCACCGGCATCGTTGATGAACTGGCGCGCGCCGCCTCCGAAAACCGCTGCAATATTGCCGATTCACGCATGATCGTCATGGGTCAGGAATTTGCCCTGATCATGATGCTGTCCGGCACCTGGGACGCCATTGCCAAGCTTGAAGCGCAACTGCCCAATCTTGGCAAGCGCCTCGGTCTCGTCATCACTTCGAAGCGCACCGAGCCCCGGGCCGTACAGGCCGAAGCCATGCCCTACAACGTGCATGTGATCGCTCTGGACAACCCCGGCATCGTGCATGAAATTTCCAATTTCTTTGCCTCGCAAGGCATCAATATCGAAGCCATGGAAACCAGCACCTATGCCGCTCCGCATACCGGCTCACCGATGTTTGCCCTCAGCATGACGGTCAATATTCCGGCACGCGTACACGTCGCCAGCCTGCGCGAGAATTTCATGCTGTTCTGTGACGACCGTAATCTCGACGCCATCATCGAGCCTTTCAAGAACTGAAGGTCACCTTCACCGTCCGCATCAAAATCATCAGTAGTAACCGCAAAAGCCCGATCCCTGCTTGGCTTTGGGCATTTTATTCGCTAGCGTCGAGCCCTCCCTGATTTCTGACAAGGATTGCTCCATGACGATTGCTGTTGGCGATGCTGTTCCCGATTTCAAACTGCCGGCCACCAGTGGCAAGGATGTGGTGCTTTCCGCCCTGAAGGGCTGGCAAACAGTCCTTTATTTTTACCCCAAGGATTCGACACCGGGCTGCACGCTGGAAAGCCAGCAGTTTCGCGACATGGCAGCTGACTTCAAGGCTGAGAAATGCCTGATTCTCGGCGTCTCGCGCGACAGCCTGAAATCCCATGAAAAGTTCAAGGAAAAAGAGTGCCTGCCCTTTGAGCTGATCAGCGATGAAGATGAAAAGCTCTGCCAGCTTTTCGATGTCATAAAAATGAAAAACATGTATGGCAAACAAGTACAGGGAATTGAACGCAGTACCTTCCTGATCGACCAGAAAGGCATTCTGCGCCATGAGTGGCGCAAGGTCCGCGTGGATGGTCACGCCGAAGCGGTACTGTTCGAGGTAAAGCAGCTGAACAAGTGACAAGACGGGCAGTCATCACTCCCTCGCCGGACGGAAACGATGGCTGCCCTATTTTTTGCGGATACGGAAAAAGAACTCCTTTTCATCGCTTTTCATTTCCAGCAGCTCATGCCCTGCCTGCCGCAAAAACGCCTGAAAATCCCTGACCGAGCCAGGATCACTGGTCTGCACCGTAATCACTGCCATGCTTTCCATCCCATGCAGGCTCTGCTTGAGCTTGAGCAAGGGCATGGGGCAATGCAGACCACGCGCATCCAGTTGGTAAGTCACATCCGTCATTTGCAAAAACACCACAGGCCGCAGGTGCGGGAAGCAAAGGCTTCCGCCAGAATAGCGTGGCCATCATAAACCAGCCTTCACTCCCGCATGAAACGCCTGATTGTTCTTCTGCTGATAATGCTGACCGCAGCGACGACGCCCTTGCAGGCGGCGCCGATGAGCAGCAACGAGCTGCCGGAGCTCGGTGACAATGCCTCCAGCGTTGTCACGCCCGAGCAGGAGTACGTATTGGGGCGGACGTGGCTGCGACAACTGCGTGGCTCCATACCCAGCGCCAGTGATCCGCTCGTGCAGGATTATCTCGAGCGGCTTTGCTACCGCCTTGCGTTCCACAGCCCCATGGAACACCCGGACCTCAGCCTCATCATCATCAAGGACAAGCAGATCAATGCCTTTGCCGTGCCCGGCGGCGTAATCGGGGTGAATGTGGGCCTGCTGCTTTATGCCGAAACCGAAGCCGAGGCCTCTGCCGTACTGGCGCACGAGATCGGGCATCTGACGCAGCGCCATTTCGCCCGGCAACTGGCCGCCAGCAAGCAAAACCAGTGGCTATACCTCGGCGCGATGCTCGCCTCGATTGCACTGGCCGTTGCCGGTGATGCCCAGACCGGCTTTGCCGGTCTCGCCAGCACCCAGGCAGCCATGGTGGACAACCAGCTCAGCTACAGCCGCCAGTATGAGCAGGAAGCCGATCGCATCGGCATGCAAACCCTGGTCGACTCCGGCATGGACCCGCATGCCATGCCCGTTTTTTTCCAGCGCCTGCAGCGCCAGTCGCGGCAAGTCGGGAACATTCCCGAATTCATCCTGACGCACCCGCTCACCGAATCACGCATTGCCGATACCACCAACCGCGCCAATCAGTACCCGCAAAAACTCGCGCAGGACTCCCTCGACTATCAGCTTGTCCGCGTACGCCTGGCCACGACCTACATGAGCGACAGCGGGCGCAGCTCCGCGTTCTTCCAGCAGCAGCTGCTGGAAACCAATGCCAGCACCAATCGCGCCCGCATCAATCGCCTCGGCCTTGCGTTGTCGTTCATTCGCGAACGTGACTATGCAAAAGCCCGAGAGGCGCTCGCACCGTTGCTGGCCGATGATCCGCAACGGGTGGACTATCTGGTGGCAGCCACCGAAATCGATTTTGCCGAACGCAAATACGACGATGCGATCTCGCGCCTGACACCTGTTCTCAAGCTCAATCCCGACAACTATCCCTTGCTGGTGTATTACGCGCGTGCCCAGATTGCCGACAACCATCCGGAGCACGTCATCGAGCGCCTTGAAGCCGCTGCGCGCGAACGCAACGATGACCCGCAAATCTGGCGCTTGCTGGTCGATGCCTATACCAGCAGCAAGAACAGCGTCGGCATCTACCGCAGCAAGGCAGAGGTCTATTTCCTCTCTGGCGACAACGAGAAGGCACTGGAGCAGCTGCAACTGGCAGCCAACGGTGTAAAAAGCAACTATCCGCTCACCGCAAAAATACAGAAGCGCATGAGCGAAATGCAGCCGGAGAAAGACAAAAAAGGCTGACACAGCATGGACAACAGCAAGAATCATCATGATGGCATGACAGCATGAGCATCAATAAAAAAGCCCGCGGTAATCGCGGGCTTTTTTATTGATCTGGTTGTGCCAATGCTTTTCTCAGACGTTGCCCTTGCCGTCGAGTTTCAGTTTCCGGGTGAAATCCAGCATGCGCTGCAAGGGAATGATGGCCTGTCGGCCCAGTGCAGGATCAACATGAATTTCCTGGCTGCCGGTTTCCAGCACATGGGCCAGATTATCCAGCGCATTCATGGCCATCCACGGGCAATGCGCGCAGGAGCGGCAGGTGGCACCACTGCCTGCCGTAGGCGCCTCGATGAACTCCTTGCCGGGAGCGGCCTGCTTCATCTTGTAGAAGATGCCCTTGTCGGTCGCCACGATGAATTGCGGATTGGGCAGGTTTTTGGCGGCTGCAATCAGCTGCGAGGTGGAGCCCACCGCATCAGCAACCTCAATCACCGACGCCGGTGATTCCGGATGCACGAGCACTGCAGCATCGGGATACACTTTTTTCAGGTCCAGAATACCGCGCACCTTGAACTCCTCGTGCACGATACAGGAGCCGTCCCAGAGCAGCATGTCGGCACCCGTGGTTTTTTCTACATAGGCACCCAGGTATTTATCTGGTGCCCAGATGATTTTTTCACCCTCGTCGGAGAGATGCTGCACGATGTCCACCGCACAGCTTGAGGTCACCACCCAGTCCGCCCGCGCCTTCACCGCCGCCGAGGTATTGGCATAGACCACCACCTTGTAATCCGGATGCGCATCGCAAAACTTCGTGAATTCGTCCACCGGGCAGCCAATATCCAGTGAGCAGGTCGCCTCCAGCGTCGGCATCAGCACACGTTTTTCCGGATTGAGGATCTTGGCGGTCTCGCCCATGAATTTCACACCGGCCACCACAATGGTGCGTGCCGGATGCTGGTTACCGAAACGCGCCATTTCCAGCGAGTCGGATACACAGCCGCCGGTTTCTTCCGCCAGCGACTGCAGCTCGGCATCCACGTAGTAATGCGCCACCAGCACGGCATCCTCACGCTTGAGCAGGGCCTTGATGCGCTCGCGCAGGGCGCGCTTCTGCTCCGGAGAAAGATCGTCGTGGTGCTCGTGCAGGTGGTCCAGGTGTTGCTGAACAACCAGCTTGGCGTGGTTGTCGATGAGCTGGCTCATGATTAAGACTCGCATCCTGTACAGCGGGAGGCCGATTCTACAGCGGCAGACCGGTTTTCGCCGAGTCCGCTGCGCACAAGCCCGGGCCACGCCGGGTCAACAGCTGCAGGCCACAACAAAAAAGATCAACCATACGGAATCGTCTACACAGAAGCATCAGGGCACGGTTTGTACCGGAGCCGGATAGCCTTATCGTATGAGCCTTATAGGGAATGAGGACATTGCCATGCCTGTGCTGCAGGATCTGCCCGAACTGCCCTGTGACTTCCAGGCCCTGCGCGGCCTGACGGCGCTGGAGGAAGGCGAGCTGCTGCAACCCTTGCTGGCCGCCCTGCGTGATCACGGCCCCAGCGATGCGGCTGTTGCCCCCCTGGCCACCCGTCTGGTGGAAAACGCCCGCGGCCAGCGCTCCTCCACCTTCAATGACTTTCTCGCGACCTGGCGCCTGTCCAGCGAAGAAGGCCGCGCCCTCCTGACCCTGGCCGAGGCCCTGCTGCGCATCCCGGACAAGGCCACGGCGCATCGACTCATCAATGACCAGCTCACGCGCGGCAACTGGCACGGGATTCCGCGCGAAGGAGGATTACTGGTGCAGCTGGCCGGCATAGGCATGGCGGTGGGCAAACGCTTTATCCAGGACGAGGCAGGCCTTTCCGGGCGCTGGCACCAGCTGTTGCTGAAAATGGGTGACAGCCTGATGAACCGCGCCATACAAGCCGCCCTGCAATTCATGGCCAACCAGTTCGTGCAGGGTGAGGACATGAAAAGTGCACTGGCCAAACGCCAGCCCGGCCTGCGCTATTCCTTCGACCGTCTCGGTGAGGCCGCACAAACCGGTGAAGATGCACGGCGCTATACCGAGGCCTATCGCGAAGCCATAGAAGCACTGGGCGGACAAAGCGAAGACCTGCCCCTGCTCGCCCGCGACGGTATTTCCATCAAGTTCTCCGCCCTGCATCCGCGCTATGAATTCGCCCAATGGCGGCGTCTGGAAAAAGAATTGTTGCCGCGCCTGCGCACCCTGGCCGATATCGCCGCGCAAGCCGGTGTGCCCATTACTCTCGATGCCGAAGAAAGCGAGCGCCTGGAAATCGGTCTGGCCCTGTTTTCGGAAATGGCCCGCATGCCCGCCCTGCGCCATTGGGGCGGCCTTGGTCTGGCCGTGCAGGCCTACCAGAAACGTGCACCCGCCGTGCTGGATTTTCTCGGCCGTATTGCCGGCGAATTCCGCCATCCGGTCCCGGTACGCCTCGTCAAAGGCGCTTACTGGGATGCAGAAATAAAGCGTGCACAGCAATTGGGTCTGGCCGGCTATCCCGTCTATACGCGCAAGGTGCATACCGATATCGCCTATCTCGCCTGCGCCCAGCGCATGCTCGCGCATCGCGGTGAATTTTTTCCGCAGTTCGCCACGCATAATGCGCACACCCTGGCCTGGCTGGAGGCCTGCGCGCAGCAATACGGCAGCGATTATGAAGTGCAAAAACTGGTGGGCATGGGCGATGCCGTGCACGAGGCGTTTCATCGCGAAACCGGCCGCCCCTTGCGGCTTTACGCCCCGGTTGGCTCTTTTCAGACCTTGCTGCCCTATCTCGTGCGCCGTCTGCTGGAAAACGGCAGCTCGCAATCCTTCGTGAATCAGCTGGCCGATCCGGCTTTTGCCACGGCCGATCTCATACAGAATCCGGTCACACAGGTGCGAGAACCCCTCACGCCGCATCCGCGTCTGGCCTCACCATTGGCCATTTATGGCAATCGCCCCAATAGCCCCGGCTTTCATCCGGCCGATGCACAAAAACTCGCCGTGCTGAAAATGCATCTGCCGAAATTCGGCAGCGTGCCCGCCACAGCGCTCGTAGCAGGCCTCGTCAAAAATTCCGCCCGTGGCGAAAAACGCTTTAATCCGGCCAATCCGGATGACAGCCCCGGCACGGTGCTAAGCGCCACGGTCATGGATGCCGATAGCGCCTGCCATAAAGCCGCGCAGGCCTTTCCGGCCTGGAGCCACCGCCCGGTACAGGAGCGTGCTGATCTTCTGCGCCAGCTCGCCGAACAATTGCAAAAAGCGCGCAATGAATTGCTCAATCTGCTGGTGCGTGAAGGTGGCAAAACGCTGAACGATGCCCTCGCGGAATGGCGCGAGGCGGTGGATTTTTGTCACTACTATGCCGGCGAGGCCGAACGTCTCTGCGCGCAACCGCAAGAGCTCGCCGCCATCAGCGGTGAAAGCAACCAGCTTTCCCTGCACGGGCGCGGTGTTTTTCTCTGCGTGAGCCCATGGAATTTTCCGCTGGCGATTTTTCTCGGCCAGATCACCGCCGCTCTCGCGACCGGCAATACCGTCATCGCCAAACCTGCCAGCCAGACGCCGCTGATTGCGTTTCGCGCGATTGAACTCGCCCACGCCGCCGGTATTCCGGTGGATGTGCTGCAATTCCTGCCCGGCTCAAGCACGGTGCTGAGCGAGCCGCTGCTGAATCATCCGGCACTGGCCGGCGTGGCATTCACCGGCTCGGCCGATGCCGCGGTCAGCATCAGCCGAGCGCTGGCGGACCGTCCCGGCCGGCGACTGCCCTTGATTGCTGAAACCGGTGGCCTCAATGCCATGATTGCCGACAGCTCGGCCCTGCCCGAGCAGCTGGTGGCCGACATCATCGCCTCCGCTTTCACCAGCACCGGCCAGCGCTGCTCGGCACTGCGCATACTCTGGCTGCAGGAAGAATTGTGTGATGCCATACTGCCCCGCCTGCAAGGTGCGCTCGAGGAATGGCAGACCGGTGATCCCGCCAATTACGCCAGCGATATGGGCCCGGTGATTGATCTCGCCAGTAAACAGCAGCTGGAAAAATCCATCGCCGATCTGGCCGCAAAATCACGCTGGCAGGCGCGCGGCAATCTGGTGGAAAACAGCGGGAACTTTCTCGCGCCACAGGCTTTCCTGCTTGATCGCGCACATCTGCCCCGCGAAGAAATATTCGGCCCGGTGCTGGCAATTGCCACCTGGAAACATGATGAACTGCCCAAGGTCGTGGAATGGATCAACCAGAGCGGTTATGGCCTGACACTGGGCGTGCACAGCCGTATTGAAGACACGCTGGACTATGTGTCGCAGCACGCCAATGTCGGCAATCTTTATCTCAACCGCAACCAGATCGGCGCGGTGGTGGGTTGTCAGCCTTTTGGCGGGGAAGGACTTTCCGGCACCGGCTTCAAGGCCGGTGGACCGCATTATCTGCTGCGCTTCATGACAGAGCGGACGGTGACCAATAATCTGTCCGCGCTGGGCGTGAACAGATCACTGATCGATCTGGAGTAATTGATCCGAAGTAATCCGCCTGCACAGACACTCAGTGCCCGTGCAGGCGCAGGCGTTCCCGTGTGAGCTTTTTGCCCTTGATGTAATGCACGAAAAACGCTGCACACAGTATCAAGCCCAGCAGCACATGCAGGATACAGCTGATACGTGCCGCACCCTCGTCGCCGAAATAGAAAATACCCAGACTGCTCAGCATCAATCCCAAAAAAGAGCCGACCAGTAAAAATCCCGTGATGCGATTCCCACCATGGCGCCAGCCGACCCGCACATGAATGGAAAACAGTGAACCCACTATGCCCAGCGCCAGAAAAGAAATGGCTGTGTGCAGAGCGGCCACGGGCAAACGCTGGCCACCTGACAAGGCCCAGCTCACATCCCATTCAAAACGGAAGACCAGCATGGTCGGTACCAGCAGTACACCAGTCAGCAGCAGCAAGGCCAGCACGCCATAAAGACCCGGCGGAAACCAGCGCGGATACCCTTTCATTCCAACCTCATCTTCTTTTTCTTGTGTGTTTCATGCCACGGCTTTTCATTTTCTCGCCGCCGCCCTTTGCTTTGCTGCATCACGTTTGTACTCAATCCAGTAGCTCAAGGGGCGCGCCCAGCAAGACACCACCCAGCGCTTCCACACGCTGGCGCCGCTCGCTCGCTGGCGCCAGTGCTGCCACCTTGGTCAGAGCATCCGCACGCCATGCACGACGCGCCAGCACAGTCCAGGCCTGCGCCACTTCGTCCCTGTTGCGGCCGGCGGCCAACAGCAAGGCCGGATAACGCGCATCGAATTGCGGTCGCCATACTGAAGTGGCCACTGCTGCATCACGCAACTGCCCCAGCACAGAAAGCGATTCGTCCGCCTCGCGCCGCTGCACGGCCAGCTGCATATCGCCAAAGACACGCAGATCGCCGCCGGCATTGACCCAGCCGGCCGTCGCACCGCCGTCGCGCATAATACGGATAGCACGGTCTATCGCAAAACCTTTGGCAATGCCATCCAGCGTGATACGCACCGGGCGCCGCAGCCGCACCTGCCGGCCGCGGATTTCAATATCGCTTTCATCGCCGAGCGCGAGCGCTTCCGGTCCACCATGATCCGGCAACGCCCCACGCGCCACCAGTGCACCGCCCAGCGTGCAATTGAACAGGCGCTCGCTGCGCTGCGTCATGGCACGCGCCAGACGCAAAATCATGAGCAGGGAAAATGGCAGTTCCTGCCACACACCGGGCTGCCGATTAAGGCGAGAGAGCGCACTGTCCGCCTGCTGGAAACTCGCGACATCATGTATGTCCTGCATGGCCGCAAAAGCCGCAGAAACCAGCGCATCACTCGCGGCAGCACCACGCGCACCAACTTCCACAAAAGTCCCCAGCAAGGGGCGCATGCGGCGTATTTCAGTCATGGGCACAATTCATGGGCGTAACTCATGGATGAAATTAAGAGGAGCCATCCGGGAAACCCTGCCAGCAAGACTAATGCACGGGCCCAGGCCTGAAAAACAGAAAAGCCGGCAAATGCCAGCTTTTCTGTTTGCCCTTGTGCCGCCACCGGAAACACCCTCAGGAGGCCAGGACCACTTTGTGCAAGGCCAGCAGCCGCTTCACACCATCCGTGATATTGCGACAAGACAGCGTAGCGCCGCTGATATTGGGCACATCCTGATCCAGCTTGAAGGGATCGCTCAGATGCTTGCCGGCAAAATGCGCCAGCCAGGCGGCATCGCGCACCTGGCCACCGTGGGTTTCACGGTAACTCATGACCTCCACCCCCAGCACCGTGCCATCGGGAGAGATGGCCGTGGCATAGGTGATGAACTCATGCTTTCCGATGACTTCGTCCACCAGCAGCCAGCCTTGCAGCTTGCCGCCCTGCATGGCCTTCCACACCGGCGGCTTTTCCTGACGCTGACGCACACCGGCCAGCGCCTTGATACGATCACGCTGCTCACTCGTCAGCGTGATCGTGCTGTCGACAAAGCTGTCCGCTTTAGGAAACAGCGCATGTTGCGCCTGCGCCACACTCAGATAATCCTGAGCGAAAACCGGCGCCACCAGCACGGTAGCAGGGATGAAACACAGGGCCGCCCAATCACGATTATTCATGCAGCACACATACCTTCACGATCAGAAATTGAAGCCAACCTTGAGACGCCATTCATCCTTGGTTTTTTCCACCAGATGCAGATCGGTATCCGCCTGCGGCACCGGATTGTTTTCATCCGGATACTGGTTTTCGTATTTCTCGCCACCGCCACGCAGCTGGTCGAACCAGGTCAGCGTTGCCCAGAAAGACGGGCCACCATAGTGCAGCGACGGACCGGCAAACAGCGACCAGCGCTCCTGCCCCACTTCGGTTTCAAATTCGGTTTCATAAATCGCTTCTGCACCCAGATACCAGTTGGGCATGAAGCGATAACTCAGGCCGGTACCGAATTTCCACTCGATTTCCATTTCCGGCTCCAGCGGCCAGTCGAAATTGGCGGTGGGCTGCACGGCGAGGGGATCGCGCACGGCATAGGTATTTTCCATGGCGATATTGCCGACCCAGATCATCTGGCCTTCCATGAAATATTTCTGGGCCAGCAGCTGCACATCCAGGGAGCGGGTGGTCTTGTCCTTGCCGGAGTGCGGGTCCAGCGTGCCGTAATCAAAACTCATATAGCCGGAGAGGCCGAAATCATCCTTGGCCGGGCTGAGGAAGTTGTACTTCATGGCGAACTCGCCGCCCGCAAATTTGGGTCCGTACTGCTCGGCACCGGGCAGATAGCCATCAATGATGAGGCCGCTGGTATCTATGGACATGAGCTTGATGCTGCCGGAAATATTGAAGCGGTCCGTCACGCCATACTCCAGCTCGGTTTCCATATCCCAGGCGTCATATTCGCCAGCGCCCTTGTCGCTGCGCTTGGTGACGATTTCATAGAGCTCCATGCTGCCCTTGGGCAGGGTTTCAGCCCCCTTCACATAGCCAAAGAGATTTTCATCGGCGTGGGTGGCGAAAGGTAGAGCCAGGATGCAGGCAAGAGCACTGCAGCTGAGCAGTCGCATGGATATCTCCGTAGACAAAAGGATGGACCAGACAGGTCTCCCGGCCGGGTACGGCGCGGGAATGATAATGTATACGATTCGCAGCCAAATATTAACGAAAGTTCATGTTGGGCGACCCCGGCACAGCAGCACCGCCATAAAAAAAGCCGGCATAAAGCCGGCCTTTTCATCACCTCACCCTTTTGTGGCAGGCGCTTGGGCTCAAACCTCTTCAGGCTGGCAGCAAGCACCCTGATGCTGAGCCGAGTGGGCATGTGCATCGGCCACGATGGCCTGCACCTGAAGGCCATCCGCCTTGCCCAGCCCCTCACCCAGTGCACCCCGTTTCCGCAGACCTTGAGTGGCTTCCACCATGGCCTTCAGGGCCGCTTTGGTTTCCGGCCAGCCACGGGTTTTCAGACCGCAATCCGGATTCACCCAGAGACGCGAGGCCGGAATACGCGAGGCCGCCACCTGCAGCAGATGCGTCATGGCCTCCACTGTCGGCACACGCGGCGAATGGATGTCATACACGCCGGGGCCTATGGCATTCGGGTAGTCGAAATCTTCGAAAGCACGTAGCAGCTCCATGGCAGAACGCGCAGTCTCGATGGTGATGACGTCGGCATCCATAGCAGCGATGTGCTCGATGCAGTCATTGAATTCCGAATAGCACATATGGGTATGTATCTGGGTTTCATCGTCTACACCGGCGGCGGAAATACGGAAAGCACGCACGGCCCAGCGCCAGTAATCAGCCTGATCGCGCTTGCGCAGGGGCAGACCTTCGCGGAAAGCCGGCTCATCGATCTGTATGATCTTGATACCGGCTTTTTCCAGATCCACCACTTCCTGGCGTATGGCCAGCGCAATCTGCAGGGCCACGGTTTCACGCGGCACATCATCACGCACGAAGGACCAGCACAGTATCGTCACCGGGCCAGTGAGCATGCCTTTCATATAACGTGAAGTCAGCGACTGCGCATATTTCGCCCACTCCACTGTCATCGCTTTCGGGCGGCTTACATCACCGACAATGACCGGCGGCTTCACGCAACGGCTGCCATAGCTCTGCACCCAGCCGTATTGCGTGAAAGCAAAACCGGCCAGCTGCTCGCCGAAATATTCCACCATGTCATTGCGCTCGGCTTCGCCGTGCACAAGCACATCGATATCCAGTTCTTCCTGCTCACGCACGGCCAGTGCGATTTCTGCCTTCATGGCTTTTTCATAGCCGGCGGCATTCAGCGTACCGGCCTTGAAGGCGGCACGGGCCTGACGGATCTCAGCGGTCTGCGGGAAAGAACCAATCGTGGTGGTCGGCAATAGCGGCAATTTCAGGGCTTCAGCCTGCTTCTGCTCACGCACAGCAAATACACTGCGACGGTCGGCATGCTGTGCCGTGAGTGCCGTTACCTGAGCCTGCACAGCAGGATTCTTCCAGCCGGCCGCTTCACGGCGGGAAGCCGCTGCAAGATCAGCACCTTTAAGCGCCGCGATCACATGCGCATGCTCAGGATTCTGCACGGCCGACTTCAATACCGACACTTCATCCAACTTCTGCAGCGCAAACGACAACCAGGAACGCAGCTCGGCTGAAAGCTTTTCTTCACGTACCAGATCCACCGGTGAATGCAGCAGGGAGGAACCGGCGGACACCCAGAGACGGTCGCCGATGCGAGCTTGTGCCTGCTTCAGCACATCCAGTTTTTCGCGCAGATTGGCGCGCCAGATATTGCGGCCGTCGATCACGCCCAGCGAAAGCACCTTGTATTCCGGCAGACGATCCAGCACCAGCTGCCATTCCGTGCCCGAACGCGTCACGTCGATATGCAGACCGGCCACCGGCAGATGACAGGCCAGCCAGAGATTGTCGGCCAGCGCATTGAAATAAGTGGCGATGAGAATATTGATGTCGCGATTGCGACGCTGCAGACGATTGTAAGCCGATTCAAACGCTGCCTGCCATTCCGGCGGCAGATCCAGGGAAAGAATGGGCTCGTCCACTTGCACCCATTCCACGCCCAGCTCACCCAGCTTGGTGAAAATTTCTTCGTACACCGGCAGCACCGCATCCAGCAGCGAAAGCTTGGCGAATTCACCACCGGCAGATTTGCTGAGCCAGAGATAAGTCAGCGGACCTATCACCACGGCCTTGGGGCTATGGCCCTGTGCCTGCGCTTCACGCACTTCATCAAAAAGACGCGTGGTGCCAAGACGGAAAGTCTGGTCGGCGCTGAGCTCGGGCACGAGGTAGTGGTAATTGGTGTCGAACCACTTTGTCATTTCCTGAGCAACAACATCGGCACCCAACGGCGCACGGCCACGCGCCATACGGAATTGCGTATCGAGATCGATCTCACCTTCGAATATGCCGAAGCGTTCCGGCACCGCACCCAGCAGTGCCGACGTAGCCAGCACCTGATCGTAAAAAGCAAAGTCGCCCACGGTGACGTAATCCAGACCGGCATCGGCCTGCTGGGCCCAATGCCGGGCGCGCAGGGAGGCGCCGGCCTTTTCCAGCGTGGCCAGATCGCTCTTGCCACTCCAATAGGCCTCCACGGCCTTTTTCAATTCACGGTCCGCGCCTATACGCGGGAAACCCAGAATATGTGCCTTCATGATGATGCGTCCTCTTGTTCCCAGGGGCGGGATTGAATGGCGCTCATTCTGGGACAGGGTTTACTTGAATCAAAATCAATAATCTAATGCCCGACCTGAAAGCGGCTCATACAGCCTAGCATCCGGAGACCACGGCCATGATAGATATCCGCCATCTGCGTACCCTCGCCGCCCTGCGCGAAGCCGGCTCCCTGGCCGAAGCCGCAGAACGCCTGCATCTCACCCAGTCCGCCCTGTCCCACCAGCTCAAGGGTCTGGAGGAGGATGCCGGCCTTTCCCTCTTTGTGCGCAAGACCAATCCGCCCCGCTTCACCCGTGCCGGTGATCGCCTGCTGGAGCTGGCCGACCTCATCCTGCCTGCCCTGCGTGATGCCGAGCGCGATCTGGGCAAGCTGAAGAATGGCCGCGCTGGCCGTCTCGTCATGGCCATTGAATGCCACAGCTGTTTTGAATGGCTGATGCCGGCCCTCAACTGCTTTCGCAATGACTGGCCGGAAGTGGAGCTGGATTTTGTCAGCGGCTTTCACGGGGATGCCCAAGAGATGCTGGCCAAGCGCGAACTGGATCTGGTGGTGACCTCCAACCCGAGCACGAACCGCGAACTGCGCTTTGTACCGCTGTTTGATTACGAGGCCGTGCTGGTGGTGGCGCTCACGCATCCGCTGGCCGGCAAAAGCTTTGTCGAACCGCAGGATCTGGCCGCAGAAACGCTGATCACCTATCCGGTGGATCAGGAGCGTCTGGATATTTTTGCGCAGTTTCTCTTGCCTGCGGGCGTACACCCGGCGAAAACACGCAACAGTGAAATCACGCTGATGATGGTGCAGCTGGTAGCCAGCGGGCGCGGTGTTTGCGGTTTGCCGAGCTGGGCTGCTCAGGAGTACGTGAATCGCGGCTGGATCAAAACGCTGCCGCTGGGTGAAAAAGGGATATGGCGAACGCTGCATGCCGCCATTCGCGAAGAAGATGCAGAGACGGCTTTTGTGCAGGACTTTCTGGAAACGGCAAGAACAAGCAGCGAAGCAACGCTGGCCGGCATCCGTCCGTTCCGGATCAAAACCTGATCAGGTTTTCTGACGCCGGTATAAAAACAGCCATACCGTTTCCAGCATGAAACTCGTCCCCAGCATCACACCGTACACGAGCCTTGCCTTTTCCATGTCCTCGCCGGAAGGATGCAGCTCGAAAGAGCCATGGAAAAAAGCAAAGCCCGACAACAACAGCACGATGCCGGTTACAACGATCAAGAGCAGAAGCAGCATCCTCATCCGGCAACCTTACTTGGCAGCAGCTGCCGCTTTTACAACCGGCGCCGCCGGCAGTTTCACGAGGCGTTTCTCCAGCGTCAGACCGGGCTTTTGCGAGTCGTACTGCGTACCCAGCGCCACATCCAGTGCGGCCAGACGATCCGCCGGGAGCGGATGGGTCTTGAACAGCATGGTGACCTGGTCGCTCGCCACGCCGGCAGCCAGACGGTCGAGCACGGCAACGAGACCATACGTGTCATACCCCGCCTTGGTGGCGTAATAAACACCCAGCCTGTCCGCTTCGAACTCGGAGTCCTTGTCCAGTGAACGTGCCAGGACCTCTGCGCCGTTACCAACCAGTTTTTTCACATTGTTGTTGTCACCGGATTTCTTGCTGAGAAATTCCTGCCCCATGGCCACCACACGCTGCTTCTGCATCAGGCGCACATGGTGGCGTGCATTCACATGGCCGATTTCATGCGCCAGGATGCCGGCCAGCTCCGCCTCGCTTTTCAGGATGGCGTAAAGGCCGCGCGTGACGAATACATAGCCGCCGGGCGCAGCAAAGGCATTCACACTGGGCGATTCAATCACGCCGAACGTCCAGTTGAGATCGGGGCGCGCGCTTTGCGCTGCCACATAGCGGCCGACCTTGTTCACGTATTGCTGCAGCTTGTCGTCCTTCACCAGCGGGGCCGCGCCGAGCAAGCGGCCGGCAATTTCGCGGCCGAGCTTTTCTTCATCGGCATCGCTGGGATTGCCCGTGAGGGGAATGGCGGCATCGGAGGCATTGTCTGAATCGGTTTTGACACCGAGCTTGTCGCGCGCTGCCTGGTCCAGGTTTTTGTTGCTGAGCAGACCGTTAAGATCAAAGGCCAGCGCAGGCGGGCTGAACCATACGGTAGCCAGCCCCGAGAGCATCAGCACGGCGGAAATTCGTGACACGTTCTGGAAAGTTTTCATGCGGGTCATCCTCACTTCTTCACCGGAGCCGGCAAGGGCTGCACATCGTGGACCACAAGCTTTGCCTGTTTGGCAAAAGCATCAGCCGTTTTCAGGCTGACACGATAGCTTTCGGCTTTTACCGTTTGTGCTTCATCAAAGGTTGCCGTGGCGAGATCTTCCGAGTCGAGGCCGCGCACACCGGTCGTCGTGGTGACCTTGCCGGTGCCGGTGCGGCCTGAGGCCACATTGGCAATGCCGCTGATGCTGCTGCCAGCCGCTGCCGTGCGCCGCACACTGAGCATGCGTACCCAGCCGGTCTTGCCGCCCGCCTTGACCTGGTACCAGCCACCGTTGCGGCTGACGATATCCACCTTGCTGCCACTGGCCGCCGGCGCAACCGCCTTGGCATCGGCAAAGGGTTTCAGGCGCAGGGTTTCGGCCCGCGTCAGCGTGCCGCTATCCACCGCCAGCGCAACGCCACTGGCACATAACGTGGCCAGTGCCAGAAAAAATGATCGCAACATCATGACGGTTTATCTCCTTGAGCTAAAAGTGAAGCGGCCAGCAGCGCCTGCCAGTCTTCCGGTGTTTCACCGCGAATGCGGCCTTCGGCGCGATACGTGACGAGAGCGTCCACCGGCAGTGCCGATGCCACACCCGCCTCGTCAATCAGTCGCTGCACATCGTTCACCATGGCATCGGCTTCGCTGCGCACCAGTGCCCAACCCGGCTCGTCGTCAGCGGGATGCACCCAACACAGGGTCAGCGTGTTTTCAAACAGTCGCCACAAACCCTTCTGGCGGCCCTGCACATATTCCACGCTGCTGTCGTATTTGCCTTCGCGCTCGATGCGCGCCGCCAGTTTGGCGATGGCCGTCTCCTCACGCGTTTCCAGCCGGAACCTGAACACCACCATCAAACCGCGCAAGGCAGCGCCGCTGGCATCAATGCGGGCGACCAGTGAATGATCCAGTGCACGCTCGGTGGCGAAGGCATAAATGCGCGCCACCGAAAAATACAGAGCGCCAATAAACACCGGCCCGGTCAGGTTGATGTAGATATTGCCCATATTGACCGTGGCGTAGGAAAAGCCGAGCAGCACGAACTGGGAAAAACCGTAGACCTTGTCCAGCTTCGTGGAAGCCCCGTTGCGCCAGAACGCAAACGCCGTGCC
>Ga0073914_10000016_pt1 | contig 25643 bp, 21 predicted proteins | sample GWRWT4_30Apr14_FD_71481 | JGI IMG/M metagenome (GOLD analysis project Ga0073914, IMG submission 71481) | Sand microcosm microbial communities from a hyporheic zone in Columbia River, Washington, USA - GW-RW T4_30-Apr-14 | ecosystem: Engineered > Artificial ecosystem > Sand microcosm >... | reverse complement strand
GATGCCAGCCGTTCTTTCTATACTGCTGTCTTCGATGCTCATGCTGAGGGTGCGTTCGCCTGCCGATTTCCCGACAGGGCCGGGGCCGGTGGCAGACGCCATCAGGCTGGTACAGCCAGCGAGAAGGGTGGCTGCTGCAAACACTACAAATTTCTTAAACATCGTTGGCTCCAAAAAATTCTCGATCAACAAGATCACAGCAACAGTTCAGTACGAAAAGTTGAGCCTCATGCACGCGTGCAGCACTGTTGCCGGGCAGGCGCAGATGAAAATCATGGTCTGTGCGCAGCATGCGGCCCAATTCTCCGCCCTCTTCCCCGGTGAGGGCGATCACGCGGCCGCCACTGTTCTGCATGACACGGGCGGCCTGCACAATATTGGTGGCATTCCCGCTGGCGCTGAGTACCAGTAGGACATCTCCCTGACGGGCAAGAGCCTGCAGTGGCCGTGCAAAAACATCCTGAAAGCAGCCATCGGCTGCGATGGCTGTGGTCACTGCCATCTCACCCAGCACAATCAGTGGCAGTGCCGGACGCTCGCGCTCATAGCGATTGCCCAGCTTGCTGGCAAAGCTTTGCACGTTGCCGGCAGAAGCTCCGTTTCCACAGCAAAAGAGGCGCTGGTCCTGCATGAGGGTTTGCACCAGCAGTTGTGCCATTTGCTCTATGTCGGCTGCCTGGAATTCGGCGATCTGGGAAAGGGTGTGCAGGCTGTCGGCAGCGAGGGCAATAATACGGTTTTGCATGTGGGTCATGCGCGAATGCGGCTCAGGTCGTGAAGGCGGCGGGCAGCCATTCTATATGCCATCCTGCCATGTTCGCTTGTAGCGCCACTACATCAAAACGGCAGTCACAGCAGGCGAATTCGGGATGATGGTGGAGAAAAGACTCTGCGCTTGCAATGATTTTTTGTTGCTTGCGTGTGGTGACACTGGCGGCGGCGCCACCGAATGCCGGGTGGTTGCGCAGCCTTACTTCGGCAAAGACGAGCAGTGACTGTTGCTGCATGACCAGATCGATTTCCCCCATCCGGCAGCGGTAGTTGGCACTGATAAAGCGGAAGCCCTGCGCAATCAGGAAATCACGGGCAGCGTTCTCAGCCGCCTGTCCGTCCTGCTGCGGAAGTCCCCGTGATTTTGCTGTCGGGCGACCAGAGCGGGGTGGCAATTCCATTGCTGACCTCGGCACATGTGGGGGTGCGGTGCAGATGGCCAAGGCGGTCAGGCCGAACCAGTCCACTACGCAGGGAAACAGCCTCGCCATCCTGCAAGGCCTGCCATTGCTTCACCAGTGTCCATGCATCGGCTCCAAAGGCGTAAAGCCGGTCGTAGCCGCCGCTGGGCCGCGGAAAAGCCTCGTAAAGCGAGTTCTGCTCTGCACGCGGTTCATCGAGCATCCACGGCAGATCGCAAAAACGCAGCCCATCGATGTCTTTCTGGCCGGTGGCATCGGCTGCCGGATCCCAGGCAGTCGACAGCGAGTAAAGCGGCAATCCGCTGCGGTAATAGGTGAGGGCAGGCTGTACCTGCTTTGCCAGCTCGGGATTGGCCAGGAAAATGGCATCATGCTCGCCTCGCTGGCGAGTGAGGTCACGAATCGCGGCCGTGATCCCGCCTTTCCGGGTGGCATCAAGCCTGACTACCTCGAGTACCATATTATTGCGTTGTTGCCAGGCTGCCTGAAACAGTCTCTGCTGTCGTTGTCCTGACTCTTCACCATTACTGAGAATGAGCGGGCGGCGGATTTTCTGCTGTCCAAGCCATGCCACCAGCCGTTCTATTTCGTCTTCGGGAGAAAGAGCGAACTGGAAGAGGTTGCCACTTTTCCCTTCCACCTGATTCAGGGCCAGCAGCGGTACAGTCAGGGGCCCGCTTTTGATGAGTTGCTCCACGCGTTCGCGATCCAGGGGGCCGACAATCATGGTGGCGCCATTCGTGTGGGCGGTTTTCACGAGGGTGGTGATGTCTTCGCTGTCACTGTCGTAAAAGCGCAAGGAAGGGCTATCGGCAGTACCGCCCGTGTCCTGATAATACGCAGCCAGAAAACCGTCACGAATACTCTCGGCGGCTTTTGCCATGCGGCCGGATTGCGGGAGCAGCAGGGCAATCTCTGTGCTGGCTGCCAGGGTATGGGTGCTGGCCAGCAAGAGGATTGTAGCGATAAGGCCTGCGCGTGCATTGCTGAAGGACGGCATGCGTTACCACCATTGAGCGGGAGAGGTTATGAAGGGCGTACTTTATGTGGTGGCCACGCCGATTGGCAATCTTGAAGACTGGAGCCCGCGCGCCGTGGCGACACTCAAGGCGGTCAGACTGGTGGCGGCAGAAGATACGCGGCATTCGGGGCGGTTGTTGCAATACTTCAACATCAGTACGCGCCTGGTGGCCGTGCACGATCACAATGAGTCGGCACGTGTTGAGAGTCTGCTTCAGCAGCTTCAGGATGGGGCCGACATTGCCCTCATTTCCGATGCGGGCACGCCACTGATCAGTGATCCGGGCTATCGGCTGGTCGCTGCAGCACAAAGGGCGGGCTTGCGAGTGGTGCCTGTTCCAGGCGCCTGTGCCGCTATTGCGGCACTCTCTGCAGCGGGTCTGGCCTCGGACCGTTTCATTTTTGAAGGATTCTTGCCGGCAAAAACCGTGGGGCGTCGCGAGCGTTTGCAGGCACTCTTGAAGGAGCCGCGCACGCTGATGTTCTATGAGGCGCCGCACCGTATTGCCGAATGCCTTGTCGACATGGCGTTCGTGTTTGGCCCGGAGCGGCGTGTTGTGCTGGCGCGGGAGCTGACCAAAACCTTTGAAACCATACGGCAGCTACCACTGGCGGACATGCGCGACTGGGTGGCATCCGACCCTGACCAGCAGCGTGGAGAGATTGTGCTGGTACTTGAGGGCGCACCTGACATCACGGGTGAGGAGGACTGGAGCGAAGCCGACCGCGTGCTGGCCATTCTGCTGGCCGACCTTCCTGTAAAGCAGGCGGCCACGCTGGCTGCCGGTATTACCGGCCTCAAAAAGAATGTTCTTTATGAGCGGGCACTGCTGCTCAGGGCGTAAATGGCATTTTTCACACGAGCTGCACGCTTGCTTGTATTAGTGGCGGCAGGCCCTTACTCTGCGCGCCGGAGTCGGTCGGGCGATCGCCGCCACAGTAATGTGGGGGAGGAAAGTCCGGGCTCCACAGGGCAGAGTGCCAGGTAACGCCTGGGCGGCGTGAGCCGACGGACAGTGCAACAGAGAGCAGACCGCCGATGGCCCCTGTTTCGTTTAGGCGGAGCGGGGGATCAGGCAAGGGTGAAACGGTGCGGTAAGAGCGCACCACGAGTCTGGCAACAGACCGGTACGGTAAACCCCACTCGGAGCAAGACCAAATAGGGTTCCATTTGCGCGGCCCGCGCAGGAACCGGGTAGGTTGCTTGAGCCCACTGGTGACGGTGGGCCTAGAGGAATGATCGTCCTCGACAGAACCCGGCTTACAGGCCGACTCCACCTATTGATCGCATCCGGATACGTTTTTGTGTCCCGCAAGCAAAACGGCCACCTCAGGGTGGCCGTTTTGCTTGCTGGACACTTTGGATGTCCCGCCTTTCCGGGTACAGGCTTCGGCGTGTCAGCAGACAAAAGCCTGTCATTACTTCTCTCACGGCGCAGTAAACACTCACCTCTATAGGCCCGTGTGTTCACATGCGGGCAACATATATAACCAAAAAATCTTACACGGCTATTATCTAATTTTTTGGATTAAGTAGTAGCCATAAGTTGTTGTTTTATATTGCTTTGATCATTGCTGATATTTTGAACAGTAGTTTTTAACTTATTGATAGTAATGGGTTTTTACCGTCCTTATAACTAATGGAGGCTTCCTTGACGCTGCCGAAGCCCGTTCTCTATAGTTCGCCGGTGGAGAAAAGTGTGGTTTTGTGGCGATTTCTGGAAGAAAAATCCAATAAAGTGGATGGCACATCGTGTTTCGAGGTTTTGACGAGCTGAATATGGACGCCAAGGGACGCATCGGCTTGCCGACGCGTTACCACGAGCGCGTGCTCGCCGATTGCCTGGGTCAGTTCGTTGTCACCGTCGATATCCGCGAAAACTGCCTCGTTCTTTATCCCTTGCCGGAATGGGAGGCCATTGAGGCCAAGCTGGATCAGCTGCCCAGCTCGCTGCCCGCATCCGCCATGCTCAAGCGCCGCCTTATCGGCTACGCCACCGAAATCAATATTGATGCAACCGGTCGCCTGTTGCTGAGTCCCGAGTTGCGCGCCTTTGCCGGCCTTGAAAAATCCGTCGTGCTCGCAGGTCAGGGCAAGAAGTGCGAAGTCTGGAGCAAACAAGCCTGGGATGCCATGCAGGCCAAGGCCATGTCCACGGATTTCTCGGCGCCTGATCTCGCCTCCGCGATCGACCACCTGGCCTTATAACCATGACGACTTTCACTCACCAGACCGTGCTACTTGATGAGGCGGTCGTGTCGGTATTGGGAGCGCAGAACGGCGTTTATGTGGATGCTACCTTTGGCCGTGGCGGTCACACCCGCCACCTTCTGGCGCGTCTGGGTGGTACCGCACAGGTGCTTGGTTTTGACAAGGACACCCAGGCCATTGCCGCTGGCGAAGCGCTGGCCGCAGAGGACGCACGCTTCGTTATCGTGCATGAATCCTTTGCCGATATTCAGCGGGTGTTGGGCGGACGCGGCCTGAGTGGCCAGGTGGATGGCGTGCTGGCTGATCTTGGTGTGTCATCGCCCCAGCTTGATGATGCCGAGCGTGGCTTCAGCTTCCAGAATGACGGCCCCCTGGACATGCGCATGGATGTCACGCGCGGTGAAAGTGCAGCGCAGTGGCTGGCCGCTGTTGCAGAGGACGAGCTGGCGCGCGTACTTTTCCAGTATGGCGAGGAACGTCATTCCCGCCGCATTGCCCGTGCGATCGTAAAGGCACGGGCAGCGAGCCCCATCACCCGTACACGCGAGCTGGCCGAGATTGTTGCGGCCGCACATCCTGCCTGGGAAAAACACAAGCATCCTGCCACTCGTTCTTTTCAGGCGATTCGCATCGCCATCAATAACGAGCTCGGCGACATCGAAACCTTCCTGCGTGCGGCACTGGCGGTGCTGAAGCCGGGCGGCCGTCTTGCCGTGATCAGCTTTCATTCGCTGGAAGACAGGCTGGTCAAGCAGTTTTTCCAGAAAGAAGCCAAGGGCGATGATTTTCCGCGTGGCCTGCCCGTCACTGTCGACATGCTGAAGCCGCGCCTCAAGATTATCGGCAAGGCCATCGAGCCTTCAGCTGAAGAAGTGGAAGCCAATCCGCGCTCGCGCAGTGCCCGTCTTCGCGTGGCTGAAAAGATTGCGGAGGCCGCATGATTTCCGGCTCGGCAGGCATGAATCTCAGCCAGCTTTTTCTGCGCATGCAGGGGTCGCTGATGGCGGTGGTCATCGTGTTTACGCTGGTGAGTTCGGCGATTGCTGTTGCCTACAGTGCGCACAAGTCGCGTCTGTATCTGAACGACCTGCAAAAGCTCGAAACCCAGCGCGACCGTCTTGAGACCGAATGGGGCCAGCTGCTGCTGGAGCAGCACACCTGGGGCGCCTACGGTCGCGTCGGTACGCTTGCCACCGAGCAGTTGCAGATGCGCAATCCGGCACCGACAGAAATCATCATGGTGCGGCAATGAGTACAGACCAGAAGCTGGCCTTTGCAGGGCGTCATCGCCTGCTGGGCGTACTGCTGTTCGGGCTTTTTGGCAGCATGGCCGCACGTGCTGCCTATTTGCACGTGATTGATCAGGAATTTCTGCGCAAGCAGGGTGATGCCCGCATGCTGCGCATGGAGCCGATTGCCGCCCATCGCGGCATTTTGCGCGACCGCAACGGTTTGCCGCTGGCAGTCAGCACGCCGGTGGTCTCGCTCTGGCTGAATCCGAAAGAAGCACTCAATGGCAAGCTTGATATCGCCGGGTTGGCTCAGACACTCGACCTCAATGCAGCAGACCTGCGTGCTCGCCTGAAGAAAAACCAGCAACGTGAATTTCTCTATATAAAGCGCCATCTCGCACCTGAGGCGGCCGCTCTCGTTTTGGCCCAGGAGTTCCCGGGACTCTACGGGATGACCGAATACCGCCGCTTTTATCCGGAAGGTGAGGTGACCTCGCATATTCTGGGCTTCACCAACCTCGATGATCAGGGGCAGGAAGGTCTGGAGCTGGAGTTGAACGAGAAATTGCGCGGTGTGCCTGGCGCAAAACGTGTGTTGCGTGATCTCAAGGGTGCCAAGGTCAAGGATGTGGCGCTGGTGCGCCCTGCGCGCCCCGGGCAGGATGTTTACCTGAGCTTTGATTCGCGCACGCAGTATCTGGCCTATCGCGAACTGGCCCAGGCGGTCGAGCAGCATGGTGCACGTGCCGGTACGGCCGTGGCACTGGATGTGGAGACGGGCGAAGTGCTGGCCATGGTGAACCAGCCTTCATTCAATCCGAACAATCGCACACGTCTTAAGCTGGATGAGTTGCGCAATCGTGCGGTCACCGACATGTTCGAGCCGGGCTCCACCATGAAGCCGTTCACTGTCGCCGCCGGACTGGAAAGCGGGAAATACACGCCACGCAGCCTCTTCAACACGGCGCCCGGTACCCTGCAGGTTTACAACAAACTGATTCGGGACCATGAAAATTATGGCGTGATTGATCTTGGCACCATCATTACCAAATCCAGCAATGTGGGTGCGGCACAAATTGCCCTGTCTCTGCCTCGTGAAACCTTGCCCCATCTTTATTCCCGTCTTGGTTTTGGCAAAACCTCGGGCTCCGGTTTTCCTGGCGAAAGCGCAGGCATCCTGCAGCCGCCGGATCGCTGGCGTCCGGTGGAAGTGGCCACCATGTCCTACGGCTACGGCGTGACGGTGACAGCTCTGCAACTGGCGCGTGCGTATGCGGTTCTGGCCAGTGGCGGCCTCGAACGTCCGGTGAGCTTTCTGAAAGTGGACGGGCCGGTAAAGGGCGAGCGCGTGCTCGCCGAAAACGTTACCGACAAGATCATTCCGATGATGGAGTCGGTGGTGACGTCGGACGGCACCGCCTTGCGCGCCGCTGTGCCCGGTTACCGCATTGCCGGCAAGACCGGAACGGCGCACAAGGCCATGAATGGCGGCTATGCCGCCGATCAGTACATGTCGACGTTTGCGGGCATGGCACCGGCCAGCAAACCGAAGGTGGTACTGGTTGTCGTGATTGATTCACCGAACGGGCAATACTACGGCGGTCTGGTTTCTGCTCCCGTGTTTTCCCGCATCATGGCGGAGACACTGCGCCTGATGAATGTAGAGCCTGACAAGAGTGCCGAGCACCTGGCAAAGCAGGGTGCATTGCCGGAAGTGGCCAGAGTTCCGGTTCTGCCTGTTGTGACCAGCACGGTCAAGAGGGCGGGCGCATGAAGCATTTGCTGGATCTTTGGCCTGACATTCATCCCGCGCATGCGGGACTTTCTGTTTCTGCCGTGGTGCTGGACAGCCGTGCGGTGCGCTCCGGCATGCTGTTTGTCGCACTGCGCGGCCAGCGTCTGGATGCTCGTGATTTTATTGCGGATGCCATTGCCGCGGGCGCTGCCGCCGTATTTGCCGACCAGGATGAAAAATGGCCGGATGATGCTGTGATCAACGGTGTCCCCGTGATTGCGATTCCCGATCTCGGGCAGAAGCTGGGCCTCATTGCCGCGCGCTTTTTTGATGAACCCTCCCGGAAAATGCATGTGCTGGCGGTGACCGGTACCAATGGCAAGACCAGCGTGGCCAATTTGCTGGCAGGTGCGCTCACGCATCTGGGCAAAAAGTCGGCGGTGCTGGGTACGCTGGGTAACGGCATCTACGGTGCACTGGAAAAGTCCACGCATACCACCCTGGATGCGTTACACCTGCAGGCATTACTGGCGCAGTTCCAGTCAGAAGGCGCCGAGTGCATGGCACTGGAGGCCAGTTCGCACGGTCTGGTGCAGGGGCGCCTGAACGGCACGCAGCTGGATGTCGCACTGTTCACCAATCTCACGCGCGATCATCTGGATTATCACGGTGACATGGAGGCCTATGCGGCGGCGAAGGAAATTCTTTTCCGATGGCCGCAGCTCAAGACTGTCGTGCTGAATGCAGATGATCCGGTTTCCGAGCGTTACCGTGCCGTGCTCGCCAGCAGTGTGCGCCTGTTGCGTTATAGCCAGGACGAGAGTCATGGTGCCGATATTTGTGCGCTTGAAATCAAGCCCACACTGGCGGGTTTGTCACTCCTGATTGCGACGCCGGCCGGTGACTGCCGATTGCAGCTGCCCTTGCTGGGACGTTTTAACGTCAGCAATGTGCTGGCAGTGATGGGCGGATTGCTGGCGCTGAATATTCCGCTGGCCGATATTGCCGAGGCCTTGCGTCATGCCTTGCCCGTTCAGGGTCGCATGGACAGCTTCATGGGTGAGCATCCCGTTGTCGTGGTCGATTACGCACACACGCCTGATGCACTGGAGAAGGTCCTGGGCAGCTTGCGCGAGCATGCCGAAGCCAGACTGATTTGTGTGTTCGGTTGCGGTGGTGACCGGGATCGTGGCAAGCGTCCCGAAATGGGCGGTATTGCCGCGCGTCTTGCCGATATTGTCGTTATCACCAGCGACAATCCGCGCTCTGAGGATGCGCAACTCATCATCAACGATATTCATGCCGGCATTGAGAGCGGCAACAGCACACCTGTGGTGGAGGAGCTGGACAGACGTCGCGCCATTCACCGCGCCATTGCCTCGGCAAAGCGCAATGACATTGTGCTGATCGCCGGTAAAGGCCATGAGGACTATCAGGAAATTTCCGGGCAGCGCCATCCCTTCAGTGATGCTCAGGAAGTGCGTGCTGCACTGGCTGAATGGAGGGCGGCATGAAGCTCTCCCATATGGCTTTCCTGCTGCATGCCCGTTTGCTGGGTGAAGACCGCGACATCACGCGTTTCTCTACCGATACGCGTGCCTTGCAGGGCGGTGAATTGTTCATTGCCCTTAGCGGTGCACACTTTAATGGCAACCGTTTTGCGGCAGATGCTGCCGCCAGGGGCGCCGTAGCGGTAGTGGTCAGCGAGGAGATCGCAGGTCTCGCGGTGCCACAGTTGCTGGTGGACGACACGCATGAGGCATTGCGCAAGATTGCACATGCATGGCGTGAGCAGTTCGACATTGTCAGTGTGGCGATTACCGGCAGCTCGGGAAAAACCACGACCAAGGAATTTGCTGCCAGCATTTTTGCCGAAGCAGGCCCGACACTGGCAACGCTTGGCAATAAAAACAATGAGATCGGGGTGCCACTGACCTTGTTCCGCCTTGATGCCACGCATCAATACGGCGTGTTCGAGCTTGGTGCCAATCATATTGGCGAAATTGCCGGTACCAGTCATCTGGTTTCGCCACAGGCTGCGGTCATTACCAATGTGGGTTCGGCGCATCTCGAGGGTTTTGGCAGTCGCGAAGGCATTGCCAAGGCCAAGGGTGAGATCTACTCCGGTCTTGTGTCGGGCGGCATCGCCTGCATCAACGCGGATGACGAGTTTGCCCCTTACTGGAAGTCGCTCTGCAAGAATCGCCAGCAACTGTATTTCTCCCTGACGCAGAAGGTTGATGTCTGGGCTGATGCCATTCATCAGGCCGACTCCGGCTGCCCGGCCTTTGCCCTGCACATCGGCGCCCGTACCGCCGAGATCGAATTGCAGCTGCTAGGTGTGCACAACGTTGCCAATGCACTGGCCGCGGCCACGCTTGCCCATGCCTGCCATGTACCGCTGGAAAAAATTGCCGCAGGCCTCGCCAAAACCCGGCCTGTCCCGGGACGTCTGAATGTGCATGTGCTGAATTTCCCCGACGGGCACAGCTGCCGTCTGATTGACGATACCTATAACGCCAATCCTTCCTCCATGAAGGCGGCGATAGACGTTCTGGCGGAAATGCCGGGTCGGCGCGTGTTGGTGACTGGTGATATGGGTGAGCTGGGCCGAGCTACGGAAGCTGGCCATTCTGAGGTGGGGGAGTACGCGAAAATGAAAAAAATAGACGCGCTTTACGCAGTGGGACAGTACGGCAACTTCACGGCGGCGGGCTTTGGCCCGTCAGCACGCACCTTTGTTGATCAGCAGGCGCTGATCGAAGAGCTGGAAAAAGAACTGGAAAGTGTGGTGACGCTGCTGGTGAAGGGTTCACGCAGTGCACGCATGGAAAATGTCGTGAATGGTCTGATGGACAAAAAGGAGTCCTGATTCATGTTGCTCTGGCTCGCGGAATTTCTCGCGCAGTACCACAAAGGCTTTCTGGTCTTTCATTACCTTACCCTGCGCGCCATTTTGAGCGTGGGGACAGCGCTTGCGCTGTCCTTGTGGTGGGGGCCGTGGATGATTGAAAAGCTGCGCTCGATGAAATTTGGTCAGGCCATACGCACGGATGGTCCGCAATCGCATCTTGCCAAGACGGGTACGCCAACGATGGGGGGCGCGCTGATTCTGGTGGCCATCGCCGTCAGTACCCTGCTTTGGTCCAATCTCTCCAATCCCTATATCTGGGTGGTGCTCGCCGTGATGCTGGTATTCGGTCTGGTGGGCTGGGTGGACGACTACCGCAAGGTGGTGGAGAAGAATCCGCGTGGCTTGCCGGGGCGCTGGAAATACCTATGGCAATCCGTTGCCGGAATCGGGGCGGCCGTTTTCCTGTACCAGTATGCAAAAACGCCGGTTGAAACCAGTCTGATTCTGCCTTTTTTCAAAAGCGTGATCATTCCGCTTGGCGTTTTTTACATGGTCCTCACTTATTTTGTGATCGTGGGTACCAGCAATGCCGTTAATTTGACGGACGGCCTTGATGGTCTTGCCATCATGCCAACGGTCATGGTGGCGGCTGCTCTCGCCGTGTTTGCCTATCTCTCCGGCAATATCAAGTTTGCAACCTATTTGCACATTCCCTATGTGGCAGGTTCAGGTGAGCTGATTGTGATCTGCGGATCGATTATCGGTGCCGGCCTCGGTTTTCTCTGGTTCAACGCGTATCCCGCACAGGTTTTCATGGGCGACGTGGGTGCCCTTGCGCTGGGAGCGGTGCTGGGTGTAATCGCCGTCATCGTGCGTCAGGAAGTGGTGCTTTTCATCATGGGTGGCGTATTCGTGATGGAAACCGTGTCGGTGATGCTGCAAGTCGGTTCGTTCAAGCTGACCGGCAAGCGCATTTTCCGCATGGCACCCATTCACCATCATTACGAATTGAAGGGCTGGCCTGAGACCAAGGTGGTGGTTCGTTTCTGGATCATCAGCTTCATGCTTGTGCTGTTGGGCCTTGCTTCACTGAAAATTCGGTAGGAAAAAATGGCATTGATACAGCGCGACGGTTTGCGGGTAGTGGTCGGTCTGGGAAAGACCGGACTCTCCTGCGTGCGCTTTTTGAAAAGCCGCGGTTATCCCGTGGCCGTCAATGACACTCGCGAGAACCCCCCGGGGCTGGCCGAATTGCAGGCAGAGTTTCCGGAGGTGGCTGTCAGTCTGGGCCGGCTTGATGAAAGTCTTTTGCTGCAGGCCAGGGAAATCGTGGTTAGCCCAGGCGTTTCCATCAAGGAGCCGGAGTTGCTCTCGGCGCGCCTGAATGCCGGCATAGCCGTTGTGGGCGATATTGATGTTTTCTGCCGCGAAGTCTCGGCGCCGATTGTGGCCATTACCGGTTCCAATGCCAAAAGCACGGTGACTACCCTGGTGGGCTTGATGGCACAGAGTGCCGGTATTGATACCGGTGTGGGTGGCAATCTCGGCACACCAGTGCTCGACATGCTGCGCGAGAAAGGTGAGCAGTCGCTTTATGTACTGGAGCTCTCCAGTTTTCAGCTGGAAACGACACATGCCCTGAAGGCCGCGGTTGCTGTGGTGCTGAATATCAGCGAAGACCACATGGACCGGTATGCCTCCATGCAGGATTACCACCAGGCCAAGCACCGGATTTTCAGGAATTGCCAGCGTTACGTGATCAACCGGGACGACGCTCTGACCGTGCCCCTGATTGAAGACAGCCTGCCAAAAACCAGCTTTGGCCTGAATGCACCCGACCTGAACCAGTTCGGTGTTCTGGTGGAGGCGGGTGAGAAATATCTGGCACGTGGCCGTGAAAAACTGATGCCGGTACGCGAGATGAAAATCCGGGGCGATCACAACGTCGCCAATGTGCTGGCTGCCTTGGCACTGGGTGAGGCCGTCAATCTGCCCATGGCCGTGATGCTGCAAACCGTGCGCGAGTTTGCCGGCCTGCCGCATCGCTGCGAGCTGGTGGCCGAGCGCGCTGGTGTTGCCTGGTACAACGACTCCAAGGGCACCAATGTGGGATCGACACTGGCCGCCATCAACGGGCTGGGTGCGGCCATCACCGGCAAGCTGATCCTGATTGCCGGTGGTGTGGGCAAGGGGCAGGACTTTTCACCCTTGTCAGCACCGCTGGTGAAATACGCCAAGGCACTGGTGCTGATCGGTGAAGACGGCCCGAAAATCGGAGCGGCTGTGGCCGGCTCCGTGGAAAAACTCACTGCAGCCACCTTGCGCGAGGCGGTTGAGAAAGCAAAAGCCCTGGCAAATTCCGGTGATGCCGTGCTGCTGTCACCGGCATGCGCTAGTTTCGACATGTTCAAAAATTACGAAGATCGCGGCCAGCAGTTTGTGGCCACCGTTAATGCTGTGGTGAATGCATAATGAAAGCACTCGCTTTGCCGACATTTCCCGAGTTGATGCACGGTGTCACACCGCGGCATCTGCTCATGCTGTCGGCCGGCATTTTGCTTAGCATCGGTTTGATCATGGTGGCATCGGCGTCGATGAGTGTGGCGGATTCACTGTTCGGCAATCCTTTCTATTTCCTCGTGCGTCACTTGATCTACATGTTTCTCGGCATTGCGGTCGGGCTGTTTGCCGTGCGTGTGCCGATTGCCACCTGGCAGCGATTCAGTGGTCTCTTGCTGCTGACGGCTTTCATTCTGCTCGTTCTGGTCCTTATTCCCGGCATTGGTCGCCGCATCAACGGCAGCATGCGCTGGATCGGTGTGGGACCGCTGACACTGCAGCCTTCGGAGTTTGCCAAGTTTGCAGTGGTGACTTACATGAGCGCCTATCTGCTGCGTCGCCAGGAAGAAGTGCGCAGCAGCTGGTCGGGCTTTATCAAGCCCATGGCAGTGGTGGGCATTGCCGTACTGCTGTTGCTGCTGGAGCCGGATTTTGGCGCCAGCATGGTCACGGTGTCTGCTGTGCTCGGTATGCTGTTTCTGGCAGGCACCCCCCTGCTGCAGTTTGCCGTGCTGATCAGCACTGTGGTGGTCATGGGCTCCCTGGCCGTGATTTTCGAGCCTTATCGAATGAAGCGCATGCTGGCCTTCACCGATCCCTGGGCGGACCAGTTCAACTCTGGTTATCAGCTGACCCAGAGCCTGATCGCTTTCGGGCGCGGCGAGTGGACGGGAGTCGGGCTCGGCAAAAGCGTGCAAAAGCTTTTCTATTTGCCGGAAGCACACACCGATTTCGTGTTTGCCGTGTATGCCGAAGAGTTCGGTCTGATCGGCGTGCTCTTCGTGATCGGTCTTTTCTGGATGCTGGTGCGTTCGGCAGTGCGTATCGGCCAGCAAGCCGAAATGCGCAACCAGGTTTATCCCGCCTATCTCGCCTACGGCATTGCTTTTGTGATTGCGGTGCAGGCACTGGTGAATATTGGCGTGAACATGGGTTTGTTCCCCACCAAGGGTTTGACCCTGCCGCTGGTGAGCTACGGCGGCAGCAGCTTGCTGATCGTTTTCCTGATGCTCGGTGTGCTGCTGCGCATTGACAGTGAAAATACCGGTGCAGAAGCAGGTATTCCTGCGGCCCGCAAGGGAGCACGCTCATGAGTGATATTAAAAGCGTGGTGGTTATGGCTGGCGGCACGGGCGGTCATGTGTTTCCTGCGCTTGCCGTTGCCGAAGGCTTGCGTGCTCGCGGCGTCAGTATCCACTGGCTGGGAACCCGTGCCGGGATTGAAGCAGAGCTGGTGCCCGCACGCGGTTTTCCCATCACCTATCTCGATGTCAGCGGTGTGCGCGGACAGGGTCTCAAGCGTTTTCTGCTGGCGCCGTTCAAGTTGGTGATAGCCGTGATGGCTGCCATGAAGATGCTCAAGAGCGTGAAGGCGGATGCCGTCATCGGGCTCGGTGGTTATGTGACCGGCCCCGGTGGTGTGGCTGCGCGCTTGCTGGGCAAGCCTTTGCTGATCCATGAGCAGAATGCCATTGCGGGTTTTACCAACCGCATGCTGTCGCATCTTGCCGATCGCGTACTCGAGGCTTTTCCCGGTGCATTTGCACCGGCGGTGAAAGTGGCTTTTGTGGGCAATCCTGTACGAAATGAAATTGCAGCCTTGCCTGAGCCGGCGCTGCGTTATGCCGGGCACGAAGGCGCATTGCGCATTTTGGTTCTTGGCGGTAGTCAGGGGGCTGTCGCCTTGAACGAGCTGCTGCCGGAAGCACTGGCCACGCTGCTGCAGACCCAGCCGCTCGCGATCAGGCATCAGGCAGGAAAAAAGAACCTGGAAAAGGCTACGGAAAAATATCGCACATTGGGTGTTGATGCAGAGGTACTGCCTTTCATCGACGACATGGCGGCCATGTATGCCTGGGCCGATCTTGTGGTCTGCCGTTCCGGCGCTCTTACGGTGTCTGAAATTGCCGCCGCAGGCGTGGCATCGGTGTTGATTCCCTATCCGCATGCTGTGGATGACCACCAGACAGAAAACGGAAAATTTCTCAGCGAGGCGGGAGCGGCAAAACTCTTCCGCCAGCAGGATCTCACGGCAGCAACACTGGCAGCCGAGCTGCAGCCGTTGCTTTCACGTGAAAAACTTTTGCATATGGCCACTGCTGCGCGTGCACTGGCCAAGCCCGAGGCCACCGACACTGTGGTCGCGGCCTGCCTGAGAGGTGGCAAGTAATGAGCATGAAGCGCTCACGACTGATTGAAATTCCCGAGATGCGCCGCATTCGCCGCATTCATTTCATCGGTATTGGCGGCGCCGGCATGTGCGGTATTGCCGAGGTTTTGCTGAACCAGGGCTACGAGATTTCCGGTTCTGACCAGAAAGCCGGGAAGACTACCGAGCGCCTGCAGGGTTTTGGCGCTACCGTTTTCATCGGGCATCAGGCGGACAACATCAAGGGTGCTGACGTCATTGTCGTCTCCACCGCGATTGATCACGAAAACCCGGAAATTGCCGCTGCTCGCGAATTGCGTCTGCCGATTGTGCGCCGCGCCGAAATGCTGGCGGAGCTGATGCGTTATCGCCACGGCATTGCCGTTGCCGGCACGCATGGCAAAACCACGACGACCAGCCTGCTGGCATCGATCATGGGCGAAGACGGTCGCGATCCCACTTTTGTGATTGGTGGCCTTCTCAACAGTGCAGGCACGAACGCCAAGCTGGGCGCCAGCCGTTATTTTGTGGCAGAGGCGGATGAAAGTGATGCGTCTTTCCTGCATCTGCAGCCGATGGCATCGATTGTGACCAATATCGACGCCGACCACATGGACACGTATGGCGGCTCTTTCGACAAACTGAAGCAGACCTTCATCGAATTCCTGCACAACCTGCCTTTCTATGGTTTGGCTGTGCTCTGTGGTGATGATCCGGTGATTCAGGAAATTCTGCCAGAAGTCGGGCGCCCGGTGATCACCTATGGCTTGAAGGAGGGCAATGATGTGCGTGCCGTCGAGATTCATCAGGATGGCCTGCAAACCCACTTCACCGTATTGCGTACAGGGCTTGATGCAATTGCCATTACGCTGAACCTGCCGGGTTTGCACAATGTGCAGAATGCGTTGGCTGCCATTGCCCTGGCGACGGATGAAAAGGTCAGTGATGCCGCGATTGTGACGGCACTTGGAAAATTCCAGGGTGTGGGGCGCCGTTTTCAGCAGCTGGGCGAGTTTGCGCTGGGCGAAGGCAATGTACGCCTGGTGGACGATTACGGCCATCACCCGCGCGAAGTGGATGCCACGATAAAGGCCGCGCGCCAGAGCTTTCCGGACCGTCGCCTGGTGATGCTATTTCAGCCGCATCGCTATTCGCGTACGCGCGACTGTTTTGAAGATTTTGTGCAGGTTCTGTCCAGTGTCGATGCCCTGCTTTTGCTCGATGTCTACAGCGCAGGCGAAAAACCGGTGGCGGGCGCGGACAGCCGTTCGCTGTCACGCAGCATACGCACACGCGGCACGATTGATCCGGTGTTTGTCGAGAGTACGGAAGAGCTTGGCAGCCTGTTGAAGAATGTGCTGCGCCCGGGTGATGTCTTGCTGACCCAGGGCGCGGGCAATGTGGGCGCCATTGCGCAGGAGCTCGCCCAGCATCATTTGTATTTAACCGTTAATGAAAAGCAATAAATTGAAGAGCAGAGAGACGAACATGAAAACGGTGATGGATGTGCGACGTTTCGGGAGGGTGGCCGTGCTGTTTGGCGGCACCTCGGCCGAGCGCCAGATTTCGCTCATCAGCGGTACAGCGGTACTGGAGGCCTTGCAGGCAGCCGGCGTGAATGCGGTAGCGTTTGATCCGGCCTCGCGTCCGGTGGTAGAGCTTGCCCAGTTTGACCGGGCTTTCATTGTGCTGCATGGCCGTGGCGGTGAAGACGGCACCATGCAGGGCTTGCTGGAATTGCTGAAAATTCCTTACACGGGCAGTGGCGTGCTGGCGTCGGCACTGGGCATGGACAAGGAGCGCACCAAACAGGTGTGGATTGCTTCCGAGTTGCCAACCCCCAAATACCGCCGCCTGCATGCCGACACGGATTTTGCAAAAGTGGCGACTGATCTCGGTCTGCCCCTGATGATCAAGCCTTCGCACGAAGGCTCCAGCATCGGTATGTGCAAGGTCATGAAAGCGGAAGAGTTGCCGCAGGGTTATGCCAATGCCGCTGCCTATGACAGCGAAGTGATTGCCGAACGCTGGATTACCGGCAGCGAGTACACCGTGGTCATCCTGGCGGATCAGGCCTTGCCGGTGATTCGCATGCAGACCGATCGCGATTTCTACGATTTCGAGGCCAAGTACCAGGCTCACGACACACAGTATCTCTGTCCCTGCGGTCTGGCACCGGAAAAAGAAAAGCAGCTGCAGGCGCTGGCACTGGAAGCGTTTGCTGCCGTGGGTGCCACTGGCTGGGGACGCATTGATGCCATGCTCGATGAATCCGGAAATTTCTGGCTGCTCGAAGTCAACACGGTGCCTGGCATGACGGACCATTCGCTGGTGCCGATGGCGGCAAAAGCAGCAGGTCTGAGTTTCACCGATCTCGTGCTCGGCATTCTTGCACAGACGCTTGAGGAGACACGCTGATGCTGCAAGCCACGCGTCGCCCGATTGCTGACGTTGCCAAAGCCGCCAGCCTGCCGAAATTCGGCGCTGACAAGCTCGGCAGTTCGGCAGCGCTGGTACTGATGGTCGTGGCAGCGGTGGCGTTTGCCATCGGCATGGTGCGCATGGTGAGTCTGCTGAAAGCGCGCACGGTCATCAGTTCGGTGCAGATTGAAGGTGACTTGCGGCATGCGGAAAGCCAGGTCATTGCCAATCGCATTGCTCCGGTGGCCAAGGGCAATTACTTCTCCATGGATCTGGCTGCGATTCAGCAGGCAGCCCAGTCGGCGCCCTGGGTGGATGAAGCTCTGGTCAGCCGGCGCTGGCCGGATGGTGTGCGCATACAGGTGCGTGAAAAGCAGCCGGTCGCGCTCTGGGGTGCGGGTGGCCTGATCAGTTCGCGCGGCGACCTCTTTGTGCCAACGACGGCGGTGAATACCACGGACCTGCCCATCCTGTTCGGCCCGGGCAACAAGGGAACGTATGTGATGGAGCAGTACCGCGCCATGAACAGCATTTTGCGTGGACTCGGCATGCATATTGTCGAGTTGCAACTGACGGATCGCATGAGCTGGTTCCTGCGCATGGATAACGGCATTCACCTGGTGGTCGATCAGGTGGACACCATTGAGAAACTGCAGCGCTTTGCCTATCTCTACGAGCGTCAGCTGAAACCGGATGCCGACAATATTGCCAGCATCGATCTGCGTTATCGCAATGGTGTGTCGGTGGGCTGGCGGGTGCAAAAAAACATGAAAGCCGTTGCACAACGTGTGTAGTTGAACGGCGATAGAACTTATTATGCGAGGCGCTTTTTGTGATGAAGGCGTCGTTTGAAAAATGTCTGATGAGCAGAGCTCGAGAGAGCAGGTAAGGACGAAATGGCAAGCCCAACAAACAATCCGATGATCGTAGGCATCGATGTCGGCACCGCGAAAGTGGTGGCGCTGGTGGGCCAGATTAACGCCGAAGGCGCTCTGGAGATTGTCGGTGTCGGCATGAAGCCCTCACGCGGCATGAAAAAGGGTGTCGTCGTCAATATCGAGCAGACGGTGCAGTCGATTCAGGGCGCCGTGGCTGAGGCCGAGCTGATGGCGGACTGCAAGATTCATTCAGCTTATATCGGCATTGCCGGTGCGCATGCCGGCGGCCGTAACTCGCAGGCTGTTGTGGCGATCCGTGAAGGTGAAGTGCAGCAAAGTGATATTGACCGTGTGGTGGATGCGGCGAAGTCGGGCTCCATCCCGACTGACCAGCGCATTCTGCACATCCTGCCGCAGGAATTTCTGGTGGACGACCAGGCCGATGTGCGCGACCCCCTGGGCATGTCGGGCGTGCGTCTGGAGGGCCATGTGCATCTGGTGACCTGTTCGGTCAATGCCATGCAGAACCTTGAGAAGTGCGTGCGCAGCTGTGGCATTGAAATGGACGCCATCATTCTCGAGCAACTGGCGTCCAGCTATGCGGTGCTGACGGCGGATGAAAAAGAACACGGTGTCTGCCTGGTGGACATCGGTGGCGGCACCACCGATGTGGCGGTGTTTGCGCGTGGCGCCATCCGTCATACCGCAGTGATTCCTGTCGCTGGTGACCAGGTCACCAATGACATTGCGACGGCGCTCTATACCCCGACGCAGGATGCGGACGAGATCAAGACCAAATACGCCTGTGCGGTAGCGCAGTTGGTGGATCCGGAACAGACGATCAATGTGCCCGGCATGGGCGATCGCCCGGCACGCAAGCTGTCCCGGCAGACGCTGGCCGAAGTGGTGGAGCCACGCTACGACGAACTGTTTGCGCTGGTGCAGGGCGAAATCGAGCGCAGCGGTTATCAGGGCAAGCTCGCCGCCGGCGTTGTGCTGACTGGCGGCTCGGCCAAGATTGAAGGCGCGACGGCGCTGGCCGAATCCATTTTTCACATGCCGGTTCGCATCGGCATGCCGCAGTCGCTCAAGGTCGGCGGCATGGGCGAGGTATTGCGTAACCCGATTTATTCCACCGGTGTTGGCTTGCTGCTCTATGGCAAGAAACAGTGGGAAGAGAACCAGAACGGTCAACCCGTACGCAAGAACGCGGGTGCCGGTGTGGGTGAAGTAGTGCAGAAGTTGCGTGGCTGGCTGGCGCGGAATTTCTGAGCGTATTACCGGGTGAGCGGAACGCCCGGGATTTGAAACTGAGTGTTAGTGAGCTTTTGAGCGAAGGAGAGTGAGATGAATATTTTTGAGCTGGCGGATAATGCACCGCAGCACGGCAAAGCGGTGATCAAGGTCATCGGTGTGGGCGGCGGCGGCGGTAATGCGGTTGAACACATGGTGAACAGCCAGGTGGAGGGTGTGGAGTTCATCTGCGCCAACACCGACATGCAGGCGCTGTTCAAGATGCAGGCGCGCACGCATCTGCAGCTGGGCCAGGCGGTAACGCGTGGTCTCGGTGCGGGCGCCAACCCGGAAGTGGGTCGGCAGGCGGCGGTGGAAGATCGCGAGCGCATTCGTGAGGTGCTGGAAGGTGCCGACATGGTGTTTATCGCGGCTGGCATGGGCGGTGGCACGGGTACCGGTGGTGCGCCGGTGGTGGCGGAAGTGGCCCGTGAAATGGGCATCCTCACCGTGGGCGTGGTGACCAAGCCCTTCCTGTTCGAAGGCAAGCGCCGTATGGATGTTGCCGAAGCCGGCATCGAAAACCTGTCGCAGTACGTGGATTCGCTGATCACGATTCCCAATCACCGTTTGCAGGCGGTGCTCGGCAAGGTCTCGATGATTGAAGCCTTCCGCGCCGCCAATAATGTGCTGAAGAATGCCGTGCAGGGTATTGCCGACATGATTCTGCGTCCGGGCGAAATCAATCTCGATTTCGCTGACGTGCGCACGGTGATGTCCGAGCAGGGTCTGGCCCTGATGGGCACCGGTTCTGCCAAGGGTGAAGACCGTGCGCGCATTGCGACCGAAATGGCGATCCACAGTCCGCTGCTGGATGATGTCCGTCTGGAAGGTGCCCGTGGTGTGCTGGTCTCGATTGCTGCCGGCCCCGAGCTTGGCATTGACGAGTTCACTACCGTGGGTGACATCGTTGCGCAGTTTGCCTCCCCCGAGGCGACGGTGGTGATTGGCACGATTCTCGATCCGGAGTTGGGTGAAGAGCTGCGTGTGACCGTGGTGGCGACCGGCTTGCCGAAATCGGCACGTGCTGGCGCGGCCGGCATGAAGCTGGTGGCTCAGCCGCAAGTTACTGCAGCCAGCATTCCGGTGGCAGCCACCGGTACCCACGGTCAGGTTGGTGGCGATTACGACACCCCGGCCTACCTGCGTAACCAGAAAGTGGCGAATGGCGGGACCGCTCCCCGCAGCAACCCTGATCTGCTGAATATCCCGGCCTTCCTGCGCCGGCAGGCAGACTGAGGGTTTAGCCCCGCGGCTCAAAGCCCATGCCGGACCGACCGCCCACTCTCCCGGTCGGTCCGGCCCTTTTTCCTGTGAGCAGTTTCGGGTTGCGTGGTCAGCCTCGTCTGCTACCATCCCCCTCCCGCTGCCTGAAATAATTTGTCACATGTTGCGACAACGCACCGTCAAAAATGCCATCCGCGCCAGCGGCATAGGCCTTCATACAGGCGCCAAGATCTATCTCACCCTGAAGCCTGGCCCTGTGGACAGCGGTATTGTCTTCCGCCGCACCGACCTTGATCCCGTAGTGGACCTGCCCGCCCGTGCCCTGTTGGTCCGTGATACCTCCATGGCCACGACGCTGGTTCAGGGGGATGCCAAGCTTTCCACGGTAGAGCACCTGATGTCGGCGCTGGCCGGCCTGGGTATTGATAATGCAGTCGTGGAAGTGACGGCGGCTGAAATTCCCATCATGGATGGCAGTGCTGGCCCTTTCGTGTTCCTGATTCAGGCAGCAGGCATTCTTGAGCAGGATGCCCCCAAGCGCTTTGCCCGTATCAAGCGCCGTGTGGAAGTGCGTGAAGGTGACAAAATTGCGGCCTTTGAGCCCTATAACGGCTTCAGGCTCTGTTTCACCATTGATTTTGATCACCCGGCTTTTCTCGACGAACACAAATACGCCGAGGTGGATTTTTCTACCACGGCCTATGTAAAGGAAGTCAGTCGTGCCCGCACCTTCGGCTTCATGCGCGACATCGAATATCTGCGCTCCAAGAATCTGGCGCTGGGTGGCAGTATGGAGAATGCCATCGTGGTCGATGACCACGGTGTGATGAATGAAGAAGGGCTGCGCTACAAGGATGAATTCGTGCGGCACAAGATGCTGGATGCCATCGGTGACCTGTATCTGCTGGGCTGCGGAATTGTGGGGGAGTACCAGGGTTACAAATCCGGCCATGCCCTCAATAACCAGCTGCTGCGTGCCCTGCTGGAGCAGCCTGATGCCTTTGAAATTGTCACATTTGATGACGAAGCCCTCGCTCCCATCTCTTATGTGAAGCCGGTCAGGCTGGAAGAGTCAATATAAATCAAGGGGATAGCGTTTTTTCTGGGCTCAGGGCGAGCGCTCACTCCCAGGGCTTCGGCTGGTCTCCACATGTCTTGCCAGACGGCGCAGGGCTTCGCTAACCTCCCCACTTCCTTGTTCGTCGGCCAGATCATCTGACAGCGTCGACAGCAATTCGGCGGTTGCCGGGCTGAGTCTGCGCAGTGGCGTGTGGCTTAGTGCGGACCCGTGCGATGCCAGAATCGCAGGCTTGATCACGGCGTTAATGCGCTTGAGGTCACAAAACTCGCCATGTTGGTGCAACTGCTGCATGTAGATGCGACTAAGATAGCGAAGCTGGCCTGCGATGGTGCTGTTGGAGCAGGCCAGTGCCAGGGTTCCTTCGTGGTAGGACGCGACCTGTACCCATTGGCGCAGGCGTTGGTCCAGATAGAAGCCGAGCAGGGTGTCGAGCTGCTTGATCAGGCCCGAGCGCTCCTTCAGGGAGTTCAGGTTTCCCTGGGCAAGGATTTCGGTCAGCGTGGAAGTTTTTTCTAGGCGCATGTCCGGATATTTTCGTTGGCCTTTTCCCGAACGCCTGGTTCGGATGAGAGGGCTGTTCTGCTGGCCGTCGGGTATCGCCAGTATACCCGCGCTAAAACAAGAAGCAGGATGTATTCGTCATGAACATCATTTTTCTCAGTCGCAAGCATGGGCGACCCCGCACCTTGCAGTTGCCTCCTCGTGCCCTGATGGCTGTTACCGGCATGCTGGTGCTGTTATGTGTTGCCCTTGGCAGCGCCGGTTACTGGGCAGCCTCGCGCTTTTTCCCCGAGCAGCATGCCAGCCTGAATGCCGTCACGGATTCGCGTGACCAGCTCAAGGCAATGACCGAGCGCATGGTGGAAATGCAGGCGCGCCTGACCCGCCTCGATGCCCTCGGCGAGCATCTTGCCGAATCAGCAAACATCAATAGCGAGGAATTCGATTTCAAAAAAAAGCCTCCGATGGGTGGTCCGCTGACATCAGAGCTGACCATCCTCGGTGATCGCCCCAGCGTGATGTTGCGCTTGCAGGAGCTGGGTGCCGAGATCGAACAGAAAGAAGCGCAGTTGCAGGCGCTGGACAGCCTGCTCAGTGGCCAGCGGACCCAGCCGAAAAGCTATCTCGCCAACATGCCTGTGCAAAACGGCTACGTCACCTCGACCTATGGCTATCGCTCGGATCCTTTCACAGGGCGTACCGCCTTTCATGGCGGCATTGATTTTGGCGGTGCCGAGGGCACGCACGTCTTTGCCGTCGCGCCTGGGATCGTGAGCTGGGCCGGGGAAAAGACGGGCTACGGCAATATGGTGGAAATCAATCATGGTGACGGGGTGAGCACACGCTATGCCCATGCCAGTCGCGTTGCCGTTAAGGTGGGCGATCTGGTGGCCAAGGACCAACTGGTGGCCTATATGGGCTCTACCGGCCGCTCCACCGGCTCTCACCTGCATTACGAAGTGCTGCGTGGCGGCAGTCAGGTTGATCCGGCCAGCTATATAGCCCACGCCAAACGCTGATGGCGGCGCCTCGTTGAAAACCCGGCAATTGCCGGGTTTTTTCATTATGTAATCAGCCGCTTCCACCGGTTTTGCCCTCACGGTAATAGGGGGTAGAATGGCGCGCTCTTTGCGAGGGGGCCGGGTGGCAATTGCCCGGAGTGCCCTTGAGTTAGTCCTCATGCGGCCCCATTTCAGCCGGACGCTGCGCATTGGCGGTAGATCGGGGTTGGCAGCTAGCGGTAATCCTCCGGGTTGTCGTACGAATTCATTTTCACGAGTGGCGGTTATGTCGGGACTTGCAAGTCTGGTCAGCGGTATTTTTGGTACCAAGAACGAGCGCGAACTCAAGCGCATGCGCAAGCTGGTAGAAGCAATCAATGCGCAGGAAGCTTCCATGAAAGCGCTGGGCGATGCCGAGCTCACTGCCAGGACTGCCGAATTCAAATCCCGCTTTGAAAAAGGCGAAACGCTGGACCAGCTGCTGCCGGAAGCGTTTGCCGTTTGCCGTGAAGCTGCACAGCGCGTGCTGGGCATGCGCCATTACGATGTGCAGATGATAGGCGGCATTACGCTGCACGAAGGCCGCATTGCCGAAATGCGTACCGGGGAAGGTAAAACCCTGACCGCGACTTTGCCTGCGTATCTGAATGCACTCTCCGGCCACGGCGTGCATGTGGTGACCGTCAATGATTACCTGGCGGCGCGTGATGCGGAATGGAACCGTCCCCTGCTGGAGTTTCTGGGGCTGAAAGTGGGTGTTATCCGCTCCATGCAGCCTTCGGATGAGAAGCGCACGGCCTATCTGGCGGACATTACTTACGGCACCAACAATGAATTCGGCTTCGACTATCTGCGCGACAACATGGCTTTCCGCCTGGAAGACAAATACCAGCGCGGCCTGACTTACGCCCTCATTGATGAAGTCGACTCCATCCTCATTGATGAAGCCCGTACCCCGCTCATCATTTCCGGCGCCAGCGAAGATTCCTCGCGTCTGTACGAGCAGATCAATACCCTCATTCCAAAGCTGAAAAAGCAGGCCGAAGAAGGCCAGGCCGATGGCGGCCATTTCTGGATGGATGAAAAGCATCGCCAGGTTGAGCTGACCGAAGCCGGCCATGAATATGTTGAGCAATTACTGGCGGGCCTTGGCTTGCTCGTGGAAGGCGACAGCCTCTATTCCGCTGCCAACCTCAGCCTGCTGCACCATGTGCATGCCGGTTTGAAGGCGCATGTGCTGTTTCAGCGCGATGTGCAGTACATCGTGCAAAACGGTGAAGTCATCATTGTTGACGAGCATACCGGCAGGACCATGCCTGGCCGGCGCTGGTCTGACGGTATTCATCAGGCCGTGGAGGCAAAGGAAAAGGTTGCCATCCAGAGCGAAAACCAGACGTTGGCAACCACGACCTTCCAGAACTATTTCCGTCTTTACAGCAAACTCTCCGGCATGACCGGTACCGCCGACACGGAAGCACCAGAGTTTGGCCAGATCTATGGTCTTGATGTGGTGGTGATTCCCACGCACAAGCCCATGGTGCGCAAGGATCTGGACGACCTGGTCTTCCTCAGCCGCGAAGAAAAGTTTGAAGCCATCATTGCCGAGATCAAGGCGCTGCGTGAAAAGCAGGCGCCCGTGCTGGTCGGCACGGCCACGATCGAGACCAGCGAATACCTGGCCAATATGCTGCAGCGCGAAAAAATTCCGCATGCCGTACTGAATGCCAAATTCCATGAAAGCGAAGCCGAAATCATTGCCCAGGCCGGTGCGCCGGGTGCGGTGACCATTGCCACCAATATGGCGGGTCGCGGTACGGATATTCTGCTGGGCGGCAGCTGGAAGGTTGAGCTGGCCAAGCTGGAGAACCCGACAGAGACCCAGGCTGATGTGCTCAAGGCAGAGTGGCAGATAAAGCACGATGCCGTGATTGCATCGGGCGGCTTGCATATCATCGGTTCCGAGCGCCATGAATCGCGCCGTATCGACAACCAGTTGCGCGGCCGTTCCGGGCGTCAGGGTGATCCGGGGGTTACCCGCTTCTACCTGTCACTGGAAGACGATCTCATGCGCATCTTCGCCAGCGATCGCGTCAAAAACATGATGCGCTCACTGGGCATGCAGCGCGGCGAAGCCATCGAGCATCGCTGGGTGACTCGCTCCATCGAGAATGCACAGCGCAAGGTGGAAGCGCGCAACTTCGATATTCGCAAAAACCTGCTCAAGTATGACGACGTTGCCAATGACCAGCGTCGTGCCATTTACTCCCAGCGTGATTCGATTCTTGAG
>Ga0073914_10000015_pt1 | contig 26433 bp, 21 predicted proteins | sample GWRWT4_30Apr14_FD_71481 | JGI IMG/M metagenome (GOLD analysis project Ga0073914, IMG submission 71481) | Sand microcosm microbial communities from a hyporheic zone in Columbia River, Washington, USA - GW-RW T4_30-Apr-14 | ecosystem: Engineered > Artificial ecosystem > Sand microcosm >... | reverse complement strand
TTCCAGAACGCCACGTCGGCGATGATGGCCGTCAGGATGTCGCGGGCCTTGTCCTCCCAGAAGGGCTCTTTGGCGGCGGGCACGATCATCATGCTGGCCAGAAAGCGCGCGTCTTCCCAGATGTACAGCGCTTCGTTGCGGATGAAGGTGAGCGGGTTGAAGCAGGCGCTGTTGGCCGGGTCCAGCGGGCTGAACTTGATGACCGGCCCCACATTGGCGGCGCGCCAGCTGGCGGTGTGGTCGTAGATTTCCCCCTTCACGTCCAGCACCAAGGCGGGGCCCGGCCAGCGCAGCATGTTCGGGAAGACGTTGCACTGGGTCTTGCCCGAACCGGGCGGCGCGACCGTCATGACCGAGCCATCACCGGCAAAGATCAGCTCGGTGTCCGTGCCGTCCAGCAGGCCGAAGCTACAGGTTGTAGGGGCTGTCCGACGGGGCGAATGCCGAGCGCTTGACCTCGCCTTGGGTCAGCCAGTAGATGCCATCCACAAAGCGCCGTTGCATGTCGCGGTACAGGCTGTCGGAGGGGTGATCGATGACCAGCTTCTGAATGGCGGCCAGGGCTTGAGACTCGATGTCGGCGCCCGCGTTGCCTTGGGCGAAGTTGGCGACACTGGCCCGGGCCTGGTCAATGGAGTTCTTTGAGCTTCGGAGCCAACTGAACAGGCCTTTGAACTTCCAGTCCGACGGGTCGGTGGTGCCACCGGCGTAGATGGCGCTGAAGCGGAACCAGTGGAATTTCTCGTTGTCGATCAAACCCCGGTTGAAGGCCAGGTAGGCGAAGCGCAGGGCTTCCAGGTCACCTCGGCGGAAGGACTTGATGCTGCGCAGCAGCGTGAAGCTCATCTTGTGGCCGCCGTTGCGGTTGAGCCCGCTGTACCCAAAGGTGTGGTCCAGCGAATCAAAGGCGTCGAGGATGGCGTGCTCGCGTGTGGCCTTGTCCGCCCCAAAGGCCTCAAGCGCGGCGCGGTTGGACTTGCGCAGGGTGAAGTAGCGCATCCTTGGGATCTTGCGCAACAGCCACACCACGAACGCCAAGCCCGCCAGCACGGGCCAAAGGTTTTTAAGATACGGGATGACCGTTTGCGTCACGCGGCTGGACAGGGGCACGCCAGCGCTCTCGCCCGCGCAGGTGGTGCTGTCCATCGGAGAGAGTGTGTCCAGCGCCTTGGCGCCAGCCGGCAGCTTGAGCCCTCTTTGCCACACCGTGCCCAACTTGACCCGCGTGGCATGGCGGGCCTGCCACTGGGGTGAGAAATAGCGGTCGAGGATTTCGCGGGCAGACGCTGGTGAATAGCTGTAGGCCGACGAACAGCGGGACAGCATGTACTTGTCGCAGTGGTCGCCATTGCAGCTGAGATCAACCTTGGCATTCTCCCGGCGGATCAACTCCTCTGCGAGCTGGTGGTACTCGCTCAACCGCTCGGCTTCCGCGGGCAGCAGCGGCTGGCCCGGACCTCGCGCGGCGAACAGGCTGCGGATGATGCCGCTGAGCTGCCCGAGGGCCACATAGGCCCGCGCGGTTGATTCACGGCTGGACCGACCTTTGAAATCTTCGGCCACTTGCTGGGCCGAAGGCATCTCTTTGAAATAGTCCGCATCCTGGGCCCAAAGTGGTGCGGTGGGATGCACCAGAAACAGGACGAGCAGTGAGGCCAGGGCCAGGTGCTTGGAGGAATGCTGGGTCATGGCGATTTTTCTTGGGTGCGCAAATGCTGGATGCAACGGACCTGTTCGACTTCTCGGTCTGGCGATGAACAGCGAGCCCATCTCCCCAGTTCCTCAGCTGGCGGAGAGCGTTGCATGTAGTTGCCCCAAGAAAACAGGGATCGCCATGGTTCACCCATGGCCGATTCACTATATCAATCATGAATTGCGATAGCAACCAAGAAGATGGGTCGATCGATCAAATCATCACTGCGCGCGCGGCCAAAGCACCCATGCCGACATCGGCTGCTTGGTGCGGCCCGCTTGCGCCAGGGCTTCGTCACCCCAGCCCCAGAAGTAGTCGGCCCGCACGCCACCGATGATGGCCCCGCCCGTGTCCTGTGCCACCACCAGGCGTTGCAGGGACTGCGGCGCGGGCGGCGTTGGGCTCCAGGGTTGCGGCACCGTGCTGTCCAGCCACATGGGCGTGCCCAGTGGCACGGCCTCGCGGTCCACCGCCACCGAACGGCCAGGGATCAAGGGCACACCTTGCGCCCCCACCGGCCCGACCTGCGGATCAAGCAAGGGCTCTTCCTTGAAGAAAACCATGCGCGGATTGGCGCGCAGCATCTCGGGCACGCGCTGCGGGTTTTGCGCGGCCCAGGTGCGGATCGCGGGCCAGGATGCCTGCTCCAGCGAGAAGGCGCCCTGATCGACCAGCCAGCGCGCCACCGATTGGTAAGGCTGGTCGTTGTGGCCCGCAAAGGCCAGACGCACCGTGCGGGGCTGCCCCTGCGCCGTCAACTCGTCCTGCACGCGCACGCGGCCCGAGCCCTGCACCTGGATCAGCAAGGCGTCCAGCGGGTCGGCCACGTAGACCACCTCGCGACCCACGACCGAGGCACGCGCCTCAGGCAAGGTGTCCAGCTCGGCTCGGGTGTAGTGGGGCTTGCGCACGCCCAGGTCAGCCGGTGCGCGGTAAAGCGGATACTGAAAGCGCGCATCGGGCTTGCGGCGGGCGTCCAGCAGAGGCTCAAAGTAACCCGTCAGCAAGCCCGTGGTCTGGCCATCCAGCGTGTTCAGTCGCCACGGGCGCAATTGCCCTTCCAGCCATTGCCGCACGAAGTCGTCGGCCACCTGGCGACCCCAATCCACGCCCAGCTCGCGCACCTCGGCGCACACCGTGGCCCAGCCGGGGCCGGGCCGCTGGCAGCTTTGCCACAAGGCGGGCCAGGATTCGCTCACGCGGTCTTGTGACCAGCCGGGCAGGTCGGTGTATTGGGCGGGTGTCCACAGGGCCCTGGGCCGCACCAGGTCACCACGCCCATCGGGCTGGGGCAACACCGTGCCGGGGGCCACGGCCGGCGCCCGAGAGACAATGGGCGCCGAAGAACGCCCTGAAGGGCCGCTGCTGCAAGCCGCCAGGCTGCCTACAATCAGGGCCGCCGTGGCCCGCTTATAAAACTGGTAAACCATCATATGTGGCTGATTGTGCTGGAAGCTGTGGGGGCGCTTGCCCTCTTCCTGTTTCTCATGTGGTGGACGATGTTCTCGGGCCGCTCCAAGGGGGAGCTGTCCGAGGTCAACGAGGCGGCAGCAGAAAGCTCAGAGGATGACGCCGCAGCCGGCGCCCCAAAGCCGCCTGCAGACGCGCCCGGTCCTTGATGCGCACACCGCGTGAGCGCATGGCCACGCGCAGGGCCAGCACGAAGCTGACACCCACGTTCAACAGCCCCGTCAGCGGGATGGCTGCCATGCACCACCAGAACTGAGGGTGGTTCAGCACGGCGGGCCCCAGGGTGCCCGCCGCCGCTGCCAACTGGCCGGTGGACAAGGTCACGTGCCGCACGTCCAACGGCAGCGCGAAGAACCCCGCGATGACCGGCACCAGGCCCAGCATCAGGCCCAGCGACACATTCGAGCCCAGGCTCGAAATGTTTCGGCGCCACCAGGCCGCCCAGCGCACCGCGCGCTCCGGCCCCAGCGTGGCGCGGATGCGGGGGTTCCAGCGCAAAGCGCTGTCCAGCCGGTGCAGCACGAACCAGTTCTCCAGCCAGCCTGCGAACAGGCTGGACACGAACAGCAGCACGCCGGTGAAGGCCGCGTACCAAAGCGAAGGGCCGAGCAGGGTCAAGCCCTCCAGCACGTACTGCGCCGAGTGCACATCGATCAAGGGCCGTTTGAACACCCACCAGGACAAGGCCTGGATGGCGAGCACCATCGGCGCCACCACCAGCACATTGCCCAGGATGCCGGCCACCTGCGAGCGGATCAGGTTGGCCACTTCGTCCACGAAGCCTTCGACGGCCTCGTCGCTTCGCGTGTCGGCCAACTTGGCCGCCATGGCCGGCGCGGTCATGGCCGGTTGCTTGGTGGCCACGGTGAAATGCAACAGCAGGATCACCACGAAGCTCACGGCGTAGTTGGTGCCCGCCGCCAGGCCGCTCCAGAACGGCGACAAGCCCAGCGCCAGGATCGCGAACTTGAGGAAGGTCGTGACCGACATCACCGCGCCGCCACCGCCGGCCCGCTTGAGCATGTCCACATAGGCCGCGCGATCGCGGGTGATGTAGTGCTCGCCGGTCTCGGCACTGCGCTCGGCCACCTTGCGGGCCAGCAGCGAGTAGTGCTGCGTGAACAGCGCGCGCACCCCGCTGCGCTTGGCTCCCACGTGGATCAGGTCCACGATCAGCGTGCGCAAGTCCTGGGCTGGATGGCTGGACAGCACGCAGTCCAGCAACTGCTCGATGCGCCGGCAACGCTCGCTCAACTGGTCGATCTGGAACACGATGTCGATCGAAATGCCGTTGGATTCGAGGTGGTCGTGGATGCCTTGCGCCGACTTGACGCAGGTGTCCAGCAAGGCCCGCAAATACTGAGCCTCTTGCAACAAGGTGCTTTGCGCTTGGTCATCGCGTGACGGCCCGACCGCGCCTTGCAGGGCCAGCGTGTGCAGGTTCTCGGCCACGTGCACCAGTTGCCGGAAGGCCTGCCGCGTGGGTGTGGGCGCGGCCACTTCGGCGCCGGATTCCACGCCATCAAAATCGACGTCGACCCGCATGCCCATGCGGCCCCGCAACTCGCGGGAGAAGCCTTCGGCGCGCACCTGGCTGGACAGGAACATGATCGCGTCATAAAACGGCTCGTGCCAGCCCAGCGGCGCTGACTCGATCGCATCAATGGCTTCGCGCCACAACGAGGCCAGCTCGGCCAGCACGGCGTCGTCCAGCTGCATCAGCCAGTGGGCGTCCTTGGGGTCGCTGAACAGCAGGTTGAACAGGCTGGCCAGGTCGGTGGTGGCCGGGCTCATGGGCAGCATGCGCGCTCGCAAACGCTCGCCCAACTCGTCGGTGAACGAGGTGCGCGCCGCAAAGCCGTAGTCAGCCAGCAGGGCCGCCACGTCGATGTCGCGCCAGAAGGCCGACAGCAGGGCCACGACCCCGGCACGGCGCTCTCCGGGCGGCGCCAGTTGCCGCACGATGTACTTCACACCCGAGATGGGCTCGCCGGAGCGAATCCAGTCCATCAGCTGCACCAGCCACAGGTGGCGTTCCGCCAAAGGCAAATCGCCGCTGGCCGAATCCAGCAACTGGCTGATGTCCACCGGCCCACCGGGCTGCGGCAACCAGCGCCGCTTGGTTTGTCGAATCGTCGTGTCCTGAGTCAAACGCGCACCCTCAAATCAATGCAAAGACTGAGACCGTGCCAGCGAGAAAGGCTCGATGGGCGCGTCAAAGGGGCGGGCTTCGTCAGTCATGCAAAAGAAGGTGCCCTGCATCAGGCCATGCGGCGTGTTCAGCTGTGTCCAACTGGTGTATTCGAACTTCTCGCCGGGTTTGAGCATGGGCTGGTGGCCCACCACACCCAGGCCGCGCACTTCCTCGACATGGCCGGTGGCGTCGGTGATGACCCAGTGCCGACCGATCAACTGCGCGGCCACATCGCCGCTGTTGACGATGGTGACCGTGTATGAAAACGCATACTCTTGCTGAGCTGGGTTGCTTTGTTCCTCAAGGAACTGCGGAACCACCGCACAGGTGAATTGGGGATGACTCATTCGGCCCATTCTAGGAAGGCAAAGCGCAAACTTGGTGAAACGGCGCCTGAATAACCCTCAATCACGCTGGGGATGCTGTTCAGGCGGACCAACATGGTGGCACGAATTGCCGCTGGGACTTTGAGGTACAACGTCGCATGACCGACGAGTACCAAATCGAGATCCCGCCTTCCTTCTACGACCTGCACACCGACGCGCGCCACCGCCTGACGGTGCCGATGGCCCTGGTGCGTGAGCGGTATGAGGTGTGCGAGGATCTGGCCAGCCACATGGTGGAGCATTGCCAGAGCGTGCACCTCGACATCGGCGTGGCCGAAGACGAGGTGCTGGTGCGCTGCCACCGGGGCTTGGCGTCGCCCGAGTCGGGCGTGTCGCTGGACGAGGCCGGCTGGGTGGTGACGCGCCTGGCGGAGTTGCTGGGCTGGGCGCCTATCGTGCTGGAAAGGCCTGCCGCATGATCACCTTCTACGCTTTCGGGGCCGCCTTCGGCCTGCCCGATGCCAGCCCCTTCGTCATGAAGGCCGAGATCTTGCTGAAGATGTCGGGCCAGCCTTATCAGGTCAACACCAAGGGCATGTTCAAGGCGCCCAAGGGCAAGCTGCCCTACATCAACGACGATGGCACCGTGGTGGCCGATTCGACCTTCATCCGCTGGCACCTGGAACGCAAGTACGGCATCGATTTCGACCAGGGCCTGAGCGCCGAGCAGCGCGCCACGGCCTGGGCGGTTGAGAAGATGCTGGAAGACAACCTCTACTGGATCGGCGTGCATTGGCGCTGGGTGAACGATGCCAACTTTGCCAAGGTGGCCGAGGTGTTCTTCAAGCCCGTGCCGTGGCTGGTGCGCGCGCCGGTGATGGCCTTGGTCAGGCGGCGTGTGCGCAAGAGCTTGCATGGGCATGGCATGGGGCGGCATTCGGAGGTCGAGATGCAGGCCATTGGCAACCAGGGCTTGAAAGCGCTGGCGACCTTGCTGGGAGACAAGCCTTTTCTGATGGGTGAAGAGCCTTGCGGCACCGACGCCATGATGTTCGCCATTCTGGCCTCGGCGTTGTGTGCGCATTTTGAAACGCCGATGAAGGACGAGGTGAAGCGGCATGCCAATCTGGTGGCGTATGAGGCGAGGATGAGGGGGAGGTTTTTTCCGACTTTGATGGCCTGAAGAAAATCGGGGATCCTGTCCATCCGGACGGGGGTGTTAATGGACAGCCACGGATGGCGAATTCGCAGTGCACCGGCGCAAGGCGCGCTTGGCATCGGGTACGGCATCTACTTGATTGGGATTGCCAAGGCAGCGATCATCTTGTTCGACATTGATCTTGCCGTTGTCCGAGGTGAGTCTCAGCAACACGGTCATGCGCTTCCAGCTTGAACCTATCTCACTGGGCTTGGCTGCTGGCTTGTGATCGATCGCGAAGTACTGGACCGTCACCAGGATGGTATTTTGGCTTGCGTCATACACACCCACGGCAGGCACCGAATTGCAAAAAATTGGAACTGATTCGTTGATGCGGATGGTGTGCCAGCCTACTTCGCGAAACTGGGCGTCGAAGAAGCCTATGTGGCAGGCTTCGGTGAAACGCATACCTTCCTTGCATTGGTAGGTAGTGACCTTGCCAGATGGAGTACATGTCTCGCCAGGATGACTTTGAGGCATGAACTTCATAGGCTGCATGTAGAACTTTGTTTGATCGATAAACAGCTTGAAACTCAACTCGCGAAGTGCAAAGTCAATATCTGACGGGGTTGCAGTTCGGGCCTTTACAGCAGCCATGCCCACTTGTTCTAGCTTGGGGACCTCATGCTCACTATCAGGAATTCGAGAGCCATCAACTCGGTATCTCGAATCCCATTTCGTGGAGAGTTGAAGATGGGCCAAAGAAGGAAGGGCCGTGGTCATGACCATGAAAAGAAATAGCGCGCTGTGCCACTGCTCACGCTTTTTTTGTTTTGTGTTTTTCATAGGCTGCCTTCAATTTGACGTCGTAGTTGTAGGTTTTATAACCGGGACCGTTGTAGTTGTAGGCAATCATGGCCCAGTCTTTGGCTTTGATGGCATCCCACAATGACACTGCTTTGCCAAGTTTTTTGCTCTTAGAGTCTTTCCAGGGGGCAGGTCTTTTCTGAATGAAAGTGACCATCAGATTAACTTGTGCGTACTCAGATGTACAAACCATTTGGACGAATGCATCGGCGTTATTGGCGCCACACAGACCATAGTTGTCCCCCATGATCTGAAACTTGCCCCATGAGCACGAGCGCAAAGCGGCATCCGGGTCAAGCCGATAAGCATTGATCAGTCGCAGGTAGGCGCTGGCGTAATCAGAGTAGATATCCGTGAGCTCAACCTTGCCGTCATGCATGCGTTTGTCATCTTTACCCAGAAGGCTCTTCTTTCGGTAAGCAACAGGCCACGAAAGATCGGGGTGCGCAGCATCGAAGCGCCCTTTGGTAAGCCTGCTGAAGTAATGCCGCTCAAACAGCAGCGCTGGGATGCTGGCGCCGTCACCTTTGTTGAGTCGCCAGAACGACGACTTCCCACCGCTCTCAACATCAGAAAAAGCTTTCAGAACTTCGGGCTCGCAATCGAGTCGGTAGGCCGCTTTCTGCCAGTCTTCTTCGGTAATCTCATGACCCGAATATTTGCCAAACAAATCCAATAACCCTCGAGGCAAATCCACTTCAATCTTAACGATGGGTTGACCCTTGATGCCTTTGGCTTGCTGTGTCTTGACAGCAGGATTATTCTTGCTCGGTTTGCCTGTGGTCGGCCCAGGCGCGGGTGGCTGAGCGGTTGTCAGAGCGTGAACCGCGGTTTGCAAGCTGGTGCTCAGATCGTGCAGCGCATTGGTGGCCATTTGCCGCGTCGTGCTGGCCACCACCAACGCGTTGCTGGTCAAGGTCACGAGTTTGTGGCCATAGTCTGAAGAGACGTGGGCCACTTGCTGCCAGGCGCCGCTTGCATCTTGAATCCAGACTTTGATTCGTGAACGCGCGCTGCCTGTGATGAACGGGGGGATCAACCCATCTGCGCCCGTCGCGCCTTCATGCTTGCGCTCATCAAACGCCACGCGGTAGCGCAGTTTCTCGATCGGGTGGCGCAAAGAGTCGAGGAACAGCACACTCGCGCCGAAAGAGGTGGACTCCGATAAGTACAGCGTCTGGCCGATGGCGAGTCGATTGCCGTTGGCCAGTGCATTGAAACGCATCAGCTCGGGCACGGTGCGCCCGCAACGCGCCGCAATCTTGCTCAACGTGTCACCGCGCCGAACGCCATAGGGATCGGGCAGTGGCGTGTTGGGGTGTGAGTCACTCATCGTCGTCATGCTGGAACTCGCTATCGGGGTCTGTGGGGTCGGCGATGTTGATCGTTTCATCGAGATGCCAGGTTGGACCGTCATGGCGTTGCCAGTACTGCACCTCTGACGCTTCGTGCGTGGTCACAGTAGCCGTGGGCCGACCGCGCATCAGGCGGTGACCTTCGGCCAATGCGCGGCCCTTTGCGTACACGGTGGTCGATGCGCCCACTTGAAATGGCAGCCAGGCGTCCGGGATGGCGGTGTGGTCGAGCGCCTCTGCAAACATCGCTTGAACACGAGCATGAAGGTCGGTCATTGACCGGGCCACAGGCAAAGACAGCGGTGGCACTGACGCATTCCCACCCCCAGTCAACTCCTTCATCGCCCCCTTGAACGCCGCAGTGCCACTCGTCCCGACCTCAATGTCCCCACCCTCGATCTTGATGTAGCTGCCGCCCCCGTTCAGCACGATCTTGTTGGGCGCACTGATGACGATGCTGCCTGCGGTGCTTTGAAGATCAATGCCCTTCTCCGCCGTCAAGGTGAAGCGATCGCTTTGCGCCTGCGTGTTCACATTGCCGCTGGCCGCGTGCAGTTTCAAACCCACGTCCTGCACCGCGCGCTGCCCATCCTTGGACTCGCCCCGGGTGAACAAGCTGATGCCATCCTTGACGGCCCACGCCGCGTGGCGCTGGCTCAGCAGGTTGGTGTCCTGCCCGGTGGTGATGGTGGCGTTCTGCCCGGCGCTGATGACGGTGTGAGCCGGCGTGGCGCTGCTGATGTCGGCGGCGGCACTCAAGATCAGATCGGGGCGCGCGGTGATGGGGATGCTGCCATGGCCGCCATCGATGGCCATGATCTCGCCCTGGTCCGCCGAGGCATCGACGGCTTGACCGCCGCCCGATGACCGCGTGCTCTTCAAGCTGGCCAGCGTGGCCTGCAAGGCCTTCTGCGCATTGATCTGATCGGGCGCAGGTTCGTTGGGTAACTTGGCCAGGTGCGTCTGCGCGTTCTCGCTCAAGGACTTGAGCAACTCGGCATGGCTTTGCAACTGGCTTTGTGCCTCGCGCGTGTTGGTGGGCTGGCCTTGCGATGTGCTGGTGCCGCCACCGCGCGCAAAGGTGCTGATGTGGAGACCACTGCCAGCACGCACGGCGCCCTGCGCCTGCGTGTGCAGCTCCAACCCATGGCCGCGGCGGGCCAGGCGCTGGTTGTCATTCTGTTGCAGCAGGTGGCCCATCTGCAGCCAGGTCTGGCTTTGCGTGGTGTGCGCCAGCACGCGCCCCTGGCCAGGCGTGTCGTCGAACACCAGTTGGTTGTGGCCGCCACCGCCGCTTTGGCTGGTGTCCAGGCTTTGGCTCTTGAAGCCGCTCAGCGTGGCGGTGTGGGCATGGCCTTCCTGCTCACCCTGGCGCTGGTCACCAGGGAACCAGGCGGGCGCATTGCCGGTGGCTTGCGCCGCGCCCGCGTTCGCCTCATTGCCTTGCGCGTTACCCGAGCCTTGCCCGTTGTAGGCCGCGCCAATCACCACGGGCCGATCAATGTCGCCTTCCAGAAAGGCCACGACCACCTCCTGGCCCAGGCGGGGGATGAAGCCGCCGCCCCAGTTGGCACCGGCCCAGCCTTGCGCCACGCGCACCCAGGTGCCTGAGGCATCGGAGGCGGGGGCGTTGTCGGCATCCGGCGTGGGCGAACCGTGGCCGAGGCGGTGGCTGCTGCTGGCGCCGCGTTGCCAGTGGAACTGGACCTTGATGCGGCCATCGCGGTCGGTGTGAACGGGTTCGTCCAGGCCCACCACCAGGGCGGTCTGCGTGCCGTCCGCCGAGGGGCGAGGGTGCAGCCGGCAGCCATACTCATCCACCAGCAGCGGCCGCACAGGGATGCTGGCGCGTTGCGTGGTGAAGCGTGCTTCGTACAAGGGCTCGTCGCTGCCATTGGCCTGCGGGCGTTTGAGCAGGGGGGCAACGTGGCCCAGCAGGTGCTGCAGCCCGGCTTGCGCATCGGCGCTGAGGTTGTTGCGCGCCCGGTGCGTCACGCTCAGCACGACGAATCGCGCGGCGTCTTCACCGGCTGCCAGATCGTGGTCGCTGTGCTCACGCAGGACGAAGGTGGTGGCCGGGGCCAGGGTGCGCACGGTGCCGCGACCATGGAACTGCTTGCGGCGGGCCTCCAGCGCCTGCAGGTGGGCCGTGGCCAGGCGCTGCGCTTCGGCGGGCGTCTCAAAGGCGTAGACGCCCGGTTGATCGTGGTGCGCCAGCGCGAAAGCTTGCCCGTGACCGGCATCGACCTGGGCCGTGCCTTGGTGGTTGTCCACGCTGCGGTAGTCCCAACTGGCCAGGCTCAGGCTGGAGGTGCCCACGCGGCGGTGGCCGTGCCATTGGGTGATGCTGTCTTCCTTCATCACCGCGCCGGGCTGGGTGAAGCGGATGCTGGGCTGTGTGTTGGCTTGCAGCGCGCCGTTGTGGTCGGCGATGACCAGGGTGTGGCTGCCCAGCGTGGCGGGGTCGCCCGGGTTGCCGGTGTGTTCCCACCAGCAGAACAGGCCGTTGTCCGCCAGCAGGCGGGTCACGAAATCCAGGTCGGACTCGTTGAACTGGCTCAAGGTGGACAACACCGGGTAGACCGCCGGGTCGGCGATCTCGAGCCGATGCACGGCGGTCAGGGCGCCTTGGCCCACGTAGTCGGCGAACACGGATTCCAGGATGCCGAGCACGCTCAAATTCTGGAAGGTCCACGAATCGATGCGGGCGCGCAGGAAAGCCAGCCAGGGCTCGATGACGAGCTGGTAGCGGGCCAGGCCGCCGTCCGAGCCCAACAGGCGGAACTCGGTGACGTGGCCGTGAAAGGGGCGCAACGCGGTGCGGCTTTGCGAGGTGAGCAACTCCAGCAGCACGGGTTGACCGAGCAGGTCGGCCGCTTGCAGGTGGGCGTTGCGGCTGAGGGCCAGCATCTCGATGCGGTCGGGGGCGCCGCTGCCGATCGGGCCGATGGTTTGCGTGATCTCGGCGCGCTCGGCCATCAACACATCGGGGCCCAGCGGGGTGTGCAGCCGCAGCAGGCGCGTGTGCTGGCGCGCGCCCAGCGACGACAGGTCGGCCAACAGTGAATCGAACAGGTCGTGCGCGGCGCTGGCCAAGGCGTTGGGCAGGGCGGAAAGGTCGGTCATGCGGGGGTCCCTGAATTCTTGTGGCGTCCGGTGCGGCAAGGCAGCGGCGCAGAGTCGGGAAGTTATCGCAAAACCCGTCCGGGAATCGGGGCCAACCCCCGCATGGGGGCCTGTCTTCGGGCGCAAAAGTGCAAGCAAATGTTGCGGATTCGGCAGGCAGGGGCAATGTCCTGCACAAGTTCAAGGTGGCCGCCACAGCTAGGCGGGCCAGCGTCCATAAAATGCAGGCTTGACCTTCAACCGGCCTTTGACGAGGTTCCTCCCATGTCGCGCACTTTCCGCATCGCCCCCAGCCTCTTGTCCGCCGACTTTGCCCGTTTGGGCGAGGAGGTCCGCCACGTGATCGACGCGGGCGCCGACTGGATCCACTTCGACGTGATGGACAACCATTACGTGCCCAACCTGACCTTCGGGCCGATGATCTGCCAGGCGCTGCGCAAGCACGCGGTCAAGCTTGATGGCACCAAGGTGCCCATCGACGTGCACCTGATGGTGCAGCCGGTCGATGCGCTGGCCCAGGCCTTCGCCAAGGCCGGTGCCGACATCATCACCTTCCACCCCGATGCCAGTGCGCACGTGGACCGCACCTTGCAACTGATCAAGGCCGAAGGGTGCCAGGCCGGCTTGGTGTTCAACCCCGCCGCGCCGCTGGATGTGCTGGAGTGGGTGCTCGACAAGGTCGACGTGGTACTGCTGATGAGCGTGAACCCCGGCTTCGGCGGCCAGAGCTTCATCGACAGCACGCTGCGCAAGGCCGAGAAGGTGCGCAAGATCATTGATGCGTCGGGCCGCGACATCCGCCTGGAGATCGATGGAGGCGTGAAGGTGGACAACATCCGCCGCGTGGCCGACAGCGGTGCCGACACCTTCGTGGCGGGCAGCGCGATCTTTGGCCAGCCCGATTACAAGGCGGTGATCGACGCGATGAGGGCGCAGCTTGCAGATTGAGTCGCGCTTGCCCGAGGTTGGCACCACCATCTTCTCGGTGATGTCCGCATTGGCCCAGCAGCATGGCGCCATCAACCTGTCGCAGGGCTTTCCTGATTTCGACGCGCCCGGCGAGTTGCTGGATTTGCTGAACCAGCATGCGCGCGCCGGTCACAACCAGTACGCGCCCATGGCCGGCGTGCCGGTGCTGCGCGAGGCCATCGCGGCCAAGGCCCAGTCCCTGTATGGCGCCACCTACGACCCCGACACGGAGGTCACTGTCACGGCGGGGGCCACTCAGGCCATCTTCACGGCCGTGGCCAGCATGGTGCGGCGCGGCGATGAGGTGATCGTCTTCGAGCCGGTGTACGACAGCTATGGGCCCGCGATTGAATTGAATGGCGGCAAGCCGGTGCATGCACGCCTGGCCCTGCCCGACTACAAGCCTGACTGGGCGCAAGTCAAGAAGCTGATCAACAAGCGCACGCGCATGATCATCATCAACTCACCGCACAACCCCACGGGTGCGGTGTTCTCGGCCGATGACATGCTGGCGCTGCAGGCCTTGGTCAAGGACACCAACATCGTGGTGCTCAGCGACGAGGTCTACGAGCACATGGTGTTTGATGGCGTGCGCCATGAAAGCGTGATGCACTACCCCGGCCTGGCCGAGCGCAGCTTTGTGGTGTCCAGCTTTGGCAAGACTTACCACATCACCGGCTGGAAGGTGGCTTACTGCCTGGCTCCGCGCGAGTTGATGGCCGAGTTCCGCAAGGCGCACCAGTTCGTCGTGTTCACGGTGCACGCGCCTTCGCAATACGCGCTGGCCGATTTTTTGAAGAAGCGCGATTGGTATGCCGAGCTGAACGCTTTGTACCAGGGCAAGCGCGACATCTTCCGGCAGGCGATCTCCGGGTCGCGCTTCGAGTTGATGCCGTGCCAGGGCACCTACTTCCAGTGCGTGAAGTACGGCGCCATCTCCGACGACGGCGACCGCGCTTTTGTCGAGCGCCTGACCGTGGAGCATGGCGTGGCCGCGATCCCCGTGTCGGCCTTCTACAAGGACCAGGCCGACTTTGGCGTGATCCGGTTTTGCTTTGCCAAGTCGGCGGCGACCTTGGCGGCGGCGCTGGAAAGGTTGCTCAAACTTTGAGCCTGCCCCGGATCCTGCTCAAGGACACCGGCGTGATGCCCAGAAACCGCGCCAGGTCGTTTTGCGGCACGCGTTGGGCCAGGCCGGGGTGTCCCTCCACAAAGGCCTGGTAGCGCTCTGCGGGTGACAAGGTCAGCAGGTCGCGCTCGCGCAACTCCTTGCGTGCGGCGAAGTCCTGCCAACCGCGCAGCAGGGCGCGTTGCCAAAGCGCCTGTCGCGTGGAGATCTCCTCCATCCAAAGGTAGTCGATGCATTCCAGTTCGCAGGCTTCCAGGGCCTCGCAGGCAAAGCTGGTCACGCCCTGGCCATGAAGGGCGGTCAGGCTGCAGAAGAAGGCGCCTTCGGCCACCAGGTCCTGCACCCAGTCATCGCCGTTGAGCGCGCGGTAAACCAGCTTCAGGCAGCCTTGTCGCACAACGTACAGGTATGGGTGCGGCTGGCCGGCATCGAACAAAGTCTGGCCCTTGGCCAGCGACACGATGCGCAGGTGCTCGGCCAGGTCCGTGGGCAAGGGCACGTCTTCGCCCGCCAGTTTGCACAGCAGGGGCCAGCTCAGCAAGGATTGCTTATCCATCGTTAATGACAGCGGGGTGGTTTGGGGCGACGATGCGCGCGGAGATTAACCGCAAACCGACAGGAGACCTTCAAGATGACCCCCCAAGAGCTGATCCCCCCGCTGCTGCGCCCCATGGTGGCCATGATGGTGCTGACCGGCGTGGTGTGGCTGTTCATGTACGCGCGCCGCCTGGGCTACATGACAAGCCATGGCATTGACGCGCAAACGGTGAACACGCCGCAAAAGATGACGGCGGCAGTGCCAGAGGGCGTGGAGTTCGCCTCCAACAACCTGAAAAACCTGTTCGAGCTGCCGGTGCTGTTCTACGCCGTGTGCCTGGTCCTGGTCCAGCTGGGCTGGGCCACGCACACCGATGTGACCGCCGCTTGGCTCTTCGTGGGCCTGCGCGCCGTGCACAGTGCCGTGCATTGCACCGTCAACATCGTGATGGTGCGCTTCATGGCCTACCTGGGCGCCAGCCTGGCGTTGTGGTTCATGCTGGGCCGCCTGGTCATGCGGCTGTGCTGAGGTCAGCGCCCAGTCGCTCAGTTCAGGCGGAAAGCTGACACGGCCACGGCCAGGCGGTCGGCCTGCGAGCGCAGGCTTTCTGCGGCAGCGGCCGATTCCTCCACCAGGGCCGCGTTCTGCTGGGTGACTTCATCCAGCTCGGTCACGGCGCGGCTCACCTGGCCGATGCCCGTGTCCTGTTCGGTGGACGAGGCCGTGATCTCGGCGATCAGGTCGGTGACGCGCTTGACCTGGTTCTCGATCTCCAGCATGGTCTGGCCGGCGGTGTCGACCAGGCGCGTGCCGCTGTCCACGTTTTCAACGCTCGTCGTGATCAGGGTTTTGATCTCTTTGGCGGCGTTGGCCGAGCGCTGTGCCAGTGAGCGCACTTCGCTGGCCACCACGGCAAAGCCACGGCCTTGCTCGCCAGCACGGGCCGCTTCCACGGCCGCATTCAAGGCCAGGATGTTGGTCTGGAAAGCAATGCCATCGATCACGCTGATGATGTCGCTGATCTTGCGCGAACTGTCGGCGATGTCGCCCATGCTGCGCACCACCTGCGAGACCACAGCGCCGCCACGCGCGGCCACCTGCGAGGCCGACGAGGCCAGCTGATTGGCCTGTTGCGAGGCCTCCTTGTTCTGGCGCACCGTGGTGGTGAGTTGCGCCATCGAGGCCGCCGTTTGCTGCAGGTTGCTGGCCTGCTGCTCGGTGCGGTGCGACAGGTCCTGGTTGCCGGCGGCGATCTCGCCCGAGCCGGTGGCAATGTTGTCCGACGCGGACTTGAGGTCACCGATCAAGGTGCGCAGCTTGTCGGACATGGCCTGTTGGGCATTGAGCAACTGGCCCACCTCGTCGTTCGAGGTGATCTGCACGTGGTGCGTCAGGTCTCCGTTGGCCACCTTGTTGGCCATTTTCACGGCTTCAGCCAAGGGTTGGGTCACCGAGCGGGTGGTGACCCATGCCAGGTAGGCCGCGATGGCGGCACCCGCCAGGCTCAAGCCCAGGCTCAGGCGCGATGCGTTGGTGGCGCTGTCTTCCGACGCATTGGCCTCGGCGCTCATCAGGGCGAACTGGTGGTCGGCCAGCGCACCGGCTGCCTTCAGGTAGACAGTTTGCGCGGGCTGCAGCTGGTTGTTCAGCACTTCGATGGCGGTGTTGACGTCGTTCTTCTCGATGTGGCCCAGGAACGCTTGCAGTGATTGGCGGAATTGATCACGGCCCGATTCAACGGTTTTCAGCAATGCCCGTGATTCAGGCTTGACCAAGCTCTTGTCGAGTTGTTCGTAGATGCCATCGTTGGCACTTCGCGCGGTCTCGATGGCCTGGGTCTCGGCGGTCACTTGAGCCGGTTCGCGGAACAGCAGCAGGTTGCGGCTGGCCTGGGCGATCAGGTTGATGTTGTTGCGCAGGCCCCCAATGGCCTTGACCTTGACCATGCGGTCGGACACCAGGAAATGGGTGGTGTTGGCCAACTCGCCCAGGCGCAGGCTGCCAATCGCGGCAACGATGAGGCTCAGAAGCACCACCACGGTGAACGACAAGGCCAGGCGCTGGCCGATGTGAAGCTGACGAAAAAGATGCATGGCGAGAGACCTTGGAACCGGGGGGACCGGTCTTCTACGGTCGTTTCACCGAAAACTTGAATGGGGGGGGAGCCAGCGGTCCAGCGCCGACCACAGCTGCGGCAGCCGGATCGGCTTGGCGATGTAGTCGTTCATGCCGCAGGCCAGGCAGCGCTCGCTGTCTTCTCGCATGGCGTTGGCCGTCATGGCGATGATGGGCAATTGGGCCAAGCCGGCATGCTGGCGGATCTCGGTGGTCGCGGTGATGCCGTCCATCACCGGCATCTGCATGTCCATCAGGACCAGGTCGTAGTGCGTGGACAAAACCTTCTGGACCCCGATCGCGCCGTTCTCGGCGAAGTCCACGGCAAAGCCCAGGCTCACGAGGATCTCGTTCATGAGCATCTGGTTCAAGGCGGTGTCCTCCACGACCAGGATGCGCGCGCCCTGGGCCTTGCCCTTCACGGCCAGCTCGGCCGCGGAGGGCTGGGCGGCCGCCATGGGCTGCGGGCGTGGCCCGCCCAGCACCAGGGCGGTGAGGTCTTGCAGCATCGAGGCGTGCACCGGCTTGATCAGCACATGCTCGATGCCTTCGAGGCGGGCCTGCTCCATGGCCTGGTCTTGGCCATAGTGGGACAGCAAGGCCAGGTGGGGCGGTGTGGGCAAGCCCAGCGCGCGGATCTGGCGGGCCGTGTCCACGCCGTCCAGCCCGGGCATCTGCGCATCGACCAGCACCAGCGCGAAGGGCTGGCCTGAGGTGGCGGCCTGCTTCACGGCGGCCACCGCCTGTTCGCCCGTGGCGGCATCGCTGACCACGAAGCCCTGGTGGTCGAGCAGGCTGTGCAGCACCTGGCGTGCGCGGTCGTTGTCGTCCACCACCAGCGCGCGTTGGCCATGTGGCACGGGCTTGGGCAGGCGTGATTCGTGAGGGCCGACCTCCAGCGCCACGGTGAACCAGAAGGTGCTGCCGGCATCGGGGGCGCTGTCCACGCCCACCTCGCCGCCCATCTGCTCGGCCAGGTGCTTGGAGATGACCAGGCCCAGCCCGGTGCCGCCATATTTGCGGGTGATCGAGGTGTCGGCCTGCTGGAAACTCTGGAAGAGCCGCGCCTGCTGCTCCGCGCTCAGGCCGATGCCGGTGTCGCGCACCGCGAAGTGCAATTGCACTTGTCGATCCTGGCGCCGCTGCACGCGCACGATGATCCCGATCTCGCCCTGCTCGGTGAACTTGATCGCGTTGGAGCCGTAGTTGAGCAGCACCTGCCCAATGCGCAAGGCATCGCCCACCAGTTGGGCAGGCACGTCGGGCGCCACGTCCAGGATCAGCTCCAGGTGCTTGCTGCTGGCCATCTCGACCAGTTGGGCGCAGATGTTGACCAGCAGTTGCTCCAGCTCGAAACTGCGGTGCTCGATGTCCAGCTTGCTGGCCTCGATCTTGGTGAGGTCCAGGATGTCGGTGATGATGCCCATCAGGTGGTCGCTGGCCCCGGCGATCTTTTGCAGGTAGTCGCGTTGCTGGGGCTTCAGGTCCGTCTTCAAGGCGAGGTGCGTCAGGCCGATGATGGCGTTCATCGGGGTGCGGATTTCGTGGCTCATGTTGGCCAAAAAATCCGACTTGATGCGCGCGGCGGCCTCGGCCACTTCCTTGGCCTGGCGCATGGCCTGCATGGCTTCACGTTCGGTGGTGATGTCTTCGATGATGCCCAGCGTGCCGCGCTCCGGGTGCGCCTTGTCGATCAGGCGGGCGCTGATCCGGCCCCAGAACAGGCTGCCATCGTGCTTGATGAGCTGCTCTTCGCGCACGTGGGTCTCGCCCGTCATCATCTGCGCGTAGACCTTGTCCCCGGCGGCGAGGTAGGCCTCTTCGCTGGCGTAGAAAACGCGGGTCGCTTGCCCTGCCAACTGGCCGGGCTCGTAGCCCAGGATCTCTTCCATGCGGCGGTTGCAGCGCAGGATCACGCGGCCCCGCAGCAGCCCGATGCCCACCGTGGCCGCGTCAAACAGGGCCTGTTGCTCCACGTTGGCCTTGCGCAGCGCATCGGCCACCTCGGCCAGTTGCGCGGTGCGCTCGTCCACCAGCTCCTGCAGGTGGTGGCGCAGGCCTTCAAGCTCCTGGGCGGCCACCTTGCGCTCGGTGATGTCGCGCGCCACGCCCAGCACGCCGATGGGCTGGCCTTGCGCGTCAAAGACCGGGGCTTTCAAGGTTTCGAACAGGCGGGCTTCGGCCTCGCCGGGGAAATTCAACCACTCCTCGTTGGCGCGTGGCCCCCCTGCGGCCAGGGCCAGGCGATCTTGTTCGCGGAACATGTCGGCTTGCGCTTTGTCGGCGAAGTCGTGGTCGGTCTTACCGATGATCTCGGCCTCGGTGACCCCGTACAGGCGCTCCACGCCGGGGTTGCAGGCCATGTAGACGCCGCCCACGCTTTTGAGCCAGACCAGGTCGGGGATGTTTTGCACCAGGGTCTGCAGGTGCGCCTTTTGCAGCAGGACTTCGTCGGTGCGCCGGCGCACGATGCGGCGCAGGCTGGTGATCCAGCCCAGCAGCAGGATGCCCAGGCCCAGCAGGATGAGCACACCGATGCCCAGCTGCTGCGCATAGGGTGCCAGGTTGATGGGCTCGTCCATCCATTTCTGGTGCAGGTTGGCCAGCTCGTCCGCCGTGATGGCGGCCATGCCGTCTTCCACCAGCTTCATGGTGGCCGCGTCGCCCTTGCGCGTGGCCCGGTGGAACTGACCTTGGTAAATCTGGAAAGCCTTGCGGAAGGCCTGGTGCAGGTCTTGCCGGGCCAGGTGGTAGTTGGCCGTGCGCTCGTTCAGGCAGAACAGCTTGATGTCCTGGGCGGCGGCTGCCTGGATGACGTCGGCGTGGCCCTTGAAGATGCGCAGGTTGGTCACACCGCCTTGGCGCAGCTTGTCGATGCAGACATCGCCTTCCTGCACGCCGATCTGAAAACCGCGCAGCGCCGCCACGTTGTCGATGCCGTTGACCGAGGCGTGCCGAAAGACGGTCACGGGGGCGACCTCGTAAGGCGGCGAGAAGTCGTACAGGGCCTCGCGCTCCGGGGTGCGGTACATCATGTCGATGACGTCGGCCTGGCCCGTGTCGATCAGGCGGCGGGCCTCGCCCCAGTTGGTGGCCGTGAACTGGACTTTGACGCCGGTCTTGGTCTCCCACAGCTGCCACAACTCCAGCAGGTAGCCGGCGGGGCGTCCTTCCACATCGCGGAAGGTGTAGGGCGGGAAGGCGTCGTCGGTGACGACCCGAAGCACCGTGGGGTTGGCCGAGGCCGACCCCACCAGCATGCTCAACCACACGGTCAAGAGCACCCGGGCTGCTTTGGGCGATGCAACAAACCAGCGGGTCAAAGGCACAAAATCTCCCCACACCTGCGTTGATGGCGCCCTGTAGTGTGGCTTATGGCCCTCGCCCGAACAAGCGCCCGGCGTGCAAACCCAGGCCGGTGGCCACCGAGGCCAGGCGGTCGCCGCGCACCGCGCGGGTTTCGGGGAAGGCCGCTTCCAGCTGGTCGGTCAGCAGTTTCATCCCGGTGGAGCCGCCGGTGAAATACAGGGCGTGGATGTCCGAGGGCTGCAGGCCGGCCATGCGCACCGTCTCCAGAGCGCAGGCGGTGATGCGGGCCAGGTCTTCGCGGAAGGCCTGCTCGGCTTGCGCTTCCTTCAAGGGGACGTGCAGGCCGGCTTCGATGATGGACAGGTCGATGTCGAAATCACCTCCGGCCGCCACGGCGATCTTGGCGGCTTCGGCGCTGCCCACCAGGGCGTGGCCCAGGCGGTCGTTCACCACCTTCATTAGGCGCTTGAACTGGGCCGGGTCGGCGTAGAAGCCGTTCATGCTTTTCAGCTCGGCCACGCGTGGGGCCTGGTAGACGTTGTTGATCAGGTGCCAGGTGGCCAGGTCGAAATAGACACGGCTGGGGATGGGGCGCGGCGGCTGGCCACCGATGCTGGGGCCCATGCCGCCGTGGCCCAGGGGGGGCATCACGCAAGACAGGGACACACGGCGGTCAAAGTCGGTGCCCGCCACGTGCACGCCGTGGTTGGCCAGGATGTCACTGCGGCGGTCGAGCAGGGCGGCGCGTTGCGGGCCCACGCGCACCACCGAGAAGTCGGAGGTGCCGCCGCCGATGTCGGCCACCAGGGCGAGTTCTTCGCGCGTGGCCTGCTGCTCGTAGTCAAAGGCTGCCGCGATCGGCTCGTACTGGAAGGCCACGTCTTTGAAGCCGACGGCGTGGGCGGCGGCGGCCAGCGAGGCCTGGGCCTGCGCGTCGCGCTCGGGGTCGTCGTCGACGAAGAAGACGGGGCGTCCCAGCACCACGTGGCTGAGCACCTGGCCACTGGCGCGCTCGGCGCGGCTGCGCAGGTGGTGCAAATAGCCGGTGATGATGTCGATGTACTTGACGCCGAAACCGTGGCCCAGGTCGGTGGTCTGTTCGGCCAAGGGGCTGCCCAGGATGCTCTTCATGGAGCGCATCAGGCGGCCTTCATACCCTTCGATGTAGGCCTGCACGGCGGCGCGGCCAAAGGTGCGGGGCAGTTCGGCGCCAGCGCGGCCGGTGGCCTTTTCAAAGGCCGTGGGCAGGTCGTCGCTGTCGGTGCAGTAGAAAACCGCCGTGGGCATGGTCAGGCTGTCGCCCTCCAGCGGTACCAGGCGCATGCCCTGCTCCGTGGGAATGGCAATGGCCGAATTGGAGGTGCCGAAGTCGATGGCGCAATAACTACTCAAGGGGCGGGCTCTCTGGCAGGGCGGACGGGGCGCACACTGTATCAGTCGGGGGGCGGCTTCGAAAAGCGGCGGGCGTTTTACCGCTCCAGCGCTGAAAGGCGTGGATGAAGGCGGCGGACTCAGCATAGCCCAGCTCCTGGGCAATCGCCTCGATCGACATCGGGGTGCTGCGAAGCAGGTGCTGTGCCTTGTCGTAACGGACGCCGCTCAGCAGGTCGCGAAAATTGTGGCCTTCTTCGCTCAACTGGCGCCGCAGGCTGCGTTCGGACAGCTGGAATGAGCGGGCCACCTCTTCCGCACTGGGGTAGCCCTGCGTGAACATCGCCAGGTGGGCCTGCACCCGGTCGCTCAAGGTGCTCAGGGACACCTTTTGCGCCACCAGCTGTTGATCGCACATGGCCCGGTACATGCCGTGGGCCGCCGGATCGGCCGAGGTAAAACGCAGTTGCAGGTACTCGTTGCGCATCCACAGGCGGGCCACGGGTTCGCCAAAGCGCACGGGGCAGCCGAAATGGGCTTCGTAGGCGGCGGCTTCCGGTGGACGCGGGTAGGGCATGTCGATGCTTTCGGCGCGCAGGTCCAGGCCCAGCGAGGCCTGCAGGTCGCGCATCATCTTGTAGGTGCCCGAGACCTCGCCATCCACCCGGAAGCGAAACACCTTGGGGGGCATGGGCAAGGGCTCCAGCACCAGGGCGCTGAGCTGCTCACCGGGCTCGAAGCGCAGGGTGCCGTAGTTGTAGGTCAGGCGCTGGTAGCGGATGCCCATCTGAAAGGCTTCATACGCATTGGCGCAGGTCAGCAGCAGCATCACCAACGGCCCATAGCCCGCCAGGTTGTAGAACTGCCCCAGCCGCAGGCCGATGGTGGGGTCGTGCAGGTGCTGGGCCAGGTCGGCATAAATGCGCAGTTCGCGTGCGCGGTCGATGGGGGTGCTGGGGTTCAGCTGCTCCAGGACGAGGCCGTGCCGGGCCAGCACGGGCGTGGGGTCTTCGCCCAGTTGCTGCAGGCCTTGCAGCATGTAAATGAGGCCCAGGACGGGACGGGTACCCATGGGTGGTGCTTGGTTTGATCTGCGTCAAGGACTGGCCTGCCAGGGCGGAGGCGCCGGCAGTTTGGCCGAAATAATCAATCTGACGGGCGAATCTAGCATGGCGGCGCTGGCGTTGCGCACGCACCATGGCCTCACGTTCGGAGACAAATCAACAAGGTGCCGCATGACTTCACAGAACACGACCATTTCCTCATCCCCCCGCCCCCGCCAGGTTGAAGTGGCGATCGCCGGTGTCGGCTTTGGCGGCTTGTGCATGGCGGTCAAGCTCAAGATGGCCGGTATCCACGACTTCGTGATTCTGGAGAAAGCCAGCGAGGTGGGCGGCGCCTGGCGTGACAACACCTACCCGGGCGCCGAGTGCGATGTGCAGTCGCACATGTACTCGTACTCGTTCGAGACCAAACCGGACTGGACCAAGCGCTATGCCCCCTGGGACGAGATTCAGCAGTACATCCTGGACGTGACAAAAAAATACGGCATCCGCCCGCACATCCATTTCAACCAGGAGGTGATCAGCGCGGTGTTCAACGAAGGCACGGGGCGCTGGACCATCAAGACCTCGGGCGGCGAGGTCATCAGCGCGCGCCATTGGGTGCTGGCGTCGGGCCCGCTGCACGTGCCGGCCTTCCCTAACATCCAGGGGCTGGACACCTTCAGGGGCAAGGTGATGCATTCGGCCCAGTGGGATCACGGCTATGACCTGCGTGGCAAGACGGTGGTGTCCCTGGGCAGTGGCGGCAGTGCCATCCAGTACGTGCCGGAGATCGCGCCCCTGGTCAAGAAGCTGCATGTGTTCCAGCGCACGCCTGCCTGGGTGATTCCGCGCGACACGCGCAAATACTCCGAGTTCCGCAAGAAGCTGTTCGCGGCCCTGCCCATCACGCGCACGCTGCACCGCTGGCGTTGTTACTGGACCAACGAGTCGCGCGTGTGGCCCATCTTCAACCCGTGGATGGCGCGCATTGGTGGCTCGGCGCTCAAGAAGTTCATTGCGCACCAGGTGAAGGACCCTGCCCTCGTCAAGAAGCTCACGCCCGACTACACGCTGGGCTGCAAGCGCATCCTCATCTCCAACAAGTGGTACCCCACTTTCAACCGCCAGAACGTGGAACTGGTGACCAACGGCATCCAGGAAATCCGCGAGCACAGCATCGTCACCAAGGATGGCGTGGAGCGGCCCATGGACTGCCTGATCCTGGGCACCGGCTTCATCGTGGACCCACGCATCTACATGAAGAATTTTGAGATGCGTGGCCGCCATGGCCACACCTTGCAAGAGGACTGGAAGACCAGCCCCACTTCGTACCTGGGCATCACCACCGCCAACTACCCCAACATGTACCAGCTGGTGGGGCCGCACACCGGCCTGGGCCACAACTCCATCATCTTCATGATCGAGGCGCAGGTGGACTACATCGTCAAATGCATCCAGCTGGTCAAGGCCAAGGGCGTGGACTACCTGGATGTCAAGCCAGCCGCCATGACGCGCTTCCTGAACGAGGTGACGCAGGCGCTCAAGGGCACCGTGTGGTCATCGGGCTGCAAGAGCTGGTACCAGACCGCCGAGGGCATCAACTTCGCGATCTGGCCCAACTCGACCTGGAAGTACTGGTTGCAAACGCGCAGCATCAACGAGTCGGACTATGAGTTCGTGAAGTGCGATGGACAGAAGCTTGGCGCTGTGCTTGCCAGCGATGTGATCGGCAAGCAACTGATGGCTTGAATGAGGCTAGCGGCGGCGAGATGCAAGCCGCCTGGCCACGCTCACCGTGGCGGTCAGTCCGATCAGCATCAGGGCGCCAGTGCTGGGCTCGGGTACCGCAGAGCTTGCCCGGACCAGGAAAACGCCGACCTGTGCGCTGCTGTCCTGGGCGGACCGCCAATCGGTGGTCATGATGCGGGTGAAGCCATCGGGGATGGGCCCCACTCGGGGGTCATTGGGGTCGCGGTAGGGGGCCAGGGTCATGCCCTGTGCCGAGTTGGTGCCTTGTTCGCGGATGGAGCCACCAAGGCCGCCTGGCCAAACATACTCTCCGGGCGTGATGGCGACGTTCTGGGTGTACATCACGGTGACCACCGGGACTTTCAAGTCAGCCCGTGCAGGATCTCCGCCAATGGCGCCCACCAACACGTCGGTCGGCCCTCCTGCGAGCTGGCTCAATTCGACCGGCGCAGCCCGTCCCCCCATGTCCAAAATGTAGGAGCCGCCTGGCCCAGCATTGGCCACGAGGTCCGCGAGTTGCTGGGATGTGGCCAACGTGAAGCCTTGCGCCGCCCAGCGGCCGTCGGCCATGACCTGGTCAATCGACCAGCCTTGGGTTTGTGTCAAGTCCAGCCAAGCCAGGTTGGATTGCGAATCCACGGTGAGCAAGGCATCACCGGGCGCGGCAAGGTCGGCCACCGTCAAGGTTGCCATGGCTTGGGTCGACGCCAAAACCAAGGCTGCAACGCCCCCCAGGACTGATCTGATTTTTTTCATGCCGGTGTCGTCTGCTTGGATGGCATCAAGTTTACAGGGCGACCTCAAAACACCAGCTTGCCGGCGTAACCGGTCATCTCCAGGTAGCCCTCGCCGACCACGCGCTGGTCGGCGTGGCGCAATTCGCTCAAGCCTTCCCAGTAGACGGTGCCGGTGCTTTGCTGGCCGGCGAGTTCTTGCGCATCCAGCAGGGCGCGCACGGTGAAGCGGCCGGCGGGCGTGTCCACTTGCCATTCGACCGGGTAGGTGGCGTGTGTGGCGGGGCTTTGCCAGGTGCGCCCGGGGGTGAAGCGCACCTCGTCGGGCTTGAAGATGCGGGCGGCCTGGCCGGGCGCGCGGAAGCTGCCGCCGGCCCACAGGGTGGAGCCATCCTGGCGGCGCAGGCGGAAGGCCATGAGGGCGCTGCCATCGCGCAGGTTCATGCCGATCCAATCCCAGCCCACGGCCTCGGGCGCCAGCAAGCCTTCGCTCCATTCGTGGTCCATCCAGGCTTGACCGGTGACGGCTTGCACCTTGCCGTGCAGGCTGACCTGGCCGGTGACCGCCAGTTGTGGTTGCGAGTAGTAGCGGCTGGCCTGGCTGGGCAGCGGGCCTTTGCGTGAATACCCGGCTTGGCCTTGCACCAAGGGTGCTTGTGTGCTGCGCATGGCGAGCGTGAAGCCGAAGTCCTGCGCCTTGGCTTGGGCTTGGTAGAGGCTTTGCGTGGCATCGCCGCTGCGCTTCAATGACCAGTCTCTCAGGTGCACGTGCGTGTCTTCCAGCTTGGCGCCAGCCAGGCCCAGGCCTTCGCGGGCGATGCGTTGGTCGTGCAGCAACTGGCGGCCAGCCACGTCGGTGATGGCGGCGTGCGCCAGGATCAATTGCCTGGCGGCGAACTGGCTGGGGTTGTCTTGGGCTGTGTCCACGCGCGATCGGAAGAAGGTGACCTGGAAGCCCAGTGTTTGGCGATCAGCGGTGCGCAGGCGGCCGGTGATGTACCACCACTCGGTTCGGAACTCGGGGTGGGCGCCGAAGTCGCGCGGGAAGCGCAGGGGCTCGCCGGGTTTGACTTCGGGGTGGGCGGCGACAGCTGGCAGGGCCAGGTACGTGCTCAAACTGCCCAGTGCTTGCAGGCAAAAGCGTCGGTCCATCACCAGTCTTCCTTCACGGCCATCACGGCATCGCGCCCGATGGCTTGCCGGCCAGCGACCAAGGCGGTCACCGTGCCGGCCAGCACCACGCCCAGGCACAGCAGGGCCAATCGATCCCATGGGGCCAGCAGGTCCATGGTCCAGTGGAAGCT
>Ga0073914_10000014_pt1 | contig 26861 bp, 18 predicted proteins | sample GWRWT4_30Apr14_FD_71481 | JGI IMG/M metagenome (GOLD analysis project Ga0073914, IMG submission 71481) | Sand microcosm microbial communities from a hyporheic zone in Columbia River, Washington, USA - GW-RW T4_30-Apr-14 | ecosystem: Engineered > Artificial ecosystem > Sand microcosm >... | reverse complement strand
GATCTCTATGTGACACCGGAGCGTGAGCAAGCGCTGGCGGCCATGGGGGATGAACTGCGTTTCGTGCTGATTACCTCTGCCGTGCGTTTGCAGCCTCTGTCAGAGCAGGGCGTATTGACCGAGGTCGAGGGCTTGCGGGTGAAAGTATCGCCATCGGTGCACCCGAAGTGCGCGCGCTGCTGGCATTACCGTGCCGATGTCGGCAGTAACACGGCACATCCGGAAATCTGTGGGCGCTGCGTGGATAATCTGCCGGATGGCGAAGGCGAAGTGCGCAAGTTTGCCTGATACGGTCATTCCTGCTGTTGCGGAATGACCAATGAATGATTGTGAAGCCGATTAAAGAAAGGTTGTGATGTGAACGAACAAGTCCGTAAAAACCTGTCCTGGCTCTGGCTGTCACTGCTGGTGATCGTGCTGGACCTGCTCAGCAAGAATATCGTCAGCTCGAAGATGGTGCTGGGCCAGTCGATTGAAGTGTTACCCGTCTTCAGCTGGACGCTGGCGCATAACTACGGCGCTGCTTTCAGTTTCCTGCATGATGCCGGCGGCTGGCAGCGCTGGTTTTTTGCCGGTATTGCGCTGGTGGTCAGTGTGGGCATTGTCTGGTGGCTGAAAACCCTGCAGGCGAACGCCAGGTTTCTTGCGCTTGCCCTGGCACTGGTGTTGGGCGGTGCCATCGGCAACCTTTATGACCGCATTCTGCTCGGCTATGTCGTCGACTTCATTCACGTGCATTACGGCAGCTGGAATTTCCCGGCGTTCAATATTGCCGACTCGGCGATTACGGTCGGTGCCATCATGCTGGTGATTGACTCTCTTTTTCTGGAAAAGAAGCGGCAGGCGACCCATGTCTGAGCAAATCGGTCCGGGCAAGAAAGTCACCCTGCATTTTTCCGTTGCGTTGGCTGATGGGCAGGTGGTGGACAGCACGCGCGAGCGGCCGGCACCGGCAGAGTTCACGGTGGGCGATGGCAGTTTGCTGCCCGGGTTTGAAAAGGCCATTTTCGGCTTGCGTGCCGGTGATCGCCGCTCGGTATTCATTGATGCCAAGCGCGGCTTTGGTGAGTGGAATGAAGACAATATCCAGATCTTCACGCGCGTACGGTTTGCCCATATGACGCTGGAGCCGGGCACGGTCATTTCGTTTGCAGACAAGTCCGGGGATTTGCCGGGCGTGGTCAGGGAGCTGGATGAGGAAACCGTCACGGTGGATTTCAATCATCCGCTGGCGGGTCGTGAACTGGTGTTTGAGGTCGACATCATCCGGGTCATGGATGCCGATGCCAGTGCTGTCAGTATTGGACAGGTCAAATAGTCTTTTTGCCCGCAAGGCGAGAAGAGGAGAAACGGATATGCAGATCAAGCTTGCCAACCCGCGCGGGTTTTGTGCCGGAGTGGATCGCGCCATCGAGATCGTCAATCGTGCCCTCGAGGTTTTCGGGCCGCCCATCTATGTGCGCCATGAAGTCGTTCACAATAAATTCGTGGTGGACGATCTGCGCAACCGTGGCGCTGTTTTTGTTGAAGAGCTGCATCAGGTACCGGATGACGGCGTGGTGATTTTCTCGGCGCATGGCGTTTCCAAGGCCGTGCAGGCAGAAGCGGCACGCCGTGGCCTCAAGGTCTTTGATGCGACCTGCCCGCTGGTCACCAAGGTCCATATGGAAGTCACCCGTTATGCCAAGGCGGGGACTGAAGCCATTCTGATCGGCCATGAGGGTCATCCCGAGGTGGAAGGCACCATGGGTCAGTACGACCGCAGCAAAGGCGGTGATATCTACCTCGTGGAAGATGAAGCCGATGTGGCGGCCTTGCAGGTACGTAATCCCGAGCAACTGGCTTTCGTTACCCAGACCACACTGTCCGTGGACGATACGGCACGTGTCATCGCTGCCCTGCGCAGCCGGTTTCCGGCCATTCACGGGCCGCGCAATGACGATATCTGTTATGCCACCCAAAATCGTCAGGATGCGGTCAAGCAACTGGCGGCTGATGCCCGGGTGGTACTGGTGGTGGGCTCGCCCAATTCCTCCAACTCCAATCGCCTGCGTGAGCTGGCCGAGCGCATGGGGGCCAAGGCCTACCTGATAGATAATGCGGATCAGATAGAGCGGGCCTGGGTGACGGATGTCGGTGTGGTCGGGCTGACGGCAGGAGCCTCGGCACCCGAAGTGCTGATTCAGCAGGTCATAGACCGCTTGCGCGAATGGGGAGGCGCCACTCCGGAGGAGCTGGACGGCCGCCCGGAGCACATTGTGTTCTCCATGCCCAAGGAATTGCGCATTCCCACCCGTTCTGTCTGACAATTCCTGACAAAGGGGGGCGTTTCAGCCCCCGTCGGCGCTCAAAAAACACTCATCGCCGTGGCCTGCCGCCTGTCCTGCAATCGCGCTAAGTCACTGAAATTTGAACGGGTTCACGCTCGGTGAACACCTGTTCCCGTCCGGCTCCCGCAAACGGCCGGCCATCCTGATAGCAGTTGTCGCTGACAACGCCTCTCACTAAGGTTCACACATCCGAGAAAGGGTTTCGGTTTGTCACTTTTGGACAGGATATGTCAGTCAGCCAGATAAAAGGTTTCACACTCTTCGAGGCAATGGTTGTGGTAGCCATTGTCGCTATTGCGTCGACCTTTGTGCTGCCCTCGGTACGTGATTTCCAGGTTCGGGGGCGCATCAACACGGCAGCGGACCAGTTGGCCGGCTTGTTGATGAATGCGCGCACCATTGCCGCCAGCCGTCAGCGCCCTGTCTTTGTGACTCGTACCACGAGTACCCAGGGCGATGTTTACAGTCTTCGCATGAACAGCAGTGCCTCGAGTTCTCCTGTGCTGGCCAGTTATCTGAGCCCCAGTGGCACAGCGACGGTCGTCACCCGCAGTCCTGCGGTTGACGAAGTGGTGTTTCAGCCCTCCGGGTTTTTGCAGCGTACAGATACCAATGCGGCTATCGACTGGGTAATAACGGTTTGCGACAGCAGTGTGCGCAACGAGAACGGACGTACTTTGCGGGCCAGCCGCACGGGGCGTTTGAGTAATACCCTGAATCCTGCAGTAAGCACTTGTAACCCCTGAGGCTGAGCACTTATGACCGCCATGAATATCAGTAACAGGCACCACCAGCGCGGCTTCGGCATGGTTGAGGTTTTGGTGGCGATGCTTGTGCTCGGAGTTGGTGTGCTTGGTTTCGCTGCGCTGCAGGTGCGCGCCAGTACCGCAACCGGTGAGTCTTACTACCGTAGCCAGGCAATGGCGATTGCTCAGGATATTACCGAGCGGGTGCAGGTCAACCGCCTCCAGAAAAACAGCTATCTGACTCAGGCCTCCTGGACCATCACGACCCCGACGACGCCATCGACTACTTGCAACAATGCGATATGCACGCCTGCGGCGATGGTCACCTATGACATCAATCAGGTGCTGTATATCGCGGCTACACAGCTGCCGGCCGGGCGCGTCAATGTGCAGGCATGCCAGGTAGGTTTGGCAACATGTATCTACGTCTCGTGGGATGGCACCTTGCCGACGGCTGGCGTATCGGGGCAGTGCGTTGATACTGCCGGGGCATATGTGACAGGCGCTAACTGCATCATGAAGGATATGAACTGATGGCACGCTCTTCATCATTCAGAGGTTATTCGCTGGTCGAGCTGCTGGTGGCGTTGGCGCTGGGTGTAATCATTTCTGCAGCGGCACTGCAAATGTTCGTTTCCAGCCAGCAATCTGCAGGGTTTCAGCGCGGCATGACGGATATCCAGTCATCCGGCCGTTTTGCGCTTGACTTTCTGCGTGACGATCTCTGGAAGGCCGGGGATTCAACGGTATCTGATCCGACTGCAGCCATTCTTACTGCAGCGTCGGAAAGCCCGGGTAACCTGATCAGCAGCAATGCAGCAACGGCTGGCATTAACCTGAACGATCAATTGGTCATGCGCTTTTTTGCATCAACCCCTGGCGTTGACTGTGAAGGCAATAATTACGCAGCCAATGTTTACATCATCTCACGCTATTTTGTACGTACCGATGCGGACACGGGCCTGAGTGCGCTTGCCTGTGATGCCAGCAGCGATGACAAGACGACGGCGACCAATACCAATACGGCTGGTCAGGTCATCATTGCCGGGGTTGACAGTTTTCAGGTGCTTTATGGTGTTGATGACGGCCTGCCTGCGGCTGGCATCGCTCAGGTAAATCGCTACGTCACGTCGACACAGTATCTTGCCATTGCGGCTCCCAGGCCGGCCATTCTCTCTGTGAGGATTGGTCTTTTGCTGAGTTCGACTGAGCTGGTAGCTGCTGCTGCATTGGCCCCCACCCAGGATTACTGGGTGCTGGATAATCAGATTGTCGCCAATACAGTGCCGGCCGATGGTCGTGCCCGCAGGTTGTTTGTGGGAACCATCGCACTCAAAAATTTTGATAGAAACGGGGTATAAATCATGCGCAGACGAAATAAAGAGGGAGGCTTTGCGCTGATCGTGACGCTTCTTGTGCTGGTGGTTGTCACCATTATTGGGGTGTCGGCCATGCGCTTGGGCTTTCTGAGCCTGACTACGTCTACAAACTCCCAAGTAAACATGCTGCTGATGGGCGCGGCCAATGGCGGCTTGAATGCCGTCACCGACCAGATGGCAACTGATGCAACTGCTGCGCTCAAGACTACCGGTTTGCTGGGCGAGGCACTCTTCAAGCCCGGCTTCGAGTCAATACGCTGCTTTACCATCGCGGACAAGCTGGCCAACAACAAATGTGATCCAACGGCTACTGGTAATGCCGATGCCTTCTCTGGCCGAGGCTCGTCTTATGTGCAAATAGCTGCATTGACACCTACTGATGCGGCCGGTGGTGCTCAGTCAATGGTCAGCTACGGCACGGATGACGACTCAGTGCCTGTGGCGGGTGGCTACAAGATTGTGGTGGTCTCAACATCCGCTATCCCTGTGTTGGCCGGTGATGATGGCACCAAGGCCAAGGCCTGCTATACAAACATCAGTGATGACTCTCTTGCACCAAGCACAACGTCGGTCACCGACTGCATGACTAACGAATCCATTCCTTTTACCACTGTTGTGCAGAACTACTGCATCGGCTATTCGTGCTGATGCTTCTTCTGCCCAGAACCAGAAAGAGGTGTTCCATGAGCAACTCAACTTTGCATAAGCGCTTTAGTGCCACGGCATGCAGCGCGCTCTCTTTTATGGCACTGTTTTTCACTGTGCTGCCGGCCTATGCCAGTGATACCGAGGTGTATACCCAGGTGAAGCCACCCTCGGGCGAAGCAGCGCCGTCCATGATATTCATGCTGGATACGTCGGGCAGTATGGATTACGCCATATCAAGCACGGATTCGACCAAGCGTATGACGGCGCTGAAAAGTGCCATGAAAACGGTGTTTTTAGGCGGAATAGGATCGGACGGCAAGCCTTACGCGCCCGTGGCCGGTACTGTTAAGGTAGGTTTGGCGCACTACCACAAGAACGGCAGTACTCAAAATACCGGTAAAATCATTTTCCCGGCACGCCCTCTGGATGCGTTTACCCAGTTGGATGTCAACAGCAGCGATATCCAGACGGTCAGTCAGGCCTCGGACGATGCCGAGCAGCTTCTTTCAACACTCAGCCTCAACAACAGCACCCTGAAGCTTGCCTACAATGGCGCGCTCCCACAAAGTGTCGGCTTGCGTTTTGGCGATGTGGATGTTCCAAAGGGGGCCAAAATCATTGAAGCCAAGATCATACTGACGGCCTCAAGTTCAGTGACGACTGCCGTGGCCGGGAAGCCGCAATGGTCTCTGGAAGCTGAGAGTACAGGGGATGCCGCTACGTATTCTCTGACGTCTCCGGTTGATGCTCGCACCTACTATGCCCTGCCACCCGTACAGTACATTAATGATCCCTGGACGCAGGACTCCCAGTACGAGCTGGATGTGACCAGCCTGGTGCAGCAGGTCTCGGGCCGCAGTGACTGGTGCGGTGGCAACGCGATTGGTTTTCGCATCAAGGACGTAGGGGCGGTGGCGTCTTATCGCAATGCCTACAGCTATGATGGCAACGCAGGTCTCGCGCCGAAGCTCGTGGTGTATTACACCTTTAGTGATGGTGATCCTAACTATGAAAATAGCTGTGTGACCTATCAGAGTACTTATGGTCTGCTTGCCGGCACCGATGATGCACAGGCATGGAATGATGGCAGCAGCAGTTCTTTTTCATCCAACAATACGAGTGGCCTTGAGCTTTTTTCTGTAAACAGCGGCTCCCGTCGTCGTGTGGGCTTGCGCTTTGCAACTGCCGATATTCCGCAAGGGGCAAACATTGTTTCCGCGACGCTCAACGTAATGGGGAGGACGGCCGGAACATCGCTGGGTGCCGTGACCATCAATGGTTACGATCAGAACAACGTGGCGACGTTTAGCAGTACTCTGCCTTCCGCAGCACTTACTTCTGGCAGTTCGACCTGGAGCCCGGGCACCATTGTGAGCGGAACCACTTACCCGATTGATGTCACTGCACCTGTTCAGGGTGTTGTTAACCGGAGTGGTTTTGCTTTGGGAAGTGCAATCGGTCTGAGAATGATCTCCGCCAGTGGCACTACGGCCACCCTGCACTCTCGAGAAACCAATGCGGCCGCTACTTCGCTGAGTGTGAAGGTGCGCATCACGGATCTCAACAAGCTCACCACAGTGCGTAAACAGCTCAATGCCTACATACAGGGAATGGTGGCCGAGGGGGGGACTCCCTTGGGCATGTCCATGATGGAGTCAGCTTCTTACATGCTGGGCAAGGGAGTCTATGAGTCAGCCTCTACGGCCCTTGCCAAAAACTCGGCAGGCACGAGCTATGTTTCGCCTATCGGCACGGAAGCCTGTGTGGCCAACCGCTTGTTCCTATTGACGGATGGTGAGCCGTCAACAGATACCGACATGCTGAATGGAGCCAAAAAAGTACTGGGTGCCAGTGGTTGCAACACGACTTCCTCAGGCTTGGGTGTCTCTGATATTGAAGATACTGCTAATAAAAATACCTGGGCTTGTATGAACCAGATGGCGAATGTGCTTCAGAACGAAACTCATGCACTGAACACCATCAAGAAAAAGATTATTACTTCGACGATGGTGGTGGGCGAGGATCTTGATGTCAATCAATTGCATGATCTTGCTGCAGTAGCAACCTTTGGCGGTGGCAAGTCGTACAAAGCAAGTAGCCCAATCGCACTGCTCCAGGCGATCAAGAAAGAGCTTGACTCCCTTGCCTCTCAGGCAGGCACCATTTCAGCCCCGGGTGTGGCAGTGAACCAGTTCAGCCGTCTCAATCATCTGGATCAGCTCTATTATGCCGTTTTCGAGTCGCCTGACAGTGCTGCGGCCTACTGGCCTGGCAATATCAAGCGCTACAGGATCGGTATCGATGCTGGTACCGGTGTTGCCACCTTGTTTGATAAAAATGGCGCTGATGCGGTTGATACGGATTCGACCTTTTTCAAGAAAACGGCCCAGAGCTGGTGGAGTACGGAGGTAGACGGTGACATCTCGGCGAATGGCGGCGGTGCTTCCATGCTGCCAAGACCGGCCAGCCGTAATATGTTCACCTACTTGTCCGGCACCCTGAACAGTTATGGTACGGGCCCGTTCACGCTGGTGAGTGTTGATCCGACCAGCAGTGCGTTCAGGACCAGTGCCCGGCCCATCATGGGGACGCCGGATGATGCGTCTACGCAGAATCTGCTCAACTGGCTCAAGGGCTACGATGTCGTCGACATGTACAGTGGCCTTGTCAGCATTACGCCTGCCATTTCACCGATACGCAAACAGATGGGCGGTGCCTTGCACTCACGCCCTGACCTGGTGAATTACAGTTATACCGGTGATCCTGATCTTGCTGCTGAATGTCCGGAAGGTGCTGCCAGCGGCACAACGTCCACCGGAGTTGCCTGTGTAAATGCCAATACTCAGGACAATGTCGTGTTTTTCAGCACCATGGAAGGCGTGCTGCATGCAGTCAATACCCGAACCGGTGTCGAGACATTCTCCTTTGTGCCTCAGGAAACCCTGAGCCGCATGAAAACACTGAGTGACAATCCTGCGCTGACCCTGCCTGAGTTTGGCCTGGACCTGACCTGGACGGTGTTGCGCAAGGATGCCAACGGGGATGCAAAAATTCTGCCTGCCACTACGGGAGATGCGGTCTGGCTCTTTGGCGGCATGCGTATGGGCGGGAGTAACCTCTATGCGCTTGATGCTACCAACCGCGCTGCACCTAAACTCAAGTGGGTCATTACCCCGTCAACCTCAACGGCTTTTAGCAAGATGGGACAGACCTGGTCTCAACCGACTCTGGCCACCATCAAGGTTAACGGTACGCTGAAAACGGTTCTGATTTTTGGCGGTGGCTATGATGACAAGCACGAGTACAGCACTTATGTTGCTGGTGCTGACGATGGCACGACGCGCGGCTCCGCCAACGATTTCTACGGCAACCAGGTTTATATCGTGGACGCTGATACCGGTGCGCTGATTGCGTGGGCTTCAAACAGCGGGGCTACCGTCAACAATACGGCCCTCAAGTTTTCAATCCCTTCGGAAATCAAGGTCAAGGACACCGACAAGGATGGTCTCGCCGATACGCTCTATTTTGGTGATCTCGGTGGGCAGCTTTTCCGAATTGATATGGATAACGGCAATACCGGTGCCTCGGGCCTGATAAAGCGCGTGCGTCGTATGGCGGCAATTGGTGTAACTGAATCAACGAGCCCCTCAAACCGTCGTCGTATCTATGAAGCACCTTCGGTGGCCGTGATCAGGAATGGCAGCAACCCCTATGTGGCCGTTGCCTTTGGTTCGGGTTATCGCAGCCGGCCCCTGGACGGAGGCACACAGGATACTTTCTATGTGTTGCGTGATAACGATGTCCTGCGCCCCAACATTCTGACGATTGCCGATGCCTCTTTGCAGGCAGAAGCCAAGCAAGCTGATTTTGCGATGATTGACATGACCAGTATTGCAGGTGCCGATGCTACGACGCTGGCTACCAAGAAGGGCTGGGCCATCAATCTTCCTGCTACGGGCGAAAAGAGCCTGGCCAGTCCATTGATCTTTAATAATGAGGTGCTCTTTACCTCCTATAACCCTGGTAATACTGCCCAGTGTGCCATTGTGGCCGGTGATACCCTCCTTTACCGCATGAGCGTGCTTGATGGCAGTGTGACGACCGACTTCAATAACAGCGGCTCCATTACCAGCGCTGACCGCGCGCTGACCGGGGTGGTGAAGGGCTTGGGCTCAGAGCCTCAGCTGGTCGTGCTCAAGGGAGGGAGATCTGCTGTGGTGGTGGGTACCAAGGTGATCGGCTTTGGCAATCTTGGAAGCCCGAAGTTGAAAGGCACTCGCTGGTATCAGAAGTTCAAGAACTGACACCAAACGGGTCGTTCCGGTCTGTAAAAAACAGGGGGCATATGCCCCCTGTTTTTTTGGGGTGCCGCCACGCTACGGCGCACTCATGCCATCATCTAGGCCGCTTCTGATATGGATGTCAGGGGTGTGCTTGCATGGAGGCAACAGTAATGGAACGGGAACATGTTGAAGGGTTTTCACTGATAGAGCTTTTGGTTGTGCTGGTGGTGGTTTCAATCCTCGCTTCATCCGGTTTTTCTTTGATGGACGTAATCAGGCGCTACCGTTTTTACAGTGATATTGATGCTCAGGTTGGCGTGCTGTTGTCTGCAAGAAACGCAGCCGCTAACCACTATGTCAATGTTTCTGTATGCCCGTCAGATGACGGTGTTGCATGTGGTTTGCGGTGGGGCAAGGGCATGCTGGCTTTTGAGGATCGCAATGGCGACGCCGTTTTTGACAGCCCCGAAAGAGTGATTGGATTTCTTGTGCACGATGCCCAGGTTGGCAGCATGAAGTGGGCATCATTTTCCGGCAGGAATGCCGTTATTTTCGACGCCAAAGGCCTGGCCTCTGCCAGCAATGGGACCCTTCTGGTATGTGACCAGAAGGGTCATTTAGCCAGGAAAATCATAGTAAATCGGGGTGGCAGGGTGCGCCTGAAAGATGTAAGTGCAGTGGATTGTTTCCGTTAATGCCGGTCACTACTCTGCTATTACCAGCTTTCATAGGTGCCAGTGAAGGTGCAGTTGGTGATTGCGGTCCCTGTGCCCTTCAAATAGCAGCGCTGCCCTCTTTCATTGATTTTCAGGACCTCCTGCTTTGCCGCTTTGCCATCCATTTCTCGTGTGGAGGTAGCGATAATCTCGTAGCTGGTGGGAAGGGTATTCGTCGCGGTGAGTGTTGGTCCGGGAATGACGAACTGGATGTTGTATTTGATGGTTCCGGTTATGGGAGACCGGCTGGGGATTGTGCTCGTAGCTGCTGTCCCGGCCGTGGCACCACTGTAAGTAAATCCCTGCATTTTGAAGCGTTCCATGGCTGCTGCTGCTGCAGACAAATCAGACTTCGCCTGTGAGCGATCACTGCGTTCGCGATAATTGCTGTAGGACGGAACGGCAATGGCTGTCAGCGTAGCGATCAGTGCGACTACAATCATGAGCTCAAGCAGTGTGAAGCCGCGATTTGCTGCCATGGCTGTTATCCTCTTCTGAGTTTGTTGTACGGAGTCTGGACTTTCCCGATGGAGTCTAGTCCCAGGCCCTGCTGACAGCAATTCTCTCCGCTAACCTAACGTCTTGTTTGTGAACGGTTTCATCGTATGTCTTTTGTCTCCCCCCTCATGCCTTCCCTGAATACTCCTGATGTGGTGATTATTGGCGCGGGGGTCATGGGTCTCATGACCGCTCGTGAATTGGCGTTTGCCGGCCATCGTGTGGTTTTGCTTGAGCGCGGGGAGACGGGGCGTGAGGCCTCATGGGCCGGTGGCGGCATCGTTTCTCCTCTTTATCCGTGGCGTTACAGCATGGCAGTGACAGCGCTGGCTTCGGCTGCCCAGGATGCCTATCCCCGCTTGTCTGCCGAACTTGCGGCTGAAACAGGTATTGATCCGGACTTCTTTTCTTGCGGCATGTTGATGCTGGATGCTGATGATGGGGATGAAGCGGAGCGCTGGGCAGAAACACAGGGCAGGCCGGTGTTGGCCAAGTCAGCGACTGTCCTGAAGGCGGAGGTGACGGGGCTGGCTGCTGACTGGCGAGAGGGCCTGTGGATGCCGGATGTTGCCAATATCCGCAATCCACGACTGCTGAAAGCCTTGCGTCTTTCGCTGCAGCGCCTCGGAGTCATCATTCATACACAAACCGAAGTGGTGCAATGGCAGCGGCAGCATAACAGGGTGGTTGCCGTGCAGGCACGGGATGGCATGCTATTTTCTGCCGCTGCATTTGTGGTGTGCGGGGGGGCATGGACAGCGGGTTTGTTGCAGGGCGCTGCCACACCGGCAGTACCGATACGTCCGGTGCGCGGACAGATGCTTCTTTATCGACTAGCCCCGGGCGAGTTGCCGTCCATCATCCTGGCTAAAGGGCGTTATGTAATTCCGCGTCGTGACGGATACGTGCTGTGCGGTTCCACACTGGAGGAGGTTGGTTTTGACAAGTCCACTACCGATGAAGCGCGAACAAGCTTGATGGCTTCGGCGGCCCGCCTGTGGCCCGCTTTAGGGCAGCAGGCACCATTGCAGCATTGGGCGGGTTTACGCCCTGGTGCGCCCGAGGGCATTCCTTTTATTGGAGCGGTGCCAGGGTGTGACAATCTTTGGGTGAATGCAGGGCAGTTTCGCAATGGTCTGGTTCTGGCCCCTGCTTCGGCAAGACTGCTGGCAGACCAACTGCTGGGCAGGGCGCCACACGTTGATCCGGCACCCTATCAAATGGCGGGCCGTTAAAGAGCAGTCATTGACTGGTGAAAGGAGGTTTTATTTTTATTCTTCATCCGCAGCATCGTCATCCAGGCCCATTTTCTTCAGGCGATAGCGCAGTGATCGGAAGGTCATGCCAAGCTTTTTGGCCGCCGCCGTACGATTCCAGCGGGTATCTTCCAGTGCCTTGAGAATGGCGCTTTTCTCGATCTCAAACAGGTAGTCCTCCAGTGATCCACCATGCGGCGTCTCAGCTGCTGCACTGGGGGACGTGGTCCCCTCCCGGATTTCGTGAGCAGCCGGCGAATGCTCCGGCAATTGCAGGTGCTCCGGCAGAATGCTGCCGTGGTCACACAGCGTAAGTGCACGCTCAAGAATATTCTGCAATTCGCGCACGTTGCCAGGAAAGGCATAGTTGCGTAATGCCGTTCGCGCGGCATCACTCAAGACAGGCTCGTCGACGCCCCATTCGCTGCTGAGCTTTTTCAGGAAAGTCTGAGCCAGATGAGAAATATCATCACCACGCTCACGTAAGGCAGGCACCTTCAGCTGAATAACATTAATGCGGTAGAAAAGATCCTGGCGAAAACGTCCTGCCGTGACTTCGGTCGCAAGGTCCTTGTGTGTGGCACTGACAATACGCACATTAACGGCGGCTTCTTTCGGGCTGCCTACGGGGCGAACGCTTTTTTCCTGAATGGCGCGCAGCAGTTTTACCTGCATGTGCAGCGGCAGGTCGGCAACCTCATCCAGAAAAAGTGTGCCTTCGTTGGCGGCTTGAAAGAGTCCTTGCTTGTCTTCTGTGGCGCCGGTAAAGCTGCCTTTTTTGTGACCGAAGAATTCGCTTTCCATCAGCTCGGTGGGAATGGCGCCGCAATTCACGGGGACAAAGGGGTGCTCGGCGCGCGGGCCCAATTCATGAATCAGGCGGGCGACCAGCTCTTTGCCGCTTCCGGACTCGCCACTGATATACACAGGTGCCTGGCTACGTGAAAGTTTGTGGATTTTTTCCTTGAGCTCTCGAACGGCCAGGGAGCGGCCCAGCAGGCGACTGTCTTCGGGGAAGTTGTCGTCTTCCTCCTTGAGGCGCAGGGCGGTGTTCACCAGCTCACGCAGGCGTGTCAGTTCTACCGGTTTGGAAACAAAATCAAAAGCACCCGCCTTGAGCGATGCAACCGCAGCCTCCATGCTGCCATAGGCCGTGATGACGGCGACCGGAATATGGGGATACTCGCGCTGAATGGTTTGCACCAGGCTGATGCCACTCCCATCCGGCAGGTTCATATCGGTCAGGCAGAGCTGGAATTTTTCCTTGCGCAACCAGGCATGGGCGCTTTCCAGGCAGTCGGCGGAACGAGCATCAATATTCATGCGTGCCAGCGTTATTTCAAGCAGCTCGCGAATATCGGGTTCATCATCGACGATCAGGGCCAGGGGCTTTGTCATATCCAGCTCTTTTCTTGGCTTAAGTGTCAGCTCAGGCGGTCAGGGTGAGTAAAGGTGATGCGGAAGCAGGCGCCCATATTATTGTCAATGTTGCGACTATCCATCTTAGGGATATTTTCGAGTGGAATATAATCCAGTCGTGCCTGGTTGGCCTCACAGATTTCACGTGAGAGATAAAGGCCAAGCCCGGTGCCTGTGCTTTCTGTGGTGTAGAACGGCTCAAACAAGTGTTCGCGTTGTGCATGGCTGATGCCGCTACCGTAGTCGATGACATCCAGATAGGGCAGACCGTTAAGTTCCAGCCGTCCTGCTTCCATACGCACCAGTGCCTGACCGCTCCGTTTACGGCTATAGCGCAGGCCGTTCATGACCAGGTTGCTGACCACCTGATACAGCTGTTCAGGGTCGAAACGGACATTAAGCAAAGGGCCTTGCAACTTGATCTCCAGCTCCGCGTCCTGCGCCTTCAGGCCAAGATAGTCCTCGCGAAATCCGGGGAGCCATTCGGCCAGCTGCAGGGTTTGCTGCGCGGTGGGTTGCCGTCGAGATACGGTCAGCACATTTTCGACGACGGCATTCATGCGGCGACAGTGCTGCTCAATGATTTCCAACAGGCGCCGGTCCGGGCCGGCGATGACGTCCGACTCTGCCAGCAATTGCGTGGCATGGCTGATTGCCCCCAGCGGGTTACGCACTTCGTGTGCAATGCTGGCGGTGAGGCGGCCGAGTGAGGCGAGCTTCAGTTGCTGGGCCTGCTGGGTAAGCTGAGTGGTATCTTCTATGAAAAGCAGTGTGGTTCCGCCGCTGGCATCTGGCGTCAGTCTCGCAAAGCTGGCGCTGACTTGCGGGCACTCCGGCGTGTTTTTGAATGGAATCGGACGCAGCAGAGGATTTTGTTGCCATGCAAACAGACTGGCTTCCAGCAGCAGCGAGATGTCTTCCAGGCGGCTCATGGGCGTAATCGGCGCCATCAGCCCCAATAGTTGATGTGCGGCATCATTGCTGAGCAACACAAGCCGATTCGGGTTCAGGGCAATGATGCCGGTGCGCATGCGCCGGATGATCTGCTCATTCAAGCGTTGCAGATTGACGATGTCCTGGGCGCGCCGTTCGGCCAAGTCCTCACCCTGACGCATGCGGTGCACAATGATCTGGCTGAACAGGGCGACCGCAAAAAAACTGATGCCAAGAATCGACGATTGGCCGAGTGCCAGCGGAGAAATACTCTCTTCATTGCTGAGGGAGAAGTAAAACTGTTCGTAGAGAATGGCGATGGAGGCCACGGCGGCAATCAGCGCCCCCATCCGGCCTGCCAGCAGAATGTTGCCGGCTGCGATAGTCACTAGATAAAGCAGGCTGAGCTGGGTATTGAGACTGCCGCTGGCGTGCATCATCAGCGTCAGTGCCAGAATGTCCACCAGCAGAAGCATGAAACTGTAGGTAGGAATCTGGCTGCGCCAGTGCCGTAAATAGAGGCTGGCAGAAATGGTCGTGATGAAATAGCCGAGTGCCGTGGCTAAAAAAAGTGGCGGGTTTTGTCCGCCGATCAAGGGCGCCATGGGCTTGATGGCGAACAGTCCGATCAATAGAACCGACAGAGCCAGGCGATACCAGGCATAGATGCGCAGCAGGCGCCAGTCTTCACGCTGCTTGTGCTGGGCGTCCGCTTTCATTCAGCGTTGCCCACGGAAGAATGCATCGCGATGGGCTTCCGAGCAGAAAAAGTGGCCTCGTGACTGGGTGCTTTCATTTTCCGGAATATGGACTTTGCAATAAGCACAAGGGCGCATGGCCTGTGGTGACGATGCCGGTTTTTCTTCGTGCCGGCTTGACGGCGCTGGCAGTCCCAGGGCGCGCTGAACCAGACGGAAAATGATCCAGGCAACGATTCCCAGAAAAACGAGGCGCAGCATGAATCCCATTGCAGACGTGTCCTTAAGAAATGGCGTGATGGTTCCGCAAGCCATGCCCCGCAATGCCTGGTTTCAGGCCAGTCCCTTGACAGGCAGATACAGGCAAATGACGCTTGCGCCGGGCTAGTCTATCCTAGGCGCCCCCGCGTTTCGCTAGCTGCAATCAGGATTTGCCCATGACCTCGTCTCCCTTGCGTTTTGCCCTGGCCCAGGCCGATTTTCTGGTGGGTGACATTCCGGGCAATATCGAAAAGGTGCTGGAGCTGGCCCACCGGGCACGCGATGAACTGGCAGCGGATATCGTGCTTTTCCCCGAGTTGTGCCTGATTGGCTATCCCCCGGAAGACCTGCTCTTGCGTGACAGTGTCACGGGGCGTATCGAGCATGCCTTGTCGCGTCTGGCCGAGGTCAGCGGCATTCATGTCGTTCTGGGTTATCCCGGCTTGCGTGACGGGCGTCTTTATAACCTGGCCGGTGTTTTTGCGGATGGCGAGTGTGTGGCGGAATACGCCAAGCAGGAATTGCCCAACTATCAGGTCTTTGATGAAAAACGCTATTTCACCCCGGGTAATCGTCCGGTGGTGTTCGGTCTTAAAGGGCACAGGCTTGGACTGACCATCTGTGAGGATATCTGGCATGCGGCCCCCGCTGCCGCTGCGAAAGCGGCCGGTGCGGAGATATTACTCAATATTAATGCCTCGCCGTTTCACCATGGCAAGCAGGATGAGCGTATGGCCGTGCTGGCAGCACGCGTGCGTGAAACCGCGCTGCCGCTGGTTTACCTCAATCTGGTTGGGGCCCAGGACGAACTGATTTTTGATGGCGGCTCTTTTGCCGTGAGTGCTCAGGGAGAAGTTGCCCTTGAGTTGCCACGCTTTGCCGAAGCCCTGGCGGTCCTCGAGTTTTCAGGCAAGGGTTTTGTACCTGTAGCCCGGCCACCGGCCTTGTCGCTGGAGGCCGAGGTTTATCAGGCGCTGGTGCTGGGCGTGCGTGATTACGTGCAGAAAAGTGGTTTCAAGGGTGTGGTGCTGGGTTTGTCCGGCGGTATTGATTCTGCCCTGACACTGGCCATTGCAGTGGATGCGATTGGTGCAGAAAAAGTGCAGGCCGTGATGATGCCCTATCACTACACCGCTGAAATGAGTCTTGAGGATGCCGCTGCCGAGGCTCATGCACTCGGAGTGGCCTATTCCGTGCTGCCGATCGCCCCTATGGTGGAGGCTTTCAGTGCCGGGTTGCAGGCAGAGTTCCAGGGGCTCTCCCGTGACAAGACCGAAGAGAATTTGCAGGCACGCTCACGAGGCGTGCTGCTGATGGCGATTTCCAACAAGAAGGGCCTGATGGTGCTGACCACGGGCAACAAGTCGGAAATGGCCGTGGGTTATGCCACGTTGTATGGCGACATGGCGGGTGGTTTCGATGTGCTGAAGGATGTCCCCAAGACCCTGGTGTTCCGGCTTTCCGAATACCGTAATGCACTGACGCCGGCGCATCCGCCGATTCCGCAGCGTGTCATCGACCGCCCGCCTTCGGCCGAGCTTGCCCCGGATCAAAAGGATGAAGACTCGCTGCCACCGTATCCTGTGCTGGATGAAATCCTGCGGCGCTACGTAGAAGAAGACGAAAGCGCAGAAAGCATCATTGCCGCAGGCTTTGTGGCTGAAATCGTGATGCGCGTGATCCGCATGGTGGATGGCAACGAGTACAAGCGACGGCAAGCGGCCATAGGCCCGCGCATTACCCAGCGCGGCTTTGGCAAGGACCGGCGCTATCCCATCGTCAACGGCTGGCGCGCTGGCGACTAAGCCCCTCTGCATCTCCTTTGCTACCGATCAAAAGCCGGTACTTCATGCCGACTTTTGATCAGTATTCCAAGTTTCTGATTTAAATCGTCTTTTATGACTATCCGGCCGTCTTTTAAAGTGGCTTGACTGATATTTTCATGACTACACTGTCACTTCTTTGCTGCCTTTAGGATTATTTTTGGCCCTGCGTCAGCGCCAGACATCATCAGGGAGTGTGTGTCATGAATTATTTCCTTACCGGGGCGACCGGCTTCATTGGCAAGTTTCTTACCCAGCGCTTGCTGGATCGTGGCGGTCAGGTGTTCGTGCTGGTGCGGCCGGGCAGTGAGCTCAAGTTCACGGCCTTGCAGGCACGGTTTCCTTACCAGAGCGCGCAATTGCACGCTGTGCCGGGCGATTTGTCGTCACCGGGACTGGGATTGAGCAAGGCAGTGCTTGGACAGTTGGCCAGCAAGGTCGATCATTTTTTTCATCTGGCCGCCATTTATGACATTGCTGCATCGGAGGAGGCCCAGCAGCTGGCCAATGTCGAGGGCACACGTCATGCCCTGCAAGCGGCCGAGCATCTCAAGGCCGGCTGCTTTCATTACGCCAGTTCGATTGCTGTCGCCGGCCTGTTCCCGGGGATTTTCCGCGAGGACATGTTTGAAGAAGCTGAAAAGCTGTCCAACCCCTATCTGCACACCAAGCACGATGCTGAAAAGATCGTGCGTACCGAAGCAAAAGTTCCGTATCGCATTTATCGCCCCGGCATGGTGATCGGTCACTCAAAAACCGGCGAGATCGACAAGATCGACGGCCCCTATTTCTTTTTCCGCCTGATCAAGGCGCTGCGCGACTCCCTGCCGCGCTGGATGCCCATCGTGGGCGTGGAGGGCGGTCGTCTCAATATTGTGCCGGTGGATTTTGTGGCCGGTGCCATGGATGTGCTGGCTCATAAACCCGGGCTGGATGGCCGTTGCTTTCATCTCACAGACCCCAAGCCGCACAAGGTGGGCGAGGTGATGAATGTGTTTGCACGCGCGGCTTCTGCCCCCGAGTTTGCCATGCGGGTTGATGCGCGCATGTTCGGGTTCATTCCGCCGGTCGTGAAAAACGGCCTGGCCAAGCTGCCACCCGTGGAGCGTCTGAAAAAGCAGTTCCTGCTGGATTTCCAGATTCCTCCGGAGGCTGTCGGTTTTATCAATTACCCGACCAAGTTTGACAGTCGCGAAGCGCAACGCGAGCTTGAGGGTTCGGGCGTGAGTTGCCCGCGGCTGGATCAGTATGCCGGGGTTGTCTGGGATTACTGGGCACGCAATCTTGATTCCGATCTTTTTATTGATCGTACCCTCGCCGGCAATGTGAAGCGCAAGGTGATCCTCATTACCGGTGCATCCTCCGGTATCGGGCGGGCAACGGCATTGCGCCTGGCCGAAACGGAAGCGACCATTTTGCTGGTGGCACGCACGCGGGAAAAACTGGAGGAAACCCTGGCTGAAGTGCAGGCGAGGGGCGGCCATGCCTTTATTCACACCTGTGATGTTTCACATCTGGAGGATTGTGATCGCCTGGTGCAGGAAGTACTGGCCCAGCATGGTCGTGTGGATGTGCTGGTGAACAATGCCGGCCGCTCCATTCGCCGCGGCATCGCTTCTGCCTACGAGCGCTTTCATGACTATGAGCGCACCATGCAGCTGAATTACTTTGGTGCCCTTCGTCTCATCATGGGTTTGCTGCCGTCGATGACGGCCAATCGCCGCGGTCTCATCATCAACATTTCCTCTATCGGTGTGCTCACCAATGCGCCGCGTTTTTCGGCCTATGTGGCTTCGAAAGCGGCACTGGATGCGTTTTCGCGCTGTGCGGCTGCCGAGTTCTCCGACCAGAACGTGCGCTTCACCACGATCAACATGCCTCTGGTGCGTACACCCATGATCGCGTCTACCAAGATGTACGATTACGCGCCAGCCATTTCACCCGAAGAGGCTGCTGACATGATTTGCGATGCGATCATCAGAAGACCCAAGCGCATTGCGACACGTCTTGGCATTTTTGCGCAGATTCTCTACGACATTGCGCCCAAGACGACCGAGATCATCATGAATACCGGCTTCAAGATGTTTCCGGATTCGGTGGCAGCGAAGGGCAAGGAAGCTGAACAGCCGGCACCGTCATCGGAGCAGGTGGCATTCCAGTACATCATGCGGGGAATTTACTGGTAAGACGAAATGCGAGGTGGATTTCGGGCGCCTTTATGGCGCCCTTTTTTTATTGCTTGGCGTTTGGGGCATGCGCTCAGTGCGAGCTGCCGTCGTCACCGAGCAGGCCGAAACTGGCGATATTGAGCCAGGAGCGACTGTTGTTGTCGGTCAGCTCCCGTTCCAGTTTTTTCAGCTTGTCGTAGTCAGGGTAATTGGCTTTCAGCAGGGCGAGATCCTGTTCAGCCAGATCCTTGAGGTTGAGCTTGCCATAGGCCCAGGACTGCAGGGCGAGTGCATCCGGTGTCTGAGGTGCACCGGGATAGTTTTCGATGATCCAGCGTGTGCGGTTCAGGCAGGACAGATAGGCCTTCTTGCGCGCATAGAAACGAGCCACATGCATTTCCGATTCGGCCATCTGGTTGCGCACATAAATCATGCGGCCACGTGCGTCGGGAGTGTATTCGCTGTTGGGGAAGCGCGTGACCAGCTCGCGAAAATTGTTGTAGGAGTCGCGCACATTGCTGAGGTCGCGCCAGGCAGGCTCCACCGGCAGGTAGCGCATGAAGAAGTCGCGGTCAGCCTCGTAATCCGAAAGGCCGCGCATGTAATAGGCGTAGTCCACCTGCGGGTGCCCAGGGTGCAAACGTATGAAGCGGTCGGCAGCGGCCGACGCACCGGCATAGTCGACATGGCGGAAGCGGGCGTAAATCAGCTCCAGTTGTGACTGTTCGGTATACGCGCCGACAGGGTAGTGCGACTCCAGCGCTTCCAGGCTTTCAGTGGCCTTGGAGAAATTGCCGGCTTTCAGGCTTTTCTGTGCAGCGTCGTAATACGCTTTTTCGGAAAGCTGTGGCTTTTGCTTGTTCGAGGAGCAGGCACCGAGCAGGACCATAAGAAGGGCAAGCGTCAGCACACGTAACTGGTGAGGCATCACGGGATTCCGGCAACGAAGGACAGACAGGCGGGGACAGCGATGGTGCCGCCCGCTACAATGCGGCGCCATTTAACCATATCTGGGGCCGGTGAATAGTTGTTTGCTTGTTGTCAGCCCCGCCACCGCGGGGCGTCATCCGCCCGCTGAAACCGGGCCGTCCCTGACCGAGGTTTGCATCGCATGTCTGTAACGGTAGCGCTGAGTGCCGATGTACCCGCGGAGATGGCTGGCCTGCGCCTGGACCAGACGGCCGCCCAGCTCTTTGGCGAGTATTCCCGGGAGCGGCTCAAGGAGTGGATCAAGGACGGCCGGCTGACGGTCAGCGGCCGCACCGGCAAGCCCAAGGAGCGGGTTGTCGAGGGCGATACCCTGATCCTGCATGCCGAACTGGATGTGGAAACGGCGGCCCAGGCCCAGGACATTGCGCTCACCATCGTCTACGAGGACGAACACCTGCTGGTGATCGACAAACCGGCAGGCCTTGTCGTGCATCCCGGAGCCGGCAACCCTGACGGCACGCTGATGAATGCACTGTTGCATCACCATCACGATCTCAACCTCCTGCCGCGTGCCGGCATCGTGCACCGTATCGACAAGGACACCTCGGGCCTGCTGGTGGTCGCCAAGACCCTGCCTGCTCACACCTCCCTGTCAGGACAGCTGGCGGACAAGACTGTGTATCGCGAATACGAAGCGGTGGTGGCGGGCGTGCTGACCGGCGGCGGTACGGTGGATGCACCCATCGACAGGCACCCCACGGATCGCGTGCGCATGGCGGTGATCGTGGTGCGCGAGGGTTTTGAGCAAAAGGGCCGTGATGCCGTCACCCATTACCGCATCCTGGCGCGCTTTCGCGGCCACACCCATGTGCGGGTACAACTGGAGACGGGGCGCACCCACCAGATCCGCGTGCACATGAGCCATATCCACCACCCCCTGATTGGTGACCCGGTCTATGGTGGACGCATGCGTCTGCCCAAGGGCGGCACACCCGCCATGATCCGCGCCGTACAGGCCTTCCCGCGGCAGGCGCTGCATGCGCGCCGGCTGGGTCTGGTACACCCGGCCACGGGTGAGGAAATGAGCTGGGAGTCAGCCCTGCCGGCGGACATGCAGGCCTTGCTGGCCGTACTGGCGGAGGACGCGGCTTCCTGAGGGCGCGCTACAAAATCCTCTCTGAAATGAGCACGGTTTGCGGTTAATCCGCATTGAGACTTTCACCGTCTGTTGCCTAGAATTGTCCCGGCTCTGGTCGCGCTCAGACCGGCTTCTTATTCAAGCATCTTGCAAGGATGATCCCCATGTCCGGTATCCGTCGGCTGCTGCCGCTGGCCTTTCTCGCCCTCTCTTTTCCTGTTTTTGCAGCTGATGCCGTAGTGACACCGGTGGCGGCGAGTACTGCCGGGGCTGCCGTTCTCCAGTTCTCTCCGCAGGGTGAGCTGGATTCGGTACGGCAGGTCACGGCACGTTTCACCACGGACATGGTGCGACTCGGTGATCCGGCGGTGAAAAATCCCTTTATCGTCAACTGCAATGCCAAGGGGCGCGGGCGCTGGGTCGATACGCGCAACTGGGCCTATGACTTCGCTCAGGATGTGCCGAGGGGCTACTCCTGCTCGTTCACGCTGGTGAAAGAGCAGCGTGATGTGAAAGGTAATGTGCTCAGTGGCAAAAAAACCTTTGCCTTCAATACCAGCCCGCTCGCCGAAGCGCCGTTGGCCAGGACGCCGGCCGGCAGCGTCACGCTCGAATTTTTTACGCCGCAGGGCGAAAACTACCCGGTGCGCCAGGTACAGACCCGCTTTTCCGAAGCCATGATCCGTCTCGGGGACACCGGGCTCTACAACCCGTTTTCGATTGGCTGCGCCGCCAAGGGTCGCGGCCGCTGGGTGGATACGCGCAACTGGGTCTATGACTTCGACGAAGACCTTCCCTCCGGGATTGCCTGCCAGTTTGTGCTGGTGAAAAACCTGCGCGCGGTTTCCGGAAAACCCGTCACCAGTTTCCCGACCTACAAATTCAATACTGGCGGGCCGCACATCACCGATTCGCGGCCCTATCCCGATCAGGAAGGCATTGATGAAAACCAGGTTTTCCTGCTCAAGTTCGATGGCGAAAACAATCGCAACAGCCTGCCGGCCTCAACGTTCTGCCTGGTGGAGAAGGTCAAGGAAAAAATCCCGGTAAAATTTCTGAGTGCGGAGGAAACGCGTGCCTTTGTGGCCAAACTGCCCCGGGAATATCGCGAGTGGTGGGCGGAGCGTGGCACGACCAGGGAATGGCGTGCACTGTCCTGCGCGCGCCAGTTGCCACCGGATGCCACCGTCCAGCTCGTGTTTGCCAAAGGCCTGACATCAGTATCAGGAGTACCCAGCTCGGCTGACCAGACCCTGCAGTTCAAGGTGCGTCCCAGCTTTACCGCCACGTTCAGGTGTACCCGTGAAAATGCGCGCCAGGCCTGTGCGCCGATGACGGAAATGCGTCTCGACTTTACCGACAGTGTCGGCCCCGAATTGCTGAAAGCCATCCGCCTGGAGAGCGGCGGAAAAGTGTGGACGCCACAGCCCAATGCCTATGACGGCGAAGGCGAGTACGAGGAAGGTGCTGCCGAGTCGGCCGACGATTTTGTGGCAGGAAATTCGGTGGTGTTTGCGGCGCCGTTTCCGCCCGAGGCCAGCTTCACCCTGAAGATCCCGGCCGGGTTCCGTGACGAGTCGGGGCGCCCGCTCACCAATGCCTCACGCTTCCCGCTGGCCGTGAAAACGGCAAGCTATCCACCTCTGGCCAAGTTCTCTGCCAACTTCGGCATTATTGAAAAAGCCGCCGGTGCAGTACCGCTGACCCTGCGCAATCTCGAGCCCGGCAAAGGTATTACGCCGGAAGCGCGTCTTTTCACGCTCAAGTTGCCGGATTCCGATACGGAGTTGCTGAAGTGGCTGGGCCGTTTCAACCAGCACCAGAATAATCAGGCCTGCTACAACTGTGGACGCCGTGATGCCAACGACAAGCTGATCGATCCGGATCCGCGCTCGGTCTCGCTGCTTTCTCGTGAGCAGAGTGCGTCGGTACAAACCTTGCCACGCACGCTGGCCGCCAAAGAATTTGAGGTCATCGGCCTGCCGGTACCGCAAAGCGGTGCCTACGTGCATGAAGTGGAGAGCCGCTATCTCGGGGCCTCGCTGATTGAAAATCGGGCTCCCATGTATGTGTCGGCACTCAGCATTGTCACCAATCTTGGCGTACACCTGCGTACGGGCCCGCAAAATTCCCTGGTCTGGGTGACGTCACTGGACAAAGGCCTGCCGGTGGCCAATGCCAGTGTGGCCGTGCACGACTGCAAGAGTGCGAGCGTGGTATGGCGTGGCAAAACCGATGCACAAGGCATTGCCCGCTTTGACACCCCGAAAGATTTTCAGGATTACGACAACGCCTGCATGGGGCGCTTTGCCGTGATTGTCCGCGCCAATGGTGATCGCGGCATCGTGCTGCCGCGCTGGCAGGAAGGCATCGAGTCCTGGCGCTTCAACCTGCCGGGCTGGCAGCACACCGGCAATATCGTTGCCCACGCCATTCTGGATCGCAGCCTGTTGCGCGCCGGTGAAACCCTGCACATCCGTCATGTGGTGCGCGAGCTGGCGCTGTCTTCGCTGCGTGCGCCCCGCAACGCCCGCTACAAGCGGATCGTGATCCGTCATGAAGGCACGCAGCAGGAATACGAGTTGCCCGTGAATATCGGCAACGATGGCAATGGGGATAACACCTGGCCGATACCGAAGGCTGCCAAGCTGGGGCGTTACAGCATCACGCTGGAAATCGGCGACTCCCAGTACGAGCTGGGCAATTTCCGTGTTGAAGAGTTCCGCCTGCCGGTATTGAAGGCCATGGTGCAATTGCCGAACGGCCCGCTGGTGGCCCCGGCAACCGTGCCGGTCGACATGCAGCTGCAATACATCAACGGCGGTGCCTATCCGGAAGCCGCAGTGACTCTGCGCGGCCGGGTTTCACCCGGTGGTGCCGGCTTCAAGGATTACGAGGATTATTCCTTCAGCGATTATCGCTACAACGAATCCGGTGACGACGGAGAAGAGGAGGGCACATCCAGTGAATCCGTTGCCCTCGAAGAGCAAGCCCTGAAGCTGGATGACAAGGGCGGCTTGCGCGCCGACAGCAGCAAGCTGCCGGCGATCACGCAAATCAGTTCACTGGCCATGGAAATGGAATACCGGGACCCCAGCGGTGAAACCCACACCAGCAATGCCGCCACCACATTGTGGCCGGCAGCCGTCATTCCCGGCGTGAAGCTGCCAAGCTGGATCAGTACCACTGGCAATGTCCCGCAGAAAATCGACATCGTCACGCTGGGGCCGGACAGCAAGTTGCGTGCGAACGTACCCGTGGAGGTCACTGCCGAGTTGCGCAGCCGGCAGAGCCATCGTCGCCGCACGGTTGGCGGTTTTTATTCTTATGAAAGCGTGCAGAAAAAAGAACCGGTTGCCGTGCAATGCGCCACGCGCAGCGGCAAGGATGGCCGTCTCGCCTGTACGGTGACGCCGAAAATTTCTGGTGAACTGGTGCTGCGTGTAAAAGCCACGGATGAAAACGGCCACAGCATGAGCAGCTCCAGCTCGACCTGGGTGAGCAGCGGCGATCGCTGGTGGTTTGACCAGGGCAACGATGACCGCATCGACCTGATTCCCGAGAAAAAGGAATACAGGGCCGGCGATACCATGAAACTGCAGGTGCGCATGCCCTTCCCGGAAGCGACCGCACTCATCGGCATCGAGCGCGACGGCATCATGGAAACTTTTGTGCAGACCATCAAGTCCGGCAACCCGGTGATTTCCCTGCCGGTGAAAGCGGATTACGCCCCCAATGTCTTTGTATCTGCACTCCTGATTCGCGGCCGCAACGACGGCGTTGCACCGACCGCGCTGATTGATCTGGGCAAGCCGGCCTTCAAGCTCGGCATCACCGAGGTAAAAGTGGGCTGGGATGCATTCCGTCTCGGCATTGATGTCAAAACCGACAAACCGCGTTACCACCCGCGTGATAAAGCCGTCGTCAGCGTGCAGGTAACCCCGCCAGCGGCGCAGAGTCTGCCCGCCAATACCGAAGTGACACTGGCGGCTGTGGATGAGGCCTTGCTGCAACTGGCCGGCAATGACAGCTGGGATGTGCTCACGCCCATGATGATGGCGCGCGGCCATGACGTGGATACGTCCACTTCGCAGTTGCAGGTGGTGGGCAAGCGTCATTACGGGCGCAAGGCCCTGCCCCCCGGTGGTGGCGGTGGTCGTGGCGGCAATACGCGCGAGCTCTTCGATACGCTGATCTACTGGCAGGCGCGTGCAAAAGTGGATGCCAGTGGCCGCGCCGAGTTTTCAGTGCCGCTGAATGATTCGCTGACCGGTTTCAAGATTGTCGCCATTGCCACCAGCGAAAACCGTTTTGGTACGGGCGATACGCGCATGGAAAGCTATCAGGATGTTTCCGTGCTGAGTGGTTTGCCACTGGTGGTGCGCCAGGGCGACAAGCTCGATCCCGGTTTCACGCTGCGCAATTCCAGTGACAAGGAGCAGGTGCTGAAATTTACCGCCACGGTTGAAGGCATGGGTGTGCTGCTGGAAAAAACCGTGAAGGTGGCGCCAGGAAAGGCTGAGTTGCTGACCGTGCCGTTTACGGTGCCGGCGGATACCGAGCTCTTGCGCTGGACCATGGCAGCCGAAGGGCAGGGCGCCGGTGATCGCGTGGCCCTGACACAGAAAGTGCTCGACCCGGTGCCGGAGCGCGTCATGCAGGGTACGCTGCTGCAACTGGAAGGCCCCACTGAGATTCCCGTACAGAAACCTAAAGATGCATTGCCGGGCGGTGCCCTTCAGGTGTCTGGTCAGGCAAGACTGGCCGACAGTCTGGGCTCGGTGAAAGCGTATTTCACGAACTATCCCTACAGCTGCCTGGAGCAGAAAACATCGAAAGCGGCAGGTTTGCAGGATCGCGCCCGCTGGGATGAGGTGATGGAGCTGTTGCCGTCTTATCTGGATGACAACGGTTTTGCCGCGTTCTACCCGAACACGGGTGGTTACCCTTTCCTGACGGCTTACATCCTGCGCGTTTCCAAAGCCCTGCAGTGGCCGGTGCCGGAAACCTCGAAGAAACGCATGCTGGACGCCTTGCAGAATTACACCGAGGGCAAGATCAGTTTTGATGACTGGCGCCTGCACGAATTTGACGATGCACACCGCCGTCTTGAAGTGCTGAACCTGCTGGCGCAGTACGGGCGCTTTCAGCCGCGTCATCTCGACACCCTCAAGATTGATCCGCCGCGCTGGACCACCACCATGCTGGTGAACTGGTTCGAGTTGTTGCGTGCCGCACCGTCCATTCCGCGCCATGACGAGCGCCTGGCACAGGCTGAAAGCCTGCTGCGTTCGCGCTTGACGCTGCAGGGCTCTGCCTACTTGTTGTCAGAGGGCGAATATTCCTGGTGGTGGCTCTATGACAACGATCAGGCCACGGTTGCTCGCATCATGCTGGCGACCATGGATCTGCCGGGCTGGCGTGAAGATCAGCCGCGCCTGCTGCGCGGCATTCTCATGAAGCAGCGCGAAGGCCACTGGAGCACCACGATTGCCAATCTTTGGGGCGGCTTTGCCCTGAAGCGCTTCAGCGAAGTGTTTGAGCGGGAGGCCGTTACCGGAAAAACCACGGCACGGCTGGGTACGCAGCAGCAGTCTCTGGACTGGCAGAACAAGCAGCCTGAGGCCCTGCGCCT
>Ga0073914_10000013_pt1 | contig 26982 bp, 23 predicted proteins | sample GWRWT4_30Apr14_FD_71481 | JGI IMG/M metagenome (GOLD analysis project Ga0073914, IMG submission 71481) | Sand microcosm microbial communities from a hyporheic zone in Columbia River, Washington, USA - GW-RW T4_30-Apr-14 | ecosystem: Engineered > Artificial ecosystem > Sand microcosm >... | reverse complement strand
TTAGCGAAACTCATTGTATCAATAGCAGGGATTCAGGCCTTCTTTTTTACAGCAACTGTGGGACAGCAGTGCGCAACTGCGGGCTTTTTTATGGGGCGTTCAAAAGCAAAGAGGACTGCACATCATCATCTAGCACCGAACCAGCCGTGCTGCCAGCCGTAATAGGTGCCCACGACTACGAGAATGGCCAGCAGCCACCACACCCAGCCATTCTTTTTGTTGGCATAGGGATCAGCCAGTGCACGCTCCGATCCCTTGGGCAATTCGGCAAGCTGCGTCAGCGCCGTACCAAACGCGATATTGATGCCGGCACGGGTATTCACTGCCCAGCCATTGGCATCCAGAATCGGGGCGAGATTACGTTTACGCAACTTGAACCAGGCCAGAATCATAGAGGGCCCGGAAATCAGCAAGACCACGCCCAGCAGTGCCAGCGGCATCTGCCACCAGAGCAACGACAGAAAACCTGCCGCAATCGCCGCCAGTGCCGTGCCAATGGCTCCCACCGCGAGGCCGATGGCCGCAAAAATACCGGCGAACTTGGCAATGTCGAAAGGCGGTACCGCAGGAGCAGCGGCCGGTGCCGCCGCAGGGGCATTCTGCACATGCGTGGCCGAAGCGGTAACGCTGGCTGCCGATTTCTCTTCCAGGGCTTTGTCTCGCGATGCGGCCATTTTCTGCGCCTGGTTCGACACCATCTTTCCGATGCGCCGGTAAGGCGTCCAGAAAGCCTCACGCACGCTGATGGAATGCTCAATCAGCTTGATCACGTGCGCATCCCAGTCCACACCGTTACGGTCATAGAAAATGCCGTTACGGCCGGCCATCAGGTTGCCGGCATCGCCGGCGGTGATGGCCGCCACAATCGTCATCTTTTCTGCACTTCCCTGTCGCGTGCATTCGCAATACACGAGATAGCTGCCACTGGCTCCAGCCATCGCGCTGTGCTTGGCGAGATCATTCACGCGCACCGTGAGATCGGCACTCTTGCCATCGATGAAAAGCGTGCCTGCCTGAAAGATCGCCTTGTCCCGCCGCGTATAGAACTCGCGAAAGGAAATGAAATTATTCAGCAGCGTGACCAGGTTTTTCTGGAAGCGCACCAGTTTGTCTACATCCAGCAAACCTTCAGCTTCGGCAGCCACCGCATTGTCCTGCGCAACCAACGCCAGCAACTTCTCCCGAACGTCATGGCTGACCAGCCACTCGATACGCGAAGCCTCAAGTGCGCCAATAGCCAATACCGGCTTCTCGGCCAGCCACGCAAAGTGTGGCGCGCATTTATCCGCAATCACTTTCCAGTCAGCAGCCGAAATCGACGTTTTTTCGCCGAGCAGCGGCAGCACGACTTTTTCACGGAAGCAAGCCATGGCGTTAATCCACGCGGGATTAATGCCATTACACAGAGGCAAATCACGATCCTGAGCGATATTGGCCAGTGGCAGCCCGGAGGTTTCAGCCGAGCTGGCAAGATCCAGAGCGGCAAGGCGAATCAATTCTGCCTCTTCGCCATTCATCAAAGCGCCGGCACGAGGATCGAAGGCGGCCATGCGCACACGGTTGAAGTAGTCATCAATTTTTGCCCGCAAGTCGGAAAGCGCTGCAATGGCTTCGCCGGTGGCCTCGCCAAACGGCTGCAACTCCTTTTCCTTGGCCGCCCGCTCATGCCAGGCCACAAAGCTGTCGGCCTGGGTAAAGAATTCGTTGATCTTTTCTTCGGAAACAGCGGGCTCGTTGCTGCGATCCGTTTCCGCTCCGAGACAGGTGATGATGTCGGCAATCGCCGTTTTCAGCGCCTCGTCATCCGTCATGGTTGCGGGCACAAGGCCGTCGCCGTTGGGTTTCTCCGGCGGAAATATTTTGGCCAGATCATCCGTATAACCCACTGAAATTTCTTCGGCTTCCGGCAAGCCGATATTGGCCAGCAAGCGACGCGCAGATGCGGCAAGGTGCAGACCCGCTTCGGAATCGTTGAGCGCCGACAGCGACAGGGCCTGCCCAGAGAAAAGCACAGCCGGGTCTTTCAGTACCGACAAGGCCCACTCGACGGCATTCAACAATTCCGGTGCGCGGATGCGCCCGTCCTTGTCGGCATCGATGTATTCCAGCGTACGCGCATCGAACTCGAGACCTTTCACCGGACAGGCCAGGGCCGCCCAGAGCTTTTGGTCGAGACTGCGCAAGGCAACAAGATCCGCCGGGGTATCAATGCGTACCTGATCAAAGCCGCCGGAACGGAAAAAACGCCAGTGATGGGAAGAGGTGGTCATGGTGAGGTCCTTGGCTGGGCCGGAAAAGCGATTCGTAAAAAGAGAGGGTAGAAGAGACCGTAACGGCGCTCAAGGGCAGAGCCCGTCAGGACTGCAGCATGCGCGCCAGGGCTGCGTGCACGGGAGCACGAATGTCATCGCGCTCATTGGCCAGCTGGTGCGACGCATCCGGTAACAGGGCCTCATGCTCGACCCTGAAATGCGTACGCACAAACTGGTTGTTGTAACGCCACTCCACGGTCTCGTCACGCTCGCCCTGCACCATCAGTACCGGGAAATCACAGGCGGGCAAACGCTGCATGTGATGCACCCAGCGCTTGAGCGCACCAATCCAGCCCATGGGCACCAGCTTGTCCTGCAAGGGATCATCGTCATGGACAAAGCGAAGGAATTCCTCATCACTGCTGTTGGTCCTGAAGACGCGCGGAACCACTTTCTGGAAATGATGAATCAGCCAGTAGCCGAAACGGATCTGCGACCACTGTGCCGGGCGCAACAGGGGGGCGAGTAGGAGAGCCTTGCGAAAAGCCGGCGTGCCGCCGGCAGCACTGGCCGTCAGCACATGATCCATCAGGATGGCGCCTCCAGTACTCTGACCAACGCCATAAAAGGGCTGGGGCAGATCGTTGCCGTATTGCTCCAGCGCTTCGCTCAGCACGAACTGGTAATGGGAGAAATCCTGAATGTTGACACGGGCTCCACTGGACAATCCGTGGCCCGGCAAATCAAAAATGAAAACCGCATAACCACGCTCAAGGCTGTCACGGATAAGGTGCCGGTAGAGGCCGGAGTGGTCAAGGTAGCCATGCAGGATGAAGACGGTGCCTTTCGCTGCAGCTATTCCCGCCGGCATGAAAACGTGGGCCACGAGCCGATAACCATGCGCTTCAAACCAGCCGGCATAGTGACGGACACCGGGCAGCGTTTTCTCGAGATTGATGCCGTAAAAACGCACATAGTCCGCCAGCACATCACGCAAGGGGGTATATACCGCCAGATCCAGATGCAGCATGGCGAGCCTGACGGCCTCGATATCCAGTGGTTTGGTCGGATTGAAATTTGCACTCGATGCCATGTCGCCTCCGTGGCAGTTTTACAACGCTTATAGCACGGGCTTGTGTACTTCAGGCGTACGGTCTTGAGCCTGCAGGAGCCCGACAGAAGCCAGGCCAGATGTTGCAGGACTGCATGACATTATTTTCGCAGAAACTCGCCGGAAAATTCGGGCAACGCACACTCTGTGCAATCGCCTAATCCGTTTCCCTGCGGCCTCGACCACCCCTGCGATCCGGCTGGATGGCGGCACCACGGCGCACATCCCGCCGATCGCGATTCTTTTGCCGGCGTGAGCCACTGCGATGCTCGACCCCATCCCAGCCCCCGCCTGCCATTACCTCCGAGCCATCCACCGCCCCAAGCGACTCAAGGTGCGTAATCAGGCCGGCCTCGGCGAGGGCATCCAGATAGCGGTTGCCGGCGTCGATATCGACATCCTGCTTGATGATCGCCGGGCAACTCGCCAGCAGCAGCTCCACCCTCTCGGCCGGCACGCCAAAAAGCGCGGCCAGATTGGCCACCACATCGGCATGACCGAGCCCCGGAAGGTATTTTCCGCGAAAAACCAGGCGGTAACGTGTGGCCATGATTGTCCCTGTTATTTTTATGGGGATTGGCTTATCCCGAGACACCGGCAGCAAGACCCTAGACTATGCCCGCCCGATGCGGCTGCAAAGTGCAGCGCCTGTACGGCCGGACATACGGAGTGCGGTCTCGGGAAAAAAGGGCGCCTGCAGCGCCCCTTTTTCCCGTCATGCTCTTATTTCACGCTCTGCTTCAATTCACCCTTGGCATAGCGATCCGTCATCTTCTCCAGCGAAATCGGCTTGATCTTGCTGGCCTGGCCGGCCGCGCCGAAGGCCTCATAACGAGCCACGCTGATATCACGCATGGCCTCGATCGTGTCCTTGAGGTATTTGCGCGGATCGAACTCGGCAGGATTCTTGGCAAGATGACGACGAATCGCGCCGGTAGCCGCCAGGCGCAGATCCGTATCGATATTCACCTTGCGCACACCATGCTTGATGGCCTCGACAATCTGCTCAACCGGCACGCCATAGGTTTCTTTGATGTCACCGCCGTACTGGTTGATGATGGCCAGCCAGTCCTGCGGAACGCTCGACGAGCCGTGCATGACCAGATGCGTATTGGGAATGCGTGCATGAATGTCCTTCACGCGGCCGATCGACAGAATGTCACCGGTGGGCGGACGCGTGAACTTGTAAGCGCCATGCGATGTCCCAATGGCAATCGCCAGGGCATCCACGCCGGTATCGCGCACAAACTGCGCGGCTTCTTCCGGGTCGGTCAACAACTGCGAGTGGTCGAGTACGCCTTCAGCGCCCACCCCGTCTTCTTCACCGGCCATGCCGGTTTCCAGTGAACCAAGGCAACCGATTTCACCTTCCACCGACACCCCGCAGGCGTGCGCGATTTCAACCACATGGCGGGTGACACGGACGTTGTAGTCGTAATCAGCCGGTGTCTTGCCGTCTTCCTTCAACGAACCATCCATCATCACGGAGGAGAATCCGAGCTGGATGGAGCGCTGGCAGATCGCCGGTGAGGTGCCGTGATCCTGATGCATGACCACCGGAATATGCGGAAACTCTTCAATGGCGGCCAGAATCAGGTGACGCAGGAAAGGCGCGCCCGCATATTTGCGCGCACCGGCAGAGGCCTGAACGATCACGGGCGAATCCGTTTTATGCGCGGCCTCCATGATGGCGCGCATCTGTTCGAGATTGTTCACATTGAAGGCCGGTACGCCGTAACCGTTTTCGGCGGCGTGATCCAGCATCTGCCGCAGGCTGATAAGTGCCATGTTTTGACTCCGCTATCCGTTAAATCCCGTTTTGCCCTTAGGCCTGCGTGGCTTTTGCAGCCGCTTCTTCAAGTGCCACCACCGCCGGCAATTTTTTGCCCTCCACAAACTCGAGGAAGGCACCGCCGCCAGTTGAAATATAGGAAATCCTTTCTGATACTCCGTATTTGTCGATAGCGGCCAGCGTATCGCCACCACCGGCAATCGAGAATGCTGCGCTGTCGGCCACTGCATGCGATAGCACTTCGGTGCCATGGCCGAACTTGTCGACCTCGAACACACCCACCGGGCCATTCCACAAAATCGTTTTTGCCGACTTCAGCATGCTGGCAAACAGCGCAGCAGTTTTCGGGCCGACATCGAGAATCATGTCATTGTCGCCGACATCCTCGACACTCTTCACTACCGCCTCTGCCGCATTCACAAAGGCCATGAAGTCCGTGATCGGCCCATTGATTTCGGCCACCACCACATCCACCGGCAAGGGCACGCTGACCTTGCCGGCAATCGTTTTTGCCGTATCAATCAACTCATGCTCGCACAGGGATTTGCCAACGTTATAGCCCGCGGCAGCCAGAAAGGTATTGGCGATACCGCCGCCCACAATCAGCTGGTCACAAAGACCGGAGAGCGAGGTCAGCACATCCAGCTTGGTTGACACCTTCGAGCCCGCCACAATCGCCACCATTGGGCGCTCGGGCTTGGCCAGGGCTTTTTCCAGCGCTTCAAGCTCGGCGGCGAGCAAAGGGCCTGCGGCAGCCACTTTGGCAAACTTCGCCACACCATGGGTAGAGCCCTCCGCACGATGCGCAGTACCAAAAGCATCCATCACGAAAACATCGCAAAGTGCAGCGTATTGCTGTGCCAGCTCATCGCTGTTTTTCTTTTCACCCTTGTTGAAGCGTACGTTCTCAAACAGGACGATCTCGCCAGCCTTGACGTCCACACCGGAGAGATAATCCCTCAGCAGGGGTACATCACGGCCCAGCGCTGTCGACAAATACTCGGCCACCGGTTTCAAAGAATTCTCTTCCGAGAATTCGCCTTCGACCGGACGTCCCAGATGCGAGCACACCATCAGCGCCGCACCCTTCTCCAGCGCCAGCCGGATGGTGGGAAGAGCGGCTTCGATACGGGCAGCGCTGGCAACAGCGCCGTTCTTCACCGGCACATTCAGGTCTTCGCGGATCAGAACGCGCTTCCCCTTCAGATCCAGATCGGACATCTTGATAACGGACATCAGAAACCTACCTCTTGCTTAAATACAGACATAAATCCAGCAGGCGATTGGCATAACCCCATTCGTTGTCATACCACGCCAGCACTTTGGCCTGTCGGCCTGCCACCAGTGTTTCGGTGGAATCAAAAATCAGTGAGTACGGCGAGTGCGTGAAATCACTGGAGACCAGCAGTTCATCGCAGTACCCGAGAATTCCGGAATACTCCGCTTTTGCCTTAGCGGCAAAAACCGCATTGATCGCGGCAGCACTCACTGCTTTTTGGCAAACAAAACTGAAATCAATGGCAGCCACATTCTGCGTCGGCACGCGCAGGGAATAACCTTCAATGCGCTGACCCGTTTCCGGCAGCACGCGGCGCAAGGCACCGATGCTGCTGGACGTGGTCGGAATGATGTTGACGCCGGCAGCGCGACCACGACGCAGGTCGCGATGCGTACGGTCCAGCACCGTCTGGTCCGAGGTCATGGCATGAATCTCGGTCATCAGGCCGGATTCAATGCCAAAAGCTTCATCCAGAATTTTGACCAGGGGCACCAGCGCATGGGTGGTGCAGGACACACTGGAAATGATGCGGTGCGCGGGCAGTACGGTTTCGTGGTTCACGCCATACACCACCGTGGCATCCACTTCGTCAAAAGGGGCGGCGCCGATGATGACTTTCCCGGCACCCGCCTGCAGATGCCGCGCGGCTTCGTCACGAGCGCGAAACTGGCCGGTACATTCCAGCACCACATCCACCCCAAGCTCTGCCCACGGCAGTTTTTCCGGCAGAGGCTCGTTCAGCAAACGGATGCGGTGGCCATTGATCTGCAGTTCCTGACCTGACAGCTGCACCTCACCCGAAAAACGCCCGTGTGTGCTGTCATAGCGTGTCAGGTGGGCCAGCGCTTCCGCGGAACCGAGATCATTGATGGCCACAAACTCCAGCGCACCAGCGTCTGAAAAAGAAGGTGCACCGGACTCGAAAAAGGCGCGCAGCACGTTACGGCCGATACGGCCGTATCCGTTTATGGCAACGCGCAAGCTCATCGCAGACCTCAGGTCAGATCGTTAACGGCGTTTACCACGGCATCCGTGGTAATGCCGAAATGCTTGAAAAGCTGGCCGGCCGGAGCCGACTCACCAAAGCTGCTCATGCCGATGACGCGGCCATCAAGGCCGACAAACTTCCACCAGTAATCCACGTGCGATGCTTCGACTGCCACACGTGCGCGCACGGCAGCCGGCAGAACGGACTCACGATACTCGGGCGACTGTGCCATGAAGGCATCAGTGGACGGCATGGACACCACGCGCACGGATTTGCCGGCAGCGGCCAGTTTTTGCTGGGCCTCAACGGCCAGGGAGATTTCCGATCCCGTGGCAATGATGATGGCATCGATGCGGCTGCCGCTTTCTTTTACCAGCACATAAGCACCGCGCTGCACGTCAGCAAGCTGCTGCGCGCTGCGTGGCTGGTGCGGCAAATTCTGGCGCGAGAAAATGAGGGCTGTCGGGCCGTCAGCACGCTCGATGGCTGCTTTCCAGGCAACGGCCGACTCCACCGTATCCGCCGGACGCCACACACTCATGTTGGGCGTGCCGCGCAAGGAAGCGAGCTGCTCAATCGGCTGATGCGTGGGGCCGTCTTCACCGAGGCCGATCGAATCATGCGTATAAACATGAATCACCCGCTGCTTCATGAGGGCGGCCATGCGCACCGCATTGCGCGCGTACTCCATGAAAATCAGGAAGGTGGCGCCATAGGGAATAAAGCCGCCATGCAGGGCGATACCGTTCATGATCGCGCTCATGCCGAATTCGCGCACACCGTAGAACACATAGTTGCCGGCCGCGTCATCCTGAATGCCTTTGCTGCCTTTCCAGAGGGTGAGGTTGGAGCCGGCAAGATCGGCAGAACCACCCAGCAGCTCCGGTAATACGGGCCCCAGGGCATTCAGCGAATTCTGCGAGGCTTTGCGCGAGGCGATGGTTTCGCCCTTCTCGGCACAGGCGGCAATCCAGGCATCGGCCTTGGCAGAAAAATCAGCCGGCAGCTCGCCCTTCAGACGGCGCTGCAATTCTTTGGCAAGTGCGGGATGGGCATGTTCGTAAGCACGAAACAGGCTGTCCCACTCATTTTCCAGCGCTTCGCCTTTGGCGCGTGCATCCCAGGCGTCATAAATGTCTTGGGGAATGTCAAACGCCGCATGCGCCCAGCCCAGTGCTTCACGGGTCAGGGTGATTTCGGCGTCGCCGAGCGGCGCACCGTGACAATCTTCCTTGCCCTGCTTGTTGGGAGAGCCTGCGCCGATCACGGTACGGCAGATAATCAGTGTGGGCTTTCCGGTTTCGGTGTGTGCCTTGATGATGGCGTCACGAATGGCGTCGGAATCATGACCATCAATGCGGCCAATCACCTGCCAGCCGTAGGCTTCAAAACGTTTTTTCGTGTCGTCGCTGAACCAGCCTTCCACTTCGCCATCAATGGAAATGCCGTTGTCATCATAAAAGGCGACGAGCTTGCCCAGCTTGAGCGTGCCGGCCAGCGAGCAGACTTCGTGCGAGATGCCTTCCATGAGGCAGCCATCACCGAGAAAAGTGTAGGTGTGGTGATCCACCACGGCGAAACCGTCACGATTGAATTGTGCCGCCAGTGTTTTTTCCGCAATGGCCATGCCCACGGCATTGGCCAGACCCTGACCGAGAGGCCCGGTTGTCGTTTCAATACCGGGCGTGTACCCCAGCTCGGGATGGCCAGGGGTCTTGCTGTGCAGTTGCCGGAAATTCCTCAGGTCATCAACCGAAACGTCATAGCCCGTCAGATGCAGAAGCGCGTACTGCAGCATGGAGCCGTGACCGTTGGAGAGTACAAAGCGATCGCGATTGGCCCAGCCGGGGTTCTTCGGATTGTGACGCAGGGGGCCACGCCACAGCACTTCGGCAATGTCCGCCATGCCCATGGGCGCCCCCGGATGACCGGAGTTGGCCTTCTGCACCGCATCCATGGCGAGGGCACGGATGGCATTGGCAAGACGGCGTTCGGGAAGGGCGGCGGCGGGCATGAGACTCTCCGGGGCTGGCCATAAGGTATGGCCCGAAAAAATGAGGGCGTATTGTCCCCGAAAGGCCTGCGACAAGAAACCATTCTCTCTGGCAGCGGCACTCTCACCGGAAACCGCCCGGAACGGCCTCTAGCGCAAAGAGCCGACTGATTTTCCACCTTGGCACGGTGTGTTCCGGGCGGCTTGCGGGTAGTATCCCCCGCTCACCCCGCCGGCTTTGGCTCCTTCGGCCGCGCGGACGATCCCCGGATTTCCCGGTGGCTCACACAAAGGAGACATTAATAATGTCTGAATACTCCGTTTTTACCTCTGAATCCGTATCCGAAGGCCATCCCGACAAGATGGCGGACCAGATCTCTGACGCCATTCTTGATGCCATCATTGCCGAAGACAAATACGCGCGCGTGGCCTGTGAAACCCTGGTCAAGACCGGTGTGGCAATTGTGGCCGGCGAAATCACGACCACTGCCAAGATCGACTACGAAGGCATCATCCGCAACGTCATCCTCAACATCGGCTATGACTCCTCCGATGTGTATTTCGACGGCAAGACCTGTGGTGTGCTCAACCTGATCGGCCAGCAGTCTCCCGACATCAACCAGGGCGTGGACCGTGCCAAGCCGGAAGACCAGGGCGCCGGTGACCAGGGCCTGATGTTCGGCTACGCCGCCAATGAAACCGATGTGCTGATGCCCGCCCCCATCCTGTACTCGCACCGGCTGGTCGAACGTCAGGCTGAGGCGCGCAAGAGCGGCCTGCTGCCCTGGCTGCGCCCGGACGCCAAATCACAGATCACTTTCCGCTACGAAAACGGCCTGCCCGTGGCCGTGGAGGCCGTGGTGCTTTCCACGCAGCACAGCAGCGACGTCAGCAACACCGATATCGAAGAAGGCGTGATGGAGCTGGTCATCAAGCATGTGCTGCCGGCGAAGTGGCTGACCAAGGACACCAAGTACTTCATCAACCCCACCGGCCGGTTTGAAATCGGCGGCCCCATGGGCGACTGCGGACTCACCGGGCGCAAGATCATCGTCGACAGCTACGGCGGCATGGCCCGTCATGGCGGCGGTGCTTTCTCCGGCAAGGACCCCTCCAAGGTTGACCGTTCTGCGGCCTACGCCGGCCGCTATGTGGCCAAGAACGTGGTGGCCGCCGGCCTTGCCGACCGTTGCGAAATCCAGGTCAGCTATGCCATCGGCGTGGCCGAGCCCACCTCGATCTCGGTCAATACCTTTGGTACCGGCAAAATTGCTGATGCCGAGCTGATCAGCCTGATCCGCAAGGTCTTCGAGCTGCGCCCTTATGGCCTGGTCAAGCAACTGGACCTGCTGCACCCGATCTATCGCCCTACCGCTGCTTATGGCCATTTTGGCCGCACGCCGGAAACTGTGAGCCTGAACGGTGAGACCTTCTCGACCTTCAGCTGGGAAAAGACGGACAAGGCAGAGGCTCTTCGCGCAGCAGCTGGCTTGAAGTAAGCAAGCACTTACCAACAAAAGCCCGGCTTTATGGCCGGGCTTTTGTTGGTGTCCCGAGCAGGCTATATGCCCATGGCCGAGAGCTTCTGCAAGGCATCGGTCACTATCGAGGCCAGTACGGGATGCTCCACCGTCATGCGCGCCTCCCATTCCCGCAGGCGTTCTTCCATTGCACTCACATCCGGAGGAAGCTGTGCGTCCAACTGGCGCTCCAGCGCCTCAATCTCTCCGTCCAGGACTTGGCGCTGGCCCGCATCCAGATGCTGGCTGTGCTGGTGCTGCTGCAACTCCACTTTGAGAGCAGCCAGTTTCTCTTCCGTCAGTTTCTTCGGCATGACACGACTCCTTGTAACAGCAATAACCATAGCCCGAGCTTACGTCACTGAGCGCCCCGGGCAACAAGCCGGTTTGTGACGTGACTCTGTAAACACGGGTGCTGGTGCCTCTCATAGGCTCAAGGGTAGAATGCCCGCCTGCTTGAGGAGCGCTGCGACGGATATTGTCTTAATCGACGGTCCGCCAGGCTCAAGTCCCGGTGATCCGGCTGTAACTGCGCTCGCTGGACCCTGATACGGTTGGCGAGCCCCTGTTTGACCTCCCCCCTGTTTCATTCCGGCACGGCAATGGCCGACTCGCCGCATGCCTGCCATGCGGCCCACGCCAGAAAACCGGATCCGAACATCCGGTGCGTTATCGAGGAGCGCTGCAATGGCCTTTGCCATGAGGCTCGACGACACACCGCAAGAAAAAAACGGCGCTCATTCGATTATCGAATGGAGATAACACCATGAACGCACCCGTCAAATTCACCGACTATAAAGTGGCGGACATTTCCCTGGCCAACTATGGCCGCAAGGAAATCATCCTCGCTGAAACCGAAATGCCGGCCCTGATCGGCCTACGCAAAAAATACGCCGCCGCCAAGCCACTGGCTGGCGCGAAGATCATGGGCTGCATCCACATGACCATCCAGACTGCCGTGCTCATCGAGACACTGGTGGAACTGGGTGCCGAAGTGCGCTGGTCGTCCTGCAATATTTTCTCGACACAGGATCACGCCGCTGCCGCTATCGCTGCCGCCGGCATTCCCGTGTTTGCCTGGAAAGGTGAAACCGAAGCGGAATACGAATGGTGCCTGGAAAAAACCATCCTCGACGGCGACAAGCCCTGGGATGCCAACATGATTCTGGACGACGGCGGCGACCTCACCCTGCTCGTGCACAACAAGTACCCGAAGATGCTGGATACCATCCACGGCATCACCGAAGAAACCACCACCGGCGTGCACCGCCTCATCGAAATGCTGGCCAAGGGCGAGTTGAAAGTTCCCGCCATCAACGTCAATGACTCCGTCACCAAGTCCAAGAACGACAACAAGTACGGTTGCCGTCACTCGCTGAATGACGCCATCAAGCGCGGCGTCGACATGCTGATGGCCGGGCGTCGTGCGCTCGTGATCGGCTACGGCGATGTGGGCAAGGGCTCGGCACAGTCGCTGCGCCAGGAAGGCATGATCGTGCGCGTGCAGGAAATCGATCCGATCTGCGCCATGCAGGCCTGCATGGACGGCTATGAAGTCGTTTCCGCTTACAAGAACGGCATCAACACCGGCAAGGCAGCCGATGTGAATGCGCAGCTGCTCAGCGAAACCGATCTCATCGTCACCACCACCGGCAACAACAATGTGTGCGACTCCGCCATTCTCGGCGCCCTCAAGAACGGCGCCGTGGTCTGCAATATCGGTCACTTCGACACCGAGATCGACACCGCTTTCATGCGCAAGACCTGGCACTGGGAAGAAGTGAAGCCGCAGGTGCACAAGATTTACCGTGTGGCCGCCGGCAGCACGGTCAAAGCCAATGACCCCAATTACCTGCTGCTGCTGTCCGAAGGCCGCCTCGTGAATCTCGGCAATGCCACTGGCCATCCTTCGCGCATCATGGACGGCTCCTTCGCGAATCAGGTGCTGGCGCAAATGTATCTTTTCGACCTGAAATTCCAGACGCTGTCACAGGAAGAAAAAACTCGCCGCCTGACCGTGGAAGTGCTGCCAAAGAAGCTGGACGAAGAAGTGGCGGCGGCCATGGTCGCCGGTTTCGGCGGCGTGATCACGCAGCTGACACAGGCCCAGGCCGACTATATCGGTGTGAAGGCCGAAGGCCCGTTCAAGCCGGAAAGCTACAAGTACTGATGCCCGTCATCTTGTTCCCCTCCCGACACCGGGAGAGGAACAAGGCACGAGACCAGAGAAAATCATGAGCAAACATTTTTCCTTTGAATTCTTCCCGCCCAAAACGGATGCCGGTGCGGAAAAGCTGCGCGACGTGCGGAAAAATCTGGCCGTCCTGAAGCCAGAATATTTTTCGGTGACCTACGGCGCCGGCGGCTCCACACGCGATCGTTCACTGGGCACGGTGCTGGAAATCCAGCGCGATTCCGGCTGTGCGGCAGCGCCCCACCTCTCCTGCATTGGTGACAGCAAGGCTGATCTTGCAGATCTGCTTGCCACGTACAAGACCAATGGCATACGCCACATCGTCGCACTGCGTGGCGACCTGCCTTCAGGCATGGGCATGGGCGGGGGCGAACTGGCCTACGCCTCTGACCTCGTGCGCTTCATCCGCGAGAGTACTGGCGATCACTTCCATATCGAGATCGCCGCGTATCCGGAATGCCATCCGCAAGCCGCCACGCTGGATGCGGATATTGCGCATTTTGTGCACAAGGCAAAGCAGGGTGCCAACTCGGCCATCACGCAGTATTTCTTCAATGCCGACAGCTATTTCCATTTTGTGGAAAAAGTGCAGAAAGCCGGCGTTGATATTCCGGTCATCCCCGGCATCATGCCCATCATCAACTTTGCCAATCTGGTGCGCTTCTCGGATGCCTGCGGTGCTGAAATTCCGCGCTGGATACGCAAGCAGATCGCCAGCTACGGTGATGATGCAGCAAGCGCGCACAAGTTCGGCGAAGACGTGGTGACAAGACTGTGCGAGCAATTGCTGGAGGGCGGCGCTCCCGGCCTGCACTTCTACACCATGAACCAGGCCGAACCCACGATGGCACTCTGGCGCAATCTCAAGCTGCCCGGATAAGCCTCAAGGGACATGAAAACGCCGGATTCATTCCGGCGTTTTCATGTCCGCACCTTTTTACTGGCCAAAACTTCGCACCACCCTGACGAGCGCCTTGCGCTCCTCTTCCGTCAGACTCTTGCGAAATGCCGGCATGATGCGAGGCCCGCGATCAATCGCATCCATGATTTCGTCATCACTGCGATCGGCCTGCCAGCCGGGCTTGGCAAAGTTGCGGGAAAAATAGAGATAGCCGCGAAAATTGTCAGCCCGGCCTTTGTCACCGTGACACTTCGCACAATGCTCCTCATAGAGTGCAGGGCCGTCAGCCGCTATCGCGGGAACGTTCATCAACAGCAGCGCCGCCAACAGCGCAACCGGCATGGTCTTCATGATGCTTCTCCGTTGAGGAGCCCCGGAATTCACTCTCGTGCCCGGAGCATGCCTGTTTATCCGTGTTACAGCATAGGCCATTTGCAACAGACTGGAATGCAACAAACTTTGCCCCTACCATGCCGTTTGATCCTTCAAAACGCCCGGCCACCATGAACAAGAACGATTCCATCGCGCAGCGTGACCTTCGTCACGTGTGGCACCCGTGCACACAGATGCAGGATCACGAGCGCCTGCCCATCATTCCCGTACAGCGCGGCCAGGGTGTATGGCTGCAGGACTTTGAAGGCAAGCAGTATCTCGATGCCGTGAGCTCCTGGTGGGTCAACCTGTTTGGCCATGCCAATCCGCGCATCAACAACGCCGTAAAGAAACAGCTCGACACGCTGGAGCATGTGATTCTCGCCGGCTTCACGCATGAGCCCATCGTCGAGCTTTCCGAACGCCTGGTCGCACTGGCGCCACCGGGGCTGACACGCTGCTTTTATGGTGACAACGGTTCTGCCGCCACGGAAATTGCCCTCAAGATGAGCCTGCATTTCTGGCGCAACACCGGAAAGCCGGAGAAGACGCGCTTTATCTGTCTGGAAAACGGCTATCACGGTGAAACGCTGGGCAGCCTCAGTGTCACCGACATTCCGCTGTTCTCCTCCACTTATGCACCGCTCCTGAAAGAGCATCTGCGCGCACCCTCACCGGACTGTTCACGACGAGATGAAGGCGAATCCTGGGAGGCTTACTCACGTCGCCAGTTTGCCGGCATGGAGAAGTTGCTGGAGCAGCATCACGCCGAAGTCTGTGCCGTCATTCTGGAGCCGCTGGTGCAGGGCGCGGCCGGCATGAAAATGTATCACCCGGTTTATCTCACGCTCTTGCGTGAAGCCTGCAACCGTTACGGCGTGCACCTGATTGCCGATGAAATTGCCGTGGGCTTCGGCCGCACCGGCACCATGTTCGCCTGCGAGCAGGCCGGCATCACACCGGATTTCCTCTGCCTCTCCAAGGGTCTCACTGCCGGCTACCTGCCCATGTCCGTGGTGATGACGACAGAGCATGTTTACGCGGCTTTTTACGACAGCTATGAAAGCCTGAAAGGTTTCCTGCACTCGCACAGCTATACCGGCAATGCCCTTGCTGCCAGCGCCGCCCTCGCCTCGCTGGATATTTTTGCCAGTGACAATGTGCTGGAAAACAACCGCGGCCTGGCGCGCGTGATGGCGGATGCGATGGCGCCGCTGGCGCAGCACCCCAATGTGCTCGAAGTTCGCCAGACCGGCATGATTGCCGCCGTGGAACTGGTGCAGGACAAAAAGACGCGTGCCGGTTTCGACTGGCGCGAGCGCCGTGGCCTCGGCATTTTTGAGCATGCCCTGGCCAGGGGCGTCCTGCTGCGCCCTATCGGCAATGTGGTGTATTTCATTCCGCCTTATGTGATTACCCCCGATGAAATCCGGATGATGGTCAATGTTGCCGGTGACGCTATTGATCACGTGACCCGTACTCGCAGTGCGGTCGCTCACGGCCTCACGGGAAATGACGACGCCGTGGTGCTGCCCTGATGCGTTTCTTTGTGGATCTGCCCTTGCCCGGTCCGGAGTCGCCGGAAGCTTCTGCTCAAAACAGCATCGTTCTGCCTGATATCGTTCTGCCCGATGAGGTCGCGCACCATCTGGTGAGGGTGCTGCGCAGCGAGGTGGGCACGCGCCTGAAAATTTTCAATGGCACTGGCGGCGAATACGACGCCGAACTGATTGAAGCAGGCAAGAAGACTGCCCGCGTGCAATTGCTGAGGTTTCATGCAAAAGACAGGCAGTCAGGCCTGATCACTCACCTCGGACAAGTCATGTCGCGCGGCGAGCGCATGGATTACGCCATTCAGAAGGCCACCGAGCTTGGCGTCACGGAAATCACCCCGCTCAGCAGTGAACGTTGCGAACTGAAACTGCGCGGCGAAGAACGCGCCGATAAAAAAACTGAACACTGGCGCCGCATTGCCATCAGTGCCTGCGAACAATGTGGCCGCAACCGGCTGCCTGTCATCCATGAGCCGCAACCTTTGAGCACCTGGATCAGCAGCGTGCAGAGCGACCTCAAACTGGTACTGGCTCCCGCGGTGGCGGGCAGTCTGCCAGACGGTGGCATCTCGTCGGTTGCACTGCTGGTTGGCCCGGAGGGCGGACTTTCCGAACCGGAAATTGCAGCGGCGCAAGCCGCCGGTTTTATGCCGTGGCAACTGGGCCCGCGGATTTTTCGCACCGAGACTGCCCCGGTTGCTGCGCTGGCCGTCCTGCAATCGGTTTTTGGCGACCTGCGTTAAGACACGCAAGGCCTTCCGGCGGCTGCGCTGCACGCCTTATGATGCGGCCACTGCCATTTTTTTCTGATGTTGTTTCTCGTTTTTTCCGGAGCCCGGGATGACCCGCATTCGCCCGCTATACGCCCTGATGTTTTCCCTGCTATTGGCGCCCGCCTTCGCGGCTGATACCGCGCCACTGGCGCCCGAGGGCGATACCGGCCGCTATCCGCTCAGTACCGCCAGCGCTGCCCAGACCATGGTGGTCACCGCCAACCGCCATGCCACGGATGCCGCACGCCAGATGCTCTGGGCCGGCGGCAGTGCCATTGATGCGGCCATTGCGGCACAGGCCGTGCTCGGCCTGGTCGAGCCGCAATCCTCCGGTTTCGGTGGTGGTGCCTTTATCGTTTATCACGATGGCAAAAAAACCCTCAGCTTTGACGGACGTGAAACGGCTCCGGCCAGTGCCACAGCCAATCGCTTTCTTGATCCGGAAGGCAAGCCCCTGCCCTTCTACACCGCAGTGGGCAGCGGCCTCGGCATGGGTGTGCCCGGTGTGCTGGCAGCGATGGATGAAGCGCATGACCGTTATGGCCGCCTGCCCTGGAAACAGCTTTTTGCACCCGCCATTGCACTCGCCCGTGACGGCTTCCCGGTGTCAGCCCGCCTGCATGCACTGATTGCACGCGACCCTCTCCTGCGCGAAAAAGATCGCACCCGCGATTATTTTTTTGATCATGACGGACAGCCCTGGCCCAGCGGCTACCTGCTGAAAAACCTGGCGTATGCCAACACGCTGGAACGTATCGCCAGCAAAGGCGCCAAAGAGTTCTACCGTGGCCGTACCGGCCGCGACATGATCAAGTCGCTGAACATTCTTGGCGCCGATACCACGGAAGATGACTGGAAAAATTATCGGGCCATCGTCACTCCCGCCCTGTGCCAGCCCTACCGGCAGCTGCAGGTTTGCACGGCACCACCGCCCTCCGGCGGCTGGACGGTATTGCAGACACTGGCACTGCTGGAAAAATTCCCGCAGGGCAATGACGACTCACTCCGTCTGCACCGCTTGCTGGAGGCAGAGCGCCTGAGCTTTGCCGATCGCCAGCGCTACAGTGCCGATCCGGCTTTTGTTCCCGTTCCCCTGCAAGGCCTGCTGGCGCCTGCCTATATCGAAAGCCGTGCCGCCCTCATCGGCGAGAAAAGCATGCACAGCGCCCAGGCCGGTGTACCTGCGGGGCTTAACCCGCCATGGGGAAGTGACGGCCAGTTGCTGGAGAACGGCACGACACAGCTGGTGATTGCCGATCGCCGCGGACAATGGCTCTCGATGACCAGCTCCATTGAAGACGCTTTTGGCAGCCGCCTGCTGGTTGACGGCATTTTCTTCAACAACCAGCTCACCGATTTCAGCTTCATGCCATCGGCCGATGGCCGCCCCTTGGCCAATCGCGTGCAAGCCGGCAAGCGCCCGCGCAGCGCCATGGCACCGGTGATCGTGCTCGATGCCGATAAAAAACCGCTGCTGGCACTGGGCTCACCCGGGGGCAGCCGCATCATCGGTTATGTGTTGCGGGCCCTGGTGGGCAGCATTGACGAGGGCCTCACGCCCGGCGAAGCCGTCAGCCTGCCGATGGCACTGTCGCGCAACGGCCCCACGGAAATTGATCATGATTTTCCGGCAGAGCTGCGCAGTGCCCTGCAGGAGCACGAACAGAAACTGGTCGACAGTGACCTCAACAGTGGTCTCGCCATCATCCGGCGCGCCGATGGCCAGCTGGAAGGTGCGGCGGACCCGCGGCGCGAAGGCACGGCCGCAGGATTTTGATGACAGCAGAAGGCACAGAAACACGAAAAGAATCCGTTCCCTGAATTCTTTTCCTTTGGGCAAGGAGCATGGCCGTGGCAAAGGTTGCACTGCATTGGCAGATACTGATCGCCATTGCTCTTGGCGGTATCGCGGGCCTCGTGCTCAATCATCTGGCACTGCCTGCTGATCACGGCGTTTCCGTTGTCCTGAAACTACTGGGCCAGCTTTTCATGAACGGCCTGAAGCTCATCGTGATTCCGCTGGTGATCAGCTCCATCATCGTGGGCATCAGCGGCATTGGCGAAGCCATGGGCCGCATGGGGGGCAACACCTTTGCCTATTACATCGGCAGCAGCATTTGCGCGGTGCTGGTCGGCGTGTTGTGCGTCAACCTGATTGAACCCGGCATTTTCCATGGCAGCCCGCTGGGCACGCAAATAAGCTTGCCGGCTGAAACGGCTGGTGCACTGGCCAAGGTCCAGGACAAGTCGCTGGGTGACGTGCTCGATCTTTTTCTCAGCATGGTGCCGCCCAATCTCGTGGGCGCCGCACTGGAAGGCAACATGATAGGGCTGATCATGTTCAGCCTGCTTTACGGCTTCTTTGTCGGCCGCCTGCCGGCCGCGCAGAAAGATACCCAGCTGCAGTTCTGGAATGGCACACAGCAGATCATGATCAGCATCATCCAGGTCATCCTGATGTTTGCGCCCGTGGGTGTCTTTGCCCTGATTGCCACCACGCTCGCCAATACCGGATTCGGTGCGCTGCTGCCCATGCTGTGGTTCTTTGCCACGGTGTTGCTGGGGCTGGCCATACACATGCTGCTGACCACATCGCTGTTCCTACATTTCATTGCCCGGGTGTCACCGTGGCGACACCTGCAAGCCATGGCACCCGCATTGCTCACGGCATTTTCCACCGCCTCCAGCAATGCCACCCTGCCCGTCACCCTGCGCACGCTGCGCGAACGTGCCGGCGTTTCGGACCGGGTATCCGGCATGAGTGCGCCGCTGGGAGCCAGCATGAACATGGACGGTACGGCATTGTACGAATGCGCCGCGGCACTTTTTCTGGCACAGGCCTACGGACTGGAATTGTCACTGGCACAGCAATTCACCGTCGTGCTGATTGCCCTGCTTACCGGCTTTGGCATGGCCGGCATTCCTGCCGCCAGCCTCGTCGCCATTGCCGTCATACTCGGCGCACTGGGCCTGCCACTCGAGGCGATCGGATTGCTGCTGATTACGGACCGCCTGCTGGACATGTGCCGCACTGCCGTCAATGTGTACAGCGATTCAGTAGCGGCCGTATTCGTGGCCAGTCGCGAAGGCGAGGCCTTGCTGCCTCTGCGCGGCAAAGGCCGCCCGCTTTAGTACATGACGAACAAAGCAGGCAGGGCATGGCGTGCATGCAGGACGTCCAGCCCGGCAATCACGGCCACCGCCAGAATGAACCAGATCGCCTCTGCCATATGCTTTCTGAACAGGCGCACATCCACCGTCCTCGGTGTTTCCGAAAGGCCGCCAAAACGGCGTGGAAAAAATGACGGTGTTGACGCGCAATAATGCTCGAAAGAACGGCCATGCAATGCCTGCAGTTTTGATTCTTCGCTGTGAATGACACCCGGGTAGTAAAGCGAAAAGAAAATGCCCACCAGCAGGAAAATGGTCACGGAGTGTGCCGTCATGGCGACACCCAGCGCTCCAATCAGGCTGAACAGGTAAAGCGGATTCCGGCACAGGGCGTAAGGACCATCCATGACCAGCTCATGCGTTTTCCGGCCCCCGATGTAAACGCTGCACCATAGCCGCCCAAATGCACCGACTCCCGCCAGCACCAGCCCCGCCATACGCAGCAGTGCCTCAAGCTCATCCGGAATATCCCGTGGCACGGCCAGCAACAGCAGCCCCACCATGACGGCTGCTGCTACGCGTGAAACCGGAATCCGGGCTGCCTCAACAAGGCTCACATATTTTTTTGTCATGATAACTCCGCGCTCTTTTCACAGGATTTATGAAGGCATAACTGATTAGCACTACCGCCCAGCAAATCCATGCCGACCACAGGTTGTGGGAAAGAAAATGGGCCCCTTGCATCATCCGGGTCCAGCCCATGCCGATGCCCAGCAACATCGCGAAAATCAGCATCAGCATTCTTTGCCTTCCTGCCAGCAAAGGAACGAAAGCAAGAAGGGCAAACCCGCCACTGGCGTGTGAGCCGGGAAAGCACTGCCCGGGAGAATCGGGATTAAAGAGCGCGGCTTGCCACAAGCCGTAATACGCATGCTCACCTCCGTACATGGCGAGGTGCCACGGACACTCGCGAGCCGTCACTGACTTGAGCAGGGAAATGACCAGTGGCCCTGACAACAGCGCCACCAGCAAATAGGCCAGCACACGTGTTCTTCGCCAGAATGCCGGCAATACCGGTCGTATGTACTGGGGGGCGACGACACTCAGCAGCATGGCCAGCAATATCATGGTGCCCGTGAACACCAGTACCGTACGCAAACCGTCATGCAGCAGAACGTTGAACCAGAAGACATCACGCCACGGGAAGCGGTGCGTGACCGGATTGAAGTAATAGTTTTCTATCCATACATCCAGACCGCTGTATTCGCACAGCAATGGCAAGGGAAAAAGCAGCAGCAAGGCCAGCCATGACTTGCGCACGAAGGCATCATCCCTATCCATGTCAGTTTCTCGGCATAACATGGCGGACCATGTCTTTTGGCGGGAGTTTCATGTGGCCACGACTAAAAGCTTCTGATGCACCCTGATAATAGGTAATAGCCTCATCCACCAAGGCAGGATCGGCGGCTATTTCTGTCTGCTTTTCATTTTCACTGGCCGCATTTTCAACACGGAACACTCTTGCCGGATGGCGTGCCGCCAGCACCACGAGCCTGTCATTCTTGAGGTAACCAACCTCCTGGTAATTGGCGATCAGGGCACGCGGCACATAGCTTTTGTCGTTGAAAACATCCTTGCCGAAAAAATGCGGATCAACGGGATACCCCAGCAGACCGAGCAGGGTTGGCGCCATATCCATCTGACTCACCATGCGGTTTTCCTGCTGTGGTTTCACAAATCCCGGCGCATAGACAATGGCGGGAATGTGGTAGCGATAAACCGGGAGTGATGTCTTGCCCGCGCTGGACGCGCAGTGATCGGCGACGATAACGAACACCGTGTCCTTGAACCAGGCATGTGTTTTTGCTTCTTCAATAAATTTACCGATCGCGTAATCAGTGTATTTGACAGCGCCATCACGACCACCGGGTGACTTGATGTCAATACGCCCATCCGGATAGGTGTACGGGCGGTGATTTGACGTGGTCATCAGCATCAGGAATTGCGGAGATTTATCGGCCTCCCTGTCGAGAAGCTTCTCTGCCTGGTTGAACAGGTATTCATCCGACATGCCCCAGGCGTTGGCAAAACCGACTTCACTGCCGGGTACATCGTTTCGATCCACCACCTCGTAACCGTTATGGCTGAAGTAGTAATTCATGTTGTCGAAATAGCCGTAGCCCCCGTATACGTACCAGGAGTGATAGCCCTCACGGTTCAAGGCAGCACCCAGCGACGCAAGATTCTCGTTGTGAGGACGACGGACAATCGACTGTCCCGGCGTAGGTGGCACACTCAGGCTGAGTGATTCCAGCCCGCGCACCGTGCGCGTACCAGCTGCATAGAGTTGCGTGAACAACAATCCCTGGCTGGCCAGGCGATCCAGATTCGGTGTCAGTCCGCTCCTGTTGCCAAAGACGCCGAGATAATCGGCACTCAGGCTTTCAACCGTAATCATGACCAGATGCTTTGGATGGGCAGGCAACACACCGGCTACGGGTGATGGGGAGGCACCCGTCTGATAGGCCGGCGCCAGTGCGAGTGCCTTGAGGCCGGCCTGTAACTGGCCTTCCGGCAAAGTGGGGTAATAGCTGGCGTAATCCAGTTGATTGTTCTTGTAGGCGCTGAACAAACCGTAGAGCCCGTTGCCTGCCACTTCATTGCTGTAGCGGTTACGCGTGACAGCCGCACTGTCATTGCTCCAGAAGAGCCAGAACGTCGCACATGCAACTACCAGAAGCAGCAGGATTGCAACACGTGTCGAACCGTCAATATGCACTGATTTTTTCCACGAAGCATGCCAGCACAATGCCAATGCAAACGCCGCCGCAGCGAAAATGCTCACCAGTGGAATCACTGGATAGGACTGCATGATGTTGTCCATGACCTCATGCGTGTAGACGAGGTAGTCCACCGCGATGAAGTTGAAACGAACCCCGAACTCCTGCCAGAAGATGATTTCTGATGCCATCTGGAAGAGCAGCGTAAACGTGATTACGCCAAAAGCTGCGCCGAGGGACAATGCCGCCATACGCGGCCAGCGTCGCGGTAAAAGAAGCTCGAAGACAGCAACCGGCAGCAGTGCAATGCTGAGTGTGGCGGCATCGCTGATCACGCCGAGAAAGAAAGCTTCAATCCAGCTCACCACGCCGGCACCCGCCACACCCGCACTGAGACTGAACAGCACGACTCGCGTCAGGAAGGACAGTCCCAGGAAAACCAGAGCGACACGCAGCGTCAGTGAGTGCCAGACATTGTGCCACTGCAGCAGGGCAGCCTTCCGACGGTCCTGCTCAGGGAGCACCAGACTCGGGGAGGGAGAGGACGATACAGCCATCAGGATGCTCCGGGTGATTTCCCGTGCACTCTATGGGTGAGGATGAAAGGAAGGCGTGAGAAAAACGTGAAATTGGCGTGAGATTGCCTGCCTGAACGGCTTAGCTGATACGAAGCGCAAGACGAGTGCCGGTCGGCAACGTCGTTATCTGGCAGGACCAGCCGAGTACGGCGCAGGCGCGATGCAGGATAGCCAGCCCCAGTCCCGCGCCCTCTTCCTCCACTCCTTCAGGCTGGCTGAAAATGGCGTCACCACTGGCAAAGTCTTCGATCAATAGCTGATGCTGGTCAAAATCGATCCTCAGCTCTGCCCCATTGGCATGCCTGCGGGCATTGGCAAAGGCATTGCGCAGGATCAGCTCCAGCAGCAGCGGGTCGGCAAACACGGAAGCATCATCGGCAAGACGATTATCCAGAGAGGTGCGGCTGTTCCCTGCCTCGGACAAATCACCCCAGATACGGTCAATCAGCTCGCGCAGCTTTATGGTCTCGCGCTGCGGTGTGTGGGTGCGGCGCGCAAGATGCAGCAGCTGCTCAACCATGGTTCGCATACGGTCGGCCGCCGCCATGATTTCGGTGGAATTTTTCTGGAGCTGTGGTTCGTCCGGGTATTGCAGGGCCATCAATTCTGCACGTGCCCTCACCACGGTGAGTGGAGTGCGCAATTCGTGACTGAGATGACCGGAGAAATCACGCTCACGTTCCAGCAGCAGGGTCTGGTGCGCGCGGTAATTGTCGAGGGCAAGCGCCAGAGCGCCCACTTCCGCTTCCATGGCGGAATGAAAGAATGCGGCGCTGTCCGGATAATGAACTTCATCCGCAAGGCGCGTGAGATTCTGCAATGCTCGTCCACTCAGCCAGTAAATACCGGAAATGGCCAGCACAGCCGACAGCAGGAAGGCAATGCCCAGAATTGCCATCAGCTCGGTAAAGCCGTCTTCGTATTGCTCTACATCGTAGGCAAGCAGGAAACGCATACCGTCTTCATCATGCACTACAAAATGATATTCGGTTTCGCCAATGTCCACCGCGTGATTGCCGGGGCCGTAAGACAGGAAGTCGGCCGGCACACTGGGATCAGGCTGCCCCAGCGGAAAAACGTGAAACACCATGTGCGGGATATTGGGCCTGAGCGGTTTCCCGCCATCGTGATACAGCTGCATGCTGTACTGCATCTGTTCGTTCAGCAGCACATCAATCATGTCTTCTTCACGCTCGTTCAGCACCAGTGCGGTACTGACATATTGCGCCAGCAACAGGGCCAGCAAGCCGCCACCCACCAGCACCACCAGGCGTGAGCGCAGACTGGGCACCCGCTTCATGGTTTGATCTCCAGTCGCAAGCCGCGCCCATGAACCGTCACGATGTCGCACGCCGCCAACGGTGAAGCCACCAGCTTGCGAGCCTGATACAGCAGCTGGCGCAACTTGTCACCGCTGCCCTGAACATCACCCCAGAGCATCTGCTCCAGCATTTCGTGCGTGAAGACCCGTCCGGGCTCACGCATCAGTGTTTCCACCAGCAGCAATACCTTGGGCCCGGCCGTGCGGATTTCTCCATCGACGGTCAGCTCATAACGATCAAGATCAAAGCGCAGACTTCCTACCTGCAGGATACTGGACGATGCCGCAGGACCCGAGTGAGCTCGCCGCTGCAAGGCAATCAATCTCGCCTCCACCTCGGCCAGCGAGAATGGCTTCACTACATAATCGTCAGCACCCGCCTCAAAACCTTCGAGCTTGTCTGCCTCACTGTCACGCGCGGTCAGGATGAGTACCGGCATGACCATTTTCATGTCTTCACGCATGAGTCGCAAAAAGCGCAGCCCTTCCATGCGAGGCAAGCCACGGTCAAGCACCATGACGTCAAACGTATTGTCTTCGAGACGGGCCAGAGCCTGCGCTGCGCTGGCAGCCCAGTCTGTGACATGCCCGCGGGTAATCAGAAAGTCGGTAAGCGTGGCCGCGATACTGCTGTCATCTTCAACAATAAGGATGCGCATGCGAAGAAGGAGTCAAGAGCGTGACGAGAAGGGCAGCATACGCCTGAGCGTGCCGTCTTTCACGAAGAACTGGTGCCAGAGCGCGGCCGCCACATGCAGGCCTACCAGCGCCAGGAGCAATGGCCACCAGACATCTTCATGCATCATTTTTATTTGGCCGGCCAGCTCCTTGTCGGGCGCCAGAAATACCGGAACCTCAAAAATGCCGAACCAGGACACTGCACGACCGCCAAACTGCGACATCAGCAAGCCTGACAAGGGCATCATGACCATCAGGAAATACAAGGCCCAATGCACGGCGGCAGCAGCTCGGTACTGCCACTTCGACGTGATCACCGGATCAGGCACAGGCCCGGAAAATCGCCAGGCCAGGCGCAACCAGACCAGAAAGAAGACCGATAGGCCAAAAGCCTTGTGCAGACTCATCCATTCGCCACGCTCGGGAGATCCTTTCGGAAAGTTCTCGTGCTGATCAACCGCAATCCAGGCGCCCACCATAAGCAGGAACATAAGCCAGTGAAAGGTTTTGGCAACCCAGCCCCAGTGGCCAGCCGTATTGTATGCAGGCATCTCCATGCTCCTGTGTCGTGATTACTCAGGCAGTGTAACGGGCGGAGAACGGCAGAAAAATTAAAGAAAGATGAACCAGAGGCTCGTGGCCCCGGGAACGGTACAGAAAGATAGCCCCTTCTCAGGCCAGCAAATGCGCCTCGAGTGCATCCAGATCCGGAATCACGGCCAGTTCACCCGCATAACGCACCTGCAAAAACTCCAGCTCTCCGGTGGGTGCTCCCTCCAGATCTTCAAGCTGGGCAATCTTCACCTTGGCAAGACGCGGCACACCCTGCACGACAATGCCGTAATAGGGCAAGTCGCGCTGTGCGCTGATGCCGCTGACGATGGCAACATTCTCGTACTCACGCGGCACGTTCTGGCCGTTCATACCCTCAAAGGCCACTACCGGCACCGGCATGTCACGCCAGGTGATGAAACCAAGATGCCACTCCGGGCTGCCCGCAGGAGCCGGTGCAATCTCCGTGGCAGGAACCACTTCAGCAACAGTGATGTTGGGCAACAACAACTGGCGGCCGGTAACAGGCACGAGCAGGCAAGCAATGGTCCCTGTGGTTGCTCCCAGCAGGGTGGTCTGGTTGAGCGTGAGTTGGGTTGTGGCCATGAATGAATCCGTCTTCAGGCAATCGCACAAACGCGATTGCGTACATGTTCAACAAGATGTGCCGCCAACTCGGCGGGGGTGCCATTGAAGCTCACCACGCCCGTGGCGCGCATTGAATCCGGCTGGCTGGCACAGGCGCAACTCTCGGCGGTTTGTGCCCAGAGAAAACCTCCGGCTTCCTGCATCATGGGGCCGGAAATGGAACCATCTCCACCCATGCCGCTGAAAATCAGCGCGCCCGAATTCTCGCCAAAGCGGCGCGTCACATTGGCAATGATCTGGTCCATTGACGGCGAATAGGGACCATCCCACTTGATGTTGCGAACAAGCACTTCACCATCCGCTGCAAAATCAATTTCGCTGGCCACCGGTGCGATCAGCATCTCGCCATGGCGCAGGCGATCACCCGCTTCTGCGACCTTGCACGGCATGCCGTTATGGCGAACCAGTACATGCGAAAGCGTATCCTGCATACGCTGGTCGATATGCTGTGCCAGCACAAAGGCCACCGGCATGCCCTTGGGCAGACAATCGAGGAATTCCTTGACGGCAGCAGGACCGCCCAGCGAGGCCGCCAGCACGCACACCAGATCAAGCTCGTCTGGATTGCGTGTTGCACACTCGGCCG
>Ga0073914_10000012_pt1 | contig 27346 bp, 23 predicted proteins | sample GWRWT4_30Apr14_FD_71481 | JGI IMG/M metagenome (GOLD analysis project Ga0073914, IMG submission 71481) | Sand microcosm microbial communities from a hyporheic zone in Columbia River, Washington, USA - GW-RW T4_30-Apr-14 | ecosystem: Engineered > Artificial ecosystem > Sand microcosm >... | reverse complement strand
GACGGGATAATCACGAATTATCCAGTGTGATGGAGGTGTAGAGGCTAGTAACCACCAGTCTAGCGGTACATTTCTACTGTCCTTGGCTATATCTCCAACTGGAATCGTCCGCCAACAATACACGAAGTTCTACCATGCTGAGGTAAGGCTGATCGTGCTTATAGCGAACTAGGGGGGGGCTGAGTCCGCTGATTGATCAGGCAAGTGTTAAGCCTTAAAATTTCAAGGGTGGGTGACCGACCGGCTGAAGAGAGCGCCCCCGGCAGGAGCAATCCTGTGTACACGACTGTGTACGGAGTATCTGCGTAAGCAAGGTGCGAAGTGGCTGCTGGATTTGCTGTTTTAATAGGGGCGCCAATGGCGCCCCTATTTCTTTTCTGAGGCCCGTTTGGCCCGGTCATCTTATGGGTGGGGTGTCCCCCCGGCTGTGGCCTGTCCTTTCCTACGCAAATCCCGGAATCCAGCTGCACATGCTAATGGCCGAACGCAGGATCAAAATCGCAGAGCTTCATAGGGATACGGGGATATCGAGAACACTGCTCACCTTGATGCACAAGGGCGATATCTCGCGCATCGACCTTGAGTCACTGGATACATTGTGTGAGTTTTTTGGTTGTGAAGTGGGTGACATCCTCAAAAAGCGTCCGAATTCCCAGCAATAACGAAGGATCGCTCGGGCAGTGGTCAGGATTTTGGTCAAGATGGATGTGAAACTTTCAGGGTGGGGGTCATAAAAAAATGACCCCCACTTTTTGGCGCCAAAAATGGCCAAAAGATGGTCTGGATTTGGTCTGGATGAATATTGAAGAGAAAAATACAAACAAGGACTCTGAATACCAAAAACACAAAACCCGCTAGGCACAAGGCTTTGCGGGTTTTGTGTTTCTACCAGAATTGGTAGGCGCAACTGGACTCGAACCAGCGACCCCCACCATGTCAAGGTGGTGCTCTAACCAGCTGAGCTATGCGCCTGGGGTCGTCGCTGCGGCATGGCTGCCAGCAGAGAGGCGCGCATCTTACTGAATCGCCCTGCCCGTTTCAAGAAAATAGCGCGGTTCTCATGCCTGTTTATTCACTTGGCCAGACGGCGCAAGCGCTTTTCCAGCAGTGCTGCACCCTTGCCCGGGCGCCGGTAGCGCAAGACCATGTAGAGGCTGGCAAATTCGTGAGCCTCTCCAGCCAGTGCAGGGAGGGCAATGGCAACACGCAAGGCAAAGGCCTGCGGGCCCTCTCCGGCCTCACGGATGACGCCGCGCCGTGCCAGGCGGTCACAATAACGCTGATAGGTCCGGTCCAGCGGATGCAGCCGGCGACGATGGCCACGCAAGGCCCACAAGAACAGCAGACCCGCTATCACCAGACAGGCGACGGCCATGACGGCCAGACGCCGGAGCAGACTGCTGTCACCCAGCAGACGCAGCATGAAACTTTGCTGCTGCTCGTTGTCATAACCCAGCACATCCCGATGCCAGCGGTAGTTCACATAGTCAGAGAACTGCCTGAGGCTTTTGAGGAGGCGGTAGTTGTTGTAGCGCACCGTGCTCATGCCGGAGTCGCCCCAATAGGCAGGGCTGCTGGCCAGCTGCGGAGCCCCGCGCTGGATGCGATCCGGCGCCACGGCCGATGTCGGGTCCACGCTGACCCAGCCCTGCCCTGGCAACCAGACCTCGGCCCAGGCATGGGCATCAAGCTGGCGGACCAACCAGTAGTTTGCCAGCGGGCTTTTTTCACCCCCCTGATAACCCGCCACCACCCGGGCCGGAATGCCGGCGGCACGCATCAGGAACACAAAGCTTGAGGCATAGTGTTCACAAAATCCCTTGCGGGTGCGGAAGAGAAAATCATCAATCCTGTTTTCACCCAGTACCGGCGGCTGCAGGGTGTAAAAAAAGCGCTCCTGCCTGAACCAGTCCAGTACATTGTTCACATACTGTTTCTGCGAGCCGGAAGTATTCAGCCAGCGCCTTGCCATTTCACGCGCCTGCGGATTGCCCGAGGCAGGCAGTTGCAGCGAGAGATTGCGCATCCAGGGCTGCAACTCTTGCGCATCGGCCTGGCGAGCGGGCCAGGACACCACCTCGTAGGTCAGGCGCTCATACACCGGCCTGGAGTAGACCAGACGGAAATCGCGGGTCAGGGCCACGTCTTTCGTGGGAGAAGTCGGTAGTGCCAGCGCAAACAGCCAGGGCTTGTCCGTGGCTTCGAGAGTCACGCGATATTTCACCGCCACATCATTCGGCGGCGCAGAAATCCATGCCGGCAAAACAGCGGTCGGGCTCGCTGCCTGCATGGAGCTGTTCATGGTTTCATCCTGCCTCCAGCTCTGCCCGTCAAAATGAGTGAGCACAAGACCGCGCCAGTAAAGCTGGCTGGACAGCGGAATGGGGCCCTGGAATTCAACGCGGAAAGCGGGTTCGGATGATTCGCTCAGACTGGAAATGTCGCCAGGACTCATGGAGTCCGACATGCCGGTACGGCCACTGCCCTGGGAAAAATTGAGTGTCCATAACGGCGGCAGGCGCGGAAAGAAAACAAACAGCACCAGCATGAGCGGGACAGCCTGCAACACCAGAACACCGGCACGGCGCAGCGTTAGCCTCAGCCCGGCGGATTCGCGCTGCTGCAAGGACAACAGCGCCGCTAGGATGACCACGCAGGCCACACCCGCATAAAGCGTCAGTAACAAGGATTGCGAAAACAGGAAAGCCGTTGCCAGCACAAAGAAATCAAGAATGGCCGACACGAAAAAATCACGCTGATTGCGTGATTCCAGCATTTTCAGCACGGCGCACAGCATCAAAAAAGAAACACCACCTTCCGGTCCCAGAAAGCTGTGGTGTGAATAAAAAACACCGGCCATGCCCGCCAGCAGCAAGAGCGCGCGCAAAAAGGCTCCCGGAGCCGGCAGCCGCTTTTCCAGTGCCGGCAGACGCCAGCAACATGCCAGCACAACCACTACGACCAGCCACACGGGCAAGCGATCCATTTGCGGTGCCACTGCTGCCAGCAACGCGGCCATCTGCCAATAGCGCGAGGCCTGTGAAGGCGCCGGCATGTGTGTCGCCATTACCGTTGCCATCAGAGCGCCTCCTTGCGCCGTAAAGAAGCTGACCCGCTACTACCAGCATCCGCATCCGCCTCTTCACGGCCAAACAGGGCCAGGGCACGCAGGCATTCATCCCGGTGCTCGATACCGATCGAGGCGGCAATATCCGTTCCCGGCAAGCGCAGACCAAAGGCATGATTCTGCCGGGCCAGCATCAAAACCCACCAGGTCAGGCGGGACAAACGCGTTTCGATACCCAGCTCTGGCAAGGCATTCCAGTCCAGAATGTCGCTGCCGATTTCTTCGCTGGCATAGGTTTTGGTCAACAGCCCACGACCACGAGCAAGATGCTTCCAGGAAATATGTGCCAAGGGATCGCCAGGCGTGAACCGCTTGAGACCGTCAAAATCCTCATGACCACGGGTGCGCTGCCGTTCGCCATCACTGTCACTGCCCGGCCCTGCCGGAATGACATCACTGGCCTCAGGATGCGGATAAACAATGGCCGCCATGTCCATGTCCAGCCACGTCCAGGCACGCAGCAAACCCAACGGATACGTACTGGAGATTTTGAGGCGCGGCGGACGAAACCAGCCGCGCTTCACGGCTGGCAGAGCCACGGCTGTTTCCTGCACGCCGCTGACCCACTCCACCTGAGTACGCACACCATCCCAGTCAATCAGCAAGCTTTCATGCTCACGATCGCGTGCATCATCAAAACGCAGCAGGAAATGCGCTTCTTCACCGGCAAAAGCCGAGCTTGCCGATAGCGCCGCAATGCGCAAGCCGGAAAGATTGGCGTAGGTATGATGAATGGCAATGATGAAAAGACTGCCGATAAAAAAGCTGAAGCCCAGCAACAGATTGTTGGCGTAATTGATGCCGCCCACAAAAAGGGCCGTCATGATCAGAGCCGCCAGCCCGCCCTGACGGGTGAGAAAGATGAAAATGCGGCGCTGGTTAAGGGTGATGCTGCTTTCACGCGGGATGCGCCGGTCCAGCCAGCGCGACCAGCGCTGGCGAACAAAGGATTCCAGCGGCAGGGACAATCTCATGTCAGCCCATCCTCAGCCGATGACATCAACCGCTTTCAGCAGTTGTGCAGTGAGACTGTGCGTGCGCCCGTGATCTTCCATGCCACCGCGCAATCTGTGCTCGGCCACGGCAGGCAATACGATCTGCACATCCTCCGGCAGCAAATGCTCGCGTCCCGCCACAAAAGCCCAGGCCTGGGCTGCGCGCAGCAGGGCAAGAGCACCACGCGGAGACAAACCGTGCTGGAAGCCCTGCGCCGTACGCGTGTGCGTTACCAGACGCAGCACGTAATCGAGTACAGCATCACTGACATGAACCCGGGTAACAGCCTGTTGCCATTGCGTCAGGTCTTTTGTGCTGACAATCGGTTTGATGGCGCCCAGCAACGCCCGGCGATCGCCACCGGTGAGCAAGGCACGCTCGGCAGCGAGATCGGGATAACCCAGCTGGATGCGCATGAGGAAGCGGTCCAGCTGCGATTCAGGCAAGGGATACGTTCCCATTTGCGTAGAAGGATTCTGTGTCGCAATGACAAAGAACGGTTCGGGCAGCTTGCGTGTTGTACCGTCGGCAGTGACCTGGTGCTCTTCCATTGCTTCCAGCAACGCGCTTTGCGTTTTCGGCGTGGTGCGATTGATTTCATCCGCCAGCAGGAGCTGGGTAAAAACCGGTCCTTGCCGAAACTCGAAATCCTGTGTTTGCGGATTGAAAATGGAAACACCAATGATATCGGCCGGCAGCATGTCACTGGTGAACTGGATGCGCTGATAAGACAGGCCCAGTACACGCGCCAGTGCTTCGGCGAGCGTGGTTTTGCCCATGCCGGGCAGGTCTTCGATCAAGAGGTGGCCACGGGCCAGCAGGCAGGCAAGCGCCAGTTTGAGTTGCTGGGGCTTGCCAAGGATGACATGGCCCAGCGCCGTCAATACGGGATTCAGTGCAGACATGAAGGGGCTTGCTCGACAAAAAACAGGAGAGCAGGAAACATAGCATCAAGCATGGCCGAACAGGAACGTTACAACCAGCCGGCCACACCGCACTCCTAACCGTACGGCTTTAATCTCCCGGCAAGCGGCTGGTTCACGCCTGCAGCGCAGCAAATCCGCGTGCGCAATCACTCTGGATATCCACAATATCCTCAAGCCCGACGGCAATGCGTATCAAGCCTTCGCTAATGCCCGCTGCAGCCTTGGCTTCCGGGCTCAGGCGGCCATGCGTGGTCGATGCCGGATGCGTAATGGTGCTTTTGGCATCACCGAGATTCGCCGTGATGGAAAGCAGCTTGGTCGCATCGATAAAGCGCCACGCTTCCTCGCGACCGCCCTTGAGCTCAAACGACAGGACTCCCCCGAAGGCACGCTGTTGCCGCGCCGCAAGTTCATGCTGGGGATGCGTGGCAAGGCCTGCGTAGTGCACGCGCGCCACCTGGGGCTGCTGGGCCAGCCAGCGGGCCAGATGATCAGCATTGTCGGAATGTGCCTCCATGCGCAGGCGCAAGGTCTCCAGCCCCTTCAAAAACACCCAGGCATTGAACGGGCTCATGCTGGGACCACAGGTGCGCACTACGCCCAATACCTCGTCCATTTCTTTCTGGCGTCCGATCACGGCACCACCCAGGCAACGACCCTGGCCATCAATGTACTTGGTCGCAGAGTGGATAACGATATCGGCACCCAGTGCCAGCGGCTTTTGCAAGGCGGGCGTGCAAAAGCAGTTATCCACGACCAGCAAAATGCCATGGCGATGCGACAGCTCGGCCAGCGCAGCAATGTCAGCCACTTCACACAAGGGGTTGCTGGGGGTCTCAAGAAAAAACAGTTTTGTCTGCGGTGTGATGGCCGCTTCCCAGGCACTCACATCGGTTAAGGCAACGAAGCTCGTACCCACGCCGAATTTCTTCAGGTATTTGTCAAAGAGCACATTGGTGGTGCCAAATATGCTGCGTGACGACACCACATGATCGCCCGCCTGCAGCAAACCAAGACAGGTGGCCAGAATGGCCGCCATGCCCGAGCTGGTCGCCACACAACGCTCTCCGCCCTCCAGTGCCGCCAGACGCTCTTCAAAGACACGAACCGTGGGATTGGTAAAGCGAGAATAGATATTGCCGGCTTCCGTGCCGCCAAAACGCGCAGCAGCGTGTGCAGCCGAATCAAACACAAAAGACGAGGTCAGAAACAGGGCTTCGCTATGCTCGCCTTCGGCGCTGCGAACCTGTCCGGCACGTACGGCCAGACTGTCGAAACCCAGAGAAGAGAAAAAGTCGTCGTCGTGCTCGTGCGTCATGGGGAAACACCCTTGTCATCAAACCCGGCTCAAATGAAAACGGGCAAGGCATCAACCTTACCCGCCCATTATTCGCTTGTCTAAGCCCGAGGCCGACCAACCAGGGCCGCCTCAGTCTTCATCACCATTAGAGAGATCCACGATCGTGGATTCGCCGATCTCTACATTGTCCTTTCTTTTTTTGGCGGCATCGCTGCGCGACGCCCGCAAGGCATCAAGATAAGCCTCATCAATATCGCCGGTGACATACTCGCCGTTGAATACCGAGCAATCAAAATGCTCGATCTCAGGATTACCTTCCTTGGCGGCTGCAATCAGGTCTTCAAGGTCCTGATACACCAGACGGTCGGCCCCGATCAGCGTGCACACTTCGTCGTCACTGCGGCCATAGGCAATCAGCTCGTCCTTGGCCGGCATGTCTATGCCATAGACATTAGGAAACTTGACCGCAGGCGCCGCCGAAGCGAAATACACCTTGTTGGCACCGGCATCGCGCGCCATCTGGATGATTTCACGGCACGTCGTGCCACGCACAATGGAGTCATCCACCAGCAACACGTTCTTGCCCTGAAACTCGAGCTCAATCGGATTCAGCTTCTGGCGTACCGACTTCTTGCGCTGCCCCTGCCCGGGCATGATGAAGGTGCGACCGATATAACGGTTCTTCATGAAGCCTTCGCGGTACTTCACATTGAGCTGGTTGGCCAGCTCAAGCGCCGACGTACGACTGGTGTCCGGAATGGGAATGACCACATCAATGTCGTGATCGCCCCACTCGCGCACAATTTTCTGCGCCAACCGCTCCCCCATGCGCAGACGGGCCTTGTACACCGAAATATTGTCGATGATGGAGTCCGGACGGGCGAAATACACATGCTCGAATATGCAGGGGGAATATTGGGGATTTTCAGCACACTGGCGGGTAAAGAGCTGGCCTTCGGCATTGATGAAGACGGCCTCACCCGGCAACAGGTCGCGTACCACGCGAAAGCCCAGAGAGGTAATGGCCACCGATTCCGACGCCACAATGTATTCCTTGCCGCCCGGTGTATCACGCTCGCCGAAAATGATCGGACGGATACCGTTGGGATCACGGAAGCCGACAATGCCGTAACCGGTAATCATGGCCACCACGGCATAGGCACCGCGACAACGACGATGCACCGCAGCTACTGCAGCAAACACATCGTCTTCATTGGGGTTCAGCTTGCCCTGCTCCTGCAGCTCATGGGCAAACACATTGAGCAGGACTTCAGAATCGGAGTCAGTATTGATGTGACGAAGATCGGTGCGAAAAAGATCGCGGGCAATTTCATGGGCATTGGTGAGGTTGCCATTGTGCGCGAGGGTAATGCCGTAGGGAGAATTCACATAGAAGGGCTGCGCTTCGGCAGAGCTGGATGAGCCTGCCGTCGGATAGCGCACATGACCGATACCGAAATTGCCGATCAGGCGCAGCATGTGTCGCGTGTGAAAAACATCACGCACCATGCCGTTTTCCTTGCGGAGATAAAGCCGGCCGTTGTGGCAGGTCACAATGCCTGCGGCATCCTGGCCGCGATGTTGCAATACCGTCAGCGCATCATAGAGCTGCTGGTTAACCGCGCTCTTGCCTGCAATGCCTACAATACCGCACATAAATCACCTCAAGGTTGCCTGTGGTCCGCCGTCTCGGCCTCGCCTGCTGCGGGGCTGACGTGCTCGTCATGTCCGGCTTCCTTCGCCGCTTGCACTACTTTGTTCTTCAGTTCACGCCCGACCAGTTCATAACGCATGAACTCCTTGGGCAGTTTTGCCTGTTGCCACCACGGGTCACGACTGACAAACGGAGCCGTCATGACCAGCAGGGCAAGCACCAGAATCAACCCTCGCACCAGGCCGAAAATGGCGCCAAAAAACCGGTCAATCGAACGAATACCGGCAGCCTCCATCAGGCTCCTGACCATGTAACCGGCAAGGGCAGCCAGCAGCAGTGTCGCCACAAACAGGCCGCCCCACGCCACCGCCAGGCGCACCGACGGCGTGGAAACATGGTCCACCAGCAAACCTGCAAGCGGCGCATGAAACACACGGGCCACAATATAAGCGGCCACCCAGCCCGCCAGCGCAAAGGCTTCGCGGGCAAAGCCGCGAAACACGCCGAAGAGCATGGAGATCGCAATAATCGCGAGAATGGCGCCATCAGCGAAATGCATGACTGCTCCTTTTCCTGTCGCGCATTGGGACAACAGAAACGCCGAGCGGCAGTTGTTGCCTCCTGCCGCTCGGCGCGCATTCTAGCATAGCGACTGCCGCAAGGCAGCGCGTCAATGCAGGCTCACGGCTTGTAAGCCTGAACCCAGCCATTTAATTTGAGCTCGGGGTCGGTTGCGAGGCGTGACTTGATGGACTCGGCCACTTCACGGCGCAACTCGGGGCCAATGACAACCTTCCATGCATTGCCTTGCTGATGCACGACGGCCCGGTAACTCTTCTTGCGCAATGACTGCACCAGGGCATCCGCCTTTTCGCGGCTGGCCAGACTGGCCACCTGTACCACCCAGGCCTCCGGCAATGCAGCCGGCTTAGGAGTTACGGCAGCCACGGGTGCCGCTGCCGGGGTAGGTGTTTTCTGTACAGGCTTTTGCACGCTTTTCTGCAGTGCTGCCTGCTGCTCGGCTTTGGCTTTCTCCGCCTTCTCGCGCGCCAGTTTTTCCTGAGCCAGTTTGTCTTTCGCCGCTTTGTCACTGGTCGCCTTGGCGGCAGCCAGGCGCTTGCTGTCTTCCGGAGAAGGCACAGCTGCAGAAGCGGCAGTCGCCGGTGACGCTAGCACCGCAGCGGCATCAGCACTCACCTCTTCCTCAGCAGCGGGCTCACCGGCCTCGGCAGGAGCAAATGTCTGGCCTTCATGAGCTGCCGTGACCGATTGATCAGCCGTCTGAACCTGCTGATCCAGCTTGGGCGCTACGGCCTCCAGCGCTGGCAGCTTTGGTGGCGCCGGCATGGGCGGCACCGTCAGGGGTGCTCCGGCACCATCAAGCAGCATGGGTAAAAAGAGGGCTGCCCCGGCCACCAGAACCAAGCCGCCCAGCAAACGCTGTTTGATTGCCTTTTCCATTCATAAACCCCTGCTCAAGCCCGAGGTACCAGCGCTGTTTGCGCGGCTGCCACGGTATAGAAAGAACCAAAGACCAGAATTCTATCGTCTGCACTCGCCTTCTGACGAGCAGCTGCCAGCGCCATGGCGACATTGCCATACAGAGCCGCGACATGGGCGCCACGCTCAAGCAACAAAGGAGCGATGTGTTTGGCAGAGGCACTGCGGGGAGCATCCAGATCCGCCACATACCAGCGATCAATACGTCCAAGACAGGCATCGATCACGGCGCCAATATCCTTGTCTGCCAGCATGGCGAACACGGCAAACGTACGCTGCCCTTTTTTCGCAAGGGGCAACTGCTGCATCAGGAAAGCGGCCCCGTGCGGATTGTGGGCAACGTCAAGCACTACCAATGGGGACAAAGCCACCGTTTGCAAGCGCCCGGGCAAAGCGGCACGTTGCAACCCCTCACGCAGAGCATGGTCAGACACAGAGAGCGGCGCTGCAAAAAGTGCCGCCAACGCCGTTGTCGCGTTATCCAATGCCAGCGCCGGTTTCGGCAGCCCCGCCAACACATGCTTCCTGTCATGCCAGGTCCAGGTCTCGCCCTCGTCACTGAAATCGAAATCACAGCCACGGGAGGAAAACAGCGCACCCGCATTGCGGGCTGCCTCAGGCAAGGTGGCGGGAGGATTGGCATCACCGCACACGGCGGCTTTGCCGCGACGGAAAATGCCGGCCTTTTCAATGGCAATTTTCTCGCGGGTATTACCCAGATACTCGACGTGGTCAATGCCGATACTGGTCACCACGGCAACATCCGCATCAACCACATTGACCGCATCCAGACGGCCACCGAGACCCACTTCCAGCACCACGACAGCCAGTGATGCCTGGGCAAAAACCAGCAGCGCTGCCAGCGTGGTGAACTCGAAATAGGTCAGCGAAACATCCGAGCGTGCAGCTTCTACCTGCTCAAAAGCCCGAACCAGCGTGGCATCGTCAATAGGGCGACCATCCAGGCAGATGCGCTCATTGAAGTACTGCAAATGCGGCGAGGTATAGCTGCCAACCCTGAGCCCGGCAGCCACACAAATGCTTACCAGTGTGGTGACGGTTGATCCTTTGCCATTGGTACCGGCCACCGAAATCACCGGACAGCCGGGATGGCGAACCCCAAGCCTGTCAGCAACCTGCCCTACCCGCTCCAGCCCCATGTCTATCATCTTGGGGTGCCGGGTTTCCAGGAGAGCCAACCATTCATTCAGGGACAGTGATGCAGTCATTGTTGATCGCAGTTTTTCCGGCAGTTTTATCCGGCAAGGTCAGGCAGAAACAAAAATCGGCCACAAGGGCCGACTTTTCTCGGGGCATGTCTCTGATCAGGTTTTTGAGCACAATCCTCAAATCGGATAGTGCGTGAACTTTGCCAGCAAGCGGAACAAGGTGTCGCGCATGGCATGACGATGAATGATGGTATCGATTGCGCCGTGTTCAACCAGGAACTCGGAGCGCTGAAAGCCTTCCGGCAATTTCTGGCGTACGGTCTGCTCAATCACACGGGGGCCGGCAAAGCCAATCAAGGCATTCGGTTCGGCGGCGTTCACATCACCCAGCATGGCAAGACTAGCCGACACACCGCCGTACACGGGATCCGTCATGACGGAAATATAGGGAATACCGGCGAGCTTCATTTTCTCGAGGGCAGCCGATGTTTTTGCCATTTGCATCAGGGAAAACAAGGCTTCCTGCATGCGGGCTCCACCGGAAGCGGAGAAACATACCAGCGGGATTTTGTGCTCAAGACAAACATTAACGGCACGTACAAACTTGGCCCCCACCACGGCCCCCATGGAGCCGCCCATGTAACCAAACTCAAAAGCGGCAACCACCAGCGGCAAACCATTGAGCTGGCCTTTCATCACGATCAGGGCATCTTTCTCGCCCGTGGCTTTTTGTGCAGCAGTGATACGGTCCTTGTATTTTTTGCTGTCCTTGAACTTGAGCTTGTCGACAGGCTCAAGCTCGGCAGCGATTTCCTCGCGACCGTCCTGATCCAGAAACATGTCGAGGCGCTCACGCGCATTGATACGCATATGGTGCTCGCACTTCGGGCAAACATTCAGACTGCGGTCAAGCTCCGGCTTGTAGAGCACGGCATCGCATTTCGGACATTTTCGCCAGAGGCCTTCCGGCACGGAAACCCGGCGCTCATCTGTAGTCTTGCCCACATTGGGCAGAATTTTTTCAATCCAGCTGGAGCTCATTTTTTACCCCTGCATACAGGCCGCTTGTAGCGCACGACAGCCCGTATAAATTCCTTGTGATTCATCACCACCGCAAAAATCAGTGGCGGTCCATGGCATGACGCATGCCCTGCAGAATGACGGCAAGAGCAGCCGGTATCGCGGCCGTATCATTCTGCAAACGACTGATCTGATCGACCAGTACCGAGCCCACCACCACACCGTCGGCGTGGGTGGCGACGGCAGCCGCCGAGCTGGCATCCTTGATACCAAAACCCACTCCAATCGGCAAATCACTGATGGCCCTTATGGCCGCCAGACGACTGGCAACCTCTGGCACATCCAGTGTCGCTGCCCCCGTCACGCCCTTGAGGGAAACATAGTAAACATAGCCGCTGGCCGCTGCACTGATCAGGCGGATGCGCTCGGGTGTCGTGGTCGGGGCCAGCAGATAGATCAGGTCCAGACCACGGGGGCGCAGCTCTCTGGCCAGGTCTGCCGCTTCTTCCGGGGGCAAGTCCACGGTCAGCACACCATCCACACCAGCAACGGCAGCCGCCTCTGCAAATGCGGCATAGCCCAGCACTTCGACCGGGTTCAGATAGCCCATCAGCACCACAGGGGTACGACCGTCTTTCTGGCGAAACTCGCCAACCATGGCCAATACATCACGCAAGCTGACGTGATGAACGAGCGCACGCTCATGCGCCTTGGTAATCACGGGGCCATCGGCCATGGGATCGGAAAACGGCACACCCAGCTCGATAATGTCGGCGCCTGCCGCAACCATGGCATGCATCGCGCTGACGGTGACACCGGGCTCCGGATCACCAGCAACAATGTAGGGAATAAGCGCCTGTCGGCCACTGGCCTTGAGAGCTGCAAAGCATTCAGGAATACGACTCATCAATTACGTACCAATTCTTTTATCAGTGTCATCGCCACTTCCTCAAAACGGAAATGGCGGCCTGTAAATACCTTAAACGGAAATGCCGTCTATTTTTGCCACCGTGAGCAAATCCTTGTCGCCGCGCCCGGAAAGATTGCAGATGATGATCTGGTCCTTCCCCAGAGTCGGTGCGAGTTTCTGAACATAGGCAACGGCATGGCTGGACTCAAGTGCCGGAATAATGCCTTCGGTCTGCGTCAGGAAGCGGAAACCAGCAAGGGCCTCATCATCCGTGACACCAACATAGTTCACACGCCCGATATCTTTCAGCCAGCTGTGCTCAGGCCCCACACCGGGGTAATCCAGACCCGCCGACACCGAGTGCGTTTCAATAATCTGGCCGTTATCGTCTTCCATCAGGTAAGTGCGATTGCCATGCAGCACACCCGGGCGACCGGCATTAAGCGGTGCGGCATGCGCACCGGAATCCAGGCCATGGCCAGCCGCTTCAACGCCGTACATGGCAACACTGCTGTCATTCAGAAAGGGATGAAAAAGGCCAATCGCATTAGAGCCCCCGCCGACGCAGGCCACCAGCGCATCCGGCAATTTTCCGGCCTGGGCAAGACACTGCTCGCGAGCTTCACGACCGATAATGGACTGAAAATCACGTACCAGCATGGGATAGGGATGCGGGCCTGCGACAGTGCCAATAATGTAAAACGTATTATCAACATTCGTGACCCAGTCACGCATGGCCTCATTCATGGCATCTTTCAGGGTTTTCGAACCCGACGTCACCGGCACCACCGTCGCACCCAGCAATTTCATGCGGTATACGTTCATGGACTGACGTTGCACGTCTTCGGCTCCCATGAAGACGACACACTCCATGCCAAGTCGCGCTGCAATCGTGGCCGTTGCCACACCATGCTGGCCGGCGCCTGTCTCGGCAATCACGCGCGTCTTTCCGGAATGCTTGGCGAGCAAGGCCTGACCGATGGTGTTGTTTACCTTGTGTGCGCCGGTGTGATTCAGGTCTTCACGTTTGAGATAAATCTGCGCACCACCCAGCTCGCGACTCCAGCGCTCAGCGTGATACAGCGGTGAAGGGCGTCCCACATAAAAGGAAAGATCACGATCAAACTCGGCGAGAAAATCCGGATCGTTTTTCAGGCGTGCGTAAAGTGCCTCGAGATCGGTGAGTGCAGCCATCAGGGTCTCGGAAACGAAACGGCCGCCATGAATGCCAAAATGACCATTGGCATCCGGAAACAGGGAAAAATCTACAGACTTGCTCATACAGCTACTGCTCCCGCATTTACCGCAGCGATAAATGCATTGATCAATTCGGCACTCTTTATGCCTTTACTCACTTCAACACCACCGCTGACATCCACGGCATAGGGGTGCGTCATGCGAACGGCATCGGCCACATTGCCTGGCGTCAGCCCCCCGGCGAGAACCAGTGGTTTGCGAGAAACCGAAGGAAAATTTTTCCAGTCAAACGTCTGGCCAGTCCCTCCCTTGAGATCCGGATGCCAGGCATCCAGCAAGATTCCACACGCATCCTGATGCTCTGCCAACATGCCGGCAACATCACTGTCCGGTTTTATCGCCAGCGCCTTGATCCAGGGTCGCTGGAATTGCGCACAAAATGCATTGCTTTCCTCTCCATGAAACTGCAGCAACGAAAGAGGTACCGCACTCAGCAGTTGTCGAACGTCCTCCGCCAGAGGATTAACCACAAGGCCCACCGTGGCCACAAAGGGCGGAAGCTCCTGAATGATGGCTGCCGCCTTTTGCGGAGAGAGGTAGCGCGGACTGTGCGGATAAAACACAAAGCCAAGCGCATCCGCTCCGGCAACGATGGCGGCACGGGCATCTTCAAGACGGGTAATCCCGCAGATCTTGACGCGAACTCGACTGGACAAGGATGAAGGCAACCGTGGAAAAGAGCAGATTCTAGCAGTCTCTGGCACGGGAAGGGAGCAGACAGCGCTCAGACAAAGCCGGCCAGAAAGACCGGGCCCAGCGGCTCCTTGGGCAACTCAAACTGGGAAGGATAAAGGGCATCCACGAAATACAGGCCGTCTGCCGGTGCCGTAACCCCGCCCAGCGTACGATCACGGGCCTCGAGCACCTCTTTTGCCCACACAGGCTCTGCCTTGCCCTGCCCCACGGACATCAGCACACCAACGATATTGCGCACCATGTGATGCAAAAAACCGTCGGCCTGGATATCCAGCACAATCAGAGGGCCTTTTTGCGTCAAGCGAAGAAACTGGACATCGCGCACCGCCTTTTTGGACTGGCAGGCAATGGCGCGGAAGGAGGTGAAATCATGCACACCGACAAGATGCTCTGCGGCTGCCTGCATACGGGCCAGATCGAGCGCGTGGTAATGCCATGTCGCCATGCCGGCAAGCTGGCTGGAGCGTATGGGGTGGTTGAAAATCACATAGCGATAACGCCTGGCAACCGCCTTGAAACGCGCATGAAACTCATCGCTAACCGGCACCACCCAGCGCAAGGCAATATCATCAGGCAGACGGGTATTAACGCCCAGTAGCCAGTTGCGTGCCGAACGCCGGGCATCCGTGTCAAAGTGCGCCACCATGCCTGCCGCATGAACACCCGCATCAGTGCGTCCTGCGCCGATCACCGTAACAGAGTGGTCAGCCACGACGGAAATGGCCTTCTCCAGTGTCTCCTGAACACTGCGCACACCGTCCTGCTGGGTTTGCCAGCCGCGGTAAGCACCACCATTAAAATCGATACCGATGGCCAGACGCATACATGTTCCAGACTGAAAACGGGGAAAAAACAAAGGGCAGCGTTTTACGGCTGCCCTTATGCGTGAAGATCAAGGTGAAGGTCAAGTCAGAAGAGAATCATCCGACCTGGGCAATCAGCCCCTTGGCTTCATCTTTCTGCGTGGAGTTACCTTCATTCAGGACTTCCTGCAGGATGTCACGAGCCCCTTCCATATCACCCATATCGATGTAAGCACGTGCCAGATCCAGTTTGGTCGCGTTTTCATCAGTATCAGCAAGGAAGTCAAACTCGTCATCCATGCCCAGATCAGCAGCAGGCGCCGCTGCCGGTGCAGGAGCCGGCTTTGCTACCGCCGGAGAAGCGTCGGAAGCACGCAGGGTGGAGTCAAAATCGGCCACCACATCATTAAGACCAGAGTCCGCTTGCACGTTTTCATCAAAGCTGAAATCAGCTACGTCCTTCTTGCCGTCATCCAGACTGAAGTCACCATCAAGACCGGCAGAGCCTGCCTCCAGCTCCAGATCATCCAGACTGAAACTCAGGTCGTCATCATTGGTCTTGATCTCAGGCTCTTTCAGCTCGGGCGTGCTGTCAAAGTCAGCCAGATCACCCAGGCTGAGACCCGACGAAGCCACGTCTGGAGCAGAGGCCGACAGATCATCATCCAGCGAGAAATCCATGCCTTCATCAGCCGCATAGGTTTCAGCCTTGGCAGAAGGCTTGGAATCAAAAGCATCCGTATCCAGCTCGAAGCTCAGATCATCATCCAGCGCTGATGCGGCCGCTGCTTTTTCAGCCGGCTTGCTGTAACTGAAATCAAGCGTGTCATCCAGACTCAAACCGGAGTCGGCACCAGAAGAAGACAACTCTGAAGATTCAAAGCCGGAATCCAGATTGAAGTCATCATCGAGTGAAGGCAGGTCCAGATCCGCATCCTTGACAACAGGCAGAGATGGGCTGCTGGCCGATACCGTGGCATTGAAATCCATTTCAAGATCTTCAAGCGATGGCAGATCATCCTCATGCTCTTTCGCGATGACACGCTCAAAGTCAATCGCATCACTCTTGGTGGCCGTACGGGGTGGCGGTGTCATGCCACTCTTGAGCTCTTCAGCCTGGGCCAATGTCTGCAGGTCGCCCGCCTCTTCAAACCAGGCCTCCTGCTCTGCAAAACCGTGATGGTCATCAAGACGTGCATAGACTTCAAGAAGCTTCAAACGCAGGTCGGCACGATGAGGATTGCTGGCAATGGCCTTGTTGAGAAAACCAACTGCCTGCGGGTAACGCTCGAAAGCCAGATACTGCTCAACCTCTTCAAGCGGGTCGGCAAGGACACGGTCCTGAACTACTGCCGGCTCGCTTTCAGCCTCCCCCAGCCATGAATCGTCCTCCACGGCCAAGTCGTTAGGGGGCTGGTTATTGGCAAACAGGGAGTCAGGAAGGTCACTACCACTATCCGAATCCGATGCTTCCAGTTCGGCAAGAGCAGCCTCTTCCTCTTCCTGGTCACGACGACGTTTCTGGTTCCAGAGATAACCGCCGCCACCCAGCAGGGCAAGAACACCCACCACTCCACCAATCAAACCCAAAGGCAGACCTTCTTCAGCCACTTCCTCTACAACAGGTGCAGGCACAGGCTTTGCGGCAGGTACCGGAGGCAATGGCGCCGCCTCAACCGCAGGTGCGGGCTCTGCTGCCTGAGTCTGGACTGCATCAGGGGTCGCTGGAGCAACCGCTTCTTTGCCGGCAATAACGGCTGGCTGTTTGGCAGCGGCTTCTTTTTGTGCCTGCTCTTCCTTCAGCTTGGCCTGAAGCTCGGCAAGCTTGGCATTCTGCAGCTCAAGCTGCTTGTCATTGGCTTTGACCTGGCTATCCAGCGTGCCGACTTTGCCGGCCAGTTTGTCTTTCTCTGCTTTTGCAGCCTCTGCCTTGACCTTGTTTTCATCCAGACGCTTGGCATCAGCCGGTTTGGCACCGGCCGAATCCTTGCCTGCGGCTGCACTGCCGGACTTTCCGGTCTGAGCAGCGAGCAGCTTCATTTCCGGCTTGGCCGTAACTGGCGCAGTCGCAGCCGGAGCCTCGGCCTTGGCCGTTGCATTGAGCTGCTGAGCCTCAAGAGCAGGCTTGGCAGTTACAGGAGCAGCACTTGAACGCCACGATTCCGTTTGCTGGCGCACGGAAGCAATGGCTTCCTGCGCGCTCACTTCACGAATCTGCGACTCCGTAGGAATGGTCAGCACCTGACCACGCTTCAGCTGATTGATATTCCCGTTGGCAAAGGCATGCGGATTGGCATGCTGAATGGCCACCATGGTCTGAATGGCACTCGCATCGCTGGGGCGAAACTGCTGTGCAATTTTCGACATGGTGTCGCCAGACTGGGTGCGGTAACCATCACTTGAAACAGAAGGCGTCGGTGATGGGGCCGCTTGGCGCACCGGCCTCGCAGATGCAGTATTCGGCGTCACTACCGGGCGAGGCGGCTCAACCGATACGGATGCTCCTGCATCGGCAACCACGGCCGGCGGCGCAGCAGACTCACTGACTGCCGGCGCCGGCTCGAATTTTGGGCTAGAGGATACCGCCTGATTCAGCTCTTGGGCCCCAGTGTCGGAAACGACCGGAGGATCCAGCAAAGCCGTCACTTCCTGCAGGCGGGCATTACCGGGCCATGCTACGCGCAAGACGAAATCGAGATAAGGCTCGCGTACCGGCTTGATACTGCTGACACGGATAAACGAGCGTCCGCCCTGATTGACGATCACGTCGAACTTGAGATCGGTCAGAAAGTAGACACGGTCCACCCCCAAACGCTCAAAGTCTTCCTGTGTTGCCAATGAAACCTTGATTTCATCGGCATTCAGGTCGCCCAGTTCGGACAGCTCAACCTCGGCCTGGAAGGGCTCTCCCAGCGCAGATTTTGTTTTCAGATCACTAACTGCCAGTGCGTGACCCAGTCCCGGCAACATTACGCCGACACTCAACAAGGCAACCGCAAGCTTACGCAGGACCATCATCGGATTCCTTTATTGGTTATTCTTTGAGCCGCTTTAAACACTTCAGTACCCCGGTACCGTACGGCTGGCCGTCAAGCCTTTTTTCATGCTCACAGCCTACTATTCTAGAATTTGTATCACAAGGTTTTCGTAAGTATCAATATTTAAAGTCTTTTATCCAATTTTTAAGGACAAAAAGACTGTGACGGGCTGCTCCATGGCGCACATTGTCAGCCGTCACCCAGAATTGCAGTCCCTGCAAGGGAGCAGACAGGAGGCGCAGGCCGGACATGTATACCTCATCATGCCCTGCGGCATCCGTTACCGGCGTCGCAACTCCTTGATCTGATTCAGGGTCTGTTATCACCACCCCCTTTTGGGAGAAGGCATGACGCAGGCCAGCCAAGTCGACCGGCGCCTCGGTTTGCACCGAAACCATGGCCGACAAACCATAGAAAACCGGCATTTGGACCATGCTGACCACAAGCGAAAGCGGACGCTCAAGCAGGCGGGCCAACTCTGCCATCAAAAGACGCTCATCGTCAGGAATAGCCTGTGTCCCCAAGGAACCGACCAACGGCAAGCAGTTAAAGGCAATCTGGGCAGGAAAAACTACCGGCTCAATACCCCGGGCATTCAGCAGCTCCCCCGTCTGCCCTGCCAGCTCACGAACCCCTGCATTACCGACCGTCGATACCGGATTGAGCAAGGTCGCGTGAACCACCTCAATGCCACTCAGCTCGTCAAGGACCCCCAGCAAAGGTGCAAGCAGGGCCGCTGCCGCTCCCGGGCAGGCAACCAGGTCGCCCGCCAGCAAATGCGAAGCAGCACCATCAAGCACCAGAGGCACGGCTTCATCACCGCGAAAAGCGGCAGAATGATCAATAACACGGCAACCGGCATCGCGTGCACGCTCAGCCGTCACCACTGAAACATCCGCCGGCAAGGCCAGAATGACAAACTGCACCTTGGAAAAGTCGAAGTCAGCCAGCATTTCCACCAGCAAAGGCCGACTTTTGTACATCACGGTTTGTTCTTCCGAACGCTCGGAAGCCAAGACATACAAGCGTTCAATCGGCAACTCCGCCTCTTCCAGCATGGCCAGCAAGGCTCGCCCCACTTCACCCGTAGCACCGGCAATAGCCAGATTGCACGACTTGTTCATGAACAGATGACTCCTTCGCAAAAAAACATAAACCCGTGCCCCCTTTTCAAGGTGCACGGGTCGAGCAAAACCACTACGCCGCTTACTGGCCCAGCAAAATTCGCAGCATGCGGCGCAGCGGTTCCGCCGCGCCCCAGAGCAGCTGATCACCAATCACGAAGGCGGAAATATAATCCGGCCCGAAATTGAGCTTGCGCACGCGACCGACACCGATCTTGAGACCACCGGTGATGGACGCGGGCGTCAATTCCTTCACGCTGATTTCTCTATCATTAGGCACCCATTTTACCCAGTCGTTTCCGGACTTGATGATGGCCTCGATTTCAGACAGCGGCAGATCCTTCTTCAGCTTGATGGTCAGCGCGAGCGAATGGCAGCGCATGGCACCAATACGCACACAAAGACCGTCCACCGGAATGATGCTGCTGTTACCGAGAATCTTGTTCACCTCGGCCTGACCTTTCCACTCTTCCTTGGACTGGCCGTTATCCAGCTGCTTGTCGATCCAGGGAATAAGACCACCCGCAAGAGGCGCACCGAAGAATTCGGTCGGCACATCTTCGCGAATGGTCCTGGCCACCTTGCGATCGATATCAAGAATCGCTGAAGCCGGTGTCGCCAACTCTTCGGCAACCGCGCCATTGATAACGCCCATGCCCTTGAGCAGTTCACGCATATGATTGGCACCGCCACCGGAAGCAGCCTGATAGGTCATGGAGCTGACCCACTCCACGAGGCCTTCGCGGAAGAGGCCGCCCACACCCATCAGCATGATGGAGTTGGTGCAATTGCCACCGATATAGTTCTTCACGCCCTTGGCAAGCGCAGACTGGATGACACTGTCGTTCACCGGGTCCAGCACGATGACGGCATCGTCTTCCATGCGCAGCGACGAAGCGGCATCGATCCAGTAGCCATTCCAGCCGGCAGCACGCAGGCGCGGGTATACATCATTGGTGTAATCACCGCCCTGACAGGTGATGACAACGTCCATGCTCTTGAGGGCATCCACAGAGTTTGCATCCAGCAGCGCCGGCGCTTCCTTGCCGCCGAAGTTCGGGGCCTTGCCACCAACACTCGATGTCGTAAAGTAAAACGGCTCGATCAGGGAAAAATCGTTTTCTTCCACCATGCGCTGCATGAGGACCGAACCCACCATACCGCGCCAGCCAACCAGACCTACTTTCATTTCATTCACCTGTTCGCTAATTCAATATTCTTTTCACAGAAAGGCTTTCAGAGTGCCGCCACTACGGCTTCGCCCATCTCTTTGGTGCCTACTTTCTTCGTGCCTTCGGTATAGATATCCGGCGTACGCAGATTCTGATCCAGCACACGGCCTACCGCTTCTTCGATACACTTGGCAGCGGCCTCGGCACCAAAGGTGTAACGCAGCATCATGGCGACCGAAAGAATGGTGGCCAGCGGATTGGCCACACCCTTGCCGGCGATATCAGGCGCCGAACCATGGCAAGGCTCGTACATACCCTTCTTGTTCTGATCCAGTGAAGCCGAGGGCAGCATGCCGATGGAGCCCGTGAGCATGGCGGCTTCGTCGGAAAGGATGTCGCCGAAAAGATTGCCGGTGACAATCACATCGAACTGCTTGGGCGCCTTCACCAGCTGCATGGCGGCGTTGTCGACATACATATGCGAGAGCTGTACGTCCGGATAATCCTTGGCCACTTCGGTGACGATTTCCTTCCAGAGCTCGGTGACTTCCAGCACATTGGCCTTGTCCACCGACAGCACTTTCTTGTTGCGCTGGCGCGCCAGCTGGAAAGCCACATGAGCGATACGACGGATTTCCGACTCGCTGTAGACATCGGTGTTAAAACCCTGACGTTCACCGTTTTCCAGCACACGCACGCCACGTGGCTGACCGAAATAAATGCCGCCGGTGAGTTCACGCACGATCAGGATGTCGAGGCCTGCCACGATTTCCGGCTTCAGCGAAGAAGCGGAAGCCAGCTGCGGATAGAGAATGGCCGGACGCAGATTGGCAAAGAGATTGAGCTCCGAGCGGATTTTCAACAGGCCGCGCTCGGGGCGAATGGAGCGCTCAATGGCATCCCACTTCGGGCCGCCGACAGCGCCCAACAGAACGGCATCGGCCTTGCGCGCTGCATCCAGGGTCACATCCGGCAGCGGTACGCCATGCGCATCAATCGCCGCACCACCCAGCAGCTGGTTTTCCCAGGTGATCCCAAGGCCGAATTTTTCGTTGACGGCTGCCAGCACCTTGACCGCTTCGCCAACGATTTCCGGACCGATGCCGTCACCGGCCAACACCACAATATGCTTGCTCATTCATGCATTCCTTATTGAACAGCCCTGCGCTTGAACAGGGACATAAAAATCAGCGCAGCGCCTGAAACACCCAGGGACGTGCCACTTTCGCTTTTTCTTCAAACACACGGATGTCATCCGCCACCTGCAGAGTCAGACCGATATCATCCAGACCGTTAAGCAGGCAATGACGACGGAAATCATCCACTTCAAAGCTGTAGCTTTCGCCATTAGGGCGTATCACCTTTTTCTGCTCGAGATCCACGGTGATCTGGTAGCCCTCATTCGCCGCACAGTCGGCAAAGAGCACATCCATTTCTTCTTCCTTCAAAATCACCGGCAACACGCCGTTCTTGAAGCAGTTGTTAAAGAAGATATCGGCAAAGCTGGAAGCGATCACCGTGCGGAAACCGTATTCCTGCAGGGCCCAGGGCGCATGCTCACGCGAAGAGCCACAGCCGAAGTTCTGGCGGGCAATCAACACACTGGCGCCTTGGTAGCGCGGAAAATTCAGCACAAACTCCGGATTTACCGGACGCTTGGTATTGTCCTGCCCCGGATAGCCCTCATCCAGATAGCGCCACTCATCAAAGAGATTGGGGCCAAAGCCCGTGCGCTTGATGGATTTCAGGAACTGCTTGGGAATGATCTGGTCGGTATCGACGTTGGCGCGATCAAGCGGAGCAACGAGACCTTTTACAACGGTAAATTTATCCACTTCATTTCTCCCGTTCGTCCTGAGCCTGTCGAAGGACAAGTCCAGAACTCTTATTTTTTGCCAAACGTGAAATATCAGCCCAGTCACCCCTGACCAATGCCGCCTTCTTCGCCCGACTCCAACCTTTTATCTGCCGCTCCGCCGCAAGAGCCTCAATACGAGAGGAAAACTCCTGCGAATAAACCAGCAACAGAGGCCTGCGTACCAGCGTGTAGCATCCAGGTATCCGGCCCGAATTGGCTGCCCAAGCCTTCTTTCTAGATCATCCGTGTGACCGGTGTAATAACTCCCGTCAGCACATTGCAACATGTAAACCCAAAACATATCAGCCCTCCGTGGCCAATATGCCCACCCTTCGACAAGCTCAGGGCGAACGGAGCTTTAAAAACTTCTTACATCAACGAAATGACCGGCAATCGCTGCCGCCGCTGCCATCGCCGGGCTGACGAGATGCGTGCGACCACCATTGCCCTGACGTCCCTCGAAATTACGATTGGACGTGGAGGCGCAATGCTCGCCCGACTGCAATTTATCGGCATTCATGGCCAGACACATGGAGCAGCCCGGCTCACGCCATTCAAAACCGGCAGCGAGAAACACTTTATCCAGCCCTTCCAATTCCGCCTGCTTTTTCACGAGGCCCGAACCCGGCACCACCATGGCCTGCTTGATGGTAGTGGCCACCTTGCGGCCCTTGATCACGGCAGCAGCAGCACGCAAATCCTCGATACGGGAATTGGTGCAGGAGCCGATGAAGACGCGATCCAGTTTGATGTCGGTAATTTTCTGGCCCGCAGTGAGGCCCATATACTGATAAGCACGCTCGAAAGAATTGCGCTCAACAGCATCTTCGGCATCTTCAAGACGCGGCACGGAAGCCGTCACTGGCACCACCATTTCCGGTGATGTACCCCAGCTCACCTGCGGCAGAATGCTGGCACCGTCGATTTCCACCACGGTGTCGAATTTTGCATCAGCATCGGAAACCAGTGTCTTCCAGTAGATGACAGCGGCATCCCACACCTCGCCCTTGGGCGCGAAAGGTTTGCCACGGAAATATTCGATGGTCTTTTCATCGGCTGCGACCATGCCGACACGGGCACCGGCTTCGATGGCCATATTGCAGACCGTCATGCGACCTTCCATGGACATATCGCGGAACACCTGGCCGCCGAACTCAATGGCGTGACCATTGCCACCGGCGGTGCCGATCTTGCCGATGATGGCGAGCACCACATCTTTCGAAGTGACTCCCTCACCGAGCACGCCATCCACACGCACCAGCATGTTTTTCGATTTTTTCTGCACGAGGCACTGCGTGGCGAGCACATGCTCGACTTCAGAAGTGCCGATGCCGTGCGCGAGACAGGCAAATGCGCCGTGCGTGGCGGTATGCGAATCACCGCAAACCACGGTCATGCCAGGCAACGTAAGCCCCTGCTCGGGACCGACCACATGCACGATGCCCTGACGTTCGTCATTGATCGTGAATTCGACAATGTCGAAATCACGGCAGTTGTCATCGAGTGTGGCGACCTGGATGCGTGAAGTTTCATCGACGATGCCGGGCACGCCCTTTTCACGCTCGGCCTTGTCAGTCGGCACATTGTGATCGGGGGTCGCGATATTGGCATCCAGACGCCAGGGCTGGCGGCCAGCCAATCTGAGGCCGTCAAACGCCTGCGGGCTGGTGACTTCATGCAGCAACTGGCGATCGATATAGATCAGGCAGGAACCATCGTCACGCTGCTTGACGAGATGGTCATCCCAGAGCTTGTCATAAAGGGTTTTGTCGGACATCACGCTCTCCTGCTGGCCTTGCCGCATGCACGACAGGGGCTGGCTTTTCGATGGGCTTTTTACAATGAGGGCATGCTAAGGCCGGTCGTCATATAAAACAAATTCATAATTTTCATATATTGAATAACCTTTTAGAATTCAAACCTCCTGCCACCCACCCCGGTAGCACCACATGGATACCGCCAACCTCACGGCGTTTATGGAAGTGGCCAAGGCCGAATCCTTCTCGCTGGCCGCTGAAAACCTGCACCTGACCCAGCCCGCCATCTCCAAGCGCATCAGTGGCCTGGAAGCATCGCTGGGGGTCGAGCTGTTTGATCGCGTCGGACGCAGGATTGCCCTCACCGAAGCCGGCCGGGCCCTGCTGCCCCGCGCTCAGTTGCTGTTGCTGGAACTGGAGGACATGCGCCGTGCCGTCGGCAATCTTTCGGGCCCCATCAATGGCACGCTCAAGGTGGGTACCAGCCACCATATCGGCCTGCACAGGCTGCCACCGACCTTGCGCGCCTTTTCAACGCGGTATCGTGATGTGCGCCTGGACCTGCGCTTCATTGATTCCGAAGAAGCTTATGATGCTGTCCTTTCCGGCGATCTGGAGCTCGGCATTGTCACCCTGCCCCCGATTCCGGATGCCCGCCTGATTGCCCGGGAAGTCTGGGACGACCCTCTGGCCTTCGTGGCCGGCATGGACCATCCCCTCGCCAGGCAGAAAAAAGTCTCACTGGCCGATCTCACGCAACATGCAGCCATCCTGCCCTCGTCATCCACATTTACACGCCAGATAGCCGCAAAGCTTTTTCAGGAATCCGGGCTGGAATTAAAGCTGAGCATGACAACCAACTACCTTGAAACCATCAAGATGATGGCCTCCATCGGCCTAGGCTGGAGTGTATTGCCGGCCAGCATGGCGGACCACGAACTCAAGATACTCAAGATCAACGGAATTGACCTGCGTCGCAGTCTCGGTGTGGTTTATCATCCGCGCCGCACCTTGTCGCGCGCGGCACAGGCCATGCTGGACCTGCTGCTGCCCCCAAAGGAAAATCCCACATGAACATCTTCCGGCCTGTTTTTCTTGCCAGCCTGCTCGCATTACTGCAGGCCTGCGCCACACAACCGGGCACACGGGCCGATATCGATGCCGTACTACGGGCAAGCGGGCTGGATGCTCAACTGGAATTGCTGAAGCAACCACTGAAAAACGAAAAAATGGACGGACTGTTGGCCATGATTCCCGATGAATGGATCACCATGGTCAATGCCACCATTGCCGATACGTTGAAGCCGGAGGAAATCCGCGAAGCGCTGAAACAGGACCTGCAGAAAAACCTTTCCGACCACGAACTGCGCGATGTGCAGAAGTTTTATGAATCGGAAACCGGACGCAATATTGTGGCGCTTGAAAGCGGCAAACTCGGCAGCACGCCCACGCATGGCACCGACCGCGCCGCGCCGGATGCACTGGCCAATGCCACCGGGGCCGGCAAAGCCGTGAGCATACTCGCCGAACACGGCCTGAATGATGCCGTGGACATTGCTCTCAAGAACGGCTGTTTTGGTCTGGACAAAGTGCCTTTCGCCAGCATGCTGGCCGGCGTCGTCAAGAAATCACAGCTCAGCGCACTCAGGCAAAGTGTTACTGCCAGCGTGCGCCAGCAGTACACCCGTCTTGTACCGGCAGACCAGTCTGCCTATCTGGCCTTTGCAGAGTCCGGAGCCGGGCAGAAATTCTTTGCGGCACGCACCCGTGTCATGACCAGCGCTGCCCAGCAAACCGGTGATGCACTGAACGGCCAGCTGGGCCAGCGCATCAGCCAGGTCTGCACCGCCGCCAAGGCATGAAAAAATTGACTCCTGATTTTCACCCGAGCACAGAACGCCCATGAACCGCTACAAACTGCTGGATACCGCACTGATTCCCGATGACGGCGGCGAGCTTCGCCTCTTCGAGGTCGGCACCGAGTTTGTGATCAAGCTCACCGGTACCGGTGGCGAACTGATGAGCACGCGCGCTCACGGCTCGGAAGATGCTCTCGCCGAAATAGCCTGCAAGAAAATAGCGGGCCGGCCACAGCCTCGCGTACTCATCGGCGGGCTCGGCATGGGCTTCACGCTTGCTTCGGCTCTGCGTCATCTGGGTGAGCATGCCGAAGTCGTGGTCGCTGAACTGGTACCCGGCGTTGTCGAATGGAACCGCGGGCCCTTGGGAGAAAAAGCAGGCAACCCCCTTCAGGACAAACGCGCGACAGTACGTGAAATCGATGTCGCGCTGATTCTGAAAGCAGAAAAACAGGCTTACGATGCCATTCTGCTCGACGTGGACAACGGCCCCGAAGGCCTCACCCATACCGCCAACGACTGGCTCTACTCCATGGACGGGCTGAGCTCGTGCATGGAATCACTGCGCCCCAAAGGTACTCTGGCGGTATGGTCTGCAGGGCCGGACCGCGATTTCACGGAAAGACTCAAAAAAACCGGCTTCAAGGTCGAGGAAATGAAAGTCTACGCGCACGGCAAAAGAGGCACGCGCCACACACTCTGGATGGCCGACAAAAGCGGAAAATGAAAATCCCGGCAACATGCCGGGATTTTCTCATCAATAAAACGACTCAAGAAAAAAGTCAGCGACTCATTCAAGACGACCACAAGCGCGGTTGGCTGGAACCGCCACATCCATCAGTGCCGGATCTGGCAGCTTCAATGCCGCCATCAGGGCCACATAGGCCGCTTCATCACATACTTGCAGGCGCGGATTGAAAGCGCGCTCCTCGGCAATGCTGCTCACGGTCCAGCCCTTGTAATCATGCGCCGGATACACCTGCGTATCCGGTGGCAGCCGCAAAAGCCGCTGGAAAAGACTGTGGTATTGCTGGGCAGCATCCCCATTCTGGAAGTCCGTACGACCGGTACCGCGAATCAGCAGGGTGTCTCCCGTAAATGCATAGCGGCGACCATCTGCCTCCAGATAAAAGCTGTAGGAGTCATCCGTATGACCGGGCGTATAAATGGCCTGCAGTCG
>Ga0073914_10000011_pt1 | contig 30246 bp, 27 predicted proteins | sample GWRWT4_30Apr14_FD_71481 | JGI IMG/M metagenome (GOLD analysis project Ga0073914, IMG submission 71481) | Sand microcosm microbial communities from a hyporheic zone in Columbia River, Washington, USA - GW-RW T4_30-Apr-14 | ecosystem: Engineered > Artificial ecosystem > Sand microcosm >... | reverse complement strand
TCATTTGATGGACACCTGCCGTTTTGAACAGGCTCGCGCTTTTCACGCCATGTCCCTCGGTACCCCGGTCATCTCAGAGCGCATGGAGGTTACCCAGGCGCCTGCTGCCTTTGAGGACTCTGTGTTCTGGCTCAGGGAAGGTGAGCTTGAGTCCTTCTTTAAAAACAGCTTTGGCCGCCCCGGGTATTTTGATGTTGACCGCAGGCAGCTGAATGCTTTCAAGGCGGCTGACCCTATTCTGCAATACAGGAACATGCTGGAGATTGCCCTTGAGTATTACCGAAGCAGAAGTAGCGTGGAAAGTCATGACCCATGGAGGCCGGTTTTGCTGAATCTGGGGTCAGGAAAGGACTATAAGCCCGGTTGGTTGAACATCAATGCGATTGAGTCTGCCGAGCCGGATGTGATTTTTGATTTGGCTCAGCCTGCCAGTTTTCCGCTGGATATGCCGCTTCGGCTTGGTGGTCGTGTGATTCTGGAGGAGGCATGCCTTGATCAGGCTTTTGCCAATAATATTCTGGCTCAAGTTGCTGATTTATCTGTGCTGATGGGAAACATCCTCCGGCTGCTAAAAGAGGGAGGGCATCTGATTATGGAGGTGCCTTATGAGAGGTCCTTTACGGCCTGGCACGACCCTGCTAACCGACGTGCTTTTAACGAAAATTCCTGGACCTATTTCATGCAGGGTTTCTGGTATCTGGGCTGGTTTTCACATCGTTTTGAAATGGTTCAGCTCACATGGCTTGATGTCAAAATGGGGTCTGTTGCCAAGGAGGAAGCAGCGTTTATGCGGGTGATTTTGCGCAAGGTTGAAACTTCCCCGAAGGAGCGAGCCATTGCGAGAACGATGCGTGCCGACTTTGGCGAAATCGATGATGATTTGCCTGTGGAAAAAATGAGGGTGTAAGCGTGATCTGGCAGCGATGGAAAGTGAATGGCGGGGGAGCCCTTCAGAGCGCCCCCGCCATTCATTTCATTGAGGTTTGCTGCTTTCGGCGTGCAGCCCCTTTTACAGGCGCGCTGCCAGTTCTGCTCCCTCACGAATGGCGCGTTCGGCATCAAGCTCGCCCGCCAGTTTGGCGCCACCAATCGTGTGAAAGTGTTTGTCGCTGATCTTGCCTTCACTGTTGACTGGCAGCAGGTCACGAACCGACTCCTGACCGGCACAGAGAATCACATTGTCGACATCAAGAATCTGCTCTTCGCCGGCAACGCGGATATGCAGGCCGAGATCATCCACCTTGAGATATTCAACATCACCCAGCATTTTGACCTGGTGATGTTGCAAGGCCAGGCGATGTACCCAGCCGGTTGTCTTGCCCGGTCCCTGTCCCATTTTCTTTGCAGGCTTGCGCTGCAGCAACCAGATCTGGCGCAGTGGCTGTTCGCGTTTTGGGGCACGCAGACCTCCGGCCTCCGTCACGTTCAGGTCGATGCCCCATTCTTCCAGCCACTCATTTAGCGGTTGAGGCGAATGCGCGGCCAGCAGGAATTCACTGACATCGATACCGATGCCGCCAGCACCGATCACGGCTACCTTGTGGCCTACCTGTTTGCCATGGCGCAGTACGTCCGGATAGCTCAGGACCTTGGGGTGATCCAGTCCGGCAATTTTTGGGATGCGTGGTGTAACGCCGGTTGCAATCACGATTTCGTCAAAGCCGGCCTGCTCGAGATCTTTCCTGCCCACCTTTTGATTGAGCTTCACGGTGACGCCGGTTTTTTTCAGGTGGTTCCTGAAATAGCGTACGGTCTCGCGAAACTCTTCTTTGCCCGGCACATTCATGGCCATGGTGAACTGGCCACCAATGTCGTCAGCGGCTTCAAACAGCGTAACAGCATGTCCGCGCTGTGCGGCAACAGTAGCGCAGGAAAGCCCTGCCATGCCGCCACCGACTACGGCAATTTTCTTCCGGCGGACGGCTTTCACATAAACAAGTTCGGTTTCAAAGGCCGCTTGCGGGTTAACAAGGCAACTGGCGCGCTTGTTGGCAAAGCTGTGATCCAGACAGCCCTGGTTACAGGCAATGCAGGTGTTGATTTCTTCGGGTTTTCCGGCAGCAGCCTTGTTCACGAAATGGGGATCGGCCAGCAAAGGACGCGCCATGGAAATCAGGTCGGCGTCACCGCTGGCAACAATGGACTCACCGTCTTCGGGCGTGTTGATGCGGTTCGATGCCATCACCGGAATCTTCAATTCTTTCTTGATGCGTTTGGTGACATCGCGGAAAGCGGCGCGTGGTACCGAGGTCACGATTGTGGGTACACGTGCTTCATGCCAGCCGATGCCGGTGTTGAGAATGGTAATGCCTGCTGCTTCAAGTGCTTTGGCGATGATGACAATCTCGTCCCAGGTATTGCCGCCCTCGACCAGGTCAATCAGCGAGAGGCGGTAAGCAATAATGAAATTGGGTCCGACGTCTTTGCGTACCTGCTTGACGATTTCCACAGGCAGGCGCATGCGGTTCTCAATGGTGCCGCCCCATTGATCCGTACGGTGATTGGTGCGGCTGCAGATGAACTGGTTGAGCAGGTAGCCTTCGCTGCCCATGATTTCCACGCCGTCATAGCCGGCAAGTTTGGACAGGCTGGCACAACGGCCGTAATCCTTGATGGTGCTGAGGATTTCGCTGTGTCTCATGGCACGTGGCTTGAACATGGAGATGGGTGACTTCCAGGCCGACGCCGAAACCACAAACGGGTGATAACCGTAGCGGCCGGCATGCAGGATCTGCATGAGGATCTTGCCGCCTTCCTTGTGCACGGCATGCGTGACGCGGCGGTGGTTCAGCACATCGGTGTAGTGGTTCATGCTGCCGGCAAAAGGCAGCAGCCAGCCCTGGCGATTGGGGGAAATGCCGCCAGTAATCAACAGTGCCGTACCACCACGGGCACGTTCGGCAAAATACGCAGCAAGCTTGCCGTAGTTATAGAAACGGTCTTCAAGTCCGGTGTGCATCGAGCCCATCACCACGCGGTTTTTCAGGGTGGTAAATCCCAGATCAAGCGGTTGCAACAGATGGGGGAAGGCGTTGGCAGTCATCGGCTTGTCTCCTTGACCGGGTGTCAGCGACGGCGCCCGGTGAAATTCTCGCAAAGCCCGGAAAGGGTAGGTAAACTTAACGGCGTTAAGATACGTGGACAGCCAATAATGTCAAGGCAAAAAGAAACTGCAAAAGGCACCTATCACCACGGTGATCTGAGTCGGCAGCTGCTTGAGGCCGCCATAGCCATGGTTCGCCAAGAAGGACTGGATGCCCTCAGTCTGCGCAAGCTGGCTGAGCGCGTAGGTGTCTCGCAGACGGCCATCTACCATCATTTCAGTGACAAGCAGGCGCTGGTCTGTGCGATGGGAGAAGAGGGCATACAGATTTTTTCAGCCCTGTTGCAGGAGGGGCTCGTGGGTGAGGCCACACTGGAGCAGCGTTTTGAGCGTTTTGTGTCCATTTACGTGCGCTTTGCTCTGGCTAACCCCGAGCTTTACGAGCTGTTGTTTGGCAGGACGACCTGGAAGGGCGAGGGAGCGGCCAGCGAGGCTTTCCGTGCCCGGGCAAGGGCTGCTTTCCGCTCCTATGCCGAGGTCATCATGGGCTTGCAGGCCGAGGGTTTCTTTTCGTCGAACCTCAACCCGCTGCGCCTTGCCCAGGTGATGTGGGGTACGTTGCACGGTCTTTGCCGCATGTATAACGATGGTCTTGCATTCACCCCGGACGATGTGGAGGAGATCAGCCAGTATGCCCGTGGCCTCCTGCAGCGCCTGCACGGCTCCCAGCGATCTGGGCCTTGAGTCGCCCGCGTGGCTCGCCACAGGAATGACAGGCAAAAAAAACGCCTGCCATGTGGGCAAGCGTCGCTAGTTCAGAGAGGGAAGGAGATGGTGATTTGGTGCCACGAAATCATCAAACCTGACCGGTAGTTCTGCGCAATAACATGCGAAATGACCGAGGAGGCTTCTCGCAAATACGAGCTACTGGGGTCTGTATCTGTGGCATCACCATCACTGCAGAAAAAAGTCATTGCTCATCACGAGTAATGTCTGCAGGAACTAGCTGTGGCAGAAGGTAGCACAGGCGTTCCATATGAAACGCATGATTGTCGGACAATGCTGTCTTCGTGAGTGAACGGCAAGTCAGGCGGATGGTGTGCAACAAGCCTGGCGACAGACATGAAAAAGGCGGCCCATGGCCGCCTTTTTCAGATCATGCCAGTGCCTCAGTGGTGGTGACCACCGGAGCCATGCACATGGCCATGCTCCAGCTCTTCGGCGCTTGGAGCACGTACTTCCAGCACCTTAACGTCAAAGTGCAGGGTCTGGCCGGCCAGAGGATGGTTGCCATCCACAGTCACCATGTCACCGTCCACGGCAGCCACGGTAATGACCTGCATGCCGTGATCGGTCTGGGCATGGAACTGCATGCCGGCTTCGATGTTGTCCACGCCCTGAAACATTTCGCGCGGAACCTGCTGCAGCATGTCTTCGTTCTTTTCGCCGTAGCCGTCAGCGGGTGCAATGCTGACCTTGAATGCGTCACCAACGACTTTGCCTGCAAGAGCGGCTTCCAGGCCGGGGATGATGTTGCCAGCGCCGTGCAGGTAAGCCAGCGGCTCGCCACCGGCTGAGGAGTCGATGACATTGCCCTGATCGTCGGTCAGCGTGTACTCAATGCTGGCGACAACATCGTTTGCGATTTGCATGATGAAAGTCCTGAAAGGAGAGTCTCTGAGAGAGGGGGCGGTAATACCGCGGCGCCGCATTGTACCGGAAGTCTTGCGTGGGGTCTTGCATTAGCGGCTCCTGGTAGTGGTTCAGTTTGAATCTTTGTTGGTAACAACTTCGTGAGTGTCCGCCATCATCACAACTTCCTCTAGGCTCCATACGTGTTCAGCGATGCCGGCTTCCATAGCCGGGGTCACTCGCAGGCTCTTGTGGATGCGGCAAAAGTTGTAGTGCATGAAGTGCAGGCTAATAGCTGCCATGTGGTTTTCCAGCTTCTTGCTAAAGGCATTGGTCAGACGGGTAAACCGGCGCATGTGCATACGCATGGTCAGATTCTGGCGCTCTACATAGCTGGTTGAGACTTCGCTCATGTCGGGGTTGCCCGTGATAACGCGCTTTTCGGCACGAGCGAAGGCTGCTGGGCTGTAGCGGCGCTGATCCGACCTGCTGTTGCCCTCATTTCCATAAATCTTCACCAGCATGGCGTAGTCAATATCAGCGCCAAATGCCTCTTCTACTGCTTCAAGATAAGCCCTGTGACCGTCTGTGGTGAGTTGTATGCGCTGGGTAAGGCGCGAAGCCAGATCGTTGATAAACAAGTGAGCCGATTCAGCATCGCGGGTGCCTACATGCCAGCACGGCACCAGCTTGGTATCGGCATCAATGGCTGTCCATGTGTACACATCACCATAGCCAAGCTCGCCATGCAGCTCATCCGGCACATTCTTCTGCTTCATCCCTACGAATGACCATATTTCATCGCACTGAACCTTGTTCAGCGCCAGACCACGCATAGCACCATCCTGATAGTCAGCACAGGCAGCGCCAACATCACGCAGGAGCTTGAGAACCGTGTTCTTGGCTACACCAGAAATACGGCAGGTCGCATTGATGCTTGTGCCTTCCACCAGCAGGGCAAGGACTTTGGCGCGGGCTTCGATGGAAAGGCGGTTCATGGCGGAACACTCAAGCACTCAGTTCATATTGAGCATTCTACTCAAGGCAATATCATAGTCAAGCATTTAGTTCAGTTTGCTAGAATTGGCAAACTTAGCTATATTGCCGGACATGAAAAACATAAACATTGCAGACTACAAAACACCGGGGCAGCTCATTACTGCCCTGTTAAAGGAATTGGGGTGGAGCAACCGCATTTTGGCTATCGTCCTTGGCATTGGCGAATCAGATGTCAGTAAATTCGTGAACGATACGCGCTCACTTACAGCCGACATGGCAATACTTCTTGAAGAAGCATTTGGGGTGTCGGCAGATGATTTCATGCAGATACAGAGGTCATATGACCTTGCCAAGGCGCGCATTATAAGTAGGCCAGACCCAAAGCGAGCCGCCCGCGCGCATCTTTTTGGCGGCCTCCCCGTTGCTGAAATGATTAAGCGGGGATGGCTTGATGTGTCCGATATTCGCCAGATTTCATCTGTTGAAAATGAGCTGGTGAAATTTTTCAAGGCGTCATCCGTTAATGATATAGAAATATTGCCGCATGCAGCAAAGAAGACTGAGGTAGTTGGTGAAGTTACTGATGTTCAACTTGCATGGCTTTATCGCGTTCGACAAATCGCATCAGAGCTAATAGTTGCAAAATATTCCCCTCAAGCGGTAAACGCTTGCGTTGCAAAGCTCTCCTCCCTCTTGCTTTCAAAAGAAGAGGCCAGAAAAGTTCCGAGACTCCTAGCAGAAGCGGGCATCCGGTTTGTGATAGTTGAGTCGCTACCGTCCGCAAAGATTGATGGGGTTTGTTTTTGGCTAAACGATACGTCCCCGGTCATTGGCATGACAATGCGACATGACCGAATTGATAATTTTTGGTTCGTACTTAGGCATGAACTTGAGCATGTAATACAGCGGCATGGTTTGATAAAAGCTGTTTTAGATGCGGAGCTTGAGGGCGCTAAAGCTGGGGTTGGCAACGACGTTTCGGATGATGAGAGAGTCGCCAATCAAGCCGCTTCTGATTTCTGTGTGCCGCCTAAGTTAATGAAAGCATTTATAGCAAGAAAATCCCCTTACTTTTCTGAGCAAGACATTGTCGCGTTTGCCTCGATTGCAAAGGTGCATCCTGGGCTTGTTGCTGGCCAGATTCGGCACGCCACTGGCAAATATAATTTATTCACGAATCACTTGGTTAAGATCCGATCAGTAATAACCCCCAACGCTGCGGCTGATGGCTGGGGCGATGTGTACCCTGTAGAAAATTAAGCCAAAAGGAGTCGAGCATGGCCACGAAATCTGAACAAATTCAAAAGCTGTTCCGCTTATACAAAGAGGAAACTGGCGAAAAAGAAGTTGATAGCAAAGCGGCTGCAGAATGGATGATACAGCGAGGAGTCAAACCACCTACGCCGAAAACTGCGGTGGATATGCTTGCATCGGAAATATCTTCAGCTCTTCGCGAGGAAACTCGATACGACAACAAGACTGGTCGTCCGTATAGGGCTAATCATGCCGTACCCTCTGAGCAGGGGGTATTTTGGATTGATATTGATGAAAATCCTTCTCGTAAAAATATGCAAAAATCGCTTATGAAGCGCCGCGAGCAAATGGTAGCCGATGGACTTCATCTCACGCTTGATGCAGATCACTGGAATAGCGCGAATCCGGATCAAGAGCGAATCCAGATACCACTTGATTTTGAACTGGACATTGAAATCGAGAAGGCAAAGAAAGATCAGGATGCAGCTTAAGGCTTTTTCCATCGTGCTTCGGCAGCAACTCTGGCTATCTCTGACCTCTCTTCTGGGGTCAGAGATTCAGCCCTAGCCTTTCCCCCTTTCTTTCCGCCCAGCCTACCCAGCTCGACCGCAGCCGGGTTCTTGCCGTCATCAGCAGGCGCTGGTGCTTCTCCGGTAGTCTGCTGGACTATGGAAAAGGCATTCTCGTTCAGGTCTTTACGTGGGTTCTTTTTGCTCATGGTCTGAGTTTACCACCCCTATGCCTGAGCGGGTATGCAGTTGTAACAGACCGCTATTCAAACTGAACCACTACCCGGCTCCTTGATAGGGCGCTATCCCGGGCTTAGTCAAAGTAGTGTCGCCACTCCAGCTTGAGCTCTTGTGAGTGGTCATCCCGCCAGTAGTCCTGCCGCCACTGCAGGCGCAGGCCATTCTGCCTGTTCAGCGGCACATTCATCTCTGCCTGCGTGCTATAGCGGTATTCATCGTTGGCAAAATAAATACCTTCGGTGCTGACGTGCAGCTGTACCGGGGAAAAATACCAGAGTGCGCCCACGATGGCGCCACCACCGCCTTCAATAAAGGGCTTGTAGCTGTCATTGTTTTCCAGGCGCAGGGCCGTCAGTGCGTAGGGCTGCATGGCCCCCCACTGCCATGAAAAGCCGGCTCCACCTTGAACAAAACGCACCAGTTGCCGTTCATGGTACACGGGCGCGCGCTCCAGTCCGGTCTGGATGAACCAGGACAGCGGTTTGACAAAAGCATTCCGGGGTGAAAGCGAGCGGATATGGATCAGGTCGAGACTCTCCAGTTTCAGTTGGTCCGATTCAGTGGTGCGCAGATGCGCATCCAGCCCTTCGATTTGTGCGCCATGCAGGAATCCCGGCGGATTGTCGAGCAGGTCGTGATAGGTCAGGCGGTAGCGCAACTCGCCAAAACCCTGTGATGCCCGTTGGCCTCCGCCGATGGAAATCATCTGGGTGCCGTGGCCTTTTTCCGGTGCGGCCGGCTCTGGCACGGTCACAGCTTGTGTGGTGTTGGCTTGCATGGTGCGCAACAACACCATACCGCTAGCCGCCGCTTCTTCGCTGCGATCCTTTTTGCGCTGTCCGAAGCGCAGGGCGCGCCAGGCAGCGCGTGCTATCAGGTGACGCTTTTCCGGTGTGTAAGCCAGAAACTCTTGGCTTTGTGCCAGTGAGGGATTCTCAAGGAGGCGGCGTGCCATACGACGCTCGCCAAGGCTCAAGGCATCCACATCGGCCTGTAATTCCACGGCTCTGGATGGCCGGTACACCCGATCCGCGATCAGGTGCTTGTCTTCAAGGGTGCGTACCGTGTTCACGGGTACTTCAGCCAGACGAAACCCTTCGATAATGTGCGCGCCTGGTTTGGCGACGTCCAGCAGCTCCAGCAGGCGGAAGGAGCAGTTCTCATCGAAAAAGTAGTAGTTGAAGTTAGTGTCGCGCAATTCCCACAGATGATTGATGAGGCGCGTGATTTCTTCTTCGCTCAGTCTCAGGCCGTATTCCCACATGTCACGGTTTTCCATATTGGAATACTCCTGGATTTTGGTGACATAGGGCACGACGGTGAAGCGTCCTGGATAACCGCCCGCCAGTCCGCGCCAGATATAGAGGATGGAGTTGTCCTGGCCACGGATGTCGGCACCGAAGTTAAGGGCCCAGGAGCTCCAGACGCTATCGGGTGTGGTGCTGGCGTCGAGGCGAAGCAAGGTATGGCCGAACATGGACGAAGGGCTGTTCAGGTAAGAGGCAGGAAACACCAGAACGGCGCGCGCCGAGGGAATCTGTTTGCGCCACTCCAGATATTCCGTGCAATGGGCAAAGGGTGAGCTTTCCGTCCAGGCAAGTTTTCTGGCCAGGAAAAGGTAGCGCGCCGGAAACCGGCAGCGCAATGATGAGTCGAGTGGCTGCAATGCGCTTAGTGTGGCCTGCAGCTCTGCTTGCGCATTCTCCTTGCCATTCTCCGCAATGAAGAAACTGCTGTCATCGATATAGCTTTCACCGATGCCATGCAGGGTGGCACCTTGGTTGAAGTGCAGCAGCGCCAGCCATTCGGGGTCATTCGCCAGCGCCTTCATGTCATCTGCCCATAAGGGGGCGCATATGGTCAGCAAGAATGTGGTAAGCAGGATTTTCAGCATTGGATTTATACGGCGGAAAAATATTCAGGCAGAAAAAATGCCCTGCTGCATATGCAGCAGGGCATTTTCAAGTGGTGCCAATCAGATGAGCTTTGCCAGCTTTTCGTCTTTTTGCATCACGGCGGTGATGTTGTCCGCCACTTCGCCGGCAGTTACTTTTTCAGACGTGAAAATGGTGGAGAAGTTCTGGTGCATCACGGCGTTGAAGTGGGTGCGGTCTTCTGCCGGAATGCCCATGGAAACGGACAGGGCTGTCAGGGCTTCACCCTGGCCAACGGCCATGTCCTGAGCAACTTCTTCCAGTACGCCATTGATGGCCAGCAGGCTCTTGCCGTTGTAGGTCAGCTTGCCACTGGTGGAGCAGCCATTGGTGCCGGTGGTCATGCCGAAAGTGGCGTTACCGGAAGTGCCATTGGTAGTGGTAGCCAAGAAGTGCATGGGCAGGCCGCTTTGCCCCTTAAGCAGCATGTTGCCCCAGCCACAACCAGGGCCGCCCGGTGCGTCGGCATAGGCCACGAAGGAGGAGCCAAGCAGGCTGACAGCGAGAATCATTTTCTTCATCATGATGTGTGCATCCTTTTTCATTGGATTGGAGACGCTGCTTCTTCCAAGCAGACCGGCCGAGTGTAGCTGGTCTGGGAGCGTTGCACAGCCACCCCGTGGGGGGGATGCCAAAAGACTTGAATACCTGCATGGCGACCCAATATCTGGCCCATCTGCAACCGTTTCATCCCATGGAAAGCAAGGTAATGACGACATCCGCACAGGCATCGACCCAGAAAGAAATCCGTGGTTTTGAGACCGAGGTCTCCAAACTGCTGCATCTCATGATCCATTCGCTTTACAGCAACCCCGAAATTTTCCTGCGCGAACTGGTCGCCAATGCATCAGATGCTGCGGACAAGCTGCGTTTTGAGGCGCTGAGCCAGAGCGCCTTGCTGGAGGATGATGCGGAACTGGGGATATGGATCGAAACGGATGAGGCTGCCCGGACCGTTACCATCCGCGATAACGGCATCGGCATGAGCCGTGACGAGGTGATCGCCAACCTGGGAACAATTGCCCGCTCCGGTACGGCGGACTTCATGAAGGGTCTGACGGGTGACCAGAAAAAAGACAGCCAGCTGATTGGCCAGTTCGGTGTCGGTTTTTATTCTTCCTTCGTGGTGGCGGATCGTGTCGAGGTGTTTACCCGCCGTGCCGGCTCTGCAGCAGAAGAGGGGGTGCACTGGGAATCACACGGCGAGGGTGAGTTCACGATTGAAACCGTGGCGCATACCCGGCGTGGTACGGAAATCGTGCTGCACTTGCGTGAGGCCTCTGCCGAGTTTGCCGATGCCTACCGCTTGCGCGGGATCATTCACAAGTATGCGGAGCACATATCTCTGCCCGTGCATATGCCCAAGCAGGCGTTTGGTGAAGAGTTGCCAGGTGCAGGGCCGGAGTATGAAGTCGTCAACAAGGCCTCCGCTCTGTGGACACGACCGCGTACCGAAGTCAGCGATGATGATTACAAGGCTTTCTACAAGCACATTGCCCATGACTTTGAGGATCCGCTGGCCTGGAGCCATAACCGGGTCGAGGGCAAGCTTGAGTACACGTCGCTGCTCTATGTTCCCAAGCGTGCGCCGTTTGACCTGTATCAGCGCGACGCTGCACGAGGGCTGAAGCTTTATGTGCAGCGTGTGTTCATCATGGACAACGCTGAGCAGTTCCTTCCCTTGTATCTGCGTTTTATCAAGGGCGTGGTGGATTCGAATGACCTGCCATTGAATGTCTCGCGCGAAATCCTGCAGGAAAGCGATGCCACCGAGAGCATGCGCACGGCCTTGACGCGCCGTGCACTGGAGATGCTGGCCAGGATGGCTGACAGCCAGAAGGACGATTACCAGCTGGTCTGGAATGCCTTTGGTCAGGTCATGAAAGAAGGCATGGCCGAAGACGCGGCGAACCGCGATCGCGTGGCAAAGCTGCTGCGCTTTGCGTCCACCCATACGGGTACAGCCACGCAGGATGTATCACTGGCTGATTATGTGGCACGCATGAAAGCGGAGCAGGCAAAGATCTATTACGTCACAGCCGACAGTTATACGGCTGCCAGCCAAAGCCCTCAGCTGGAAATATTCCGCAAGAAAGGCATTGAAGTTTTACTGTTGCCGGACCGTCTTGATGAGTGGTTAATGAGCTATCTCACGGAATTTGAAGGCAAGTCATTGCAGCATATTGCCAAGGGTGAACTGAATCTTGGCGACCTGGACTCTGCTGAAGAAAAGGCAGAGCAGGAGGCGCAGGAAAAGGCTGCACAGCCGATTGTAGAGAGGCTGAAAGCGGCACTGTCAGAGCGGGTGAGTGCGGTGAAGGTCACACACCGTCTCACCGATTCGCCTGCATGTCTTGTCTGGGCCGAGCACGATGCAGGCCAGGGCCTGCGCGACCTGATGGCGGCAGCCGGCCAGAAGTTGCCGGACTCAAAGCCGGCACTGGAAATCAATCCGGCCCACGCACTGATCAAGCGTCTGGAAGCGGAGGAGGGCAGTGAACGCTTTGCCGCTTTGTCTGCGCTGGTGCTGGATCAGGCTACCTTGGCAGAGGGCGGTGTTCTGCCGGATCCTGCAGCGTATGTTCGTCGCGTGAATGATTTGCTGCTGGAGCTTTTGCCGCGCTGAGTACTCCTGGTTTTCAGTAACGACCTAAAAAAAGATGCCACCATGACGGTGGCATCTTTTTTAGGGGGCGGGAGGTGGAGGCGGCTGGTTTTGCCGGCTTTCCAGGTAATGCAGAAGGTTTTGCTGCTGGATGGTTGGGGGCGGCAGTTGCACCGGTTGGGCCGGGATGTCCGGGTTATTGCGCTGCGGATTGCCAAGGGCCTGATTGACGTTCTGCTGTTCGGCATCCCGCAGGGCCTTGTCGGTTACTGCCTGCGAGCCGGAGCGGGTCTCGCAGCCTTTCGGGAGCTTCTTGTCTTTGCTGGGCAGGCAGGCAGTGCCATCCGGAATATAGGCATTTTCCAGTTTGGTGTTGTTCAGGGCTTCTGCAGCCATGGTGCTGGCTGGCAGCACACTTGAGAGCAGGAGTGTGAACAGTAGGAGGGGGCGCATGGGAGTCTCCTGTGCGACATGATGAGATGTGTTGTGGTTAGACTATTCAAGCCTTCCTGTCCAGTCTGGCGGTCAGGGGGACGCTGATCGGTATAATCCGGCTACTGCTTTCAACGAGAACCCTGATGACTAGCTCTCCTGCATTACGTGTGGCCGTTCTGGGCGGTGGCAGCTTTGGTACGGTGCTCGCCAACCTTTCTGCCGAAAACGGGAATGTCACTACCCTCTGGTTGCGTGACGAGGCGCAACTGGCCGACATGAATGCAAGCCGTGAGAACGGTCGTTATCTGCCGGGCTTCAAACTGGCCGACTCCCTGTGTTTCAGCTCTGATCTGGCCTCGGTGGTCACTGATGCCGATATTGTTTTTGTCTCCATTCCGAGCAAGGCTTTTCGTTCTGTCGTGCAGGCAGCAAAGCCGTACTTGCGCCCGGAGCAGATGTTGGTCAGTACTACCAAGGGTATTGAGAAGGACAGTTTTACCCTCATGAGCGAAATTTTGCGCGAAGAGTCAGGTCTCAAGCGTATCGGCGTGTTGAGCGGTCCCAATCTGGCCAAGGAGATTGCTGCGCGAATGCTGTCCGGTACGGTGATTGCCAGTACCAGCCCGGATGTACGAGAACGTGTGCACCAAGCCCTGTCCAGCAAGTATTTCCGGGTTTTTGCCAATACCGACATTTACGGTGTGGAGCTTGGCGGTGCCCTGAAAAACATTTATGCGATAGCAGCAGGCATGACAGCAGCTCTCAAGCTGGGTGAAAACTCGCGCAGCATGCTGCTCACACGCTCTCTGGCTGAAATGAGCCGGTTTGCCGTGCAGCTGGGCGCCAATCCCTTGACGTTTATCGGGCTTGCCGGTGTAGGTGATTTGATTGCTACCTGTTCATCACCACTGAGTCGTAACTATCAGGTTGGTTTTGCGTTGGCTTCAGGCCAGTCACTGGAAGACATTATTGAGGACATGGAGCAGACCGCTGAGGGTCTCAATACGGTGCAGATCGTCAAGCACAAGGCAGATGAGTTTGGTGTGCACATGCCTATTGTCAGCGGGCTCTATGAGGTCATTTTCAATCAGCGCTCCTTGAAAGAAGTGATGTCCGAGTTGATGCATGGTGACCAGACCAGTGATGTCGAGTTCGTTTTGCCGAGAATCCAGGCATGAGGCTTGTTCTGGTGCGGCATGGCGAAGCTGAAAATCTTCGTAGTACGGATGCTGCCCGTACCCTGACTGGCTTGGGGCGGAGTCAGGCGGCAAGAACGGGGGCATGGCTGGCAGACATTTTGACGGGTGTCCCCCGGGTTCGCATACTCGTCAGCCCTTATCGTCGAGCCCGCGAAACAGCCGACATCATTGGCGGTTTTTTGCCATCAGACATTGTTGAAGTGGCGACTATCACCCCCGATCACGACCCGCGCACTGCCTTGTCGGCAATTGACGAAGTAGCGGGTGGTTGCGAATGCGTGGTGGTGGTTACCCACATGCCATTGGTGGCTGCACTGGCTTCCTGGATTGAAAGCGGAGTGTTGTCTTCTGCACAAGGATTCGGGTTGGCAGAGGCGAGACTTTTTGATCTGTCAGTTCTGGGCGCGGGTGCTGCCGCAGAAAAAGAGCGCTACGTGCCCGATATGGCATGATGCCATGTCGGCGTTTATCAAGTGGTCATGTGTCGGCGCAGCGAGATGCCGCCAACACTGCACATGTTCGCTTTGATGCCGCGCTTTTCAAATTCTTCCTTGAGCTCGTTCATGACAATGCGCTCGACCTCTCCTTCAATGTCAGTCACAAGCTTGCCCAATAAAGCGGAGAGAGAACCGCGGTGCTCCTTCACCAGCTCATCAATGTTGGTAATTTCAATGGTAATCATCGCAGATACTTTTTCTGGTGGTTTTCCTGATCATACCCATAGATCAAATAGGCGTATAGCTGCCATGTCTGATGGCATCTCGTTCATGCAGTGACTTAACATGGTCACGCTTTTTTCTTGTGGGTGGGTGACAGTATCCTGTCTTGAGTTGCTAGAATCCGGGCAGCTCCAGTCAATAGGCAGCTGAACCGGCAAAGGCGTGTGTCTCAGGACTCACAGGCAGGGCGAGGCAGTGGTGCCTTGCTTTCAACAGGCTGTACGGGACAACGAGGTCTTCATGCTTGAACCCATTATTGTCATTCTGACGACAGCGCTGCTTTCCAGTGCCATTACTCTGTTGTGTGCGTGGCTGTGGTTACAGCGTGCGTGGCGTCATGAAATGGAGCAGCGATTGCGGGACTTGCATGATGACATCGGTCGTACCGTGGAGGTTCGTACACGCCGTGCTGTTGCCGAAGCGCTGGCGGATATAAGTACGGGAGATGTGCTGCGAGAAGCCACCTGGAAGGCAGCTCGTTCAGGCTCTGATTTCCTGAGTGAGGGATTGACAGCCATTTTCGGAAAGCGCCCTCGTGAGGAAAGTGAAAGCGGCGAGTAGTGTCAGGCGGTATTGCAGATGCTATCTGTGCCAGGATTTATTGTCGCAATCGTGACAGCAGCAGCGCCATTCCCATCACTAGTAGCAGAATCCGCTCTCCGCCCAGACTGCTAAGTGACTCGGTTGAAAAGCTGCCCGTCAGTCCACCCAGCAGGGCGAGAAAGGCAAGTGCCATAAACACAATGTCGCGCACACGCTGTTGCTGTGTGCTGTTGCGATAACGTTCAAACTCTTCCTGTTGTGCAGTCAGATGGAGGTTAAGCTGCTTCAGCTCGCTCAGTGTTTCCCGCATCAGGCTGGGCAGGGGCAGAAAGTCTTGCAGCCAGCTCGGGTCATGATTGCGGATTTTCTGCCATAGCGTTTCCAGATTCAGATGCCCGCGCAGCCATTCCTGTGCGCGTGTGCGCAGATTGAAGTCGTGCAGCAGCGCCTCGAGGGTGGCAACGCTTTCTGCCTCCCCCCAAACTCGTACCCGTGGACGGCCTGATGCCGAAAGCGGGGTGGCTCCCAGGAGCGTACGCATGAGATCAAACAAGCGGGCATTGATACGCACCCGTGCCGGTGCTGGTGCTACATCACAAACCTCAATGCCTTCCTTGGTGAAGTAGAGATAAAAAGGCAGGTAGGGGTCCAGCACCTTCACACGAACAACCAGACCATGCAGGGAGGTCACGCGTTCTCGGGTGGGCTCGTCCAGATCAATAAAGGCATTGATCAGTGCCTCGATACTGCCCAGCCATAAGTACCGGGCAAGGGGGCGGCCGTCGTCATTCTTGTCGTTATAGTTGTCGGAACCAGCCATCATGCTTGCATCAACGCCCTGATTCCCTGCCATGAGCGGCACGGAAAAGTGATTCTAGCGACTCAGGCCCTTTGCACAATGCACGGTTTGTCATTCCCGGCGTCATTGCGGCCAATTGTCGTTTTGCCCGGTTTTTGCCGTCACAGCTGCAAAGACCATTGCCGGAATATCTGGGTATACTCCCTGCCCGTCAAATTTTTTTCATTGCGCACCCCTCATGCCCCCTTATCCTGATGCACTGTGGTTGCTCCCTGACTTCTGGTTTTTGCTGACGATCCCCCTTCTGGCAGCAGTACTGGGGGCTTTCAGCAATCTTCTGTCCTGGCGCTTGCTGTTTGCCTCCCTGCCGGTGAGCGGTAACTACCGCCACGGCATTGTTTCGGCACATGCTGAAGCGGTGGCTGGCCGGCTTGGCGATATGCTCATGTCTTCTGTGCGGCTCTCCGAGCTTTTCCGCCTCATGGAGCCGGAAAAGATAGCGGCTCATGTCAGTGATGCGGTCCTGGAGCATCTGGATGATTATGTTGATGCCATCATGTCGGAGAAGAATGGCGTCCTGTGGGATAATCTTCCGGTGATGATCCGCCATCGCGTGTACGCACGAGTGCGGCGGCAGTTGCCCTCGATTCTTGATAATTTTGTTGATGATCTGGCCGAAAACATTGATCAACTGGTGGATGTCCGCAGCCTTGTTCTTGAGTTGCTGGGCCGTGAGCGTTCCTTGCTTGTTCAATTGCTTCACGAGGTTTTGCGAAGAGAGTACCGGTTTCTTCTATGGGGGGGCGCCTCGACCGGCTTGCTGCTGGGTCTGGTTGAGCTGCTGGTCTGGAGACAGGCGCCGGATCCGCGCTTGCTGCCATTGTTTGCACTTGGTATTGCCGTGGCATCGCACTGGCTGCCGCGGTTTTTCCTGCTTTGGCCATCCGGCCCTCTAAAGATCGGGTCATGGTTCTGGCAGGGACGAATGTTGCGTCACCATATGGGTTTGACTAGGGACTTGGCTTTTCGTTTGGGTGAGGAGGCTCTAAGCCTGCGCCGGTTGATGCAGGCGCTGCTATCCGGTGCTCGCGCCGGGCGTACCCGCGCCATGATCAAGCGTCATATGCGGCCGTTGATGGAGGCTGGCATGGTGCGGACCTCTATTCAGCTTTTCATGGGAGTCGCGACCTACGCGCATATCAAGCAGCGTGTAGTGGATCGTGCGGTGGTGGCCACCATGGATACCTTGTCTGACGCAGATTTCAACCATCAGTGCTCTGCCCAGATACAGGGCCTTTGTGCCGCTCGTCTGGAAGCATTGAGCCCGGCCACGCTGAGCAGGTTTTTTTACTCAGTACTGGAGGAGGGGGTGTGGCTGCAGCGGGTAGTGATTGCCGTCGTTGGAGCCGGGTTGGGCATCATGCAGTGGCTTGCCTTGACCATATTGTGATTGTAGAACACGAAGATGGCTCTGGCCGGGGGTGATGGCTAAAATCACGCAGCTTCTTTCTTGGCAGTTCAAGACAATGGTTTCAGATGGGGGTGGCGGTATGACCGGGCTCAAAAAGACGGGTGACAAGAGCAAGCTTAAGCTGGCGCCCAGCAAGGATCTGCGCAAATACACCCAGCAGATCTGGCTGGCTGGTTTGGGGGCTTTTTCTCGTGCCGAGGAGGAGGGGGGTAAGCTCTTTGATAATCTCGTCAAGATTGGTGAGGATCTTGAGAGCAAAACGCGTGAAATTGCCGACACCGCTGTGGAAGAAGTCCGTGGGCGTGTACTGGAGAAGGCTAGCGATACCAAAGAGCGTGTCGAGAAGGTCTTTGATGACCGCATTACCACCGCTTTGACCCGGCTTGGCATTCCTTCACAGCGTGACATGGACCAGATCAATCACCGCCTGGAGCTGTTGACCGAGATTATCCAGGAGTTGCATCAGGAGCTGCGAGTGGACAAGAGCGGCTCAGGCAAGAAGTAGGCACTCAGGGTGGGCCGCTGGCACCATAAACTGTGATGCCTGTCGTAAATTCCTCAGAAAGCCGCGCCATGGTGTTCACTGTTGCCGATGGGGCGTGTAGAAAGCTAGTAAGTGACAAAGTTTGTCAGCCCGCACGGCGTTAGCCGGGAGCACGGACATGGCCGTAGAACAAAAAACAATGTTGGTGGATGAGCTGCAGGTTGGTATGTATGTGGCCAAGCTCGATCGTCCTTGGATCGAGACTCCATTTCCCCTGCAAGGTTTTTACATCAAAGAGTTAGGCGATATTGACCAGTTGCGCCGGTATTGCCGTGACGTAACGATTGATATAGCACGTAGCCGTGTGCAGGCTGACCCAGTCCGCCATGACCTGTCAGCTCCAGTGCGCCGTCAAGGTGTTGAGGCTCCCAGTATTGCCAGCGCTGCTGTGGCAACAAAGCTGCGGCGCCCTACCTATCAGACCACTATCTCCATGCCTCAGGAAGTGATGGCTTCCCGTGAGTTGCACAAGCAGTTTGCCGACTCTGTGCTTGATATTTACCACCGCCTGGCAAAGGGCCAGAGCTTTGATGTGGACGCCACCCGTGAAGTGGCCAGCAAGGTGGTTGACAGCGTTATCCGCAATCCGGATGCCATGGTCTGGTTGTCTCGTGTTCGTGACAAGGACTCCTACAGTTATCACCATGCATTTCGTTGTGCCATCTGGGGTACGGTGTTGGGACGGCATTTGGGCATTTCCCGTCCTGCCCTTGAGAATCTTGCTTTTGGTTTGACCATGATGGATGTAGGCAAGGCACGGTTGCCCGACGGGTTGCTCAACAAAAATGGTCTGTTGAGCTCCACTGAGCGTGCGGAGCTGCGAAACCATGTTGGTTATAGTCTTGAGATACTGGCTGGCATGCCCGGTGTTCCCTCGCAAGTCATGCAAATGGTTGCGGAGCATCATGAGCGTTATGATGGTTCCGGCTACCCCAACAAGCTGATTGGCAAGGCAATTTCTCCTTTGGGCAAGATGGCCGGGCTCGTGGACACCTATGATGCCATGACGTCTGAGCGCCCTTATGCGCGTGCGTTGACGTCAGTGGAGGCTGTGTCGAAACTGTATGATCTTCGCAATACCGAGTTTCAGTCACAACTGGTCGAAGAGTTTATCCAGGCTATTGGTGTCTATCCCACTGGCACTCTGGTGCACATGAGCAATCACGAGGTGGGGGTGGTGATTGCCCAGAATCCCGAGCGGCGTTTGCGGCCGAAGCTGCTGGTTTTGCTGGACGGTGACAAGAGAGCTGTCGCCAAGCCGCGTTATGTGGATATGCTGACGACAACGCACGACAGTGCTGGTGAGCCACTGCGCATTATCACAAGCTTGTTGTCCGGCTCCTTCGGGGTTGACCCGGCAAAAGTGCAGTTGGCCGCCTGAGTATGGCTTTATGAGAAAGGCCGGCTTGATGCCGGCCTTTTTCATGGGATTTTGTCTGATACGGCCAGCTCTGCTGAAGTTTTGACCGCTTGGAGGCAGTCTGCGCCGGCAGCGTTGACATGCTCAAGGCCCCTCCCTAGAATGCGCCCACTTTTGCGGGAATAGCTCAGTTGGTAGAGCACGACCTTGCCAAGGTCGGGGTCGCGAGTTCGAGTCTCGTTTCCCGCTCCAGATCAGACGATGAGTCACTTAAAAGGCCGGCGCAAGCCGGCCTTTTTTGTTAGCGTGGCTTGGTGGAGTTTTCTCCCGGCAAGCAGATGGTGCCATTTGGGCATCATTTGGCTTAATACAGACAGGCGCATATCCGATGGCTGCACAGGCCAGAAGCCCCATTGGCGTTTTTGATTCCGGCATCGGCGGCTTGACCGTCGTGCGGACGCTGATGGAGCGCCTGCCGTTTGAAGACATCATTTATTTTGGCGATACGGCGCGTGTTCCCTACGGCGTAAAGTCTCGTGACACCATCCAGTCCTTTACCCGGCAGATTACCGAGTTCCTCCTGGCTCGTGACGTAAAGCTGTTGATTGTTGCCTGTAATACCATGGCAGCAGTCGCCATTGACGAGGTTCGGGCCCTGTCCACGGTGCCAGTGCTGGACGTGATTGATGCCGGTGCTCGTGCGGCCGTGGAGATCACCCGGAAAGGGGTGGGTGTCATTGGTACGCCAACGACGGTCAACTCTAACGCTTATGCGCGCAGCATTCATGCCCTGAACCCGGATGTACATGTCTATTCGCAGGCCTGTCCGCTATTTGTGCCTTTGGTGGAAGAGGGTTGGCTGGATAATGAAGTAGCCCGTCTGACGGCTCGCGAATATCTGAAACCGGTTCTTGAAGAGCAGATCGATACGCTGGTGCTGGGTTGTACCCACTATCCCTTGCTCAAGCCCCTGTTGCAGGAAGTGGCTGGACCGTCGATACAATTGGTTGATTCGGCTATCACGGTGGCTGAGCAGACGGCCGCCACGCTTGATCGCCTGGGGCTACACAACCCCCAGCGAGTGGCGCCCCACTACCAATACTATGTGACTGATGTACCTTTGCGTTTCCAGACCATAGGCGGTCGCTTTCTCGGGCGTGAGCTGACGCATCTGGAGCAGGTACGCTGGTAGTTTCGAGGCTGCAAGGCTTGGCGTTGCGGGCTGTGGTCGGTTATTGTCAGCCCAAGAAAAATCCATATAACCTCAAGGGTCTATCCCTGATACCTCGGGTACTCTGGCAACTTTGGTCAGTGTGTCCGGGCTGGCTGTTTTAAGACGGGGCTGCAGTGAGCGAAAAGCGTTATCAGGTTTTTGTCAGTTCGACCTACACCGACCTCCTGGAAGAGCGTGCCGTGCTGACGCAGGCATTGCCGAGCCTGCACTGTTTGCCCTGCGGCCTTGAGCTGAATCCGGCCGGAGCGGCCAGCGCCTGGACGTCAATCAAGAAACTGATCGATGAGTCTGACTATTGCATCCTGCTGACAGGTAGTCGCTATGGAACGCTGTCGCCGTCCGGTGTCAGTTACACGCATATGGAATACGTGTATGCCGCTACCAAGCAGAAACCGATTCTGGTGCTGATGCACGAGGCCCCGGAAACCCGCCCTGTCGAGCTCCAGGAAAAAACACCGGAAGGACGCCGTCAACTCAATGACTTTCGCCAGTTGCTGCAGAAAGGTTTTGTGGCGCGCTGGAGTGATACACGCAATCTCGATACTGCCGTGCGGCAGTATCTGCCACAGCTCATCAAGTCACGTGTCATGCCGGGATGGGTGCGGGCCAATGGCGTCAGCAATCCTGAACTCACGCGTGAAATTGAAAGCCTCAAGCTACGCCTTGAAGGGCTGGAGCAGGAGCGTGAGCAATGGTTAAACCAGCAGGCCGCCAACCTTGGGCCCTTGTCGCTGGGGCAGGACAGCTTCGAGGTCATGTACCGTTGCAAGGCTTATGCAGCCGGCAATTGTGAGGATGTGCCTGCACGCTCACAGTTGAGTTGGAATGCCATTTTTCTGAGCTTTGCCCCACACCTGAGCCAGCCTCAGCATGAAGACTTCATGGCAGCAAAAATTGCCGAGCGCCTGCAGGAAACTGCGTTCAAGGACATACAGGTCAATCGTCCCAAGACACATGCCGTCACCGACATTGCCATTGCTCCGCTCGGGTTCAATACCATCAAGATCCAGTTTCGTACCCTGGGCCTGATACGCCGTGTCCCGAAGCCTGATGACAATCGCACATGGTGGCAGCTGACTGCTGCTGGCGAGCAGCATCTGACGTCCCTGCTGACAGTGCGTCGTACCACGGCGGCTCGTCCTGCCTGAGACTCTGGTATGGCTGCTGGAGCTGCATTGGTCGGCGCCGCGGATAAAAAAACCGGTGAAGCGAGCGCCTGTCTTTTTTTGTGATGCTGCCGTCGTGCTGTGTCATCGTCTCTGCCAATTTCCCTGCTAGCCTATGCGCGTAACTGGCGAGGTATGTCATGCGCAAATGGAATGGCTGGGGGGATGCGTCTACGGACTTTCCTGCGAATCCCGGCGTACAGTCTTTTTTGAAACAGTTACTGGGCGATTCGCATCCTTTACCGGATGCTGCCCATGAAGCAGTGCTCGTCTCTGTTCCCGCTTCACGGTTGCCCGCTCACCCCCTGATCAGTACCCATCCCGACATTCGCCTCATGCATGCTCGTGGCCAGAGCCTGCCTGACTGGCTTGCCTTGCGCTCCGGTGCCATCGGGATTTTCCCTGACGGTGTGGCTGAGCCGGAGTCAGGTGCCGAAGTCCGTGTCCTGCTGGACTTTGCCCGCGTGCATGATCTGGTGGTCATTCCCTACGGTGGAGGCACATCGGTAGCAGGGCATATCACACCACTGGCAGACAGCCGACCGGTGCTGACGCTCTCGCTTGCAAAAATGAATGCCCTGTTGGCGCTGGACGACGAGTCCCAGATTGCGACCATCGGTGCAGGTGCCAATGGCCCTCAGGTTGAGTCCCTTCTGAATGCACGAGGCTACACCCTCGGCCATTTTCCGCAGTCCTTCGAGCTTTCCACGTTGGGTGGCTGGGTAGTGACGCGCTCCAGCGGCCAGCAGTCACTGCGCTATGGGCGCATTGAGCAGATTTTTGCCGGCGGCACGCTTGAAACCCTGCAGGGTACGCTGGAGATCCCCACCTTCCCTGCGTCCAGTGCAGGAGCTGACTTGCGTGAAATCGTGCTCGGCTCTGAAGGCCGCATCGGGGTGCTTACCGATGTCAAAGTGCGGGTTACCCGCCTGCCCGAGCATGAAGAGTTTCATGTATTTTTCCTGCCGGGATGGAAAGCTGCCAGTACGGCCATTCGCGAGTTGGCCCAGCGCAAAATGTCCTTTTCCATGTTGCGTCTCAGTAATGCTGAAGAGACGCGCACGCAACTGATTCTGGCGGGTCATGCAAAGTCGCTGGCTTTGCTTGATCGCATGTTGCGCATCCGCGGTGCCGGTGATGGCCGTTGCATGATGACGGTCGGTGTCACCGGCTCAAAAGCCACGGTGAAGTTTGCCTTGCGTGAGCTGAAAAAAGTAATCAAGCCATACGGCGCTGTGGGTACCGGGCAATTGCTCGGTCGCAAGTGGGCAGCCAACCGTTTCAAGGCACCTTATTTGCGAGAGTCTCTATGGCAGCTTGGCTATGCCGTAGACACCCTGGAAACAGCGGTGGACTGGCCAAAGGTTACACCGACCATCAATGCCATTGAGTCCGCCTTGCGCGGCGGCTTGCAGGCAGATGGAGAAAAGGTGCTGGCTTTTACCCATCTTTCTCATTTGTACGCGCAAGGGTCCAGTATTTACACGACGTATGCCTACCGGGTCGGGCCGGATTATGCGCAAACACTGGCGCGCTGGGAGAAGCTGAAACGTGCGGCGTCTGAAGCGATCGTGAACATGGGCGGTACAATCAGTCACCAGCATGGTGTCGGGCGTGACCATGCACCTTATCTTTCTGCTGAAAAAGGTGAGCTTGGCATGAGTACCTTGCGCGTACTCTGTCATCACTTTGACCCGGATGGGCGTCTCAATCCGGGCAAACTTTTGCTGGAACCTTTGCAGGGCATATTGTTGAAAAAGGGAAATGATTAATGAAGCGTGAGCGCCAGTTGCGTGCACAGGCATGGGGCCGTATTGCGCAGGAAAATTGGGATCTGATTGTTATTGGTGGCGGTATTACGGGGGCCGGTGTTGCCCGGGAGTCTGTGCGTGCAGGTTTGAAAACACTGCTGATCGAGCAGCGCGACTATGCCTGGGGCACTTCCAGTCGCTCCTCGAAAATGGTGCATGGCGGGCTGCGCTATATTGCGCAAGGCGACATTAAGCTGACGTGGCATTCATTGACCGAGCGTGAACGCCTGTTGATTGAAGCGCCCGGGCTGGTGACCCGCATGGGGTACTGGTTTGCGCATTACCGGCACGTATTCCCGGGCCGGATACTCTTCGGCATATTGCTGATGCTCTACGATATCCTCGCTGGTGTGCGGGATCATCGCTATTTTCCCAAGTCTGCATTTCTCGGGCGCATGCCGGGCTATCGTGCAACGGATCTCAAGGGAGCCTCACGTTACACCGATGCACTGGTGGACGACTCCCGTCTGGTGATGAGGGTGCTGGACGAGGCACAGGCCGATGGTGCTCTGGCGTTGAATTATGTGAAGGCAGTGTCCTTGCTGATGGATGCCGGCAGGGTAGTCGGTGTTCACCTTCGTGATGAGCTGGATCAGCATGTGGCCATTGTGCGTGCAACGGTAGTGGTTAATGCCACGGGAGCATGGGCGGATCGCCTGCGTGAAAAGCTTGCCGGTGAGAAGAAGGTGCGTCCGCAACGTGGCAGCCATATCGTACTGGCTCCGGGCCGCTTGCCGGTTACCGAGGCCGTTATTTTCATGCACGCGGACGATGGCCGGCCTTTGTTTATTTATCCCTGGGAAGACAGAACGGTTGTTGGCACCACGGATATTGATCATCGGGATGATCTGGACGTTGAAGCAGCCATTACTCGTAAGGAGCTCGATTACCTGCTGAGTGGCGTGAACTCGCAATTTCCCGAAGAGAAGATTGAGCGCTCTGACATTATCGCCACGTTCAGTGGCGTACGTCCGATCGTGGCTTCCGGTGGCGGTGTCAATCCGTCAGCCGAGCGCCGCGATCACAGTGTCTGGGATGATGCGGGCCTGATTACCGTTACGGGCGGCAAGCTCACGACTTTTCGCCTGATTGCTCTGGATGTCTTGAAGGCTGCTGGAAAATATTTCCCTAATCTTGATGCCCGTGACAAGAAGGGCCGTGTATTCCGTGCTGTTGACGCCATCAGGACTGCTCATCCGGTCGCTGATGTGCAGCGCCTGAAAGGACGTCTCGGTTTCCATACGGCCCAGTTCCTTGGGGAGGCCGAGAGCGTCGAACTCAACGTCATTCCCCAGGTGAAAACATTGTGGGCCGAGTTGCGCTGGGCGTCTCGCCACGAGCAGGTTGAGCATCTTGATGACTTGCTGCTGCGCCGCACCCGTCTTGGCTTGTTGTTGCCGGAAGGTGGCTTGCAAGAACTGCCCGGTATTCGCAGTGCTTGCCAGAGTGAATTAGGCTGGAGTGACGCGCGTTGGGCGGAAGAGGTCGAGCGCTATCGTCAAATCTGGCTGAGCTATTACAGTCTCCCGGCATGACTGTCCTTCGGGATGGTTGGCCAGAAAAACAACAATAAAGGGTGAATGGTGATGGAAACCCTGCTGGCCATCGATAACGGTACGCAAAGTGTGCGCGCCCTGCTGTTTGACCTGGATGGTCAGTTGCTCGTGCACTCCCAGGTCAAGTTTGACCCCGTTTACCATGCGCCTGAGCCGGGCTATGCCGAGCAGTCTGCGGATTATTACTGGGAGTGCCTGGTGCGCGCCGTGTGCGGCCTGTGGCTGCAAGGCGCAAAGCCGGCGGACGTGCTTGGTGTTTCCCTGACAACCCAGCGCGGTACCGTGGTCCCTGTTGATCGTGACGGTATGGCATTGCGGCCTGCCATCACGTGGCTGGATCAGCGTGAAACGCGAACGGTCCCAACACTGCCCCTGCATTGGCAGGCGGCATTCCGCGCTATCAAGGCTACTGACACGCTTACGCATCTTTGCCGTCAGGCAGAGGCCAACTGGCTGGCGGAAAACGAAAAGGAAACCTGGCGAAGCATGCACAAGTTTCTGCTGCTTTCAGGTTATCTCACGCATCGCCTTACCGGGCAGTTTCGTGATGCCGTCGCTGCACAGGTCGGTTATGTGCCTTTTGATTTCAAGCGCCAGGAATGGGTACGCTCCTGGGACTGGAAGTGGCAGGCGATAAAACTCAAGCGAGAGCATTTGCCTGATCTGGTGCCGGCCGGCGGGAAGCTTGGTCTGATCACTGCTGCCGCTTCTGCAGTAACGGGTATTCCGGAAGGTCTGCCCCTGTTTGCAGCAGGGGCTGACAAAGCTTGTGAAGTGCTGGGCTCGGGTTGTCTTAACCCCCGTATCGGGGCGCTCAGCTTTGGGACGACGGCCACCATCAATACGATTCGCCGTCGTTATGTTGAGGTCACCCCCTTGTTGCCCCCGTATCCCGCACCGGTCCCCGGACATTACTGCACGGAAGTGCAAACCCTGCGGGGTTTCTGGATGGTGAATTGGTTTCGGGACCAGTTTGGTGCAGATGATGTGGCGCGTGCCAAGGTGGAAGGTGTTGCCGTAGAAAGCATTTTCGAGCGGCACCTGCAAAACACCCCGGCGGGCAATATGGGCCTGATGCTGCAGCCTTACTGGTCGCCGGGCGTGCGTGAGCCAGGTCGTGAAGCAAAAGGAGCACTGATCGGGTTTGGTGATGTGCATCAGCGTGAGCATGTGTATCGCGCCATTGTCGAAGGCTTGATGTATGCGTTGCGTGACAGTGGTGAGCGTATCGAGAAGCGTGCCGGTGTGACGCTTAAAAGCCTGCGTGTTTCCGGTGGAGGAGCCCAGTCTGACGGGGTGGTACAGATTGCCGCCGATGTTTTCGGTCTGCCGGTGGAGCGGCCCCACACGACGGAAACCTCCGGCCTTGGCGCGGCCATTTGTGCCGCGGTGGGGCTGGGCCTGCAGCCTGATTTTCCAACGGCCGTGTCACGCATGACGCGAGTCGGCAGCACTGTGCGCCCTGACCGTGAGCGCCAGCAGCTTTACCAGCAGTTGTTCACTCGCGTCTATCGTCCCCTGTATGCCCGGTTGCAGCCTTTGTACAAAGAGATTCGTAGCATTACGGGCTATCCGCGCTAGAATTTGCGCCTGTCCGTTACCACCCCTTTGTGCTGCCAAGGATGTACCCATGATGCTGACAAGATGTCTCCAGGTGTTTGTGCCCGTCTGTCTTTTACTGGCAGCTTGTGCCAGCACCACTCAGGAGGGCGCTACCGGTATCAAGCGCAAGCAGTTCATGGTGCTTTCCAGCGCAGAGGTGGACAGCATGGCGGTGCAGTCCTATCAGGCTGCGCTGGGTGATGCCAGCAAGGCGGGCACACTGAACAAGGACAAGGCCACGCTTGAGCGTATTCGTGTCATTGGTGATCGCCTGATTCCGCAAACCCCCACCTTCAGACCGGATGCGCTGGAGTGGAAATGGGAAGTGAACCTGGAATCGAAAAACGAGCTGAATGCCTATTGTGCGCCGGGTGGCAAGATCATGTTTTTTACCGGGATCATCAGCCAGCTCAAGCTGACGGATGATGAAATCGCCGCCATCATGGGGCATGAAATTGCCCACGCCTTGCGTGAGCATGGTCGCGAACGCATGTCGCAAGCCTATGCCCAGCAGATGGGTTTGCAGATTGGTGGCAGCCTGCTCGGCATCGACAGCAATCAGGCGCAACTGATTCAGCAGGTGGCCACGGTGGCCATCAGCTTGCCGCATAGCCGTGGACAAGAAGCCGAAGCGGATATTCTCGGGCTGGAGTTGATGGCACGCGCAGGATATGACCCACGTGCAGCGGTTTCGCTGTGGGAGAAAATGGGACAGGCATCGGGGGCTGGCGGCCCCGGCTTCCTCAGCACGCATCCTTCCGGCCCGCAGCGCATTACCGGTATTCAAGCCAAACTGCCCAGCGTGCTGCCGCTTTACCAGCAGGCAAAGGCGGATCGCAGCAAAGCACCGGCACGAGTGGTGCCTCGCAGCTGAACAGGAAGACTGAATAAAAAGGGCCGGCACATGCCGGCCCTTTTTTATGGTTCACGCCGCCTTTGAAAATGGCTCAGGAGGCATACAGGGGTTTGGACAGCTCGGCCCAGTCGATATCACCATCGCTGACCGCATTTTCGTACTCAAGAATGCCGAGGGCCTCGAATTTTGGCCTCACGGTATCCGTCAGCAAGCCGATGCGGGCCAGATTGGGAATGATGCGCGAGAACAGGAATTTCCGGAAATACTCCATGATGGAGGCACTGAGTACCCGCTCGCGCGCGGCCGCCACGTCCCAGCCGAACTCTTCAAAAACCTCGGTGGCAATCAGGCGCTCCCGCATGACGACACAAGCCTCGTAGGCAAACTGGGCGCGTTCCTCGATTTCTTCCGGTGACAGCTGTTTGACGATGTATTCGAGATAGTTCACGCCAAAAGTGACATGGCGTGCTTCGTCGCGTACCACCAGGTAAATCAGCTTTTTCAGCAGGGGATCCAGTGACACCATCTGCATGGTGTTGAAGGCAGCGAGGGCAAGCCCCTCGATGATGATCTGCATGCCGATGAATTTCAGGTCCCAGCGCGGATCAGTCAGCACCTTGTCGAGCAGCACTTTCAGGTTGGGATTGACCGGATAGGTGAAGCCGACTTTTTCCTGCAGATAGCGGTTGAAGGTTTCGACATGGCGGGCTTCATCAAAGGTCTGCGAAGCGGCATAAAGCTTGGCATCGAAGGTGGGGGCACATGAGGTTAGCTGAGAGGCCACCAGCAGTGCGCCTTGTTCTCCGTGCAGGAATTGCGAGAGTGTCCACGACTGGTTATGCCAGCTGAAGCGCAGCTTTTCTTCGTCACTCAGTTTTTCAAACGGTTCGTAGCCTACAAAAGGATTGAAGCCCTGATCCACCGGAGGCTGGCTCTTGGGGTAGGTCTGGCTCCAGTCCAGGTCCATTTCCTGGTTCCAGTTCAGCTCCTTGCCGAGCTGGTAGAGCTTGCGAATGCGGCCGTCACTGCTGCTGTAATCCCAGTTGTAGCTGCCGGTCAGCGGGGTCTTGAAAACCTCGGCCACATCCTCGATGTCTTTTGCATTCATGCCGGCCGTGGGTTCACCGGCTTCCGGAAAGTACTGGATGGAGGAGGGTGTCTCTTCAACAAACTTGATGGGCATGCGGTTCTCCCGGGTTTTTATGGGGATGAAGCTGGATCATCGGTCCCTGTCGTGTACCTCTGGAATAAATACTTTAATGTGGGGCGCGGCAAGGCGCGATCAGGCCATTCCTTCGCCAGTCATCACCCGACCGCCTGCGATTACGGCGTCTGAGGGCGTATAATCTGCCGCCCAACCGTTTGCCGAGGTCCCCATGTCGCGCCAGCAACTCATTGAAAGCCGCCTGCGTGAGGCCATGCCCTTGCAGCATCTGGACGTGCTCAACGAATCCCATATGCACAGTGCCGGGCAGGACACTCACTTCAAGCTGGTCGTGGTGAGCGAGGATTTTGAGAGTCTGCGTCCGGTGGCACGACATCAAAAGGTCTATGCCTTGTTGCAGGATGAAATGGCGAGAGGTCTGCATGCCCTTGCACTGCATCTCTACAGTCCGCAGGAATGGGCCGTGACGGCAGCAGCGCCGGATAGCCCGGCCTGTCGTGGTGGCAGTCGGCATGACTGAGGTAAGAGTGAATCAATCAGTGGATCAAACGGCGGCCGAGACTATTGTGGTGGCCGCCCTTTATCGGTTTGCGGCCCTGCCGGACTTTCGTGAAAGGCATGAGCCCTTGCGTGCCCGTTGCCTGGAGCTTGGCATAAGGGGCACTTTGCTGCTGGCGGATGAAGGCATTAATGGCACCATCTCCGGTTCCCGTGAAGGTATTGATGCGATTCTGGCATTCATTCGCAGTGATGAGCGCTTGTCAGCGCTTGAGCACAAGGAGTCGTTCAGTACTACGCACCCTTTTCGCCGTCTCAAGGTCAAACTGAAAAAAGAGATCGTGACGCTTGGCGTGCAGGGAGTGGATCCCAACAAAGTGGTCGGTACTTATGTCGAACCTGAAGACTGGAATGCATTGATCAGTGACCCTGACGTGGTTGTCATCGATACACGCAACGATTATGAAGTTGTGCTCGGGACTTTCAAGAATGCGATTGACCCGAAAACGCAAACCTTTCGCGAATTTCCGGAGTATGTGCGTGAGCATTTCAGTCCGGAGAAGCACAAGAAGGTCGCCATGTTCTGTACGGGTGGAATTCGTTGTGAAAAAGCCTCCAGCTTCATGCGTACCGAGGGTTTTGCCGAGGTTTATCACCTCAAGGGCGGCATTCTGAAGTATCTGGAAAAGGTTCAGCCCGAAGACAGTTTGTGGCAGGGTGAGTGCTTTGTGTTTGATCACCGCGTTGGCGTCACTCATGGTTTGGGTGAGGGCGATGCCGAGATGTGTTTCGGCTGCGGCCACCCGGTGATGGCGGCTGACAGGGAGTCACCCGCGTATGAGTATGGTGTAAGCTGCCCGCTGTGCTTTGAGGCACTGACGGATGACAAGCGGGATCGCCTGCGTGAACGCATGCGTCAGATCAACCTGGCACAGGCGCGTGGCGAGTCGCTCTGACCAATATTGTGAGTCTGTGCCATGGCCAGATTGCTCTTGCTTGAAGACGATGCGGCTATCGCCGAGCCGCTGCTGTATGCACTGGAGCGGGCCGGTCATGAGGTAACACACCTGAT
>Ga0073914_10000010_pt1 | contig 30693 bp, 41 predicted proteins | sample GWRWT4_30Apr14_FD_71481 | JGI IMG/M metagenome (GOLD analysis project Ga0073914, IMG submission 71481) | Sand microcosm microbial communities from a hyporheic zone in Columbia River, Washington, USA - GW-RW T4_30-Apr-14 | ecosystem: Engineered > Artificial ecosystem > Sand microcosm >... | reverse complement strand
TGACAACATCAAAATCAACGTGGTGCTGATTGCCCCGATCGCGATGGAAGAAGGCCTGCGTTTTGCGATTCGTGAAGGTGGACGTACTGTTGGCGCCGGCGTGGTTGCTAAAATCATCGCCTGATCCTCGTAAAAGATGATAAAAAATGCCCCCTAAGATGATTTAGGGGGCATTTTCACTTGTCGCAGGGGATAAACCGCGATATAGTGCGCGCCCTCCAGTTAGGCTGTTACGGATTTCTGGGGTGTGATACAGCCGGGGCATCGTTCCCGGACCGGTTTTTTGAAATCTTCCTCCCCGGAATAGCGTGGGTTGGAGGGTTTTGTTTCACTCATTTTTTGGAGTTACTGGGATGGCTAGCCAGAGAATCCGTATCCGACTGAAGGCTTTCGATCATCGTCTGATCGACCAGTCTGCTGTTGAGATCGTTGAGACTGCCAAGCGCACAGGTGCTCAGGTTTGCGGTCCTATTCCGATGCCTACCCGCATCGAGCGTTTCAATGTGCTGAGTTCCCCGCACGTAAACAAGGACGCCCGTGACCAGTACGAAATCCGTACCCATAAGCGCCTGGTTGATATCGTGCAGCCAACGGACAAGACCGTTGACGCACTGATGAAGCTGGACTTGGCGGCTGGTGTGGATGTGCAGATCAGCCTCGGCTGATTGTGGCGCGAAGAGTTTCCTCTTACGAAATTTGAGCAAAGAGGTTTTAAGGCAAATGGCTATTGGATTAGTCGGGCGCAAATGCGGGATGACTCGTGTGTTCACTGAGGCTGGTGTATCCGTCCCCGTGACCGTGATCGAGATCGATCCGAACCGCATTACCCAGATCAAGACTGTCGACACTGACGGCTATCAGGCTGTGCAGGTTACTACGGGCGAGCGTCGTGCTTCGCGTGTAACCAAGGCTCAGGCTGGTCACTTCGCCAAGGCGAATGTTGCTGCAGGTCGTGGTGTGTGGGAATTCCGTGTCGAAGGTGATGAGGCTGCGAGCCTCGCCGTCGGCGGCAGCATCGGTGTTGACACCTTTGCAGTTGGCCAGGTGGTTGATGTCACCGGCACCTCCAAGGGTCATGGTTTCCAGGGCGCAGTGCGTCGCTGGAACTTCCGTACCCAGGATGCGACGCACGGTAACTCGGTATCGCACCGCGTACACGGCTCCACGGGTCAGAACCAGAGCCCGGGTAAAGTGTTCAAGGGCAAGAAAATGGCGGGTCACTGGGGTGATGAGCGTATCACCGTGCAGGGCCTTGAAGTGGTCTCCGTGGATACCGAACGCAACGTGCTGCTGGTCAAGGGTGCTGTGCCGGGTGCTACCGGTTACGACGTCATCGTGCGTCCGACCGTTAAGGCCTGAGGGGAGTAAACCATGAATCTGAAGACCGTTTCCGGAGCAGCCGTCGAGCTGTCCGAGGTTGCCTTCGGCAAGGAATTTAACGAAGCCCTGGTGCATCAGGTCGTTACGGCTTATCTGTCAGGTGGCCGTCAGGGTAGCCGTGGTCAGAAAAGCCGTGCCGATGTGAGTGGCGGCGGCAAGAAGCCGTGGAAGCAGAAGGGTACAGGCCGTGCTCGTGCTGGTTCTTCGCGAAGCCCGATCTGGCGTGGCGGCGGCAAGACTTTTGCTGCGCGTCCGCAGGACTGGGAGCAGAAGGTCAATCGCAAGATGTATCGCGGTGCCATGCAGTGCATTCTCTCCGAGCTCGTGCGTCAGGATCGCTTGGTGCTGGTGGAGGAAATTTCCGTCCCCGCTCCCAAGACGAAGGATCTGCTCGCCAAGCTTAATGGCCTGGGTGTGAGCAATGTGCTCATCATCACCGAGGCTGTTGACGAAAATCTGTATCTCGCCGCCCGTAACTTGCCGCATGTTGAAGTTATCGACACTGCCGCCCTCGATCCGGTGAGTCTCATCGGTTTCGACAAGGTGATCATGTCGGTGCCGGCTGCGAAGAAGCTTGAGGTAGAACTGGGATGAGCCAGGAACGCATTTATCAGGTCCTGCTTGGACCACACATCTCCGAGAAGGCCACTGTCCTCGCCGAGCAGCACAAGCAGTTTGTGTTCCGCGTGCGTGTCGACAGCAACAAGCTCGAGATCAAGAAAGCTATTGAAACGCTGTTCAATGTCAAAGTGGCGTCGGTTAACACCACGCTCACCAAAGGCAAGAACAAGCGCTTTGGCAGCAGCATGGGTCGCCGTTCCGATTTCAAGAAAGCTTATGTTTCCTTGAAAGAAGGCTTTGACCTTGATTTCAACAGCGCTGCTGCTGAATAAGGGGATACGACATGCCTATCGTAAAGTGTAAACCGACGTCTCCGGGTCGCCGATTTGTTGAAAAAGTGGTTCACCCGCATCTGCACAAGGGTGGTCCGCTGTCTTCCTTGACTGAAACCAAGAAGAAGACCGGTGGCCGCAACAATAATGGCCACATCACCATGCGTCATATTGGTGGTGGTCACAAACAGCAGTATCGAGTGATCGATTTCAAGCGCAACAAGGACGGCATTCCTGCCGTGGTTGAGCGCGTTGAATACGATCCTAACCGAACCGCCCACATCGCGCTGCTGAAGTATGCCGATGGCGAACGCCGCTACATCATTGCCCCGAAGAATCTGGTGGTCGGTGATAGCGTGCAATCCGGTGATGATGCACCGATCAAGAACGGCAACGTTCTTCCTCTGCGCAACATGCCGCTCGGTTCGACACTTTGCTGTCTCGAACTGAAGCCAGGCAAGGGTGCTCAGGTTGCTCGCTCTGCAGGTGCCTCCGCCCAGCTGCTTGGCCGTGATGGTGCTTACGCCATTGTGCGTCTGCGTTCCGGTGAAATGCGCAAAATTCATGTTGATTGCCGCGCAACGTTCGGTGAAGTGTCCAACGCCGAAAACAACCTGCGCAGTCTCGGCAAAGCCGGTGCAACTCGTTGGCGCGGCATTCGTCCGACGGTTCGTGGTATGGCCATGAATCCGGTCGACCATCCGCATGGTGGTGGTGAAGGCCGCAACAAGGGCATGCATCCGGTTTCGCCATGGGGTACGCCGTCTAAGGGTTACAAGACCCGTAGCAACAAACGTACAACCAATATGATCGTTCGCGATCGTCGCAAGTAAGGGTTGAGGGAGATTAAAAGTGCCTCGTTCGCTTAAAAAAGGCCCGTTCGTAGATAACCACCTGTGGGTTAAGGTGGAAGCGGCGGTCTCTGCCAGCTCCAGAAAACCGATCAAGACTTGGTCGCGTCGTTCCATCATTCTGCCGGAAATGGTCGGTCTGACCATTGCCGTGCATAACGGCAAGCAGCATGTGCCGGTGATGGTTACCGAACATATGGTCGGCCACAAGCTTGGCGAATTTGCGCCAACACGTACTTATCGTGGCCATGCCACTGATAAGAAAGCCAAGAAGTAAGGGGTGAGTGATGGAAGCTATCGCTAAATTGCGCGGCGCGTCGATCTCGGCTCAGAAGGTCCGCCTTGTTGCTGACCAGATTCGCGGTCTTGCCGTTGGCAATGCACTGAATACGCTTGCGTTCAGCAACAAGAAAGCAGCGACCTTTGTGAAGAAAGTGCTGGAGTCGGCCATTGCCAACGCCGAGCACAACGAAGGCGCGGATGTTGATGAGCTCAGGGTTTCTACGATTTACGTTGATGAGGGCACTTCGCTGAAGCGCATCATGCCACGTGCCAAAGGCCGTGCTGATCGCATCACCAAGCGTACCTGCCACATCACCGTGAAAGTATCGGAAAAGAAGTGAGGCCAGACTAAAAATGGGTCAGAAAGTTCATCCGATAGGCATACGCCTCGGCATCGTTAAAAAGCATAACTCGAACTGGTACGCCAGCCCGAAGAACTATGCAGATTTCCTGATTACGGATCTCAAAGTTCGTGAGCATCTTTACCTGAAGCTGAAGAATGCATCAGTCAGCCGCATTCTGATCGAGCGTCCTTCCGAGAACGCCCGCATCACGATCTCCACGGCTCGTCCTGGCATCGTGATCGGCAAGAAGGGCGAAGACGTTGAGCGTCTGCGTAAGGAAGTGGCGCGTCTGATGAAGATGCCCGTACAGATCAACATTGATGAAATCCGCAAGCCGGATCTCGACGCGCGCCTGGTTGCTGAAGGCATTGCCTCTCAGCTCGAACGTCGTGTGATGTTTCGCCGCGCCATGAAGCGTGCTGTGCAGAACACCATGCGTGCCGGTGCCAAGGGTATCAAGGTTGAGGTGTCCGGTCGTCTGGGCGGCGCTGAAATCGCACGTACCGAGTGGTACCGCGAAGGTCGCGTTCCGCTTCATACGCTGCGTGCCGATATCGATTACTCCATCATGCGTGCTGAAACCACTTATGGTTGCATCGGCGTGAAGGTCTGGATTTTCAAGGGTGAAGTGCTCGGCGGTGCAGAAGCGGCTAATCAGCCGGCTGCAGTTGAAGAGCCAGTGGCCAAGCCGGCGCGCAAGCGCAGCGGCAAGAGCCAGGAAGCAAGGGGTTAAGAGATGTTACAGCCTAAGCGCACCAAATTTCGCAAGCTGCACAAAGGGCGTAACCGGGGTCTGGCGCTGCGTGGCAGCACCGTGTCCTTCGGCACCGTCGCCCTCAAGTCTCTCGAGCGTGGCCGCCTGACGGCACGTCAGATTGAAGCAGCCCGTCGTGCCATTACGCGTCGCGTGAAGCGCGGCGGCAAGATATGGATCCGTGTGTTCCCGGACAAACCCATTACCCAGAAGCCTCTTGAAGTGCGTATGGGTAAGGGCAAGGGCAATGTTGAATACTGGGTGGCTCAAATCAAGCCTGGCAAGATTCTTTACGAAATCGAGGGTGTATCCGAGGACATGGCACGCGAAGCGTTCGCGCTCGGCGCTGCCAAGCTTCCACTCAAGACGACGATCGTGACGCGTACGGTGATGTGATGAAAGCGACTGAATTACGCCAGAAAAGTGTGGAAGAGCTCAGCAAAGAGCTCGATGCCTTGCAGCGTCAGCAGTTTACTCTGCGGATGGCAAAGGCCACCGGCCAGCTCACCAAGAGCCATCAGGTGGACGTGGTCCGCAAGGGTATCGCCCGCATCAAGACCGTACTGACTGAAAAGCAGGGTAATTAACATGAGCGAACAGAGTCTCAAGCGCACGCTGACGGGCAAAGTTGTCAGCAACAAGATGGACAAGTCCATTACCGTGCTGATCGAACGCCGTGTGAAGCACCCCGTGTACGGCAAGTACATTACGCGTTCCACCAAGCTCCATGCACATGACGAGAACAATGTGTGCAAGGAAGGCGACGTGGTGACGATTGCAGAAACCCGTCCGATCTCCAAGACCAAGGCCTGGGCCCTGGTGGCGGTAGTGGAAACCACAGCAGCAAACTGAGTTTGCGGTTGCGGTGGCAGGGTTCATACGTTAGCATTTGCGCCCCTTTTTCGGGGTGTATGAAGGGTTCGGAGAAGAGCGATGATTCAGACCGAAACGATGCTCGAAGTGGCTGATAACAGCGGCGCGCGCCGCGTCCAGTGCATCAAGGTACTGGGCGGCTCACACCGTCGTTATGCCAGTGTGGGTGACGTCATCAAGGTCACCGTGAAGGAAGCAATTCCCCGCGGCAAGGTAAAGAAAGGCGACGTAATGAACGCTGTCGTGGTGCGCACCAAGAAGGGTGTACGCCGTCCGGATGGCTCCCTCATTCGTTTTGACGACAACGCCGCCGTGCTTCTTAACAACCAGAAGGCCCCGATCGGCACCCGTATTTTTGGGCCGGTGACGCGTGAACTGCGTAATGAGCAGTTCATGAAGATCATCTCGCTGGCGCCGGAAGTCCTCTGAGGATTATGTGATGGCAAAGATCAAGCGTGATGACGAAATCATCGTGATTAGCGGCAAGGACAAGGGCAAGCGCGGCAAGGTCGTGACAGTGCTCGAAGACCGTGTCGTGGTTGCAGGTGTCAACCTGGTGAAGAAGCATGTGAAGGCTAACCCGAATCGCGGTACCCAGGGCGGTATCGTGGATCAGGAAGCAGCACTGCATATTTCCAATGTGGCCCTGTTCAATGCGGCAACGCAGAAAGCAGATCGTATCGGCTACAAGCTGCTGACGGATGGCACGAAAGTGCGCATCTTCAAGTCAAGCGGCGATGTTGTTGACGTCAAGTAAGAAGGTTGGTTGACATGGCCAGACTGAGAAGTGTGTACAAGACCGAGCTCGCCCAGAAGCTTAAGGAAGAACTCGGCCTTGAGAATGTGATGCAGGTTCCGCGCATCACCAAGATCACCCTGAACATGGGTGTTGGTGCTGCCAGCCAGGATAAGAAGCTTATCGATGGCGCGTTTGCGGACATGCAGCTGATCGCTGGCCAGAAGCCGGTCGTGACCGTTGCCCGCAAGTCGATTGCAGGCTTCAAGATTCGCGAAGGCTGGCCGATTGGCGTCAAGGTCACCCTGCGTGGCGACATGATGTATGAATTCCTGGACCGCCTGATCGGCATCACGATTCCCCGTATTCGTGACTTCCGCGGCTTCAGCGCCAAGGCCTTTGACGGCCGTGGCAACTACTCGATGGGCCTCAAGGAGCAGATTGTGTTCCCGGAAATCGAGTACGACAAAATCGACAAGCTGCGTGGCATGGATATCACCATCACCACCACCGCAGCCAACGATGACCAGGGTCGCGCTCTGCTGCGTGCCTTCGGTTTCCCGTTCAAGTGAGAGCGTGAGTTATGGCTAAGAAGAGCATGCTGAATCGCGAAGAAAAGCGCACCAAGACTGTGGCGAAGTATGCCAAGGTTCGCGCTGATCTGAAGGCGATCATCAAGAACCCCAAGGCCACCGACGAAGAACGTTGGGCCGCCACGCTGAAGCTGCAAAGCCTTCCGCGTGATGCCAGCCCGGTGCGTCAGCGTAATCGTTGTGGTCTGACCGGCCGCCCCCATGGCTTCTTCCGCAAGTTCGGCCTTGGCCGTAACAAGCTGCGTGAAGCGGTTATGCGTGGCGATGTTCCGGGTGTGGTCAAGGCAAGCTGGTAATCACCAGTTTGTAATTCAGGAGAAGTATTGAAATGAGCATGCAAGATACTGTCGCCGACATGTTGACGCGCATTCGCAATGCGCAACAGGCGAACAAGTCTGCCGTGTCCATGCCTTCGTCCAAGCTGAAGATTTCGATTGCGAAACTTCTGCTCGATGAAGGCTATATCGCCTCTGCGGAAGTGGATGGCGACAAAAAGCCGGTGCTGAACATTGGTCTCAAGTATTACGAAGGCAAAGCCGTGATCGAAGAGATCAAACGCGTCAGCCGTCCGGGTCTGCGTATTTACAAGGGCAAGGATGATCTGCCGCGCGTGAAGCAGGGTCTTGGCATCCTGATTCTGTCCACCAACAAGGGCATCCTGACCGACCGTGGCGCACGCGCTGCCGGTGTGGGCGGTGAAGTGCTCGCCCTCGTTTCCTAAGGTGACCGAATATGTCTCGCGTAGCTAAATCTCCGGTCACTCTGCCGAAAGGCGTGGAAGTGACGATCAACGGCCAGGACGTTCAGGTAAAGGGTGCCAAGGGCACGCTTGCCGTAACGCTGAATGCGCTGGTTGAAGTAAAGAACAATGACGGTGTGCTCAATCTGGCTCCGCGTGAAACCACGCAGGCCGGCTGGATGCAGACGGGTACTGCACGTGCTCTGCTCAACAACCTGGTGGTCGGTGTATCTGCCGGCTTCGAGCGCAAGTTGCAGCTGATCGGTGTGGGTTACAAGGCGGCGGCCAAGGGCAAGGTACTGAATCTTGCACTGGGTTACTCGCACCCCATCGATTTTGCACTGCCGGAAGGCGTGACGGCTGAAACGCCAACGCCAACGGAAATCATCCTGAAATCCAACGACAAGCAGTTGCTGGGCCAGGTTGCCGCCAATGTGCGCGGTTTCCGTCCGCCAGAGCCTTACAAGGGCAAGGGTGTTCGCTATGCAGACGAGACAGTTCTGCGTAAAGAAGCCAAGAAGAAATAAGGGTTGATGTCATGAATGATAAGAAAGTGGCTCGCTTGCGCCGTGCGCGCAGCACGCGTCTGAAAATTCGCGAACTGCGTGCAGTTCGTCTGTGCATCAACCGCACTCCACGCCATATCTATGCTCAGGTGATTGCAGCTGATGGCGCTACCGTGCTGGCCCAGGCCTCCACGCTGGATGCCGGCCTGCGCGATGGTGCAACCGGTAATGCTGATGCTGCAAAGAAGGTTGGTGCTCTGGTTGCCGAGCGTGCGAAAGCCGCTGGTGTGACTGCAGTTGCCTTTGACCGCTCCGGTTTCAAGTACCATGGCCGTATCAAGGCTCTGGCTGATGCCGCGCGTGAAGCCGGTCTGGAATTCTAAGGGTTGAATCATGGCAAAGCTTGAGCAGAACGAAGGCCTGGTAGAAAAGCTGGTTAAAGTTAACCGCGTTGCCAAGGTCGTGAAGGGTGGTCGTATTTTCTCCTTCACCGCATTGACGGTGGTGGGTGATGGCAAGGGCCGTGTCGGCTTTGGTCGTGGCAAGGCACGTGAAGTGCCGGCTGCAATCCAGAAGGCACTCGAAGCCGCTCGCCGCAACATGATTCAGGTGGATCTGAACGGCACAACACTGCAGCACCCGGTGACTGGTCAGCATGGCGCTTCTCGCGTATACATGCAGCCCGCGTCCGAAGGTACCGGCGTTATCGCTGGTGGCGCCATGCGCGCCGTGCTGGAAGTGGCCGGTGTGCACAACGTGCTTGCCAAGTGCTACGGCTCTACCAATGCCAATAACGTGGTACATGCCACGTTCAACGGTCTCGCGCTGATGACCTCGCCAGAGCAAGTGGCGGCCAAGCGCGGCAAGACTGTTGAAGAAATTCTGGGGTAAGTCATGTCTGCCAAGACCGTTAAAGTGACTCAGGTGCGCTCCGGCGCCCACAAGCTGAAGAACCACAAGCTCTGCCTCAAGGGCTTGGGTCTTCGCCGTATCGGTCATACCGTGGAAGTGCTGGATACACCATCCAACCGCGGCATGATCAACAAGGTTTATTACCTCGTGAAGGTTGAAGGGTAAGCGCCATGAAACTGAATGAGCTGAGCCCAGCAGATGGCTCCAAAAAGAATGCACGCCGTCCGGGCCGCGGTATTGGTTCCGGCCTCGGTAAGACTGGCGGTGGCGGTGTAAAGGGTCAGACCTCGCGCGGAAAAGGCAAGGTTCGCCCTGGCTTTGAAGGCGGCCAGATGCCCCTTTATCGTCGTCTGCCAAAGTTCGGCTTCACCAACCTTGCATCGCTGAAGGTGGCTGAAGTTCGACTGTCGGAAATTGCTTACGTTGAAGGTGACGTGGTTTCCCTGGAAACCCTGAAGGCCGCCAACGTGGTGCGTAAGGACAAGACTTCCGCTCGCGTCATCCTCTCGGGTGAAGTGCTGCGTGCGCTGACCATCAAGGGTCTGAAAGTGACCAAGGGTGCTCGTGCTGCGATTGAAGCCGCTGGCGGCAAGGTCGAGGAATAAGCCTGATGGCGAACACCCGTACGCAGCAGGCCAGGGACATGATGCAGAGCCCTGGTATGAAGCAGGGCATGTCTGAACTCTGGACCCGTATCGGTTTTCTGTTGCTGGCGCTGGTGGTGTTTCGTCTCGGCGTACACATTCCGGTGCCGGGCATAAACCCGGATCGTCTGGCGCAACTGTTTGAACAGAACAAGGACACCATCCTTAGCCTGTTCAATATGTTCTCGGGCGGTGCCCTTGAGCGTATGTCCATTTTGGCGCTGGGCATCATGCCGTACATTTCTGCCTCCATCATCATGCAGCTGATGGCGACTGTGGTTCCGTCGCTTGAAGCGCTGAAGAAGGAAGGCGAGTCCGGCCGTCGCAAGATTAACCAGTACACTCGTTATGCAACGGTGGTGCTGGGCTTGGTGCAGGCGATTGCCATGTGTGTGGGTCTGGCGAGTCAGCCTGGCCTGACACTCAGCACCGGTTTGGCTTTCATGGTGCCTGCGGTAACCAGCCTGGTGGCCGGTACGGTGTTCCTGATGTGGCTGGGTGAGCAGATTACCGAACGCGGTGTTGGCAATGGCATTTCGATGATCATTTTTGCCGGTATCGTGGCAGGGATTCCCAGTGCCATTGGCATGTCGCTGGAGTCGGCGCGCCAGGGTGAGCTGAGCATACTGGGTTTGCTGGTACTGCTTGGACTCGGCATTGCCGTGGTGGGTGCCGTGGTTTACATGGAGCGCGGCCAGCGTCGCATTACCGTGAACTATGCGCAGCGGCAGCAGGGTCGCCGTCTGTATGCGGCACAGCAGAGCCATTTGCCGCTCAAGATTAATATGGCGGGTGTGATTCCGGCGATTTTCGCCAGCTCACTCCTGCTCTTCCCGGCATCGCTGGGACAATGGTTTGCCGGTAACTCTGCGAACCCCAGCTGGAGTCAGCGCTTGCTGCAGGATATGGCCCTGACCTTGTCACCAGGACAGCCCCTGTACTTGTTGCTGTTTGCCCTGCTGATTATTTTCTTCTGCTACTTCTACACGGCGTTGATGTTCAACCCGAAAGATGTGGCCGATAACCTGAAAAAGTCGGGTGCCTACATTCCAGGCATCCGGCCGGGCGATCAGACTGCCCGTTATGTGGACTCCGTTTTGGGTCGTCTGACCCTGATCGGCGCCCTCTACATAACGGCCGTCTGTCTGCTTCCGATGATTTTGCAAGTGGCCTTCAAGGTTCCGTTCCACCTCGGTGGCACCTCCTTGTTGATCGTGGTGGTGGTGGTCATGGACTTCATGTCCCAGGTGCAGTCGCACATGATGTCCCACCAGTACGAGTCGCTGATGAAGAAAGCAAACCTCAAGGGATACGGCCCCTCAGGCCTGATCCGCTGAGTCTGTTGAACGACGTTAGTTGAACGTTTTACCAAGTAAGGTGGTGCCTCATGAAAGTCCGTGCTTCCGTAAAAAAGATCTGTGCCAACTGCAAGATCGTGCGTCGCAACGGCAGCATCCGCGTGATTTGTAGCGCGGAACCCCGTCACAAGCAGCGCCAGGGCTAAGCTCTCGGCAAGTTGTTGATTTTTGGTGTTTCTGCAGATAGACTCTCGCGCCTTTCGCGACAGCTAATGCGGAACCGCCAAGATCAGCGGCAATGGTTTATAAGTGGAGTGAGTGTGAATGGCTCGTATAGCCGGCGTTAACATCCCTGATAACAAGCATGCAGTTATCTCTCTGACCTACATTTTTGGTGTGGGCCGGACAACTGCTGCCAAGATTCTCGGCTCCGTCGGTATCGCTCCGACCACCAAGATCAAAGACCTGAGCGATGTTCAGCTCGATCAGGTGCGTGCCGAAGTTGCCAAGGTTCCGACCGAAGGTGACCTGCGTCGCGAAGTCTCCATGAACATCAAGCGTCTGATGGATCTGGGTTGCTACCGTGGCTTGCGTCATCGCCGTGGTCTGCCCGTAAACGGTCAGCGCACCAAGACCAATGCCCGCACCCGCAAGGGTCCGCGCAAGGCCATCAAGAAATAACTGGACGCTGAAGAATCATGGCTAAAGACACAACTCGTGCTCGCAAGAAGGTAACCCGTCAGGTTGCCGAAGGTATTGCGCATATTCACGCATCCTTTAATAACACTATCGTGACGATTACTGATCGTCAGGGTAATGCCCTGTCATGGGCAACTTCCGGCGGCCAGGGTTTCCGTGGCTCACGTAAGTCCACCCCGTTTGCCGCTCAGGTTGCTGCTGAAGTTGCTGGCAAGGCTGCGCAGGAATACGGTCTCAAGAATCTTGACGTACTGGTGAAGGGCCCTGGTCCTGGCCGTGAGTCTGCCGTGCGTGCACTGAATGCTGTTGGTTACAAGATCAACAGCATCACTGACATCACACCGATTCCGCACAACGGTTGCCGTCCGTCCAAGAAGCGTCGCGTGTAAGAGAGGGTTTGAAGAATGGCTCGTTATATTGGTCCGAAGTGCAAACTCGCTCGCCGCGAAGGTACTGATCTGTTTCTGAAGAGCGGTGTGCGCACCCTCGAAAGCAAGTGCAAAGCTGATGTGCCACCAGGCCAGCATGGCGCTTCCCGCAAGGGCCGCTTGTCTGACTATGGTCTGCAGCTGCGCGAAAAGATGAAAGTGCGTCGTACTTACGGCGTGCTTGAGCGTCAGTTCAGCAATTACTACAAGGAAGCCGCACGCCTGAAGGGCGCTACCGGTGAAAACCTGTTGCAGTTGCTTGAAAGCCGTCTCGACAACGTGGTTTATCGCATGGGTTTTGGCGCTACACGCTCCGAAGCTCGTCAGTTGGTGAGCCATCGCGCCATCCTGCTCAATGGCAAGCGTGTCAATATCGCTTCCATGCAGGTGAGCCCTGGTGATGTTGTGGCTGTGCATGAAAAATCCCGCAACCAGTTGCGTGTGAAGAATGCTCTTGAGCTTTCTTCCCAGCGTGGTGTGCCGGCTTGGCTGGAAGTGGATGCCACCAAGTGGGAAGGTACGTTCAAGACACTCCCAGAGCGTTCCGATCTGTCCTCCGAGATCAATGAAAATCTGATCGTCGAGTTGTACTCCAAGTAAGGAATCGCCTGAGGTTTTGCACATGTCACAAGCTATCAACGAGTTTTTGACTCCCCGTAGCATCGCTGTACAGGCTATCAGCCCCACCCATGCAAAGGTGACGCTGGAGCCTCTGGAGCGTGGTTTTGGTCACACTCTGGGCAACGCACTGCGCCGCATCCTGCTGTCGTCCATGCCGGGTGCTGCTGTTGCCGAAGTGGAAATTGAAGGTGTCGAGCACGAGTACAGTGCTATCGAAGGCGTACAGGAAGACGTCATCGAAATCATGCTCAACCTGAAGGGTCTGTCCATCAAGTTGTATGAGCAGAACGAAGCCTTCCTGAGCCTGGACAAGAAAGGTCCTTGCGTTGTGACTGCAGCTGACTTGGGTCTGCCGCACAGCGTTGAGCTCGTGAACAAGAATCACGTGATCGCCAACCTCGGTGCCAACGGCCATCTCAAGATGAAGCTGAAGGTGACCCGCGGTCGCGGTTACGAGCCGGCTGACGGCCGTTATTCCGAAGAGGAAGGCCGTCCCATTGGCCGCCTGCAACTGGACGCTTCTTACAGCCCGGTTCGCAAGGTTGCGTATGTCGTGGAAGCGGCGCGTGTGGAACAGCGCACCAACCTCGACAAGCTGGTCATCGATCTGGAAACCAACGGTACGATTGATCCGGAAGAAGCGATTCGTCGCGCGGCTACCATTCTTCAGCAGCAGATTGCCGTATTCGTTGATCTGCAGAAAGACAAGACACCGGAAATCGTTGAAGCGCGCGAAGAAGTTGATCCGCTGCTCTTGCGTCCGGTTGATGATCTGGAGCTGACTGTGCGTTCGGCCAATTGCCTCAAGGCTGAAAACATTTATTACATCGGCGATCTGGTGCAACGCACCGAAGTTGAGCTGCTGAAGACCCCGAACCTGGGTAAGAAGTCGCTCACCGAGATCAAGGACGTACTGGCCTCTCGTGGCCTCTCGCTCGGTATGCGTCTGGAAAACTGGCCACCGGCCAGCCTGCGCAACGACGATCGTCTGAATTACCGCAGCCGTTAATTAGCTGCCGCTTTTAGGAAGTTGAGCCATGCGTCATCGTAATAGTGGTGTGAAACTGGGCCGCACCAGCAGCCATCGCAAAGCCATGTTCCAGAACATGGCAATCTCGCTGTTCGAACACGAACTGATCCGCACTACCTTGCCGAAAGCCAAGGAACTGCGTCGTGTTGCCGAGCCGCTGCTGACGCTGGCCAAGATTGACAGCGTTGCCAATCGTCGCCTGGCATTTGCCCGTACCCGCAATGCTGCCATTGTCGGCAAGCTGTTCACGGTGCTGGGGCCGCGCTACAAGAATCGCAGTGGTGGTTACCTGCGTGTTCTGAAGGCCGGTTTCCGTGCAGGTGATGCTGCTCCCATGGCTTATGTTGAGCTCGTGGATCGCGAAATTGTTGCCAAGGCCGAAGTGGTTACTGCTGAATAAGCAGGCAATCCTTCTGCATAAAAAAGCCGGGCATAGCCCGGCTTTTTTATGTCTGCGTTTTCTCAGGCCTGCATCTGGCGCACGCGCTCAAACAGGCAGATGGCCGCAGCAGCAGACACATTCAAGGATTCCACTTTCTCCTGCATGGGAATCCGCAGGCGCGTCGTGGCGAGCTGTAACAGTTCGCTGCTGACGCCGGCGCCTTCGCTGCCCAGCGCCAGCACCAGGTTGCCGCGCAAATCGCTGCCATACAGCGAAGCTGCATCGTCCAGGGTGGTCACGGCAATCGTGCCGATAAATGCCGACAAGGCTTCCTGCGGGTTCACATGCTCCACCAGCGGGAGCAGGAAGTGGGCGCCCATGCCGGCACGCAATACCTTGGGTGACCAGATGTCTGCGCAGCCGTGGCTGAGCCACACCTGGTCGACACCGGCGGCAGCCGCCGTGCGGAGAATGGAGCCGACATTGCCTGGGTCCTGCACTCCTTCCAGTAACAGCAAGAAGCCTGTACTGGCCACAGCAGGAGTAGCGGGTATGGTGGCCAATGCGAGCAATCCTGTGGTGCTGGGTGTTTGTTCAATCTCGGCAAAGAGCGAGCGATCAAGCATGAGTGCCGGAGCCTTTCTGCCTTGCAGCAAGAGGGCAATTTCGGGACGATTTTCTTCGCCCTCACAGACCAGCAGCTTTTCCAGCGGCCACCCCGCCTGCAGGGCGCTTTCCACCAGGTGAGTGCCGACAAGTACCGTTTGCTGCTGCTTCTGGCGCTCGCGGCGGCTTTCAGCGAGTTTGATCAGCAGTTTTGCCAGCGGGTTTTGTCGGGAGCGGATGATTTCCATGGCGGGGTCTGTGCGTGAATGGTGGCTGCATTTTGTCATGGCTCAGATATAAAAAAACCCGGCATGAGCCGGGTTTTTTTATATCTGCCAATCAGGGCTTGGTAGAGTCATAGCCCTTTTTCACATCCTCTTTGGCCTTTTCAGCACTGGCCTTGGCGTCATCAGCAGCGGCTTTGGCACTATCGGCGGCAGCATCTGCTTTTTCCGCTGCAGCATCAGCCGCATTGCTGGTGGCTTCCTTGGTCTTGTCCCAGCCTTGCTCTGCGTTCTGCTGGGCTTGGCCGGCTTCCATACCAAGCTTTTCGGCCGCAGAGGGTTCTTCCGTGACCGGCTCCTTCTTGTTGCAGGCGACAATACCGGCACTCAGGGCAATCACCAGAGTGGCAAGGGAAAGTTTCTTTGTAAGCGACATAACAGCGCCTCCATGTGGCTGTGTAAGAGCGCTCAGCATCCTCCAGCTACCCCCCGCAGTTCAGTCTTTCCTCTGTTATCTTTCACAGCCCCCGTGTAAGTCCTGTTTCAGGCGCGCTTGAGCAGGGCTTTCAGGAAATGGCCGGTATGTGAGGCCTTGTTTTTGGCGACGTCTTCCGGAGTGCCGACCGCAATAATCTGGCCACCGCCATCCCCGCCTTCCGGTCCCATGTCGATCAACCAGTCCGCCGTCTTGATTACGTCCAGATTGTGCTCGATGACGATGATGGTATTGCCGTGATCACGCAGCCTGTGCAATACCGTCAACAGTTGCTGGATATCGTGAAAATGCAGGCCGGTGGTGGGCTCGTCGAGAATGTACAGCGTTTGCCCGGTATCCCGTTTGGAAAGTTCACGTGCCAGTTTCACGCGTTGTGCTTCCCCGCCCGAGAGCGTGGTCGCGGCCTGGCCAAGCGTGATGTAGGAAAGACCAACATCAACCAGTGTTTGCAGCTTGCGTGACAGGGCAGGAATTGCGTCGAAATAAACGCGGGCATCTTCAACCGTCATGCCCAGCACTTCCGTAATGTTTTTCCCCTTGTAGCGGATGTCCAGGGTTTCACGGTTGTAGCGCTTGCCCTTGCAGACATCGCAGGGAACATAGATGTCGGGCAGAAAATGCATTTCCACCTTGATCATGCCGTCGCCCTGACAAGCTTCGCAGCGCCCGCCTTTCACATTGAATGAAAAGCGGCCTGGTCCGTAGCCGCGGGAGCGAGCTTCTTGCGTGGCCGCAAACAATTCGCGTATCGGCGTGAAGATGCCGGTGTACGTCGCGGGATTCGAGCGCGGCGTGCGACCGATAGGGCTTTGATCAATGTCGACCACCTTGTCGAGCTGATCGAGTCCGTCGATGCCCTCGTAATCTTCTTCATCCAGTACCGTTGCACCGTTGAGTGCCTTGGCAGCCAGAGGGTACAGCGTGGCGTTGATCAGGGTGGATTTTCCGGAGCCCGACACGCCCGTGATGCAGGTCATCAGGCCCAGTGGAAATTCTGCCGTGACGTTTTTCAGGTTGTTGCCGGTGGCGCCGCGCAGCACCATCATTTTTTTCTGGTCGACGGGTGTGCGCTTGGCGGGGATTTCTATGCGCTTGCGCCCGGAAAGGTAGTCGCCCGTTAGCGAATCCTTGTTGTTGATGATGTCTTCAAAGCTGCCTTTCGCGACAACGCGACCGCCATGAACACCTGCTCCCGGACCAATGTCCACCACGTAATCGGCAGCGCGGATGGCATCTTCATCATGCTCGACCACCAGCACAGTGTTGCCGAGATCACGCAAGCGGATCAGGGTGGCAAGCAGGCGTTCATTGTCGCGCTGATGCAGGCCGATTGACGGCTCATCAAGCACATACATCACACCGACAAGGCCGGCCCCGATTTGCGAGGCGAGACGAATGCGCTGGGCTTCGCCGCCGGAAAGGGTTTCGGCAGAGCGATCCAGGGAAAGATAGTCGAGGCCCACATTCACCAGAAACTGCAGGCGCTCGTGAATTTCCTTGAGAATCCTGTCGGCAATTTCACCGCGCTTGCCCGGCAGCTTGACGGTACTGAAATACTCGCAGGAGCGTCGTATCGACATTTTGACAATGTCGGGCAGGGCCTTGTCCTCAATAAAGACAAAGCGGGCTTCACGCTTGAGGCGTGAGCCCTGGCAGTCGGCGCAGACCGTGTGGTTAAGGTACTGGGCCAGCTCTTCGCGCACATTGTTGGATTCGGTTTCGCGATAACGCCTTTCCATGTTTGGCAGCACGCCCTCAAAGGCATGCTCGCGCACCACTTTTTTGCCGCGGTCGTTGTAATAATGAAAGGCGATTTCTTCCTTGCCGGAGCCGTTGAGAATGGCGTTCTGTATTTTCTTGCTGAGCTTCTTCCACGGGGAGTCGACATCGAAGCCGTAATGTTCCGACAGCGCTTCCAGCAGGCCGAAATAATAGATGTTGCGCTTGTCCCAGCCGCGAATGGCACCTTCGGAAAGCGAAACGTCCTTGTCGGTGATGAGGCGGTCCGGATCAAAATACTGTTTGACGCCAAGGCCGTCACAGGTAGTGCAGGCACCCGCCGGGTTGTTGAAGGAAAAAAGGCGGGGTTCGAGTTCGGACAGGGAGTAACCGCAATGCGGGCAGGCATAGCGGGCAGAAAAGATCTGGTCCGGCTTCTTCTCTTCCATGAAGGCCAGCAGGGCAATGCCGTTGGCCTGACGCAGTGCGGTTTCAAAGGACTCGGCCAGACGGATGCCGATGTCGTCACGCACTTTCAGTCTGTCCACCACCACTTCAATGGTGTGTTTTTTCAGCTTGTCCAGTGTCGGTGCTTCATCAAGATCAACCACGATGCCGTCGATGCGCGCACGCACAAAACCATCTGCTTTCAGTTGTTCGAAAACGTGCAGGTGTTCGCCTTTGCGTTCCTGTATCACCGGCGCCAGCAGCATGATGGCTGTGCCTTCCGGCAGGGCCATCACGAGATCCACCATCTGCGACACGGTTTGTGCTTCCAGCGGCGCGTCGTGATCGGGGCAGCGCGGAATGCCGGCGCGTGCATAAAGCAGGCGCAGGTAGTCGTAAATTTCCGTGATGGTGCCGACGGTGGAGCGCGGATTATGCGACGTGGATTTCTGCTCGATGGAAATGGCAGGCGAAAGTCCTTCGATATGATCGACGTCCGGTTTTTCCATCAGCGACAAAAATTGCCGTGCGTAGGCAGAGAGGGATTCCACATAACGGCGCTGGCCTTCGGCGTACAGCGTATCAAACGCCAGTGACGATTTTCCCGAACCGGACAGGCCCGTGATCACCACGAATTTGTCGCGAGGAAGGTCAAGATCAATATTTTTGAGATTGTGCGTGCGGGCACCGCGGATGCTGATTTTGTCCATGAAGACCTCTGGCCGGGCCGGTGGAGAAGGGCGCGGCGGACGGAAAGCGAACCGGGGATTATACGGGAAAGAGCTTGCTTGCCGCATGCCACAAAATGGAGGCTCTTTGTCAGTAGCGTGACGGTGGCCGCTGACCAAAGACTGCGTTCCTGTTGCCAGCTCTGCTGCTAGAATGCGCCGCCGGCAAAGCGCCGTGCGTGGCCATCCCGTTCCGGGCCGGTCTTTTTCTCGAGTACTGCATGAATGCCATGACCTCCGGCGAGCGCCGTGCCGTCGTTACCCTGGCCAGCCTGTTTTCCCTGCGCATGATCGGCCTCTTCATGATCATGCCGGTGTTTGCCATTTATGGCCGCAGCCTCGCCGATGCCACGCCGTTCCTGATCGGCCTGGCGGTCGGCATTTACGCACTGGCGCAAGCGCTGCTGCAGATTCCGCTGTCGCAGCTCTCCGACCGCATCGGGCGCAAGCGTCTGGTGCTGGCGGGCATGCTGCTGTTTGCGATTGGCGGTGCGATTGCTGCGCTGTCGACCAGCATCTGGGGTGTCATCATCGGTCGTGCGATTCAGGGTTCGGGTGCCATTTCCGGTGTAGTGATGGCGCTGCTGGCGGACCTGACTCGTGTCGAGCAGCGCACCAAGGCCATGGCGGCCATCGGCATGAGCATCGGCGTTTCCTTTGGCCTCGCGTTTGTGGCCGGTCCTTTGCTGGCAGGCCATTTCGGCTTGTCCGGCCTGTTCTGGACCACCAGCATCATGGGGCTGGGCGGTATGGCCGTGTGCTACTGGCTGGTGCCGGACCCGGTGACCTCGGTCAAGCAGGTGCCTTCGACCTATTGGGAGCAATTCCGTGATGCGCTCGCCCACCGTGAGCTGTTGCGTCTGAACTGGGGCATCTTTTCCCTGCACCTCATCATGGCGGCCTTCTTCATGTCGGTGCCGGTCCTGCTCAAGAACAGTGGCGGACTGGATGCGCGCCTGCATGGCTGGGTTTATCTGCCCGTGCTCTTCCTGTCCTTTCTCACCATCGTGCCGGCCATCATCGTGGCCGAGAAAAAACGCCAGATGAAGGGCGTGTTTGTCAGTGCCATTGCCATGCTGGTGCTGAGCATGGTCTGGCTCTCTTTCATGCACGGCTCGCTGGTGCAACTGGTCACGGGTCTCGCCCTGTTCTTTGTCGGTTTCAACCTGCTGGAAGCGCTGCTGCCTTCGCTGGTCAGCAAGATCTGTCCTCCGGGCAGCAAGGGCACGGCCATGGGGATTTACTCCACCAGCCAGTTTCTCGGTGCCTTTATCGGCAGCCCGCTGGGCGGGGTGCTCAGCGGGCATTTCAGCTACGGGTTTCTGTTTGCCGTACTGGCGGTACTGGCCGGTGTCTGGCTGCTGGTGGCTTCACGCATGGCGCCACCGCCTTTCCTGAACAGCATCATGCTCAGCTTCGAGCACATCACGGCTACCGAGGCGCCTGCACTGGCGCAGCGCCTGCGTGAAGTGGCGGGGGTTGAGGACGTGGTGGTGCTGGTCGAGGAGGGTGTGGCCTATCTCAAGGTCGACAAGCAGCGTTTCGATGAGATGGCCCTGCAAGCCTTTCCGGCAAAGGCTGTCGCTGCCTGAGACAAGACGCACACGCAAAAGCGCTCCGGACCCTGTGGCAGCTACCCGAGCCATCGGGTAAAGTCACCGCTTCACCGGGATCGCAAAAGCACCGGGGAAGTCGCAGCACTACACACGAAGCATATAGGGCGGCCTTGCCAGCAAAGCTGAGCAGGCTCTCCGCTACTAACGAGAGGTCAACTACCATGCGCGGCGTCAACAAAGTCATTCTGGTCGGTAATCTGGGGCGTGATCCCGAAGTGCGCTATCTGCCTTCCGGCGGAGCCGTGGCCAATATCACCATCGCCACCTCTGAAGCCTGGCGCGACAAAACCACCGGCCAGCAGCAGGAACAAACCGAATGGCACCGGGTGGTGTTCTACGGCAAGCTCGCGGAAATCGCGGGTGAGTACCTGAAAAAAGGCAGCAAGGTCTACGTGGAAGGTTCGCTGCACACACGTAAGTGGCAGGACAAGCAGACTGGCGCCGACAAATACAGCACCGAAATCAAGGCCAATACCATGCAGATGCTGGACAGCCGCCAGGGTGGTAGTGCCGCAGGCGGCGGTTTTGGTGGCGGCCAGGGCGCACAGGGCGGCGGCTTTGACGGCGGCAATGATTTTGCAGCCGGTGGCAGCTTCCCGGCCTATGAAGACTTTGACCAGGGCGCCGCACCGCAGCCACAGCGTGCCCAGCGCCCACAGGGCGGTGCGCCGGCAGGTGGCCAGCAGCGTCCGGCACAGCAGGCGCCGGCTGATGACTTTGATGACGACATCCCGTTCTGAGTATTCGCAGCCATAAAAAAGCCCGGCACATGCCGGGCTTTTTTATGGTCTTGTCGGGGCAGCTTACCCTGGTTTTTTGTCTGTGGGTTTAGCGGCGGGCTTTGGCTGGTCACCGATAATGCTTTTGGCCGGACAGACCTTGAAGACCGGGCATTTCGGGCAGCCAACGGCGAGTGCTACGGGGCAGAGTGTCATGATGTTCTCCTGGCGACTGGCATGGCTTGGACATGAACGGGCCTCTGCACTGTAGCTTGCTTTCGGCGTCCCTGTCCCCATGGCGTGAGCGGATTGGCGGCTGGCGCCCGAAGGTCGGAAAGTCCCCCTTGCTTTACACCTTGCCCCGCAAAAAGAGAGGCCGGTGAACCGGTCTCTCGGGACTTTGTCTTTTTTGCCGAGATTAAAGGCCACCCAGTTTCAGGCGATTGGCATGGGCGCGATAAACGGCTTTCGGGCTGGTTTCAAAAGTGCTGGTCAGGCCGAACATCAGGTTCACTTCGTCAATGTGGTTCATGAAATAGTTGTCACGAATCACCTCGCCAAAATGACTGGCGCAACGGCCTACGAGGCCGTCGTTCTGCCAGTCGCTTTTCCCGGCAAAGGCCAGTGAGGTCAACCCGAACAGGGAATCCAGAGGATTGGTCAGCACGCCGGTGCCGCTCCAGGAATAATTGCGGATGCCATTGGCAACATAAGCACCTTCACCACAGGCACTGGCAGGCACACCCGCCGGGAAGCGGTTATTGAAGGCGGTTGTCCCGGCGGATGACAGGGAGTTCAGCGCGGCATAGGAATCCTGATTGAAGGACTGGCCCGAGGTCAGGCCGATGAAGGCGCCGAAGCCGTTCACGAGTGAGGTGAGCAGTGATGTGCCCGGCGCCCCGATGACGGGCAACCGGGAGGCTTGCAGGATGAGGTCGGCCACTGGCGAACCCTTGTTTACGCCACCCACCGTGGTGAGCGAGGCCACCTTGCCCGGGATCACACCGGCCACGTAACGGATGGTGGGCGCGCCCTGGCTGTGGCCCAGCAGGTTTACCTTGGCCGCACCGGACAGCGCCAGAATGCTTTGCACCTGCGCCAGCAATTGCTCGCCGCGCAATTCGTTCGACTGGAAAGCGGAAACCTGGGTGACATAGACCTTGGCACCATTGGCGGACAGGTCGGCAGGAATGCCGTTCCAGTATTCAATCGGGCCGATGGAGGCAAAGCCCGACAAGCCGTGGGCCAGCACGATGGGGTATCGGGTTTTGGCATAATCGGCGGCAGCCAGGGCGGGTGTCATTGCCGTCAGTGCGCCCAGTGTGATGAGCGGTGTGATGACCAGTGAAGAAAGTATCCGTTTCATTGCAGCATCCTCGTTTGTTGTTTTATGGTGCCCGCGTGTCGCGACAGGTTTTCCCGGCGTTTCACCGGTATCGTCAGGACAGGGCAACAGCGTAGTCAGTGACCCGCCCCGGAAGGTATAACCCAAAAGGACATGGCAGACGGCGAAAAAGGACCTTCCCTGTCCGGCCCGTCAGCCAGCATTGGCATCCCCGTAAATTGTGCAAGCATGGGGAGCGGTCTTGTCGCGCCTGCCGCGGATAACACTGATAACAACAGGTCTTTCATCGTGGCATTCGGATCATGGAGCAGCATGCGCCGGAGTCTCCGGGTGGAGGCTTCTCCGTTACGCTCGGTCAGCACTTGCTGGACCTGCTGGCTTGGCACGGCTTGCCGGCCGAATCCATTCTGGCCGCCGCAGGAACAAGCCTTGAAGCACTGGCGGATCATGGCGGCTGGGTGCCGGCTTCTCAGGGGCAGAAAATGCTGCACGCTGCCGTCAGCATCAGCGGTGATCCCTTTCTGTTTCTCAAGTTGTCGAAGAACACCTTTCATGCCGGCTACGGTGTGGTCGGGCAGCTGGTGCAGGCCTGCCCCACGCTGAAAGAAGTGATCATGGCCATCACACGCTTTGAACCCTTGCTGAGTGATATCGGCATCAGCCGGCTTGCGCAAGAGCCGGGTCGTGCCGTGTGGAGCTTTGAATGCCGCTTCCACGACCCGGTGTTTGTCCGCCACGTTGTCGAGTTCATTATTGGTTGCCGCTATTTTTTTCTGCTCATGGTGCGGGAGAAGCGATCGAACATCGTTCTGGCTGTGCATTTTCAGCATGCTGCTCCGGACAATGCGGAGGATATGAAACGATACGAGGAGGTGTTCCGTTGCCCGGTGCATTTTGACCAGCCGGAAACGGCACTGATTCTGGTGTCGCAGGCACTGAGTCTGCCTTTGCGCCAGGCCGATACCAGCTTCAAGGATGTGTTCGAAATCCATGCACAGAAAAAGCTGGAGCAACTTCAGGTATCACCTTCTTTTCTGGAGCAGGCGCGACAGCAGTTGCGCATGCTGTTGCAAAGTGGTTCTGCATCGCGCGAACACCTTGCCGGTGATCTCGGCATCAGTGCCCGGCACCTCTACCGGCAATTGCAGCGCGAGGGCAGCAGTTATCGCGACATCCTTGACGAGCTGAGGCTGGAGATTGCACAGCAGTCCCTGGGTGACTCCGGCAGGACCGTGGATGACGTTGGTCGCCTGCTCGGTTTCAGTGAGGGACAATCATTCATTCGCTGGTTTCGCCAGGCTACCAGGAAGACGCCGGGGGAATACCGTTCACAAGACGCAGGCCCGCCCGGGAATTGGTAGGCGCCCTGCTTTTTGCACAGTGCCCGCTGTTATGATGCAGCCCTTGTCCCTGCCGCCTCTTCTGCACGAGATCAGAACCATGAGCCAGCTAGAGAACGTTGCCGGGAATGTCTGGGCCGTTGCCGCGCCCCACCATTTCCTGGGTTTGCATGTGGGCACGCGCATGACGGTGATTCGTCTGTCATCGGGTGGCGTACTGCTGTATTCGCCGGTTCCCCTGAGTGCCGCGCTGATTGCAGAAATCAATGCGCTGGGCCCGGTGCAGCACATTGTATGCCCCAATCTTTTTCATCACGTGTATGCGGGCGATGCGCTGGCGATCTGGCCGCAGGCGCTCCTGCACGGACCGCGCAAGCTGCAGAAAAAACGCCGGGACCTCACCTTCCATGCCGTACTCTCGGATACGCCGCACGAAAGCTGGCAGGGCGACCTGCTGCCGGTCACCATTGCCGGCAGCCTGCTGAATGAAACCGTGCTCTACCATGTACCGTCGAGAACACTGGTCACGTCTGATCTGGTGGAGAATTTCAAGGTGCATCCGCACTGGCTGACGCGCAGCTATCTCAAGCTGAACGGCATGCTGGGCAATATTACCTGGCCACCGGTGATGCGCGTGGTCTACCTGAACCGGCGCGCCGCGCGCGCCAGCATTGACCGCATTCTGGCGCTGCCCTTCGATCGCGTGGTGATTGCCCATGGCGACATCATCCACGGCAATGCGCGTGAAGTGCTGAAAAAAGGCCTTGAGTGGCTGTGACGATTTCTGTTTTTCAAAACCCTTTTTTCAGGCGGAGCAAGTATTCATGATCATCCCGCCAGCCCTGCTGGAAGCCGCTACGCTGAACCGCCTGATCGAGGATTTCGTCACGCGGGATGGCACCGACAATGGCGACGACACGCCACTGGAGCGGCGCGTGTCGCGCGTGCGCAAGGCGCTGGAAAAAGGTGAAGCATTGATCGTGTTTGATCCCCTGAGTGAGCAATGCCGATTGATGCTGAAGCAGGATGTGCCACGCGAGCTGCTGGATGAAATGAAGGGATAAAGAAAGATTCCCGCATGATTACGGGAGCTCTTTTAGGGAGGCAGATGCTGACGTTCTTGGTGTACGCGGCCTGGATTTTTGCTTTCCGCTTGCCCGGGAGTGCGGGGATTTTTTCACCGTCGGGGATTCGGTGAAGTGCTCCGACGGGGTTGCTTCTGCTGTTTCTTTATCAGAGTGATTGCGGCTGCACCGGGCCTCACTTTCTTTGGTTACTCGGCTTGCTGCCTCGCCCTTCGGGCCGCCCAACAAAGCGGGCGTTCACCGAGCAAAGCTCGGATGTCGCCTAAAGAAAGTAAGCAAAGAAAAGGTGACCCCTGCGGGGTGCTGGTGCAGTGCTTGCTAAACGGATAGTTCCTTTTTCATTCTTCTTGAGCCGGCGCGTCCGTCACGCCGATGTCCCAGTATTCGGGTTTGGGTGGCAAGGTGGTGACGCCGGGTTTGGCGCGCATGTGCAGTGACAGCACCTGACTCCACAGCCCCAGAAAATGTTCAAACACATGCTCGCCATCCACCAGGTGCCGGTCCATCGACATGCCGCGCAGCAGCCACTGCGTGAGTGTCATGAGCTGGCGCACATTGTCGTTGGCCGAGAGCGGTTCGAAATAATGATCGGCCGCCACGGAGAGCGTGCTGTACCCGGTGCTCCAGAGCTTGTGCATGGCGGCTGCGAGTTTTTCGTCGTGGGTACTGGCGATCATCAGCTCCAGCAGCACGGTGCTTTCGCGCGTTCCAAACACATCCTTCCAGCTCGCCATGATGATGTCGCGCAATCTGTCCCCGGATTCGTCCACGCTTTTGATGGTATGTCCCATCTGCACATAAAACTGGCGTATGAGCTGCTCGGCAGCGGCAGCAATCAGGGCATCCTTGGACGGGAAGTGGTGCACGGGAGCGCCTCGTGACACCTGCGCCTTTTCCACGATCTTGCTGATGGTGGTGGCGGCATAGCCGTCACTGGCCAGGCAATCCAGGGTGGCTTCCACCAGCCGTGAACGCATGGCTTCACTGCGCTCGGTCTGGGTACGGCGGCTCTGGGCCGGGCTGCTGTCCATCGGGGAGGGCTCACTCATCGGGTGCGCTCTGTTGGTGGCTGAGATCAGTGGTCGGTGTCCGGTGCCGGGATGGTAATTTTTTCAACCCCGGCCTGCAGTGGCTGTCGTGCATTTTCTTCTTTTTTCTCAAGGGCTTGCCAGCATCTGTCATGTCCGGTCGGTCGTCCTTGCCGCAATTGCCGGTCAGGCCGGCTTGCACTCGAGCTGACTCGCTGGTATCAAACATGCCGTACGACCATATTGTAAGTTGTGACGGCTGGCAAGCCGCCCCAACCAGCCCTTACCAGCACGCCGGAGAGAAGTAGATGAGTGTTCCCACCCCTGTTGCCCCGATGATTCCCCGCACCCTGTTCAGCGCCGATCACGAAGCTTTTCGTGATACTGCACGGCGTTTTTTCGAGCAGGAGCTGGCGCCGCATTACGAGCGCTGGTCAGAGCAGCAGCACATTGATCGCAGCCTCTGGAACAAGGCCGGCGAGCTGGGCCTGCTGTGCGCTACCATGCCCGAGGAATACGGCGGCTCCGGTGTGGATCGCCTCTATAGCGTGGTCCTGATGGAAGAGCAGGCGCGCGTGGGTGACTCCGCCTCCGGTTTTGCGCTGCACTCCGACATCGTTGCCAACTACATCAACAATTTCGGCAATGAAACGCAGAAGCAGGCCTGGTTGCCGAAAATGGCCACGGGTGAAGTGGTGGGTGCCATCGCCATGACCGAGCCGGGCACCGGTTCCGATTTGCAGGCCATCCGCACCACGGCCGTGGAAGACGGTGACGACTACATCATCAACGGCTCCAAGATTTTCATCACCAACGGTTATCTCTGCGACATGGCCGTGGTGGCGGTAAAAACCGGTACCAGCGAAAAGGGCGCACAGAATGTGTCGCTGATCATTGTTGAAGCCAATCGTCCCGGGTTCTCGAAAGGCAAGCCGTTGAAAAAGGTCGGCATGCACGGGCAGGATACGGCCGAGTTGTTTTTCGACAATGTGCGCGTACCGAAATCGAACCTGCTGGGCATGGAAGGCATGGGTTTCATCATGCTCATGAAAGAACTGGCCTGGGAACGCATGATGATCGGCGTGATCTGCATCGCCGGCGCGGAAGGTGCACTGGCCACCACGGTGGAATACGTGAAGCAGCGCAAGGCTTTCGGCAAGCCGGTGTCATCCTTCCAGAACACGCGTTTCAAGCTGGCGGAAATGCGTTCGGAAATCCAGATCGGTCGCGTTTTTGTGGATCGTTGCCTGGAGCAGGTCGTCAAGGGTGAGCTCGGCGTTGAAGCCGCTTGTGCGGCCAAATACTGGATATCCGATCTGGTCAGTCGTGTGGTGGACGAGTGCGTGCAATTGCACGGTGGCTACGGTTACATGATGGAATACCCGATTGCCCGCGCTTATATCGACACACGCCCTAACCGCATTTACGGCGGTACCAATGAAATCATGAAGGAACTGATCTCGCGTTCGATCTGACGTGAAAAAGGGGCTGCTGCAAGGCGGCCCCTTTTTTTGTCACGGGGTGACCGGCTGGTTGCAAGGTTTGCAAGAGGAGAGAAAAAATGACAGAGCTTCGTTTTGATGGTCGCGTGGCCATTGTCACAGGTGCAGGTGGCGGGCTGGGGCGTTCGCACGCGCTGATGCTGGCGGCTCGCGGTGCCCGAGTCGTGGTCAACGATCTGGGCGGTAGTGCACATGGTGACGGCAAATCCGCTTCCGCAGCGGACAAGGTGGTTGAAGAGATCCGTGCCGCCGGTGGCGAAGCCGTTGCCAATTACGATTCCGTGGAAAATGGCGAAGCCATCGTCAAGGCCGCTGTGGATGCCTTCGGCACGGTCGACATTGTCATCAACAATGCCGGCATCCTGCGCGATGTCAGTTTTGCCAAGATGAGTCAGGGCGACTGGGATCTTGTCATGCGCGTGCATCTCAACGGCAGCAAAAGCGTATCGCATGCCGCCTGGCCCATCATGCGCGAGAAGGGTTATGGCCGCATTGTGATGACAACATCCGCCGCAGGCATTTATGGCAATTTCGGCCAGGCCAATTATTGTGCGGCCAAACTCGGCATTCTCGGGCTGGCCAACTGCCTGGCCGAAGAGGGTCGCTCCAAGAATATTTTCGTCAACACGATTGCGCCACTGGCCGCATCTCGCCTGACCGAAACCATCATGCCGCCCGCATTGCTGGACATGCTGAAGCCGGAAGCGGTGAGTCCTCTGGTGGCCTGGCTGGCGCATGAAAACTGCGAAGAAACCAAGGGTCTTTTTGAAGTGGGTGCCGGCTTTATTGCCAAGCTGCGCTGGGAGCGCACCACCGGCCACAGCTTTGCCAATGGCCGCTCTTTCAGCATGGATGATGTCGCAGCGCGCTGGGGCAAGATCACCGATTTCAGCGAATCGACGCATCCGTCCACGACGACGGAATCCTTTGCGCCCATCATGGAGAGCATTCAGAGCCCCAGCCTTGGCGGTAATGAATTCATTGATCTCGATGTTGCCTCAAAAACAGAGCTGGTGCTGGAGTCGTCTTACGACGAGCGTGACCTTTCGCTCTACGCCCTCGGCGTTGGTGCTGCCCGCGATCCGCTGGACAAGAACGAACTCAAGCACGTGTACGAACTGGATGGCGAGTTCCGTGCATTACCCACCTACGGCGCCATGCCGCAGATGAACGCCATGCTGACGGCAGCAAAAACCGGTGCACTGGCACTGCCCGGCATGAATTTCGGTTTTGAGCGCCTCTTGCATGGCGAGCAGTTCATGGAGGTGAAGCGCCCCCTGTCACGCCATGCAAAACTGAAGCACGTCTTCAAATTCAAGCAGGCTTATGACAAGGCGCCGAATGCCGTGGTCACGTTTGCGATTTCGTCCGTTGACGAGTCCGGCGAAGAAGTGGCCTACAACGAAATGACGTCCTTCGTGAAAGGTGCGGGCGGCTGGGGCGGGGATCGCGGCCCTTCCGGCGAAATCAATGTGCCGCCTGCGCGCGAGCCGGATGCCGTCATCGAGGAAAAGACCGATGCCAACCAGACACTGCTCTACCGCCTTTCCGGCGACTGGAACCCGCTGCACGCCGATCCGGCCTTTGCCCAGGCCTTCGGTTACGAGCGCCCCATCCTGCACGGCATGTGCACCTTCGGTTACTGCGGCCGCCATGTGATCAAGGCGTTTAGCAATAACGACGGCCGTTATTTCAAGAGCATCAAGGTCCGTTTTGCCAAGAGTGTTTTTCCCGGCGACACGCTGGTGACGAAGATGTGGAAGGAGTCCGACACGCGCATCATTTTTGAAACCAGCGTGAAGGAGCGCAACGAAGTCGTAATCAAGAACGCGGCGGTTGAGCTCTACAAGGACATTCCACAAACCAAGAGCAAAGCCAACGCTGCTGCACCTGTGGCCGCCGCTGCGGCACAGCCGGATCGTCTGATTGCTGCCGATGTGTTCGGTGTCCTGGCTGAGCATGTGGCCGCGCATCCCGGGCTGGTCGAAAAGACCAAAACGGTTTTCCTCTTCAAGCTCAGGAACCCGGAATCGCTGTGGACGCTGGATCTCAAGAACGGTGGTGGCAGTTGCCAGTCCGGTGATGCCGGCAAGGCCGATGTCACGCTGGAAATGGACGAAGAGCATCTCGGCACAGTCGTGACCTCGTCGATTACCGATGTGCAGAAACTTTTCTTCGGTGGCCAGCTCAAGATTGGCGGAAACGTCATGGCCTCCAACAAACTCATCGTGCTGCAGGACATCAAGCCGGAGCGCTTTGAAGAGGCCAAGGCCAAGCGTATGGCCTCTGGCGGCGCGGCCCCTGCGGCTTCCTCGGCCGCGACTGAGCCGCCAGCCGACCTCAGCAAGCCTGTTGTCGCCGACATCTTTGGCGCCATCGGCAAATACATCGAGCAGACACCGGGCCTGGGCGAGAAGGTGAAAACCGTCTTCCAGTTCCGCTTCAGCGAGCCCGAGAGCAGCTGGGTGCTGGACCTGAAAAACGGCAATGGCAGCGTGAGCACGGGCACGACGGACAAGTCCGATGTGACGCTGGAGCTCACGGAGGCCAACTTCATAGGCATGTGCACAGGCGCTGAGGATGCGCAGAAGCTGTATTTCGGCGGCAAGCTGAAAGTCAGCGGCAATGTCATGGCCTCACAGAAGCTGTCCTTTCTGCAGAAGATGGACCCGCAGCTGGTGGTCGACCAGATCAAGGCACGCGTCGCGAGTGACAACAAGCCGGTTGCCGCCACTGCGCCTGCCAGCAGCAAGCGTGAAGCGCAGGCGCCGGCCATTTTTGCCGCGCTGAAAGCACGTTTTGGCAAGAGCGGAAACGTGCCCGGCCTTGAGCAAGTTGTGCAATTCCATGTGCGTGATCCGGAAGCGGTCTGGACCGTGGATTTTGCGGCCAACCCACCCGTCATCACGGGTGGTGACAGCGACAGGGCAGTGACGAAGATCGGCATTGATGATGCCGATCTTGCGGCGCTGGTGCAGGGCAGGATGGATGTGCGTGATCTCTATCAGCAGGGCAAGCTGCGCGTGGATGGCGATGTGGCTCCTGCGCACAAACTGGGCTTCCTGAGCGGACTGCTCTGAAACAATTCTGATGAGGACCGAGAAATGAAACGTCGCGTGAATGTGATTGGCGTAGGGATGACCAAGTTCGCCAAGCCGGGCTCCAGCCCGGAATATTATGAAATGGCCCGTGAAGCCGGTCTTGCCGCGCTCAAGGATGCCGGAGTGCCTTATCTCGACGTCGAGCAGGCTTATGCCGGCTACGTCTACGGTGATTCCACCTGCGGCCAGCGCGCCGTGTACGAGCTTGGCCTCACCGGTATTCCGGTGGTTAACGTGAACAACAACTGCTCCACTGGTTCCAGTGCACTTTATCTGGCACGTCAGGCCATCGAGGGCGGACTGGCGGAGTGCGTGCTCGCCATCGGCTTCGAGAAAATGGAAAAAGGTGCTCTGGCGGCCAAGTTCAATGATCGCGAACCACCCATGGGCAAACATGCCCAGGTAATGCTGGACGCACAGGGCTTTACCTCGGCACCGCCCGCTGCGCAGATGTTTGGTGGCGCGGGTCGCGAATACCGCTGGCAGCACGGTACGAAAAAGGAAACCTTTGCCAAAATTTCGGTAAAGGCGCGCCAGCATGCCAGCCGCAATCCTTTTGCCCTTTTCGGGCAGGTGCTGTCGCTGGAAGAGGTGATGGCCTCGGAAGAGATTTTTGATCCTCTCACGCGTTTCCAGTGCTGTCCGCCGACCTGTGGCGCGGGTGCTGCCATTCTCTGCTCCGACGAATTTGCGAAAAAGCACGGCATCAACAATCCCGTGTATATCGCGGCACAGTCCATGACCACGGATTTTGCGTCCAGTTTTGAAGAGA
>Ga0073914_10000009_pt1 | contig 34472 bp, 33 predicted proteins | sample GWRWT4_30Apr14_FD_71481 | JGI IMG/M metagenome (GOLD analysis project Ga0073914, IMG submission 71481) | Sand microcosm microbial communities from a hyporheic zone in Columbia River, Washington, USA - GW-RW T4_30-Apr-14 | ecosystem: Engineered > Artificial ecosystem > Sand microcosm >... | reverse complement strand
GCGGCGACCACGCTCCGCACTTCACCACCATCGCCAGCTTCATCCGTCATCTGGGCGACGAGATCGCGCCGCTGTTCGCACAAGTGCTCTGGCTCTGCGACCGCCAGGGCCTGAAAGCCGACACTGTTCAAGCCGTCAGACTTCCACTACGACCCTGAGCAGGGCACCTGCTAGTGCCCCGCCAACAAGCCCATGGCGCGCAACGGCGGCGAGCAGACGATACGCGGCTATCGCGCCGTGATGTTCAAAGGCATGCCCGAGCATTGCACTATCTGCCCGCAGCGCGCGCAGTGCCTGCGCCATCCCGAACGAACCCAGGTTGTGCATGGTGCAGAACATCGAGAAGCTGGCGAAAAGGGGTTATGCGGCGGCATGACGCAGGAATTCGCCTGACATGATGGTCGTGAACATCATTTTTGATACGGCAGATGCCGCCAGAAAAATTAACGGAATAGCTGAACGTGAAACGGCGCCAGAATATGGCGCCGTTGCTGAGGTCGGTTTGTGTCGAAAAGGGGTTTTTCTACAGCCTCAACGCACGCGCAAATGCTGCGTGATCACATACGACAGCAGGTTGATGCCGAGTCCTGCCGAGATCAGCGGCAACAGATACAAAGCCAGCGAATACTCCGAAAGAAAAACCCCGTTGTCGACAAGGCTGCCGGAGGCTCGTGCCAGCTCTGCCACCATCTTCAGCAGAATGATGTCCAGCCCCGACAGCGCTATCAGGACACAGGCATAACCCAGCAGCACCCAGCGTGACACCAGCGTCGCACGCAGCAGGTGAATCACCATCGCCAGCGGCAGGGCCAGGGACGTCAGCACCAGCAACCAGAACTCCAGACGCAACCAGGCTACCTCCACAACATCCTCCTTTTTTGTTTGCTCATGCCGTACAGCCCCCCTGTTGGCAAGCTTAGCGACGGGACACTCAATATCCGTAGTTATCTGTAGTCATCTGGTGCTCCGGCGGGCGGATGCCCGGAAACTGGCTATATGCACCACGGTATATGTCAAAGCGGTCAATGCCAGTATTCGCCAGCGTGGCATAGTCGCGCCGTCCCCTCATCAATGCCGAAAGAAGGAGAGTCTTGATGAATGCCAATGAACTACAGGGTTTTGGCCTCCATATGCTGAACCGTTTTGCCAGCTCGCACTGGCCCGACACACTGAAAGTGCGCAAGCCTTTCGAAAAACTGCTTTATACCGGCAGCCGGACCGGCTTTCAGCTCGTGGGCACACTGTCTCGTGGCTTCGGCCAGAAAGGCAGCAAGCTGGATGCAAAGCAGCGCCTGCCTGCAGCGGCCAAAGGCGTGTTTGACCTTAGCCTGTCGGATGAGCAGCAGATGATGCGCGACACGCTGCAACGCTTTGCCAAGGATGCCCTGCGGCCGGCAGCGCACGCAGCGGATCACGACGCCGTGTTTCCGGTCGACGTCCGCAGCCAGGCCATCGAGCTGGGCCTGAATTTTTATGCCGTGCCCGAAGCACTGGGGGGCATGGCAGCCGAGCAGTCCGTTGTCAGCAATGTGTTGATGGCCGAGGACCTTGGTTACGGTGACTTCACGCTGGGCGCCAGCATTCTTGCCCCCATGGGTGTGGCCAATGCGCTCACGCGCTGGGGCACCAAAGAGCAGCAGGAAAAATACCTGTCGGCCTTTGCGGAAGAAATACCCCCGCTGGCCACTTTCGCGTTCAACGAAGCCGTCCCCGCCTTCAACCCCAACCAGCTCGCCACCACCGCACAACGTGATGGCAGCGGCTATGTGCTGAATGGCGAGAAGGCCCTCGTACTGCTGGCGAAAGATGCCGAGTTTTTCCTGGTGGCCGCACAACTGGACGGCAAACCGGCCGTCTTCATCGTGGAAGGCGGCACCAAGGGGCTTGGCTTCAAGGAAGACCCGGGCATGGGCCTGAAAGCCGCCGAAACGCTCAAGATGCGTCTGGAAAATGTGCGTGCGGAAAAGCTGGGCGATAACGAATTCGATTATCAGGCCTTTCTTGATATGGGCGCCCTCGCCTGGGTCGGCCTTGCAGTGGGTACCTGTCAGGCCGTGATGGACTACACCGCACACTATGCCAACGAGCGTATTGCTTTCGGTGAACCGATTTCGCATCGCCAGAGCGTGGCCTTCATGATTGCCGACATGGCTATCGAGATCGACGCCATGCGCATGCTGCTGTGGAATGCCGCCTCGCTGGCCGAAGCCGGCAAGCCTTTCCATCGCGAAGCCTATCTGGCCCGTCTGCTGGCTGCCGAAAAATCCATGAAGATCGGCAACGATGGCGTGCAGCTGCTCGGCGGCCACGGCTTCACCAAGGAACATCCGGTGGAGCGCTGGTACCGCGACCTGCGTGCTGTAGCCGTCATGCACTCCGGCCTCCACGCCTGATTGATCGCATACCGAATTCGAGGAATTGAACCATGAATCTTGAGAACCCGAAAAAATTCAAAATGCTGGTCGACCAGGCCCACGAAGTTGCCGTGAACTTCTTCCGCCCGATCTCGCGCAAGTACGACAAGGCCGAGCATGCCTACCCGAAAGAACTGGACATGCTGGCTTCACTGCTCGACGGCTTCAATGATGGCGCTGCCGAAGCACCAAGCTCAACGGCGCTCGGCAAGCGTGGCGCCAGTGACGACAACAGCATCAAGAACGGTGCCAACATGTCGGCTGCTCTCGGCGTGTTCGAGCTCTGCTACGGCGACACCGGCTTCCTGCTCACCATGCCGCGCCAGGGTCTGGGCAACTCCGCCATCGGCGCTGTGGCCAACGATGAACAGTTGAAGCGCTTCAAGGGCAAGTGGGCGGCCATGGCCATCACCGAACCCGGCACCGGTTCCGACTCCGCCAATATCCGCACCACGGCGCGCAAGGATGGTGACGACTACATCCTCAACGGCGAAAAGATTTTCGTGACCTGCGGCGAACGTGCCGACTGTGTCGTGGTGTGGGCCACGCTGGACAAGAATCTCGGCCGGGCCGCCATCAAGTCCTTTGTCGTCGAGCGCGGCACACCCGGCATGCGCGTCGAACGTCTTGAGCACAAGCTCGGCATCAAGGCTTCGGATACCGCGGTGATCAATTTCACCGACTGCCGTGTGCCTGCCGCCAACCTGCTGGGAAATCCGGAAATCGATGTCGCCAAGGGTTTTGCCGGCGTCATGGAAACCTTCGACAACACGCGCCCCCTGGTGGCTGCCATGGCGGTGGGCTGCGCCATGGCTTCTCTGGAGCGCATCAAGGAACTGTTCAAGGATCATCTCGATGCGGACTACGGCACGCCTCCGTTGAATGCCTCGAATATCGAAGCCACCATCTACCGTATGGAAGCCGAATGGGAAGCCTGCCGCCTGCTCACGCTGAAGGCATGCTGGATGGCAGATAACCGCCAGCCCAACTCCAAGGAAGCCTCCATTGCCAAGGCCAAAGCCGGACGCATTGGTAGCGAAATCACGCTGAAATGCGTGGAGCTGGCTGCCAGTCTTGGCTACGGCGAAGACGAGCTGCTGGAGAAATGGGCCCGTGATTCCAAGATCCTCGACATCTTCGAAGGCACACAGCAAATCCAGCAGCTCATCATCGCCCGTCGCGTGCTGGGCAAGAGCTCTGCCGAACTGAAGTAAGGTCTCCGGCCGGGCATGAAAAAAGCGGCAGATACCTTGTATCTGCCGCTTTTTTTGCGGGTTTCCGGTGGAGGCCCCGGCAAACGCGTGGTAAGTTTCTGGCTGCGCGTCCGCTTTATGATCCACATAAAACACTACAAAAAGAGGGCATCATGGCCGCCTCATCACATGGCGATATCGTCAGCCTTTTTGGCTCGTCACCGAGCTTCATCAACAAGCTGGCTCCTGCCGATCAGCAAAAACTGCATGCTGTCCTGCGCGCGGCACGCCACACCCAGAATGCCGAATACAGCGCGGCCACCGACAAGGCCTTGCAGCACGTTCCTGCACTCTTGCGCGGTACCGTACGCAAAATCATTGCGGGTTGATGCCAACATGAATGATTTTCGCCGTCAGGCAGAAAGCGTAAAACTCGCCCGCCTGCTGCATACGACTGCAGACAACCTTGATTTTCTCGATGCACTGGATATTGCAGAGCTGCATGAGCTGCGACAAGCATCGGCTCGCTACCTGCTGGATGAACACCGCGCCCTGTTCAGGCGCATTGCAAGTGCCAGCAAACTGCTGCCCAGTGCGCTTAATGCCTTCATCAGCGAACGTGCCATGGGCCCCTTGCTGTGCGCCCGTATTGCCGGCGAGATGAGTCCCCCGCGAGCCATCGACATTGCCCGGCACCTTTCTCCCGAATTCATGGCTGCCACGGCCATTCATCTTGAAACCGAAAAAGCCACGGCCCTGACCGCAGCGCTGCCCTCGTCCAGCATTCTCGCCGTGACACGCTCACTGATTATCCAAAAGGAGTTCATCACGCTGGGCAGCCTGGTCGACACCCTGCCCATCACCATCATTGAGCCCGTCATCCGTGAAATTCATGACGGCGAAGCCCTGCTCCGCATTGCGTTTTTCATTGAAAATCCGGCACGGCTGAACCAGTTGCTGGAGATACTGCCCAGCAGCCGGCTGCCAGGCATCATGCAGGCCGCTGCCAATGAAGAAACCGATCTTTGGCCTCATGCCCTGGCACTGATGTCGGTGGTGGAACCACAGTGGAAACTGCGCCTTGTCACCATGGCCGCTGACAGTGATGCACAAATGCTCTCCAGCATGATACGCGGCGTCATCAGGCACGACCTCTGGTCCACCGTCCTGCCTCTCGTGAGCCTGATGAGCGAGGCCCACCGGCGTCACGTGATCAATCTGCCGGTACTGCAGGATGACGCGGTGCTGCGCCGCCTTTTCCATGCGGCAGAAAGTGATGAGCTCTGGCACTTCCTCCTGCCGCTGGTTCCACTCATGGATCAGGACTTGCTGAGGCGCACCGCAAGAATGACTGATGAATTGAGTGAAAATACCATTCGGCATCTGGTCCAGGTATCTCACGAAAAATCACTGTGGGAGTCTGTACTGCCGCTCGTGCAAGCCATGGGCATTGTGCGTCGGGCCACGATTGCCGAGCTGGTCGCCGAAAGCCCGGACAGTACTATCGTCAGCCTCATTGCAACGGTGCGCGAGTACCAGCAATGGCATCTCATACTGCCGCTGATAGCAACGATGACGGAGCAGGCGCAGCGCCGCTTCGTCAATTTGCCCGTGTTCCAGGAAGAAGCCGTACTGCACGACATCATCATGGCGACAGACAAGCACAGGCTCTGGAGCATCATGACGCCCTTGGTAAGCTTCTTGTCGGAAAACGAGCGCAGGCGGGTGGCGCATTTCTACGAGGCTTTCGATGCCGCCTCGATACAACGCTGGAGCGACGGCATAGACAGCCCCACCCAATGGCAGGTGGCTTTCGACCTGATCAACTACATGCATCCCGTGCGCCGCTCTGCGGTAGCCATGCTGGTGGCCGAACAAACCGATACCGTATTGAACCACTTGCTGCGTTCCTTGCACGAAACAGGACACTGGGCTCCGTTGCTCAGCCTGCTCGTCGAGCTGGCTCCCGATGCCCAGCACCAGCTGCTGCGGCGGGCCCAGACACTGGAGCCCGGTCTGCGTACCCAACTGCTGCTGGCCGCGGAAACCGCCGGGCTGTGTGATCCGGTGCTGCAGCACATGGCCAAACTTCCAGTCCCGGACCAAGATGCCCACCGCCGTGTTTTTCTGGGCCTGCCTGAAGCCTCGCTGCAGCGCCTGCGTCAACGCAGCAGCGAGCTTGGCTTTGCCACGCTTCTTGATCCGGAATAAAGAACCATGCCTTTGCCACCAGCATGGAGCTGCGGCGAGCCAGCGAAACCCTGGTATGGGAGGTTGGCCAGGGAAACTGGCAACAACATGCCGCCTTGATCGAGGTCATCACGCGTTTTGATCAGGAAGCCGCACGCGCCTATGTGCTGGACGCGCTGGCGGCAATGAATATCAGAGGTAATCCCGAACGCTTTGTGCAATCCACACTGAATACCCTGACGGGCACCATTCTGCGAGTTTCACGCCAGGTGGTTCCCAAGCTGAATGAGCAGCAGATGCAACTGGCCGCCGGACACGTCCGCTCGTTGTCACTCACCCTGCCGCAAACCGATGGCAGCCTGATGGCCATGACAGGCTTCCCGGTGCCGGATTATCTGGAGGCAATTCGTGCCGGCATTGCATAGCGCATTCGCCAGGGCGACTGGAAAAACCAGCGCCAGCCGGTGAGCCGGCTACTGGCCGAAATGGGAGATCTCATGCTGGACGAGATTTACCTGAAGTCCATACGCCTCATGGGTTTTGGTTTCCTGACCGAAAAAATCATACAGGGCGGGGCGAGCGTGGCGCGCGCAGTGCAGCGCCAGCTGGTTAACTGGGCGGTCAGCTCATTGAGTGAAAAAGAATTTTTGCAGATGACGGACTACACGGAAAACCTGATGCTGCATTTGCAGGAGCCGCTACCATACCAGCTCCTGTTTTACGACCGGAGATAAGCCTTCTCAAGCCTGCAGTTGATTGCGCTTGCGATACTCCACCGGTGTCTCATTGGTCCAACGCTTGAACGCACGATAAAATGTGCTCGGCTCGGAAAATCCCGTGAGGTACACAATTTGCTCGATGGGCTCACCCGTACGAGCCAGCAAACGTCGCGCAAGACGTGAACGATAGTCCGCAAGAATCTGGTTGAAACTGGTATTGGCCTCTGCCAGCTGGCTGCGCAGGCGGCGAGGCGGAATCTCCAGGCGCTTGGCAATCGACTCCAGACTGATGTCGCCACTCTCCAGCATTTCGCCTATGGCCCGCTTCACTTCCGACACCAGATCAAAGCGCTGCAGCTCTGCCAGCTGCTCCTGAGCGATCTGCTCATGCAGGCGCAGCAGGCGCGGCTCGGACTGCCAGATGCGATAGTCCAGCACTTCCTTGTTGAAATACATGCGGTATTCGCTGCAACCCAGTGTCACATTGCAGCCGTAAATGCGCATGTACTCCGCAGGGGCAGCCCCTTCGGAATGCTCCGTATGAATCGCCAGCACCTTGAAGTGATCATCGGTGACAAAGCGGAAAAACGTGATCATGCCCGCCGCAAAGCACTCAGTGAAATGGCGCGAAGCACGGCGATCCGTCAACGTGGACAGATAACAGGCATCGTCTTCAATCACCAGCTCGCCCATCACCGCATCGCTGAGCAAGCGATGAAAATTCATCGCCCGCTTGAGGCCCTCGCCAAAGGTTGGGCTGGACGTGAAAAGATACTCAAGCACCTGCCCGCGGTAGAGCGGCACATGCTCACCGAGGTGCAGACCGACGTGCGGATCACGGGTGATTTCTTCCGCCGCCTGCCAGAAGAAAGACTGTGCCGCATTCGGTGTGCGGGTATGGGAATCATCGAGACGACTCAGGGCCACGCCCGCCTTCGCGAGGATGGCTTCGGCCGGCATGCCGGCATTGAGCATGGCCTGATAGGCCAGGCGCAGGAAAATATGGGAGTCGGTACGTTCAGCCATTATGGACTTGCTGCTCTGCGGTTGTCCGGGGTGCAGGCCGGAAAGCGGGCCGGACAAAACTGGCGTGACAATAACTCATGCCATGCGCCTGTCACAACCAGCGAATCAGAAGCGCTCCAGCCTGACCACATCATAAGCCGGCTCTTCGTACGGATGTGACTGCTTCAGCGCCGCAATGGCGACATCTATCCCAGCTGTCTCGCACACCAGCTCGACCCTGTACTCATCCACCACCTCAAGCACATCGCAGGCGCCGATAAAGGGCTTGCTGCCGGCCAGCGGCCGAAACTGTCCCTGGCCCTTCACCTGCCAGGCACAGGCCTCGTAATGACCGACACACCCGGCCCCTGCGGCAAACAACGCTGCCTTGACCAGCTCCAGATGCGACTCGGGGACATAAAAGGTGATCTTGTACATGGCGCCCGACATTCCTTTTATCCGTATCGGCTCAATTCACAAACACACGGGCATTACGGAACAGGCGCATCCATGAGCCGTCCTCCTGCCATTCCTGCGGATGCCAGGAATGCTGCACGGAACGGAAAACACGCTCGGGATGCGGCATGATGATCGTGGCACGGCCATCAGTTGACGTCACACCGGCAATACCGGCCGGCGAGCCGTTGGGATTGAAGGGGTAAGCCTGGGTACTGCGGCCACTGTTGTCGATATAACCCAGCCCCACCAGTTTGCTGCCCGACAAGGCTGCCACCCGTTCGGCACTGTCGCTGACACGGCCTTCACCGTGAGCCACGGCAATCGGCATGCGCGAACCGGCCATGCCGGCCAGCAATACCGAGGGCGACTCTTTTACTTCCACCATGACGGTGCGCGCTTCAAACTGCTCACTGGTATTACGCATGAAACGTGGCCATGCCTCAGCGCCAGGAATCAGATCCTTCAGTTGCGACATCATCTGGCAACCATTGCAGATACCCAGAGAAAACGTATCACCACGGGCAAAAAAACCGGCGAAGTTTTCACGGGCACGATCGTTGAAAAGCACGGACTTGGCCCAGCCGCCACCGGCACCCAGCACATCGCCATAAGAAAAACCGCCACAGGCCACCAGCCCCTTGAAATCCTGCAGGGAAACGCGACCGGCAATGATGTCGCTCATGTGCACATCCACCGACAGAAAGCCGGCCCGGTCAAACGCAGCTGCCATCTCGATCTGGCCATTCACGCCCTGCTCTCGCAGTACGGCTACTTTAGGGAGCACACCCTTGCTGATATAAGGTGCTGCGATGTCTTCATTCACGTCATAACTGAGCACAACCGAGAGGCCGCGATCCGTGGTGTCGTCAAGACGCGCAAACTCCTGCGCCGCACAATCGGCGTTATCACGCAAAGACTGGATGCGGAAACTGGTTTCACTCCAGGTCTTTTGCAACGCCACACGACCGGCACTGAAAACCTGGCGGCCCTGCGCCGTGATGGTGATGCTGTCGTCGGCGGAAGGAGCCGCCACCACATACACGCCTTGCGCCAGCGGCGAACCGGAGAAGGCAGCACGCACCGCATCGACATCGGCACAGCGCACCTGGACCACGGCGCCGAGCTCTTCATTGAACAGTGCGGGCAATACGTCACCACCGATATCCACTGCCAGACCCGTGCGACCGGCAAACGCCATTTCAGCCAGCGTGGCAAAGAGACCACCGTCACTGCGATCGTGATAGGCCAGCAGCACGCCTTTCTGGTTCAGGCTCTGTACACCCTCAAAGAATTTCTTCAGCACAGCCGCATCGTCGACATCCGGCGCTTCATTGCCGATGGCACCATAGACCTGAGCCAGTGCCGAGGCACCCAGACGATGCTTGCCAAGCCCCAGGTCAATCAGCATGAGCACGGTATCGCCCTGATCAGTGCGCAACTGCGGCGTCAGGGTTTTACGGATATCCGTGACCGGTGCAAATGCCGTCACCACCAGGGAAAGCGGCGACGTCACGGCTTTCTTCTCGCCGTTGTCTTCCCACACCGTGCGCATGGACAGCGAGTCCTTGCCGACCGGAACGGCAATGCCCAGCTGCGGGCAGATGTCCATGCCGACCGCTGCCACCGCATCAAACAGGCTTTCATCTTCACGGCCGTAACCCGCCGCTGCCATCCAGTTTGCCGAGAGCTTGATGTCGGATATTTTGGCAATTGGTGTCGCCGCAATATTGGTGAGGGACTCACCCACGGCCATGCGTGCCGAAGCAGCGGCATCAATCAGCGCCAGCGGCGTACGCTCGCCCATGGCCATGGCTTCACCGGTATAGCTGTTGAAGCCGGTTGCTGTAACCGCGCAATCGGCCACCGGAACCTGCCAGGGACCAACCATCTGCTCACGTGCCACCAGGCCGGTAATCGAGCGGTCGCCAATGGTGATCAAAAAGGATTTGCTGGCCACGGAAGGCAGGCTCAGTACGCGGAAAACAGCTTCTGCTACATCAATCCCGGAAACATCAAACGCATTTTGCAGCAACGCTTTGCGCTCGATCTTGCGCAGCATGCGAGGCGCCTTGCCCAACAGCACCTGCATGGGCATGTCCACCGGGTCGTTGCCGAAATGCGGATCAGCCACGGTCAGCTGACGCGCTTCCGTCGCCGTACCCAGTACCGCATAAAGACAACGCTCGCGCGCGCAAATCGCTTCAAATTCCGCGAGGCGTGATGGCGACACTGCCAGCACATAACGCTCCTGCGACTCGTTGCACCACACTTCAACCGGACGCATGCCGGGCTCAAGGTTGGGGATGGCACGAAGATTCAGCGTAGCGCCTTTCTCATGATCATTGACCAGTTCAGGCATGGCATTGGAGAGGCCGCCCGCACCAACGTCATGCAGGGAAACGATGGGATTGTCATCACCCATGGCCCAGCACACATCAATCACTTCCTGACAACGGCGTTCCATTTCCGGGTTGTCGCGCTGCACGGACGCAAAATCGAGATTTTCTGCGCTGCTGCCACTGGCCACGGAAGAAGCCGCGCTGCCACCCAGGCCGATGAGCATGGCGGGACCGCCCAATACGATGAGGTGATCACCCGGCTGTATCGGATTTTTCTGCACATGACCGCCACGGATATTGCCGTAGCCGCCGGCAATCATGATGGGCTTGTGATAGCCACGCACTTCTTCACCGTTGAGGCCGTTCACCGTCATTTCAAAACTGCGGAAATAACCGCACAGCGCAGGGCGACCGAATTCGTTGTTGAAGGCAGCGCCACCGAGTGGCCCTTCGATCATGATGTCGAGCGCCGTGACAATGCGCTCGGGTTTGCCGTAATCCTGCCCGTCTTTCAGTTCCCAAGGCTGCACAAAACCGGGAATCTTCAGGTTGGACACGGTGAAACCGGTCAGCCCGGCTTTCGGCTTGCCGCCACGGCCGGTCGCCCCTTCATCACGGATTTCTCCACCGGAGCCGGTGGAGGCGCCGGGAAAGGGAGAAATGGCCGTCGGGTGATTGTGCGTTTCCACCTTCATGAGGATGTGCACATCCTCTTCGCTGTAGCCGTACTGGTGTGTCGCCGGCACCGGGAAAAAACGCGCCGCATGGTGGCCGCTGATCACGGCGGCATTGTCATGGTAGGCGGAGAGAATATTGTCCGGGGCACAGGCATAGGTGTTCTTGATCATCTGGAACAGCGAGCGTTCCTGCTTCACACCGTCAATCGTCCACTCCGCATTGAAGATCTTATGCCGGCAATGCTCGGAGTTGGCCTGGGCAAACATCATCAGTTCCACATCGGTGGGATTGCGCTTGAGGGCCTGAAAGTTCTCGACGAGGTAAGCAATCTCCTCTTCCGACAGGGCAAAACCCTGTTCGGTGTTGGCACGCGCCAGTGCCGCACGGCCCCCGCCCAGAATGTCCACCGTCGACAAGGGACGTGGCTGCTCGGCACGGAAGAGGATGGAGGCCGCGCTGACCTCGGAAAGCACCGCCTGCGTCATGCGATCGTGCAGCTTTGTTGCCAGCAGCTTTCTGGCCTCAGCCGAAAACGGCCCGCCTTCTATATGGAAGGCCGTTGCCCTCTCGATGCGCCTGATCTGGCTCAAACCACAATTGTGGGCAATGTCGGTTGCCTTGGAGGACCAAGGTGAAATGGTGCCGGGCCGGGGCACTACCAGAAAGAGCTCACCCTGCTCGCTTCCCGTAAACGCGTCGCCGTAATGCAGGAGCGACTCCAGCCGCACCCGGGCCTCGCCTTCCGCCTCACCATCAACCAGATGCAGAAAGCGGGCTGACACGGCACTGACCACCGGCACCAGGCTTTGCAGGTCACGCAGTAAACGGGTCTGTCGGAAAGCAGAAAGCGCCAGGGAACCAGGCAGGATGAGCATGTCGGTCTCTCGGGTGGGACGGGTTTGAAGGTCACCGGGCGCTCGTCAGCCGCCGAATGGCAAGCCAGACGACGACCGGTTTTGGGGTCCCGTAAAAGGCCGCAATCATACTGGAACAGGGGGTTTCAGGACACTGAAACAGGTCCGCATCCGGTCAGGCCGCACAATTATTGTCGGACAGTTTCATGGGTTTTTGAGAATACAAGGCTAGACATAGTGTGAACCGGTCGATACATTCCGCTCGAACTTGCGATTCATGCCTGTACATACGGGCAGTAACACGCGTGTTGGTGAGCCCACTGGCTACCGAAACACCCCCAAGGGTAAACGCTAAAACGATTAACGATGTAGTGCATGCAGCAGTCGTTGATTGATAAACGGTAAACCGAAAGAGGTACTCAGGATGTCTGGCGGCTTCAATGCGCTGAAAGCGCGGCTACAGCGCGCGCAATCCATAAGGCTTCAGCCCCGCATGGTCTTTCGCGGCAACCTGATTGGTCTTCTGTTGCTCGGCCTTTTCCAGCTGCAACCGCAAACAACCGCCCTGCAGCAGGTTCATGAGCGTGGCGAGCTGGTCGTAACCGGCATCAGCGGCCCAACCACTTTTTATCAAACCAGTGCAGGCTCTCGCGGCCTCCAGTACGAACTGGCTCGCCAGTTTGCCGAAGACTTGGGCGTCAAGCTCGTCCTCAAGGACGCTGGCACCACCGAAGCCGTACTGGACGGCATTCGCCGCAACAGTACCGACATCGCCATCACAGGCCTGTCTTCGGACGATACCCGCCTTTCCCGCCTGCGCACTGCGACCCCTTACATGGCCGTCAGCGAGCAACTGATACAGCGCCTTGACCGTCCGCTCCCCGCCAGCTTCGACAGCCTTGAAAGTGCCCGTATCGGCGTGATCGCCAGCTCCACCGAAGCCCAGCGTCTGAAAACGCTGGCGCGCTGGCGCTCCGACCTGCAGATCATCGAGTTCGACAATGCCGATCCCCTCGCCCTGATGGAGCGTGTGGACAAGGGCGAGCTGGACTATGTCGCCCTCAACTCCAATGAATTTGATGCCCGCCGTACCCTGTTCCCGAACATCGGTGTAGCGCTCAACCTTCAGGACAACAGCGAACTGGCCTGGGCCCTGCTGAAAACCCGTGACCAGAGCCTCTTCGGCGCCGCTCAGGCCTTTCTGGCACGCAAACAGGCCGATGGCACCCTGAACCGCCTGGTAGCCTTCTATAGCCAGGGTGACACATTTGACCCTTACTCCACCCGCAGCTTCCAGCGTGATATCGCCCAGAAGCTGCCGCGCTACCAGACGCTGTTTGAAAAGAATGCCCTGAAGCATGGCATGGACTGGCGCCTGCTGGCGGCCATTGCCTATCAGGAATCGAAATGGCAGCCCCTGTCCACCTCGCCTACCGGCGTGCAGGGCATGATGATGCTGACCAACGACACCGCCAGCTTCATGGGCGTGACCGACCGTACCAATGTACCGCAGAGCATCCGTGGCGGCGCCGCCTACTACCAGATGATTCTCGACAACCTGCCGGACTCGGTACAGGAACCTGACCGCACCTGGATGGCACTGGCGGCCTATAACATGGGCCCCGCCCATATCGACCGTGCCCGTGCCCTCGCCTTCAAGCAGGGTGACGATGGCAACAAATGGCCGGTCGTGAGCCGTCATCTGCGCACCATAGCACAAGAAGCCCGCAGCAAGGGACGCATGATTCCCGTTGGCCAGGCCCTGGTGTACGTACAGCAAGTGCGTCGTTATTACGATGCCCTGTTGCTCGCGACATCGACCAGCAACGAGCAGCGCGTCGCCATGAACAACGGCTCGCGCAATGCCACACATTAACGCCGGCTGAAAATTTACCCATAAAGCCCGGAAGATCGGGGCTTTTTTATGGCAGCCACCCGACATCCCGGCAAGCCTCACCGGGACTATCCATATCTGTCTTGAAAAGCTTCTGGAGTCGGGTCACTGCACGCATAATCCGTCAGGCAGGAGCCTTCCCATGAGCAGCATCATTCCCATCGCACCACTGACTGAAATCAAGCGGCCGCGCCAGATTCCCGGTGAGCCGGCAAGGCGCTGGTTTACCTCGGAAGCCATGGACCTGATTGTCTGGCTCAACCAGGACAAGGCCATACAGGGCTTTCAGCTTTGTTATGGCAAACCAGTCCAGGAGCGTGCCCTGACCTGGAACAGCGACCAGGGTTTCGACCATCGTGTGGTGGACGATGGCAGTGTGAGCGGGCTCGGGCACAAAGGCACACCGGTGCTGATGTCCGATAACACGGTCGATGTTGAGGCGCTGCTGCAACTTTTCATCAACGCCAGTCACGGTCTGCCGGGCGATATCGTGAGCATGGTCAGCAGCACGCTGCGCCAGCATCCGGACTCAATCCATGCCGTCTGACTCGTCCAAACCCGCTGCAAGCCAGATACAGCTCTGGGTCGATGCCGATGCCTGCCCAAAGGTGATCAAGGACATCCTGTTCCGTGCGGCTGAGCGTAAGCAGATACTTTGCACGCTCGTTGCCAACCAGCACATCCCGGTGGCCAATGTGCCCTGGCTGAAATCGATTCAGGTGCCTGCCGGCTTTGATGTCGCCGATGACCGTATCGTTGAGCTGATACAGCCCGGCGATCTTGCCATCACGGCAGATATTCCCCTGGCGGCGAAAGTCGTTGAGAAAGGGGCTTTTGCCCTCAATCCCCGCGGCACGTTTTATACGGAGGAAAACATCAGGCAGCGTCTGACCATGCGCAACCTGATGGAGGAGCTGCGCTCCAGCGGGGTACAGGTCGATGGCCCTGCCACCTTCAGCCAGCAGGATCGCACAGCGTTTGCCAATGCGCTGGACAGATTCATTGCACAGCACCTGAAAAAATAGCTTCCGGTAAAACCTGCGCAGCATAAAAAAGCCGGCAATGCCGGCTTTTTTATGCTGGAGAGTCACCTGTTCAACGCCCTTATTTCCGGGGCAGGAACTCCGGCTTTTGCTTTTTGAAGTTCGCCTGCACGGCAATCTTCTGGTTTTTCCCCAGCAGCAAGCCCAACTGGATTCTGCTTTCGCGCGAGAACGCACGACGCACGCCTGCCACCCAGGTCTCCTGGAACAACTGCTTGGTCGCTGCCACGCTGTCCGGCGAGCGTGCCTTGATCTCGGCCACCACCTTTTCAGCTTCGGCCAGCGGATCGGCACTCACGCCCGTCACCAGATTGAGCGCCAGCGCTTCACTACCCGTGAACATGCGGCCGGTCATGGTGAGGAGCTTGGCCTGATCCATGGGCAACAATTCACGCAGGGTGACGGTGCCCGTCATGTCCGGCACCAGCCCCCATTTGGCTTCAAGAATGGAAAACTCGCAGTCCGGTGTGGTGAAACGGAAATCCGCACCCAGGGCAATCTGCACACCACCGCCATAGCAATAGCCGTGCATCACGGCAATCACCGGCACGGGTAGCCGGCGCCAGCACCAGGCGACTTCCTGGAACAGGTTGGTGGTCTTGATGCCGTATTTGAGAAAACCGCGCACCATCAGTGCCGGTTTTTTAGTGAACGAGGGGAAATCAAGACCACTGCAAAATGCCTTGCCGGCCCCCTGCAGGATCACGGCACGTATGGATTTGTCGCGGCCGATCTTTTCTGCCGTATCAACCAGCGCGGTCAGCATGTCCCAGTCCAGCGCATTGTATTTGTCCGTACGCACCATGGTGACATAGGCCACTTCGTCGCGAACCTCGAAACGTACGCGTTCACTCATCGCTTTCACTCCTGCTGCCTGGATTGGTTGCCTTCTTTTGTGCAGCACGACGGCGGCGAAAGAAATCCGACAGCATGACGCTCGCCTCATCAGCCAGCAGGCCACCGGAAAAAGCAAAAGCGTGGTTGTAATAACCGCTTTCCAGCTGCCGGCGCGCACTCACCAGTGAACCCGCCTTGGGTTCAGCGGCTGCAAACACAACACGAGCCATACGAGCATGTATCAGTGCCCCCACGCACATGGTGCAAGGCTCCAGCGTGACATAGAGGGTGGCATTTTCCAGACGGTAATTGCCAAGCTGTGCAGCTGCCGCACGCAAAGCCACGACCTCGGCATGAGCCGTGGGATCATGCCGGCTGATGGGCTGATTGAAGCCCTCACCCACGATGGCGTCATTGACCACAATCACCGCCCCCACCGGCACTTCTCCCAGCGCTTCACCGGCAGATGCCAGCTCCAGGGCACGCTGCATGAAGACACGATCCTGTGCTGTAAAAGCGGGAGTGATGGAGTGGGCAGTCATAAGGCCACGTCAGGATATATATCAATCAGGGCTTTGTTGACGCCGGTGCGCAGATAGGCGCGGAGATTGTTCATGGCATCGAGTGCCTGTTGCAGCAGGCGCTCGAAATGCTGCTGCTCGGCCTGCATGTCACGCACACGGAAACCATTGTCATGGCTGATACGGGTTTGCATGAGACCGTTTTCACCCAGCAGCGCCATGCGTCCCCAGACATCAAGGGCACGCATGCCGTCACCGGCCTGAAGGCCCCCCAGAACAGGCGCCATTTGCGCCGGCCAGTACGGCAGGGAATGGCGCACAAAAAACATGCTGAGCTCCAGCAAGGCAGCTTCGGCATTCTGCAGCTTTTCCTGTGCGCTCATAACACCCTACTCTTTGCTGAAAGCGAGCGAGAACGTGTCAGCCGAGGCGACGCTTGTCCGAGCAGCGGAGTTTACATTCAGTAAATGAGCAGCGCAGGACAAGCGCCAACGACGGATCACGCGTTCGCAGCCGGTTTCAATTATTCCCATTCGATGGTGGCGGGGGGCTTTCCTGAGACATCGTAAACCACGCGCGACACGCCTTCGATTTCATTGATGATGCGGTTACTCACCGTGCCCAGCAATTCATAGGGCAGATGCGCCCAGTGCGCCGTCATGAAATCGATGGTCTGTACCGCACGCAGGGAAATCACCCACTGGTAACGACGGCCGTCACCCACCACCCCCACGGACTTCACCGGCAGGAACACGGCAAAGGCCTGCGAGGTCTTGTGGTACCAGTCGGCCTTGTGCAGCTCTTCCAGGAAAATCGCATCGGCTTCCCGCAGGATGCTGGCGTACTCCTGCTTCACTTCGCCGAGGATGCGCACACCGAGACCGGGGCCGGGGAAGGGATGACGATAGACCATGTCGTAAGGCAGGCCGAGCTCAAGACCGATCTTGCGCACTTCGTCCTTGAACAATTCGCGCAGCGGTTCCACCAGCTTCATTTTCATGTCGGCTGGCAAGCCGCCAACATTGTGGTGTGACTTGATGACATGGGCCTTGCCGGTCTTGCTGGCCGCAGACTCGATGACATCGGGATAAATCGTGCCCTGAGCCAGCCAGTTCACGCCACCGGCGGCGAGTTTGGCGGACTCGCGATCAAAAATGTCGATAAAGGTATTGCCGATGATCTTGCGCTTGGCTTCGGGGTCGTTGACGCCGGCAAGCTTGCCAAGGAACTCTGCTTCGGCATCCACACGGATCACACGCACGCCCATGTTTTTGGCAAACATGGCCATGACCTGATCGCCTTCATTCTTGCGCAGCAGGCCGTTGTCCACGAAGACACAGGTGAGCTTGTCACCGATGGCCTTGTGCAGCATGGCAGCAACCACCGATGAATCGACACCACCGGACAGACCGAGCAGCACCTGGTCATCACCCACCTGCGCACGAATGCGTTCGATGCTGTCCGCCACGATATTAGCCGGCGTCCACAGTGCATCACAGCCGCAGATATCGCGGATGAAACGCTCGAGCATGCGACCGCCCTGCTTGGTGTGAGTGACTTCCGGATGGAACTGCACGCCGTAAAAATGTTTGGCCTCGTCGCTCATGGCGGCAACCGGGCAGCTCGGTGTGGACGCTGTGACGGCAAAACCTGGCGGAATCACGGTCACCTTGTCGCCGTGGCTCATCCACACATCCAGCGATACCGCACCATCGGCCGCCACATGATCTTCAATGCCGTCGAAGAAGCGTGACTTCGCTTCCAGTTTCACGGCGGCATAGCCGAACTCGCGCATATCCGAGGATTCCACCTTGCCGCCCAACTGCTGTGCCATGGTCTGCATGCCGTAGCAGGTACCGAACACCGGCACGCCCAGCGTGAAGACACATTCGGGTGCACGCGGCGTATCCGCTGCCGTCACCGTTTCCGGACCACCGGAAAGAATGATGCCGCGCGGATTGAATGCACGGATTTCCGCCTCCGTCATGTCGAAGGCACGCAGCTCGCAATACACGCCGAGCTCACGCACGCGGCGGGCAATCAATTGCGTGTACTGGGAACCGAAATCCAGAATCAGGATGCGGTGGGCATGAATATCCGGAGTTGTGTCTTGCGTCATGGCAGCTACTCAAATTCAGAAAATACAAACGGGGCCAAGGCCCCGCTTCATACATCACTCAACCGTGTTCAACGCGTTCTCAACCAATACGGTAGTTCGGCGCTTCCTTGGTGATCGTCACGTCGTGCACATGTGATTCTTTCATGCCGGCTGATGTGATCTTCACGAACTTCGGACGCGTGCGCATGGTTTCGATATCGGCGGAACCGGTATAGCCCATGGAAGAGCGCAGGCCGCCCACCAGCTGATGCACGATGCCACTCATGGGGCCCTTGTACGGCACCCGGCCTTCAATGCCTTCCGGTACCAGTTTTTCCACACCAGCCGCCGCATCCTGGAAATAGCGGTCGGCAGAACCGGTATTGCCGCCCATGGCGCCCAGCGAACCCATGCCGCGATACGCCTTGTAGTAGCGTCCCTGGAACAGCTCGACCTCGCCCGGCGCTTCCTCCGTACCGGCGAGCAGCGAGCCCACCATGATGACGTTGGCACCGGCAGCAATCGCCTTGGCGATGTCGCCGGAAAAACGGATGCCGCCATCGGCAATGATGGGAATCTGCCCCTTGAGCGCCTTGGCCACATTATCGATGGCCGAGATCTGCGGCACGCCGATACCGGCCACGATGCGCGTAGTGCAAATGGAGCCCGGGCCGATACCCACTTTCACGGCATCAGCGCCAGCCTCCAGCAGTGCCAGTGCGGCATCGCCGGTGGCGATATTGCCGCCAATCACCTGGATATGCGGGTAATGCTTCTTGATCCAGGACACGCGCTCGATGACCCCGCGGCTGTGGCCATGGGCAGTATCCACGACCAGCACGTCGACACCGGCCTCAATCAATGCTTCGGCACGTGCCTCGGTTTCCGCGCCGGTTCCGACAGCAGCGCCGACACGCAAGCTGCCCTGCCCATCCTTGCAGGCATTGGGGTAAAGCTCTGCCTTGCGAAAGTCATTAACGGTAATCAGACCCTTGAGCTGGAAGTTGTCATCGACCACCAGCACTTTCTCGATACGGTGCTGATGCAGCAATTCCTTGATGCGCTTGTGGCTCTCGCCCTCTTTCACAGTCACCAGCTTGGCTTTCGGCGTCATGATCTTCGACACCGGCTGCTCGAAATTGGTTTCAAAGCGCAGGTCGCGGCTGGTCACTATGCCGACGAGATCGTTGCCCACCACGACCGGCACACCGGAAATGCGGTTGGCCTTGGTCAGCTCGATGAGCTGGCCAACCGTGGTTTCCGGACCCACCGTAATCGGGTCCTTGACCATGCCGGCCTCGTATTTTTTCACACGGCGCACTTCGGCGGCCTGGGCCGCGATGTCCATGTTCTTGTGCAGGATGCCGATGCCGCCTTCCTGGGCGATGGCGATGGCCATGCGGGCCTCGGTCACCGTATCCATGGCGGCCGACATCAGGGGAATGTTCAGGGCAATAGCGCGCGTCAGGCTGGTTTTCAGGCTGACATCCTTGGGCAGGACCTCGGAATAGGCCGGCAGCAGGAGAACATCATCAAAGGTGAGTGCTTCCTGAACGATATCAAGCATGGGGACACCCTGGCGGGCCAAAAAAGGAAGGGCGCGATTATAGAGGAAAGCGCTCTCCGGTTGAACCAGAGCGGCATATATCAGTTCGAAGGTTCGGCAGCAGGCACCGACTCGCCATTTTCCATGCGTGAAAGCGCCTCGGCCTGTCGGGCAAACTGGTCCTGAACCTGGTCATCCACCGCAGCCGCTTTCGCCTCTGCGCGCTTGTAAGGTGCTTCGGCAGCCGGTGTATTACCGCTGCCAAGCTGGGCGTAGACCATATAGGCCACGATAAGCAGGGTTACGAGCAAGGAAAGCAGACGCATGGCAAAGACCTCTGGGTAGACTGGTGCCAGCGCCGGCGAGCCTTGGGCTTCAAGGCCCGCAGGGGGTGGCTGACTCAAAAATCGCCGTTACCGCCTTGCCGCAGCTGATCACGGTGCAACTCGTTGCGCAGGTCATGCAGCATCTGGCTGCCTTTGGGCTTTGCCGCTTCTGCGGCTGCCTTTGCCGCCGCTTCAGTCCGGGCAATGACCTCCGGAGGGATGGGCTCCAGACGGGTTATACGGCCACCGTCATAGCTGACGCGGGTGCCCTTACCTGCGTTTTGCTCATAATGGGTCACACCCTCTTTATCGACCCAGGAATAAAGCACATCCGGCGCCTCTGCGAGATGACCGGCAGAGACGGGTGGATTGACCAGCGCCAGGAGGCTGGCCCTGTTCTGCCAGCCGGCATATCCGCACCCTGCCAGCACCAATAGAATCACCACCGGAATGCGCATCGAACCTCCCTGTGTATGAACATTTCAAGGCCCATGGCGGCCCGAGGGCGCCAAGAATATCGCAAGTTCTGATCAGCAGTATCGAAAACTGCTGATGTCGCTAGAATGCGGGCACTCATCCGGGCGAGCCGCTTCATGACCACCACCCGCCATATCCTCAGTGTCAGCCTGCTGAACGAGCAGGTACGTGACCTGCTGGAAAACAGTTTTGTGAACCTCTGGGTAGAGGGCGAAATTTCCAATCTGTCGCAGCCCTCCTCGGGCCATCTTTATTTCACACTGAAAGATGCCGGCGCCCAGATCCGGGCGGCGATGTTTCGCGGCAATAACCGGTTTCTGAAATTTGCCCCGAAAAACGGACAGCAGGTGCTGCTGAAAGCCCGCGTCAGCCTTTATGCCCCGCGTGGTGACTACCAGCTGATTGTTGAGCATATCGAAGAGGCCGGTCTCGGCGCCCTGCGCCGTGCCTATGATGAGCTGCGCCTGCGCCTGCAGGGTGAAGGCCTGTTTGAAGCCGCACGCAAGCGCCCGTTGCCCTCCCCCCCTCAGCATATTGCCGTTATTACTTCGGCCACCGGTGCGGCGGTGCGCGACATTATTTCTGTGCTGGGCCGTCGTTTCCCGGGACTGCCTGTCACCGTGCTGCCAGTGCCCGTACAAGGCCGGGAAGCCGCACCCGCCATTGTGCGTGCGATTGCCCTGGCCAATGCGCAGAAAGCATTTGACGTCATTCTTGTCGCTCGCGGCGGCGGCTCGCTGGAGGATCTCTGGGCCTTCAATGAAGAAATCGTGGCTCGTGCCATAGCCGGCAGCCGCTTGCCCGTTGTCAGCGGCGTCGGTCATGAAACCGACTTCACCATTGCCGATTTTGTGGCCGACGTGCGCGCACCCACACCATCCGCTGCTGCCGAATTGCTCAGTCCCGACGGAGACGATCTCCTCGACAACTTTGAGGGCTTTGAAGTCCTGCTGGTGCGCGCACTGCGTACCCAGCTGGCACGCCTTCAACAACACATGACTCACCTGCGTGCACGGTTGCGTCATCCCGGTCAGCGCCTGCAGGATCTGGCACAAAAACTGGATGGCTTGGAGGCACGCCTGCTGCGTGCACAGCAACAGACAATGCGCAAGCGTCAGGCACAATGGGAAAACCTTTTTGCGCGTCTGCGTGGCCAGCAACCAGGGCAAAAACTGCCTGCCCTGCAGCAGCGCGTCCTCGCCCTCGACAATCGCCTGGGGCGTGCCATGACGCAGCAGATACGTGAACAGCAAACACAGCTGCAACATCTGGCAGAGCGAGCACAACTGGCCAGTCCGCTGGCCATACTGGCGCGCGGTTATGCCGTGGTGGAAAACGAGCGTGGTATCTTGCGCTCAGTCCGCTCGATAAAGTCTGGCGACCTGATTCGTGCACGCCTGAGCGACGGCGTACTCATAGCCACCGTCACCGGCATCGAGAATGCGACTGCAGCCACGGAGGAAAACTGATGCGTCTTGCAGTCCTTGCAATGGCAAGCTTTTGCTGTGGTGCCTTTGCCGGTCCCCAGCAATCGGTTGTACCGGGCGGCATTGTGATATTGCCGTTGCCCGCAGACCTGCCCACCAATGTCACCGCGCACTTCGGTGAAAGTCTCGTGTTTATCGACAAGGTCCCCAACGGGGCCAGGCGTGTCATCCTCGGCATTCCGCTCGCTGCAGAGCCTGGCGCTGCCAGCGTGACTCTCGAAAGCAGCAAAGGAAAACAGACACTCGACTTCACCATTACAGGCAAGTCTTACACCGAACAGCACATCACGCTGCCTGCAGGTGACAAGCACGTCAATCCAGGCCCCGAGGAACTGGCTCGCTATGCCCGCGAAGCCAAAGAACAGCAAACCGTTTACAAAACCTTCTCCGAAAACGAGGCCGACTGGCCGGATTTCGTCATCCCCACGCCAGGAAAACTGACTGAAACTTTCGGACTGAAACGTTTCTTCAATGGTGAAGCACGGGCACCGCATCTCGGCATGGATATTCCGGCCCCCGAAGGTCAGGCCGTCATGGCACCGGCCAAAGGAATTGTCGTGCAAACCGGTGACTACTTCTTCAATGGCCGCACGGTGATGATTGATCATGGTCAAGGCCTGATTTCCATGCTCTGCCACCTGAGCAAAATCACCGTCAAGGCCGGAGACAGGATCAAGCAGGGGGATGTCATCGGTCTTGTCGGCCATACCGGCCGCGCGACCGGACCGCATTTGCACTGGACGGTCAGCCTGAACAATGCCCGTATCGATCCACTGCTCGTGCTAACGCCTGCAAGTACGCCGTGATCAGTGCCGATATCGTCTGGCTAAGGGATGATCCCGCTGTAACGCTGGATGATTTCGTGTTTTCACCAGATACGATGGAGCATGCCTGCATTCATAGTCCTGAACGCAGACGCAGTTTCATCTTGTCGCGGGCGCTTTTGCGCCATGTGCTGGCCCCAAGATTGGGAGTTGCCAAAAACACCATCCGCTTTTCCCGCACTGACAGTGGCCGGCTTGTTCTCGCCACAGACAGCCCCTGCCACTTCAGCCTGAGCCATAGTGCCGGACTGGTTGCCGTTGTAATCGCCAACGCCGAATGTGGCGTAGACATAGAAGCAAGCCGTCCGGTCGCGATCGAGCGCATTGCAAAGCGGTATTTTTCAGACGCTGAAAATGCCTGGCTGGCGCAAGCCGACTGCACCACGCGAGCGCGCGACTTCTTCAGGCTATGGACCCTGAAAGAAGCAGCGGTAAAAGCCCTGCATGAAGGGCTTGCCAATAATCTTGCACGACTGGCTTTTGATGTCTCTGCCGAACCCGCCAGACTGATTGATCCCTCACCGGGCCTGCAGGTTTATCAGAAAATCGAAGGGGACATTTTCATGGCCGCCGCCATCAAAACCGGTGAAGAAGTAGCGTGGAACGTAAGCCAGACAAATATCGGCACACTGTAAAACCGGGCATAGAACCGGTCTGGAATAACGCCCTGCCAGCCATAAAAAATCCCGGCACAAGACCGGGATTTTTTATGGAAAAATGCGCAGCAATCAGTGCGAGAAGCCCGACACCAACTGTATCCAGCCACAGACAAAACCCAGCACGGCACCCATTGCAATCACGATCCACTCGTCCTCCTGAAAGGCCGGGCGCAACAGGTCCTGGAACTCCTTGGAGCTCATCGCCTTCATGCGTGTTGCAAAAATCGACGCGATCACCTTGGCGCGGTCCTTGTTGAACTGCGGATTGGCCAGCGGCAACAAGGACAAAGCGGCCGCTTTTTCGACAATGGTGCGCTTCAGTGAAGCATAACCGGTAGGGCCGACCGTCAGCTGGATAGCGGTGCGTATCACACCCCCTTCAAGCAGCGGACCGATGTGACGGCGAATCAGCGCCCGCGTACGCTCGGAATACGTACCGGTGAGCATTTCATTCACGAGATGCTTGAGCGACACCATTTCCTGTGCTGAAAGCTCGGCAAACTTGTCCGAAATTTCAGGCTGACGCTTGAGAAACAAACCCTGCATGCGCCACGGCCCGACCTTGATGGGATTGAGCGGGCGAAACACCATGGCCAGCGCCAGCCAGTTGGTGGCATAGCCCAGCACGGCGCCATACAGCGGCAAACCCCAGTGCCACGGGAAAAAATACCACACCACCATCTGCACCAGGCCCAGCGCGAAACCTATCCAGAAGCTGGAGGTGACAATGAAATTGACTTCAGGACTGCCGACTTCCTGGAACACACGCACAACCAGTGCACGGTCACCTTCCATCTGGCGCACGACCATGGCCTTGAGATCGATCAGGTCTTCAATATTCTCGCCAAGATCCCGTACCAGACCTTCCATGATTTCCGGGGTCTGCCGGCGCACACGTGCATACACGCGCTTTTTGAAGCTGACAGGCAGGTTCTCCCAGAACACGCGATTCTTGTCATTCATGATCTCGTCGACCATGTCCTCAATGCGCTCCATGAGACCATCGGTAACATGACGAGCGATCTTTTCCGGGTCCATCTCGCGGAAAATTTCTGACAGGGAGCCCAGCTTGGCCAAGGTGTTGTCCACCACGATGCCAGCCATCTTGCCGGCCTTGCGCGGCACAATCCCCTGCCAGCCTATCCACGGTTTCATGACCCCGACGAACTCGATGGGGTAGAACACCATTTTCATGGCCAGCCAGACATGCGCCCAGGTAACCACGGCCGCAACGATGGGAATGGTGACAAAGCCCCAGAAGTTGGGCAATGCGCGCAGGTGCGCCCAGAATTCAAAAAGGGAATCAATCATGACGGGTCGCGTTTTTCTCGTTGTGGTGTTTGGCAGGGTTCCCGTCGGGGCACAAGCACGACGCCTGCCGGTGTGCATGAGGTGGGGAGGATAGCAGCTTGTACGAAGCGGTCACACTCCCCGCGGCGGCCGGCTGACGACCGCCATCCCGTGACGACCTGCCGCCGGCCCTAGCGCTCCCGGCGCTTGTGCGACTGCACATAGCGGCGGCGGTTTTCAAGCTGGGCCGGCGTCAATACGTTCTGCTTGTCCTTGAAGGGGTTATCGCCCGTCTTGAACTCGATAAGGATGGGCGTGCCCTCGATCTTGAGGACCTTGCGGTAAATATTCTCGAGGTAGCGCTTGTAGGTACTGGGAACTTCCGCTGTCTGGTTACCGTGAATAACGATGATGGGGGGGTTCTGACCGCCCATGTGGGCATAGCGCAGCTTGATGCGCCGGCCACCTACCAGTGGCGGCTGGTGCTGCTCGATGGCACCTTCGAGAATCTGGGTAAGACGATTGGTCGCCACCTTGATGTAGGCCGAGGCATAGGCTCTTTCTATCGAAGGGTAAAGATCACCCACGCCGGTACCGTGCATGGCGGAGATCAGGTGCACACGCGCCCACGGAATGAAATCGAGACGACGATCCATCTCTTTTTTTACCATCTCGCGCTCGTAGTCACTCATGCCATCCCACTTGTTGATGGCCACCACAACCGACCGGCCACTCTGCAGGACAAAGCCCAGCATGTGCAGGTCCTGATCAACAATGTTTTCTCGCGCATCCAGCACCACCACGACCACGTGTGCATCCTTGATGGCCTGCAAGGTCTTGATGACCGAGAATTTCTCCACGCCCTCATCCACCCGGCCACGACGACGCACACCCGCCGTATCGATCAGGGTGTAACGCTTGTCGCGGCGCTCAAAGGGAATGTAGATGGAGTCGCGCGTGGTACCGGGCATGTCAAACACCACCACCCGTTCTTCACCCAGCATGCGGTTGACCAGCGTCGACTTCCCGACATTGGGACGACCGACAATCGCAATCTTGATGCCGGTTTCTTCCAGCGGCGCATCGGGTTCATCCGGCGGAAACGCTGCCAGTACCTCGACCATCATGGCCGTCACGTTACGGCCATGACTCGCTGCAATGCCGAAAATCTCGCCCATGCCGAGCTGGTGGAACTCGGCCAGAGCCGCTTCTTCCTGGATGCCGTCAATCTTGTTGACCACCAGGTGTACGCGCTTGCTTAACGACCGCAACTCTTTGGCAATTTCCTGGTCCGCGCCGGTGAGCCCCACACGTGCGTCCACCAGAAAAAAAACAATATCAGCCTCGGCAATGGCATAGCGCGATTGCTCAGCCATATAGGCATCAATGCCTTGCTCGCCTTCACCAATACCGCCGGTATCAATGACGATAAACGACTTGTCTTCAACGCGGGCATCGCCGTACTTGCGATCGCGCGTCAGCCCCGGCAAGTCGGCAACGAGCGCATCACGACTTTTGGTCAGCTGATTGAAGAGTGTGGACTTGCCCACATTGGGACGGCCCACCAGCGCGATCACGGGTTTCATTAAACAGTCTCTGCATCATGTAAAAAATCATCCCCGCAAAAGCGGGGATGATGAAGGGGTTCATCAAGGAGGTGTCGATACGTACTGCCGTACGACGCTTTCCTCAGGGTTTGGGCTGGCGAACTTCCCAGGCGGCAAGCACGCCATCCGCCGACCAGGCATACAACAGATTCTCGCGCCCCTGCAGCGATACCAGCGCAGAACCGGCACTGATGCGGCCACGCACCTGGCCATCGCTTTGCGCCAGCAAATGCACCTTGCCGTCATCATCGCCCACAGCGACCAGACCACCGACAATGGTGGGTGCTGTCAATACGCGGTAAGCATAGTCCGGCTGCTTCCAGACCACCTTGCCACTGGCACGGTCAATGGCAAACACATTGGCCGAAGTATCCGTGACGTACACATTGCCAAGGCCCTCCGCCAAGTCCAGCACGCTGGACACATCAAACTGCCAGCGACGGCGGCCCGACTCCAGATCAGTCGCTGTCAACTGGGACTGAAAGCCCACACTGTAAAGATCCTGGCCTTCGACCAGAAGCAGGTTGCCGACAATGTCCGTCATGCGCTCAAGCTCGGAGCGGCCACTGTTGGTGGCAACACGCAGCTCCATGCCAGCCACTCCCGTGGCGAGATCAAGACCAATCAGCTTGCCGGCCGATGTCGCCACATACACACGACCATCCGCAATCAAGGGCGCCGCATTGGCATGCAGGCTCAGGGGCGGAACCATGGTGTTGTAGGTCCAGCGCGAGGCACCGTCCTCACGCGACAGCGCATGAATAACGCCATCGGCAGCCAGCACCACCACAATATCGCTACTCACTGCCGGTGCGGCCATCACGGAAGCACCCACCGAGACTGACCATTTTTGCGTGCCATCTTCTTCGGCAAAAGCAACAACGTCTCCCTTTGCCGTACCCACCACCGCAACACCATACGCAGCAGCAGGCCCTGCCGTAACCGGCAGGGCAGTCTTCTTTTTCCACAGGAGCTTGCCGGTTTCACGTTCAACGGCAAGCAGAATCCCGTCCCGGCTGGCAGCAACAATGCGTTGCTCGCCCAGCGATGGCATGAGACGGACGTTATCCTTGTCCAGGCCATCACCCACTGACACCTTCCACAACCGTTTCAGCTTCACGCGATCCGAAGGCAGTGCCGGGTAATTCTTGGGCTCAGGCGCAGGAGGAGCACTGCTGCATGCAGCCAGCGCCAGTAACAGGCCAGGCAGCAGCAGAACCCGCAGAAAGGTGGAGATGCTCACGAGGATTTGGACTCCTCACCCATGATCTTCTCATCGCTTTTTGCAGTGCCTGCTTTTTTGGGTTCGGGCACAGCCAAGCCAACATCACCCATTTTCATTTCCAGCAAAGGCCTGCGCTCATCACGTTCCTGCAAGGCCGCTTCAGCGACCTGATAGGCTTTTTGGGCTTCCGGGATTTTCCCCTGGGCCTGATAAATATCGCCCTTCAGCTCTTCGATGGTCGGCGTGAAACCTGCGTCGGTTTCCTTGCTCAGCAAGGCCAATGCCGCGTCATACTGTTTCTGTGCTGCCAGCACACGGGCCAGTCGCGTCGAGGCCAATACACGCTCACCCTCGCCCGGCTTCTGCTCAAGCACCCAGCGCAGTTGCTTCTCTGCTTCCTTGAAGTCATTGCGATCCGCTGCCTGACGAGCAAGCAACAGGCCTGCGTTCAACGCATAAGGGGTTTTTGCATATTCTTCTTTCAGCGTCTTGGCGTAACGCTGCATGTCAGTACTGGCAGCCTTGTCCTGCGAGTTGACCTGATTCCGCTGTACCGCCGACAGCATGTCCTGATAAATCGCGGACGCTTTTGTGGCCTGGTCCATCTGGTTGTTCTGCCAGAAGCGCCAGCCCACGAACACGGCAACCGCCAGTGCAACACCGACCAGGATCGGCGTGCCATAGTCCTTCATGAACTGTTTCAGCTTCTCAAGCTGCTCTTCTTCGTGCTGACTCACGTGTTTCTCCTTGTTTAGGCCGTCTGCCGGCATGCCGGGCTTAAAGCGTGTGTTGTTCTTTCAGGAATCCAGGCAAGGCATCTTGTGCCAGTGACAATTGCTCATGTTCTTCGCGCAGCCACTTCAGACTGACAGTGCCGTTCTTGACCTCATCCTCACCCAGTACCAATGCAAAGCGGGCACCTGATTTATCCGCCCTTTTGAACTGGGATTTGAAACTGCCGCCACCACAATTCACCAGCACGCGCAGATCAGGCAAAGCATTGCGCAAGGTCTCCGCCAGCAGCAAAGCCGCACTGGAACTGCCGGCGCCCACGGCCGCCACAAATACATCAGCCTCTGATGATTCCGTCTCCGTGTGCACGGCGGCATGCAGCAGCAGCAAGCGCTCAAGGCCGATGGCAAAACCCACGGCCGTGCTTGTCTGGCCACCCAATTGCTCCACCAGGCCATCGTAACGGCCACCCGCACACACCGTACCCTGCGCGCCCAGCTCTCTGGTCACCCACTCGAACACCGTCTTGTTGTAATAATCGAGACCACGCACCAGCTTCGGATTCACCGTGTAGACGATGCCGGCGGCATCCAGCACGGCACAAAGTTCGGCAAAGTGCGCTCTGGATTCATCTTCCAGAAAATCCGGCAAGCGTGGTGCATCCCTGAGTACGGCCTGTGTTGACGCATCCTTGCTGTCCAAAATGCGCAGCGGATTGCTGGCGAGGCGACGCTGGGAGTCTTCGTCCAGCGCCGCACGATGCTGCTCGAGGTAAGCCACCAGTGCCGCCCGGAAACTGGCACGCTCGCCAAGCTCGCCCAGTGAGTTGATTTCCAGGCGTACAACACCTTGCAACCCGAGATCGCGCCACAGACGGGCTGTCAGCAGAATAAGCTCGGCATCAATATCCGGCCCCTGCATGCCAAAGGCTTCCACACCAAACTGGTGAAACTGGCGATAGCGGCCTTTCTGTGGCCGCTCGTAGCGGAACATGGGCCCGGTATACCAGAGACGCTGCGTCTGGTTGTAGGTCAGACTGTGCTCCAGTGCGGCACGCACGCAACCTGCCGTGCCTTCTGGCCGCAGGGTCAGCGACTCACCGCCACGATCCTCGAAGGAATACATTTCTTTTTCGACAATATCCGTGACTTCGCCAATGGCGCGCTTGAACAGTGGGGTACTTTCCACAATGGGCAGGCGAATCTCGTGATAGCCGTAGGCACGCATAAGATCACGCAACGTGGCTTCCACTTCCGCCCAGCGCCAGGTTTCCGTTGGCAGGATGTCGTTAAAGCCACGGATAGCCGTAATTTTCTGACTCATTGCTTTCATTCGCCCCGAACAAAAACGCCGCGGGCGGCATCATCTGCTTTTTTCGCGACAGCCTCAGCCTCATGCTGCTGCACTTTTTCCCGTACCATTTTTTCGATTTCATCCACCAGATTACTGGTGGGAATCAGATGGCTTTTTTCGCCATGGCGATACACCAGGCTGTTTGGCAAAGCTCCAACCACACCGATATCGGCTTCCTTAGCTTCACCCGGCCCGTTCACCTTGCAACCGATAACCGAAACATCCATCGGCACGCGCACACCCTCAAGACGGGCTTCCAGTTCGTTCATCACGCGAATGACATCAAACTCCTGACGCGAGCAGCTCGGACAGGCAATGAAATTGATGCCGTTCGAGCGAATGGCCAGGGACTTCAGGATGTCAAAACCGACCTTCACCTCATCCTCGGGTTCAGCAGCCAAAGATATGCGCAAGGTGTCGCCAATACCGTCCAGCAGCAAGCCCCCCAAGGCAATCGCCGACTTGACCGTGCCCGCACGAAACACACCCGCTTCGGTGACACCAAGATGCAAGGGATTGTCGATCTGTGCCGACAACAGGCGATAGGCATCGAGCGTCAGGAATACATTGGATGCTTTCACGCTCACCTTGAACTCGTGAAAGTTGAGACGATCCAGAATATCGACATGGCGCATGGCTGACTCCAGCAGAGCCGCACCCGTGGGTTCTCCGTATTTTTTCTGGATATCCTTTTCCAGAGAACCGGCATTCACCCCAATACGGATGGAAATTCCCTTGTCGCGAGCAGCGGCCACCACTTCGCGGATCTTGTCTTCAGAACCGATATTGCCCGGATTGATACGCAAGCAGTCCGCGCCATTCTCGGCAACGGCAAGCGCAATGCGGTGATCAAAATGAATATCCGTCACCAGCGGTACATCCGGCACCAGCAGGCGGATTTTGCCGAATGCTTCAGCCGCTTCCATGGAGGGCACCGACACACGCACGATGTCCGCACCGGCAGCCACACAGCGCTCTATCTGTGCCACGGTGGCGGCAACATCACAGGTTTCCGTATTAGTCATCGTCTGCACGGTGATGGGGGCATCACCGCCGACAAAAATCTTGCCAACGCGAATCTTGCGTGTCACACGGCGCTTGATGGGGGATTCGTGCATGATGTTCTCAGCGCTTCAGCGTGAGCGAAGCAACCGCTCCTTGCGTATACGGCTTCAAATCCACCGGCTTGCCGTTCAGGATCAGTGCCACTGCAGGTGCATTACCCAGGTTGACGGAAAAGGGGGCCTCGCCTTTCAGGGTCAGGGTTTGACCACCGCGCTTGAGCTCGCTCACCAAAACCTGCCTGGTATCCCGCACACTGATCCAGCTTTCCGCTGTCAGCGTGATCACCAGCGTATCGGGGCCCGTCGTAATGGCCGGCCCGGCCGATGCAACCGGCGCCGGTAATACGGCAGGACCGCTCGGTGAAGGCAATACGTTCATGGCAGGAGCAACCGGCGCAACCGCTGCGGAGGCCGTTACCGGCTGAGGTGCGCTCGTCACAACAGGCGTCGCCGCCACCCCGACGGACAGCTCTGCCGCTACAGGCTCAACCGGTGCCGCATCATGAGGACGTGAGCCGATGCCATTCCAAAACAGAAAGCCCAACAGCAGCGCAACGGTCAGCCCTATCGAGGCCCAGGACAGCAGCCGCCTGATACGCAACCGTGGCCGTGCAATATCCCCCAGAATCTGGATCGGATTGCGTGGCCGTGCGTCAGGCTCCGGGGTTTCCACATCAGCGGCATAGCACTGGTCAAATTTTGCCGCGATATCATCCGCCGACAACTTGACCAGCTGCGCGTAGCGACGCATGTAACCCCGCACAAAAGCTGGTTCCGGCAGCTTTTTGTAATCGTCAGCCTCCATGGCCACCACAAAGCGTGGCGACAGGTGCAGCTCCTTCGCCACCTGCTCAAGCGTCAATCCACGCAGTTCACGCGCCTTTTTCAAACGCTGGCCAGGCATGAATGAGAGATAGTCAGCCTCGTCGGCGCCCTCCTCTTTACTGCCATGTGCGATCTCATCGGGAAGATCGCTGGCCTTGCTGATGTCATCAGTCACAATTCACTCCACAAACACCTGCCTGAAAGCAGGTTTTACTTCCCTGCTTTCAGGGACTCCACATACAGCTTGTACTCCGGACTGGCCGGATACAGCTTTTTCAACGCCAGCTCATAACTTGCGAGCGCGTTCGCATCACCTTTGAGCCGCTCCAGACGAATACCCAGCCAGAGACTTTGTGCCGTCTGCGCCGAATTGCTGCTCAGCTTGAGATAACGCTGATACGCCTGCTTGGCCAGGTCGTACTCGCCACTGGCATATTGCACTTCACCCATTCCCAGCGCTGACGCGCTCAGGCTCGAATCCAGCTTGAGCGCGCGCAGGAAGGCACGCTTTGCAACCTCCATGTTCCCAACCTTGAGCGCGCTTCGTCCCAGCCCCTCAAAAGCCTGGGCACGATTTTCATACCCCAGATCCTCCGCAGCCGCTTCGAACTGCGGCATCGCATCTTTATAGCGGCCGTTCTTGAAGAGGAAAATGCCATAGTTGTTATGCGCCTGCGGATACTCGGAGCGCAGACTCAAGGCTTTTCTATACTCCTTGTCGGCTCCTTTGAGGTTGCCGTCACGCTCCAGCACTATGCCCATCATGTGATGTGCTTCCGGAGAGCTGGAATCCAGCTCAAGCGCCCGCTTCAACTGTACCTGTGCTTTTTCATTATCCCCTTGCCGCAGATACTCACTCGCCAGAGCCACCCGATCCCGGGCACTGGCCACCGGATCCAGCTTGCGCTTGCCGGAAACCGGCTCTTGCACGCAAGCGGCAAGCAGGAAGACGCCCAACAGGCAAACTGCCCATGCTCTCATGACGCACTCCTGAAAATTTCACGCGGATTTTTTTCGTTATTCTTCGACTGCCAGCGCTCGGCTCGACGCGTTCTGTCTTGCACCTGCCCCACCAGCTGGCCGCAAGCAGCATCAATATCGTCACCGCGAGTGGAGCGGACGGTACAGATATAATCCGCCTCGCTCAGGATTTTCTGGAAAGCCTGGATGGCTTCACGCGTTGAGCGTTCATAACCGGCATGCGGAAACGGATTGAAGGGAATCAGGTTGATCTTGCTGGGAGTATCCTTCAACAGCCTCACCAGCTCGCGCGCATGCGCCGGGCTATCGTTCACACCCGCCAGCATGACGTACTCCATGGTGATCTTGCGACGACCGCCTTCCGGATTCTGGAAACGCCCGAGATAACGGCGCGCTGCCGCCAGCAGCTCCTGCAAGGGGTACTTGCGATTGATGGGCACCAGTACATCACGCAGCTCATCGTTCGGGGCATGCAGGGAAATGGCCAGTGCCACATCAATTTCTTCGCCCAGCTTGTCGAGCATGGGCACGACACCTGAAGTCGAGAGCGTGACGCGACGCTTGGACAGGCCGTAGGCAAAGTCATCCAGCATGAGCTTCATCGCCGGCACCACATTGTCGAAGTTCAGCAGCGGCTCGCCCATGCCCATCATCACCACATTGGTCAGTGCGCGATGGCGATTTTCCATCAGCGGCTCGTCTTCAAAATACGAGCGGTTGGCCACCCAGACCTGGCCGATGATTTCTGCCGTGGTGAGGTCGCGCTGAAAACCCTGTTTGCCGGTAGAGCAAAAACTGCAATCGAGCGCACACCCCACCTGCGAAGACACACAAAGGGTTTTGCGGTCACCATCGGGAATCATCACCGCCTCAACCATGGAGTTCTCACCCACCTTGAGCACCCATTTACGGGTGCCGTCAGCAGAGTAATCACGGTAGATCACTTCCGGCGCCCGAATCTCGGCCACGTCGGCCAGCTTCTGGCGAAGTGCCTTGGAGACATTGCTCATCTGCTCGAAGTCGTCGACCCCCAGCTGGTGTATCCACTTGATGACTTGCTGGGCACGGAACTTCTTTTCGCCAATCGAGACAAAGAAGTCTTCCATCTGCTCGCGGGTAAGACCCAGCAGATTGGTTTTCTGGAGAGGGGACGGACTGGGGACAGAGGTATTCATAAGTATCGACCGGTTGCTACACCAATTATGTCGAGGACACGGGGTCCTAATCTGTTGGCCTTTGTTTGCCGGGGCCACCGGCGCTTAAAGCAAACAACGCAGTCACAACAAACCTGAAAGACACAGCAGGCCGCACCGAAGGGATGCGACCTGCCCTGAATCGTTTAACGGGTGCGCGGGCAAAGCTCGGTTTCAGCGAAGAAATAGCCGATTTCACGGGCAGCCGACGTGGTGCTGTCGGAGCCATGGGCAGCGTTTTCATCGATGCTGACAGCGAAGTCGGCGCGGATGGTGCCAGGAGCGGCATCCTTGGGGTTGGTCGCGCCCAGGATCTCGCGGTGGGCCAGCACGGCATTTTCGCCTTCCAGCACAGAAACCACCACCGGGCCGGACGTCATGAAGGCCACCAGATCACCAAAGAAACCGCGCTCGCGGTGCTCGGCATAAAAACCTTCGGCTTCTGCCTTGGAAAGATGCTTCATCTTGCCGGCAACCACCTTGAGACCGGCCTTTTCGAAGCGAGCGTAGATCTCGCCGATCACGTTCTTGCCCACAGCGTCCGGCTTGATGATGGACAGGGTGCGTTCGATAGCCATGTTAATCTCCACAAGTATTATATAAATCAATGACTTGGGACAACACGCTAAGGCCGCCCCG
>Ga0073914_10000008_pt1 | contig 38085 bp, 48 predicted proteins | sample GWRWT4_30Apr14_FD_71481 | JGI IMG/M metagenome (GOLD analysis project Ga0073914, IMG submission 71481) | Sand microcosm microbial communities from a hyporheic zone in Columbia River, Washington, USA - GW-RW T4_30-Apr-14 | ecosystem: Engineered > Artificial ecosystem > Sand microcosm >... | reverse complement strand
CTGGATCCCTGAATCAAGACTAGGCGGCTATGAAGAGCTGCTATTTATTAATTCAGAAATAGGTGACGAAAATGTCGATGAGACCGAATACGCAAGAGGCGCTCACTAGGATGCAAAGAGACCGTGAGCGTGCCACCACCCGAGCTGCTGAAGAACTAGCTCGCCACGTAGATGCTGAGGCACTGGCATCTACGCAACAGATGGCCTCTGTGCCTACTGCCAGTGCCGGCAGGCCTATGGGGACTAGGACTGTAACGATGCCTACCCAGGAAATAGAGTCCGCTGCAAGGGGGCGGGGTAGTGCTATTAACCACGAAACTCTGGATAGACTACGGGAGACTATCTCTGGAACCCTGACTGCACGCTTAGACAGTGATATGCAGAATGCTTTCTCCGAGCGCCTCATGGCTACTCCTCCTTATCCTGACCCTACTTCCTTTGGGATAGCTCCAGGGTCACCATATCTTCGTGCTGACTTCGATGGAGATATCCTAGGACGTATTACTCCTGGCACGGGCACTGCCTCCTCAGGATTCACTATCTCTGCCAATCCACGAGTTACTATGGATGAGGCTATATCCAAGTTAATGCAGCTGATTTCAGACTCCCTAGTAGAAGGTACTACTATAGAGTATAATGATGCCGTATCGGATATCTTGGAGGTTATTGAGAAGTTTCGTACCACACAGATTGAGGTTCCAAAGCCCCAGTCCTCTGGTTACGAAGAGATACTTCGTGGACTGTGTTCCCGGTCTATTACCGAAACAGTGAAACGTGTATTCCACTCCTACCGATATTCTCCAGGAGTACCGGATGATGATCTACTGCCTCACTTGAGAGAATCCCTCAGTGGCAGCCTCAATGGTATGGTCTCTCACTTATCGGAGGTAATATCCGTTAAAATAGGCCGGTCTGCCGAAGCAGGTGGGGCTGTGCAAGTTGACGTAGGATTTAAGATTAGTAAGGATGACACTATCATTAACACTCAGAGAGTTATTTTAAATGACGACATCTACCGCCGCTAAGACGCTAGAGGAACTAGTAATTGCACCGTATCAATCCGTGATTCAGGAACTGGGTGGTAATTCTTCCGAGGGAACATACCAAGATGCTATCAGCGATGTCCTCGAGCTCATGGAAGCTGGTATCGCTAAAGCAGGCGCTGACCTAAATACTATGCGTGCATCCCTGCTACTACCCTTGCTGCAGAATGCTACAACTACTGGACGTGGTGCCATTGACCCGCAGGTGTTAATAGATGCATTCAAACGGTTGCTTCACCGTCGAGTGCACTGCTGGCTTCAGGACGTTGGTCGAGTAGGTGTGCCGGGAAACTATACGGTTAACACCCGTCTAACCCAGCCGGGTGGATATCTGCATGTTACTATGAAACGTAACCTCAGGCATGCAATTACCTCCTATGGTCAGGTAACTCGTTGGAGCGTAGATGACTCTAGCTTTATTAACGAGACGGGGGACTACTGCCTAGCGTTCTCTGCATCGATGTTCGGTCTCAGTGGCCGCTATGTATTTAATGGGAATATACTCAATGATTGATTACTCAAAGCCTATCAACGTAGGTGTTAACACGGGGTACTTTTTACGCTCGGAGACCACGGGTGATAACTTTATCTACTACGTGCTACATGGTTCTACTCTAAGTAACGCCGTGGTCTCCCCGTTTAATGAATATGGTGTTTGCTACTCGCAGAATGACATAGACGCCTGGGGTCTAGAAGGCTTCTTTACTTCTTCGGCGGTAGCTAACGTAGCTGACACGACTCTCGACACCGTGTACTTGGTCAAAGACTCGGATGGATTCTATGTTACAACTACTTTGGACTCTATCCGTGATGGTTATGGCATCACGGCTAATAGCCCTCAGGGTATTATCCGTGTTGTTATGAATGCGAGTGATGGTGCCTGGTCTGGTGTAAACATGGGGACACAGATGTTGGATGTGTCACAAGTGCTCAATAGCACATTTGTGACATAGCCAAATGACTGAGGGAAGAAAGGGGCTAACCCCTTTCTTTTACAATTGATATGATGAGCTCTAGCAGTTCGTCTAGCTTTTGCTCCATTCTCTTTAGCCTGTCGTTAGCAGCTTCATCCTTGATGTCACTTATCTCCCGTACATGCTCTATGTCACGTCTGAGAGTTTCAATTGAGACGGTAACGGAGGCCTTCCACTTCTCTAGTTCATCCAACCTAGTAGACAGTTCCAAGTCCTCTTCCTCTTCAGTTTTTTTGGTAAAACCAAAGGAGACTATACCCCATATAAGCCCTGCGACGGAGACTACCACGCTACCAACAGTAGCTGCAGTACCGAGATCCATTATTAACCCCCAAGTATCAGTGTATGATTATTTTAGCCCTAGCTGGTATAAGAAATTCCCACTGGAGAACTTTATGGCCAAATTAGCAGACGGAATCACATTCGAAGATGCACCTTCTGATCGTTTATTCAACTACGCTGGCGTGGATGCCATCGTTACCTTAGATATCCTACGAAAGATGTGGCCGACGTTGTCGGCTACTCCCGTATACACCCAGTACGATAACGGAGTACCTACTCAAGTACGGGCGCCGTCAATTTCATCGGAACTAATCAACGTTAAATCTAAGGCAATTAAATTTGTTGTTAACATGGAAGTTGAGGGCCTTTTATACGACGTAGAAGGTAACCGGGCAATGGCTACTGAGATGGAGGCCGAGTTAGCAGACCTGGAAAGAAGGATCTACGAAGCTATCGGCGGACCTATCAACTTATCTTCTGCCTTGGAAGTGTCCAAGTTACTTTACTCAACCTATGGCTTGGAGTGCCCTAAACAGACAAAAGGTGGTGAAGAATCAGTAGACGGAGACGCCCTAGAGATGTTGACGGAAAGATACCCTCAGTATACCTGGATAGCGTGGATTAACAGACGTAAAAATGTATCAAGTGTTTATAATGGATTCATAAGAACTTATATAGAAGACTGGGTTAAACGAGATGGTAGAGTGCACCCTGAGTATAATTTACACGGGACAAGCTCTCACCGTATTTCCTCTAATAACCCTAACATGCTTAACTTGCCTAGACCGGACAGTTGTCCTCCCTACGACGTGAGACGGTTATACATTGCCCCTGCGGGCTACGTATTCCTCACGTTGGACTTTAGTTCCTGTGAAGTAAAGGTCCTCGCCGCAAGATGCCGTGATCCTGAAATGCTGAAAGCTATCCGTGAAGGGAAAGATTTCCACACGTATACAGCGTCATTGATTAACGGTGTTAGTTACGAGGATATGCATCACGTATTGGAATCAACTAAGGCCCAATTAGCGGAAAGCCCTAGTTTACAGAAAACGTTCAAGCGGTATAAGAAACTTCGCCAAGCGGCGAAGGCAGTGACCTTAAATTCTTGAGGCATACGTTGTAATAGCGTATGAAAACCTGGTGAACTCGGTGAAACTCCCATAGGATATTGGACAATACCGAGCAAAGCTTTAATGATCATTGGTTATTATTGAATGCGTAACGACTACCGGAAAGCAAGTTAGCGACTTGAACTTAGTAGGGTAGGACCCAAGAGGGTTCGAAGCGCCAGGCACCCGAAACAGGTAATGCTGTGGGTGATGAGATAGTCTCAGCTTCTGCAGTAATGCAGAGAGATGTATTGGACTCGAATACATCGTAAGACCCCTGTGGAATTTTATATGGATCCAGTGTAAGAGCTATTGCACTGTTGTTAGAAATCACTACGGAAGAAGCCCAGTCTATTGTCGATGCTTATTTCCGTATCTATCCCGGTATACAGAACTTCGTTAACAACTGCCATAAGATGGCTGCCGCTAACCATTATGTGTACTCTCCTTTTGGTCAACGTAAAATGGAGTTTGGAACACTCCCGGTCTTTAAACGTACTGCCGTTTACAATGCAGCTCTCCGCAATAGCCAGAATGTTAGTATCCAAGGTCCTGCTTCGACGTTGGGATTATTGGCATTCTGTAAAGTGGATGAGGGCCTTAGAACACTAGGTGGTTGGGTAGTTGCCTCGGTCTATGACTCCATTGAAGCATACGTACCTATTGATAGAATTGCAGAGGCAATCGAACTAAGTTTCTATGCCATGGACGACTGGCCAGTAGAGGAATTCGACTGGTTAGATTTCCCCATTGGATCAGATGCCGAGATTGGTTTCGATTGGGGAAGTTCACTATCTAAGGTACATCGTGGTATAACACAGGAGAAGTGCATAGCTTTATTACAAGATATCGCTCCAGAACGTTTTACTTAACCTTACTGCTACGGACATGGAAGTCCATTCTTAGGAGAATTATATGAATGCATTCCGGTACGTACTACGGAAATCCTTAGACTGCCCAGAGTACGTATATGCCAAGACATCGCTATCCCGGAGTATCCCTTGATATACGCCTGCCAAGAAGATTATACCGAGCGTGCTTTTATGACGGTAATAGACGACTGGGATATTAATAGCATTGATATTGCCATACAGCGTGGAGCTAACACTATCACTGATAGAAAGATAGCCTGCGGCTATATTGTAGGTTTTAACATGGAGGGACTTCTATGAACATTTATAGGATACTTTCTGGTGCTGTGCTAAAGGATTTAACCATAGGCACACTTGGCCTGTCGGATACCACGCTCATAGTCCACGCAGGGTATGGTAGACACCACGTGTGGGGTCAGATACGATCTATTCCCCTTGAGTTTCAAGTTGCTTTCACCGAGGTGGGGAATAACATAGCACTATACGAAAGTCTGGTGTGTGCCGAAGGAATCCACCACGGTACCACTTTCAGATTTGGGTATACTCCATGAATGCTTATAGAGTAACCGTAGGAATACAGCTTGCGCTAAGGACTTGGATTACAAAAGGTACTCCTTACGCCCCTGTTGAGATACATTCTGATCTCTACCGAGAGGGTAGAGCTTACTCCTATATGACACCCTTTGCTGGTATTCAAATTGGTATGCAGAGCAATGCAATCACTTTGGTAGACTATCAGGGGTATCGTAGACTAACTACCCCCGCTGTTGACTTAGGTTTTAATATGGAGGGTTTATTATAATGGCTAACTCTTATCGAATGCTACTCTCTGCAATGATTAAGGACGATGAGTACATTACCCCCGAGTATCCCGTGCTGCACGAATTTTTGACCATCACGTTAACTAAAGATGAATACGAGCTATGGCAAGACTTTTACTTGGATGTAAGAGGCCTAGGAGAGTATTCCTTGCAGCTATCTCATGCAGAAGAGCTCTCATCCATCCTATGGTGTGTTGGCAATGAGTTAACTATCTTTGACGGCAGCCGTGCCAATTTCTATGGGGAGGTTCCTAATGAATGGATACCGGGTGGGGGTTAGCAAGATGTTGGTGTGCCAAGGTTACAGGCCCTATGTGCTAAGCCACCTGCATTTGGCCCCTAGAATATACTGCAGTAACAGCTTTGGATATATAACCATGAATGAGGATAACGCCAGCAACGCCATGGGTAGATCATTACACAAGTGCTCTTACGATGTAATACGTATAGGCATGCAAGTACTTCACCAACAAATGGGTATCGCTTTTCTATGAATATGCCGACGCTATACAAACGTTCGAAAACAGGAGCAGTAGTACAGTGGTCAGTATCAGTGGACGGCACCACTATGACCACTTCCCATGGACAGAAGAACTTGATTTCTGAATCCACGGAGTTTCCTACTCACGAGAAGGCTCTCTCTGAAGCCGGGTCTAGGTATCGCCATAAGCTCAAGCTTAAATACACAGAAGATCCTTCTGGTATTTCGGCGTTAGCATATGTTCGACCGATGCTTGCGTTGAAATATATGCAGCATCGTTCCAAGGTTGACTGGTCTAAGGCATTGGCCCAGCCCAAACTAAACGGAGTACGGTGCGTGGCTTGGAGAATAGGTGACTCTATTCTCTTCACCAGTCGTAATGGTACTCCGTTTGTGGGACTAGGTTTCCTAGTTCCAGAGTTGCTGTCAATGATGCCAGACCAAGGTATGTGGGATGGTGAGTTATTTAACCCAGAGCTTTCCCTCCAAGAAATCGTTTCCTTGGTAAGACGTTCTGTAAATATGAAACCTGAAGAAGTAGCTGCCAAGATTCAATACCATGTATTTGATGCTATTGAGGAAGGTATTGGGTTTGCTGACCGGTATGCCGAGTTGTTTAACCAAGTACGTGAAACTGGGTCTGTACGCTTGGTTCCCTGGGATCGTGTTACTTCCGAAGATCACTGCACCAACCTACTGGGGCGATACCTTGTACAAGGCTACGAAGGTTTGATGGTACGTGGAGAGGACAGTCTCTATCTACCTGAGCACCGTAGTCAGGATTTGTTGAAATACAAAATAATGCAAGATGAAGAATTCATGATTTGTGGTTATCGCAGAGGATCTGGAAAGGATAAAGACATTCCTATCTTCGAGTGTGTTACCGAGGAAGGTAAGAAGTTTGGTGTACGCATGGAAGGCACTTATGCTGCCAATAAGGAACGACTCCTTATAGCAGACAGTTTGATAGGTAAGCTACTTACCGTTAGGTTTCAGGAATACACTCCCGATGGTGTTCCTGAGTTTCCCGTAGGCGTAGAGATTAGGGACTATGAGTGATGTAAAAATCTTGGAGGTAGCTCTGAGAAAAATGACGGAGATGTTAGACAAAGTTGTAGGGGACTGTGTAGATGAGGCTGGTAAACCAAAAGCCCCCTCTTACAAAACATTGATGGAGGCAAAAGGATGCTTGCCACCATATTGTACCAATGGCTTCCCCAAGAAGTCTTAACCCCAAGGCCGTACGGCCTGCTACTAGAGAGATGAGGATATGAAAACTGAACAATGCGATGCCTTAGAGCAGAAGATTAAAGACCTTGGTTTAACAGCTCCTCGAGTAACTCCGGAGAGTATCAAGGCCAAGATTGCTGACGTGGAGTACGTCAAGCACGTGACCAAAGCTGGTAAGGTATTACGGTGGTGTGTCATCACTATGGAAAACAGCTATGGTGTTACTGGAGACCCTAGCGTCTCGGTATCCGTAGAAAATGACAACGAACAGATCGGTGAAGAGGTGGCTTTCAAGAATGCCTTTTCTAAGATTTGGGCCTTAGAAGGCTATTCCTTGTCTGAAGCTTTGTATGCAGCAGTAAAAGCTGCCTAAACCCATTAAGGTAACCTCTGTATAGTTGCAGAGGTTACCTCACTCCGAGAAAACGATATGAACCAAGTTTTAGTAATTGCAGACACTACTATTCGCCAAGATGCCGAAGGACGGTATTGTCTAAATGATTTGCACCGAGCAGCTGGTGGACTAGATAGGGACAAGCCTGATAACTTTCTTAGGTCAAAGAAAGTGCAGGAATACTTGGCGTATTTATGCTGCCCAGAAATGAGAAGCATAATTCCAGTAGGGACGATACTAGGAAAAGGTCGTATGCAGGGGACTTACGTCATAGAGGAACTAGTGTATGAGTATGCTGCCTGGATTAGCAACGAATTCAAGCACAGGGTATGGCAGGCCTATAAAGCATTGGTGCGTGGCCAGCTTGAGACTGCATACTCCATTGCAACTCGGCGTAGTACAAAGGACGGGCATATTAAGCTTTGCGAAAACTTAATGGCAACTAGGCTAGAAGCCGGCAAGGAAACTCCTGCGTATATCTACATGAATGAGTCAAATATGCTTAACCGTATTATTCTAGGAATGACAGCCAAGGAGTTTCTCTCCGCACGTGGCTTGGATCAGACTGAGATTACTAGAGACCTGTTAACTCACGACCAGTTAAAAGCTTTTGATGAATTACAAAGCGTAGATGCTTCGCTCGTAGCCCTAGGCGAAGACTATGAAACACGTAAGGTAAAGCTACAAGACTTGTTTAACCGTAGACATGCCATAGCCTTAATTGCTGAATTTGAGATGATGAACTTAAACAAAACAGCTTAGTAAGGTATAAGACTGTGCAAAGACTTTACTAATTAGGAGAACACCATGTTAATACTATCCCGTAAAATGGGCCAAGCAATTGTAATCACGACCCCTGCTGGGGAAGAGATTCGTATCACACCTACCATCGTGCGTGAGGGCCAAGTTCATCTGGGCTTTGAAGCACCTACCTCTGTAGTCGTTGACCGGGAAGAGGTTCATGAGCGAAAGAAAGCTTCTGCCCCTCGCCCCTCTACCTCGGCAGTGTCCCGTGGCAACAAAGCTCTTACGGCTGCCTTGGGAGCCTTGCTTCCATCGCCCCGTGAACAGCGTGAAACGGGTGAAGTAGTGGGTGCTGCACTAGCCAAGGTTATTCTTGCTTAGTGTATTTCCTCTAAGGTCCAGATTTCTGGGCCTTTTTTTAGATAGAAGTAATGTAACAGAGTGTAACAATTATGAAGAGTTTTGTAGGGATAGATCCTGGTTGGAAGAACTTAGGGTACTCAAAGATTGCAGTCGAGGAGGATGGCTCGGCACACGTTCTCACAATGGGTACGATGGATCCCTCTAAGTACGGTATCAATGGAACTGCTAAGTATTTGGAAGACTTAGGATTATTCGTAGACGCCGAAATGTTAACTATTGAACGCTATGTTCCGTATGATGGAAAACAGAATGCTGACTCGGAACGTATATTAATGGTCACTGGCGCCTGCATAATGTTAATGGGTTCTGATGATAAAGTTTTATTAAAAAGAGCTATTGACTGGAAAATAGAATTATGTAAATATCTAGTTAAGCAGAGAGGGTTTTCAAATCCTTCCTCCGCTAGAAAGTTAGATAAGGAGTTCAGCTTAGCTGCCGCCATTAATATCTTTGGCGACAAATTCAAGTCAGATCATGAGGCGGATGCTTCTTGCCTGGCGTACCTCCCTTCGAGACATTTTATATGAGCTTTAACATTACCGATTCAAACGGCGAGTCATTAGTTCTTGGCGATACTATTACTTACGCTGCAGGTAGTACTTTGAAAACTGCTGTGTTACTTAGTATTTCCCTCACTGTTAGTGCAGATGGCGTACGCACAAAGGCCCGATTAGAACATAATGGTTCTGATGGCTCAAAGCGTCGTACTTCAACGATTAAAAACTTCACTGGTCGTTGCTTCAAAGTACGCCCAACTGAGTTTATCCAAGGATAGTATCAACCTCTAAGATATGCAGGGTAGGGATACCCTGTAACTCAAAGCACGTATGCATAAACATATGTCGTAATTCTTCTGGTACATCTTTGCTGCAACTATTGGGGATATCCTTAGAGGCTATGTAGTAAGGAGTATCTTCTATAACCATGCAGAGTACGTCGAAGGAACCACGTGGAAGTGAGCGGGTGTTGAACATCATGTCTTCTATTTCGTAGTGCCTTGAGTCGGAAGCTCTTAGTAGCACTTTATCTGTAAGCTTGGAGCTCTTTACCTCTACCCGGATGGCTCCCTTGGTAGTCTCGACTAGGAAATCGTATCTGTGACTTCTATCCGAATCCTTCATCTTCTCTACGGACACTACTCCAGGAGACTTAAGCATATGATTTCTAACGTGATGCTCTCTAGCGTACCCAGTACACATACTTCGTAGTTGTGCATTATTATCAAACAGCTGTGTAAATTCTTCTTCTGACAACCCGAGGCTTAACAAAAATGACATAGACAACTCCTGCTTTTATTCATCAAATTCAGTTAATATAACCCTCCCACGGAGAACATACAAATGAAAGTTACGAAAAGCAATGGCCAATTACAAGCCTTAGACATCCAAAAGATCCACGCACATGCAGAGTTCGCCTGCAAAGACTTGGATGGCACCTCACAATCCGAGTTAGAAACCAGCGCACACATTACCTTCTACGAAGGTATGCCAACCAGCGAGATCCAACAAACCCTCATTCTTACAGCAGCAGACAAGATCAAAGAACACTACAACTGGAACTTTGTAGCATCCCGTTTGTTGCTAATGGCACTATTCAAGGAAGTCACTGGCGGAGAGTTGGTATACCCATCCTTGAAATCCTATATTGACAAAGCAGTGGCACTCGGTGAGCTAGCCCCTGAGATGGCAGACAATGGCTTTGACTTTGCCCGCCTTGATGCTGCTATCAAACCCGAGCGTGACATGAAGTTCACTTACTTGGGTTTATCAACGTTGATGGACCGATACTTCCGTCGTAACTCGGCCAATGGTAACGGTATCATGGAGCTACCTCAACACTTCTACATGCGGGTAGCTATGGGTCTGACACTGTACGGTGCAGAGAGTCTTGACCAAACTACTGACAGAGCAATTGAATTCTATGACAACTTATCATCGTTTGACTTCCATAACTCCACACCTACCTTGTTTAACTCCGGTACTCGTACACCTCAGTTATCTAGCTGCTACCTATTATCCATGGGCGATAGCTTGGATGGCATCATGGGAACCAATACCGAAGCATCTCGCTACTCTAAGTTATCGGGTGGCCTTGGCATAGACATGTCCCAGGTTCGTGGCAACGGATCCTTAATCAAAGGTACATCAGGCCGCTCTGGCGGTATTGTTCCCTTTGCTAAGATCTCCGAGTCCACGATCTCTGCCTTCAATCAGATGGGCAAGCGTAAAGGTGCAGGTGCTTTGTATCTTGCTGACTGGCATATGGATATTGAACACTTCTTGGACTTGAAGAATGAGACAGGTGATCCACGTACACGTATCCCTGATTTACAAACAGCCGTGTGGATGTCTGACCTACTGTTCGAGCGTAAGGATGACCCTGAAGCAATGTTCAGCTTGTTCTGTCCAAACACAGTGCCTGCACTGAATGAAACGTATGGTGAAGAGTTCAAGCGTGTCTACGAACAAGCAGAACGTGAGGGCCTATACGTGAAGCAAGTCCGTGCATTAACTCTCTGGAAGAAGATTGTTAACTCGGCATTCGACACGGGATCTTATTACCACGGTCATAAGGACATGATTAACCATCGTAGCATGCAGAAAGACTCGGGTATTATTCGTAGCAGTAACTTGTGCTGTGTGGCCGCTGACCAACGTGCTTCTACAAACTTGGGCTTGCTCACCGTAGGTGAGCTTTACAAGCTTCAGCAAGAGGTTCGTGTTCCTGGCTTTGCTGAGATTAATAATGCCTCTGTTATGTACTTGCCACGCCCAGATGCACCTATGGTTCGTATTAACACGGAAGAAGGTTACACCCATAAAGTTACTCCAGATCATCGTGTCTGGGTACGTGACAAAGGTATGGTTGAGGCACAACACTTGGAACTAGGTGACCAGATTCTTACCCAGCAGGTAGAGGGCGAGTTTGGAGACGTAGACGTGTCAGAGCCAGAGTTCTTCAGCTGGTATGGGGTAGACTTGAGACTACCGTATCGCCCCTTGACTCAACAGGGTAACTGCAGAAGATTGGGTGATAAAATACCTGATATTATCTGGAAAGCTAATAAACGTAGCGTAGTGGAATTTCTACAATCGTTAATGGTGTTAACGGACAACTGTGGTCTGCTAACTCCGGATGCCACTGGGTACACCCTAGATGGCTTATTCTTATTGGATCTTAGCAGAGGTTTTCTAGAAGATTTGCAGATCTTGTTGGCTAATCTGGGCGTGATTACCAAGATTGTTTCTTGCGGCGATCGTAGCCTAACCTTAGCTCAGTTAGACGAGCCTTATGCCACCTTCAACGGATTGGATCTGTTACCCAATGAGGACGCCTACTGCCTAACAGTTGATTCTGAGCAACACGTATGGACGGTTAATGGCTTGTTGACGTCTAACACAGAGATCACCCTCAACACCAAGCCTAATGAAGTGTCCGCCGTCTGTAACATTGGATCCATCAACCTAGCTAACTATACGACGGATGCAGCCCTCAAGAAGACGATTGTTACGTCGGTCCGTATGCTAGATAATGTGGTTACTATTGGATTAGTGCCGCATGAGAATGGTCGTAGATTCCAGAACAGTGAACGTGCAATCGGGCTAGGTCTAATGGGTGAGGCAGAGTACTTGGCCAAGCACAATATCCCATTCGATTCAATGGAGCACTTGGTGCATACGGCTACCTTCATGAAGAAGATCTCTCGTTATGCTATCGAAGCTTCTGCAGACTTGGCAGAAGAACGTGGTCCATATCCTCTGTTTAACGAAAGTGAGTGGGCTAAAGGTGTATTGCCATACGATACAGCACCAGCTTTGGCTAAGCACTTGATTCCTGGTTTCTCTTGGGAGTACAGTGACGATGCTGCACTTAGAGCCAAGACAAGTAAGGGTATGAGGAATAGCCATACTATGGCAATTGCCCCTACTGCTACAATCTCTAATATCGTAGGCACAACAAGTTGCACAGAGCTACCGCTGGAGTTGGTAGATGTTAAAGAAAACCTGAGTGGTACCTTCGTAGATCGTGCACCTACGCTTAAATACCAAACTGAGGATCAGGCACAGACTGCTAGGGAAGTAGATCAGTGGTGGGTATTGGCAGCAGCAGGCGTACGTCAAGTGTATATCGACCAAGCACAGAGCACTAACCTGTTCCTGCCTATTGGTATGAGATATGCTGATGGAACACAAGTTCGTGGTAGTACAATCAGTGATTGGTATGACTTTGCTGGCAAAGTACTTAAGACTACGTACTACTTACGGAACGTTAACTCTGGTGCAAAAACCAGTGCAGACAAAGCAGCAGCTGCCGAGGCTACGCTCACTCAGGAACAGATCTATTGTTCCATTGAGAATCCTGGGGAATGTGAGTCTTGTCAGTAATCCTAGTCTAAACCCTAAGCCGCCCACGGGCGGCTTTTTATTAATGTGAGAAAATGTTATGAGAATTATAGAAGTACCGGAGGGTATAAGCCTTGATGAAGAATTCGATTTTTTCTATGAGAAAATGCTCAGTATTTTCGCTGAGTACCCTGATGTAACTACATATATAACCGACGCATCTAGGTTAGACATGGTAGCCTGCATAGCGGGCCTATTTTGCACGTCAGACCCAGTACGATTGAACAAGATACCTGCACTGCTTACCCCAGAGAAGGTGTACCGCTTCGTACCGGAAACATTTTCTGTAATGACTGCTATACAACACTACTATGTAATTGGTCGTGAGCATGAAGCCATTAGTCGGTTATTCAGTAGCTTAACTAATAGCACCACACAAGAGGTACTTTAAATGTCACAACTAGTTATAGTAAGTACGGATATACGCCAAGACGCCGAAGGAAGATACTGCCTAAACGATTTACATAGAGCAAGCGGAGGCTTACTTAAAAATAGGCCAACATTCTTTCTACTTAGCACTCCTACTATAGAAATGGTGGCAGAGTTATGTTGTGAGCCGGCCAACATCATAAATCCAGTTAGCGTCGTGCAAGGTAGGGGTAAAGCACAGGGGACCTACGTGTGTAAGGAGCTCGTATATGCATACGCTATGTGGATCAGCACTACCTTCGCTTTGAGAGTTATACGGGCGTATGATGCACTATCCGAAGGACGGTTAGAAGACGCCAACAAAATTGCCACACGTCAAGGTACGAGAGACGGGCACAAAGCGATTTGCCACAATCTCAAGGCAACAAGGCTAGAGGTCGGCAAGGATACTCCAACCCATGTTTACACAAATGAGTGTAACATGCTTAACAGGATTATCCTAGGTATGACTGCCAAGGAGTTTCTGGAGGCTAGGGGTATTGACCAACCCGGTGTCACCAGAGACTTACTTACACACGATCAGCTTAAAGCTTTTGATGAATTGCAAATCGTAGATGCTTCGCTCGTGGCCGTTGGCGATGACTACGAAACCAGGAAAGCAAAGCTACAGGATCTTTTTACTAGACGCCATGCACGAGCTCTAGTTGCCGAGTTTGAGCGAATGAATCTCGGCATATCAGAAGCAGCCTAACCCCCTACGTCAAAGCAGGAAAACCTGCTTTGACAACTATCAGGAGCCACTATGAAATTTACTGATGCAATATTATCTCCGTTCATGGACCTGCTTTCGGAGAATGGAGTTAAGTGGGAACTCGGAACCCTATACTCGACGAATCATACTCTGCTAGAGAAGTTACTTCCGACGATACTTCACGGAGAGACTGGCCACGTCTCGGAAGTACCGGATATTGAGAAGGAGTATCTAAAAGCCCCGCTGGAGGATACTTTGTTTGCTATTCGTAAAGGGTTACATATTCCCGATATGCCGTACACTCCAGTACACGAACACCCTTTAAAATCTCGGATTGCCACTAGAGAATTCTTCACTACGAGTGACGGAGGTTCGGTGGCCTGTATAACTCTGCTGGACGGGCGTAAGGCGGCAGCTTGCTCTGACAGTAGACCTGTGCTAGATTGGCATCCCTCTACAGCACTGACCCGAATGGAAGCACTATACAACGCTTTGAAGTTCTTCCCAATTGAGAGTAATCATGACATCGCTATCACAACTAATTAATGCACGCAGAGTATTCAACGGCCCCGAGGACAAATACCGGGGGGTACGTCCTTTGAAATATCCCTGGACAGAGACACGGCTCAAGACCATGGAACGTAACACTTGGAGCCCGGACACAGTGGACTTAAAGGCCGATGCCCGGGAGATATACGAACTATCCGATGGTCAACGGGATTGCTTCTATAAATCTCTAGCCTTCTTGTCTAACTTGGATGCTATTCAGTTAGACAATCTATCTCAGAATATTGCGAGTAACATCAGCACCCATGAAATCAAACGATGCATCAACCGCCAGATATGGGAAGAGGAGGTACACGTACGTAGCTATTCACAAATCGTGGAGGCGGTGTCACCAGACCCTATGCTGATATATGGTATGTATGAGACTAACCCTGTGCTATCGGCTAAGAACAGTTTCATAGTAGAGATGTCGGAGCGTATTAAGAAGGAAGGTGCTACGCCACACAACATGGCATTGGCAATTGATGCTAATATTGCTTTGGAGGGTATCTACTTTTTTACTGGGTTCCTTAACATTTACGCTATTGGCCGTGCATCTAAAAAGATGAATGGCTCTATGGATATGATCAAGTACATTCAGCGGGATGAGATTACCCACTTGGACCTATTCGGAGAGATCTACCGGTCTTACCGTGCAGAGAATCCACGTGTGTACACCAAGAAGCTCCAGGAAGAGCGCATAGAGCTATATCGTGCTGCTTGTGACCTAGAGTCTGCCTGGGGCCGACACACGATCTCTGGTGGTGTTCTAGGCCTCACAGACCCTATCGTAAATGGCTTCGTTCAGAACATTACAGATGACCGTATGCAGGGCGTTGGATTACCTGCTATATACAATGCTAAAGAGACTGTACCTTGGTTCAAGGAATATTCTTCCTTGGAGAGTGGCAATACTAATACCTTTGAAAGACGTAACAAAGACTACCAGGTTGCTGGCGCATTGGAGTGGTAGGCTCCATAAACAAGCAGACTACCAAACACAGCCACCTTCGGGTGGCTTTTTACTTTGAGTGAGATTTAAAATGAATCAAGATTTAGTTGTAGCAGGAGTAGGCGTTAGGGTGGATATAAATGGCAGGTATTGCCTAAATGATATACATAGAGCTAGTGGCGGGGCTTCTAGGGATCAACCAAACCACTTCTTTGCCCTAATAAAAACACAGGAATATATAGAGTATTTGCGATCCCGGAATCCCGGCATCGCCAATCCTGTGGAAGTCGTGAAGGGAGGACGAGGAGTACAAGGTACCTTTGTTTGCAAGAAGCTCGTGTATGCATATGCCATGTGGATAAGCATGGAGTTTCAGGATAGAGTCATTGAAGCATATGATGCAATTACCGAAGGTCGCTTAGAAGAAGCTTATTGGATAGCTACTCGCCGTAATACAAAGAACACATTCGTAGATGTGACTGATAGTTTGAAAGCCGTGAGAGTAGAGGCCGGGAAACCAGCCCCCGCATATCTATTTAGTAATGAAGCTGAGATGTTTAATAGAATTATTCTAGGTACAACAGCTAAGAAGTTTCTCCAAGAAAGAGGCTTAGGGGGTAGCGAAGTTACTCGGGATATGCTAACCCTCGACCAGTTACGTGCTTTTGAAGAGTTACAGAAAGTCGATGCAGGATTGATTGCTACGGGTGACGATTACGAAACACGGAAAAGTAAGTTGCAGCACCTATTTGACAAGCGACATGCAATCCGCTTGGTAGAGCAATTCCTGCCGGCTGCTTAAAGTTACAAATACTGGTATAACACATATGAGGCACTCCCACGCCTCGTTCAATGAGTTATTAACCATGTCTATAGGCAACCGTATCAGACAAGGCATTGTGGCAGCTATTGGAACAGCTGCTATTACTGCTTTGACTATAATTAGGATTGGAACTTCCAGGGATATGGATATAGATGTAAAGACTTCGGCTATGCTAACAGCTATTTTTAGCCTAGCCATTGGAGCTATTTGGTCATTTATGCCCCGTGCAATAGACGACCTGGATGAATCCGTAGACGCTATGAAAGAGGAGCTTACCCCTGCCGTTAAGACTGCTTTTAATTCGGCTATAGAAGACGACACCCCCGTAACAAAGCCATACACTACTAGGACTTACTCAAGTTCTAGTTCGTATGATCGTGGTTTTAACAAAGTCAGAAAAGTTACCGATGATGATTTCAACGATGACGATGACTTTGAAGATTGGACTTCCGTAGATAGGCCCTGGAGTATGTAATCATGGCGGAGACGATACGTTACGTTCAGATAACACTGGCCATCGAAGAAGTTGGAGTATTGGACTCGGGGGCTACTGATAACCGGTACACTACCCGTATGTATAGTCTTAGTGACCCGGGAGGAACCTTGGATGGAGAGCTTGAGCTAGTATGTACACAAGACGAATTGGAGAGGGAGCTGAAGCTGCTGGGAGCAGTGAACATTACTCCGGTTTCTCCTAAGCCTAGTATTACTTCTGGGTATAAGTCGTCTCCGACAGTATCTTCTGGCCACAGCAAGATCGTGGCCCCTACCTCCTTAAAAGAGGTTCCTTCACACATTAGTGCCAGTTCTCTGGTCAGTTCCTTGGCTAGAGAGACGGGAAGTACTTCTGTGTTCACTTCATTACTTGGAGATCTTATTGATGACTTACTTAGGCCCCAGTCAAGTAAGCGAAAGTAAAAAATATTCCTTCATAGGAATACATGGGCGTGCACAGAGCGGTAAGGACACCGTAGCTGACGAAGTATGCCGTACTCTAAATTTGCACGGCGTAAACACTCTACGGTCTAGTTTTGCAGGCCCTGTTAAGACGGTAGCTGCAGATATATACGGGCTACCTGAATGGATGTTTAGTGTAGAAGAGTACAAGGCCCAAACCTTCTTCAACACTAAGGGTAAAACCTTGAGAGAGATCCTGGTGTTAGTGGGTCAAGGTCTTCGTCAGATTCTTGGCTCGGACATATGGATAAGTAGACTAGATGCTAGGTCATTCAACTACAACGGAACTGTCGTAGTGCCGGATATCCGTGATGAGGAAGAGCTTGAATACCTAACCGGGAAAGGTGCTTTTCTAATCAAGCTACGGCGTAATGTGCCCTCGTCTGCAACCGGGTTGGACATGGAAGATGAGCTTCCTGATAATGCTTTTGACTTAGTAATTGATAATCAAGATATGACAAAACTAGACCTAGTCAACTACTTGGCTAGCTTGGACTTAGGAGAGTTACTGTGTTACAAAGCTTAGAATTGGTCAACGGTTTTATATTTGGAGTAGGGCTAGGCATGACCATACTTAGTATAGGTGTCATAGCAATCTTACTGGTTGCTGCGGGAGTTACCGTCGTAGTGGACATGGCCGGCAGACGTGTCTATAAGAAGCTGTGCGCATTGCATGGCGTTATGAAAGTACGCATGGCCTTACAGAACAGCAAATTCATCCGATGGCAATGGCCGGATATTGATGACTTGGAGGATAGGAAATGATATTGGACTACGTCTTCGGTATAACCATGGGCTTGATTCTTATCTATACGACACATCCTGAATCCCGAGAAGTTGTTGGGCCGGTGTCCTTTGTTAAGTTTATTTGTGAAGAGAATAGGCGTAACCGTAGATATAGCAATCTGCTTGTGGTGCCTATGGCAGCATTCTGCTGGGTATTTATCAACTACGTAGCGATACCTATTCTAATTATCAGGGAGTTGCTACTGAATCCATCCAAGTTTATGGATGAGGTTCTACGAAAAGATAAGTAACAAAGAAAGAGACTTCGGTCTCTTTTTTAGTATGAATCAACGAACTTCATCGCTGCATGGTACCCCGAGTCTATCAGCTTGTGACGTTTGTGCTTGCCCATAAATACATCTAGACCATCGGCGTAGCCGGTATGTATATCCATCACGGGAACACCTGCTTTGTCTACTGCCCATGAATTACCTCTATCAACAATCATGTAAATTGCTCTTCGGGCAATAACCATCATAGACGTAGTTGGTGGTACTTTGTATACAGCAGGGTAGGTGACACGGAATCCAACCTTAGCACAATTAGCATGGAGCATATTGATTGGCAAGGTATTCATGATAGCACCATCGGATAGCAGCAATCCTTGATAGTGAAGCGGGGTGAATACGCCAGGTATAGCAATTGAAGCCCTTACAGCATCCGAGACCTTCATTTCTGGGAACGTGTCCCTAGATAGGACTACTTGGGAGTGAGAGTTTAGGTCACAGGCCATGGCTTTGAAATCTATGCCTAGATCTCCAAGCCGTTTGTGACCCATTAACTTATCAAGGTGTTTGGCAAAGTCTTTAAGGTCAATGAGCCCGCCCTTACCAATTCCATTCTGGTAGAATGATAGCCAGTTTGAGTGTACACACCAAGTCTTTATATCGGGGAGCGATACGCCACAGGCATACATGCCACCTATTAACGCCCCACCAGATGATCCAGCTATCTCTACTATATCCGTGTCCCTATCTGAATCTATGGCGGTTAATACTCCTGCATGAGCTGGGAATTTGAAACCTGTGCTAGATAAAGCCACGGATAAGTTTGACATAATTAAGTTCCTTTGTTAGCGGCCATATACATACCTAGTGCTATAGTACCTGCTTTAGTCGCAGGAGTTCCAACTTGGTCTAGCTTAGCAATCATGGCCACTGGATTAGTCAGTCTATTGGCTACTGCATCCGAAGCACTGATGCCCTGCTCAGCAATTTTGCCCAAGTACTTATTCTCTGCATGCCGTAAGCCTGACTCCACTACTACATTGGATCCGATACCAATCCCTGCAGCAGTGCCGAAGGAGGTTTTGGGCATCCACTTGAACCTGCGATTTAATGCTTCAAATCCAGCCCCTTGCAAAGTACCAGATATGGCATCTCTGACTAAGTCCTCTTTTGTAGTGGCTTCGTATGCTGCCACTTTAGATAGGTACTTATTGTCAGCGCCTATCGTGGCACCCCTGGCAGCACCTACGATGACGCCATATGCAGCCCCGCCAAGCACGATGGGTTTGTACAAAGCACGTAACCCCTCTGCACGCTTGGCGTAGGAGTTAGCAGCTTCTAAGAAAACTTTCTTATCTTCTGGCGTGTACATCATTGACTTGGGTTGGTTAAAAGCTTGCATAGCATAGCGCCAGCTTTCGTTGTCAGCTTTGCCTATTTGCTTGGATAGTAGCATGTGAGCCATGCCCCCCACTGCAGCCCCTGTAGTGCCGGCACCGATCAACGCCCCACGTACTGCACCCTGAGTGCTGTCATACTCAGCTGCTTTGCCTAGGTACGTATTCTCCCTACCAAATCCACTGCCTATAACTCCACCAGATAAGCCCGCTGCTAGTACAGCGCCAGTTACTGCTGGGCGGTGCAGATTACGTAGTTTGTCAGAGGCCCTTTCGTAGAGGTCAGATTTGGTCCACATAGCAGCTTCGTGAGCGTGGTCTTTTAACAAGGTTTCTGGACTACGGGCACCTACCCAGTTATGCATCCGGTGTGCCTCGAGGGCATATTTGAGGTTCTGGTTCTCTAAATGGTTGATCTGGCGCTTGATTAGGTTATTTGTAGTTGCACCTACTCCACCACCAATCACAGCTGCTCCGCCTACCCCTCCAGCGATTCGTATGTTGTCTTCTCTGTCAGAGGACTGCTTTACTAGATTCATGATATCGTTCTTTACCTTATCTTTTTGCTCGGAGGCATTCGTTAGGTATTCATCAATAGTAGAGGTCTTGCGGCCAACTATCTTATCAATCATACCGGTAGGCATGGTAGAGTGGTAGTGCTCCACATCCACGTGACGTTCATTATCTGGCAAGTGTGCATGGGATTTAAACCGAACACCCCTAGCAACTACTTGGTCAATCTTGGATTTGTTAAAGTGTGGTTCCATGATTTGGACAAGTTTAGTACCCTTAGTATTCAAACCCTCCGCTCCGGAGGAAGAGACCAAGAGCTGTTTTACCTTGCCACTGTTGTAATCTTCAACCATCGCATCCTTTTCACGGGCGCTCAAGCTACCGTCGTATATCGAGTTAGCAATACCACGATCGTTTAGTTCCTTGGATAATGGACGTAGACCAGATTCCAAGTAGTTGGAGTAAGAGATACCCCGGTAATTCTTGTCAGAGCCTAGACGTTCTTGGATGCTATCTGCCATCTTACGTTGTTTAGGGCTAGCGCCATAGGAGTCAGGGTTCGGTACGTAAGGCTTGATATTATTGGATGCCTGACGAATACCGGTAGAGAAGGCATTGAGATCCGACGATTCTTTTTTACTTAAAGGTAAGCCAAGTCTAATCTTCCAACGCACAGGTGCCGGGACATCTTCTTCCAAGAACTTATAGATACGTTGCTGATCTTTGTCCATATCCACCTTAACTGTGTGGTGAGTTACGGTAGGGAAGTCTTCTGCATTAGTGTTTTGTGCATCGTAGGTATCTACGTACTGACGTAAGGAGTCACGTAACTCACCTTGGTTCTTGAGGTAAGTCACTTCTCCAGGTTTAACTCCTAGGACGTGCTTGGCTAAGAAACCAGGGTCAACCTTACGACGACCAATGAACCGTTCTTCAAAACCCTTAGCATCGTCTGGCAGGATCTTTCCACCTGCAGCTTTGTTCACTAGGACAGCAATGTCTTCGGGCTTGTTGTAAGAAGGGGTACCTGTAAGCAGTAGGTTTTTACGTGACGTCTTTAAGACTTTGTCTAGCTCACTGGATCGCATAGTACCTTTGTTACGTAGCCGGTGGGCTTCGTCTACAATGACTAAGGAGTGCTTGCGAGCACTGACATTGTGGATATCATTCACAGCCTTGTCGTAGGTAGTGACATGGAATCTGTTGGGGTCAATGACAACGCCATGCTCTTTGATTTGGTCATTCATGTTATTGACCAAGGATGCTGGCACGATAGCTGTTACATGCTCATCTGGGAAGTCTTTCTGTGCCTTCTCTGCTGCTAGTAAAGCTGTTAGTGTCTTACCAGAGCCCATGGAGTGGGCAGCGATCATGCTACCCTTGTCTAGCTTATCCAGAATACGTTGTTGGTGCTCTTTGACTTCTGACCTGGCTAGTTTGGTCAAGTATCTGTTATTCACTCGGATTCACTCCATTGTTTTAACTTGGCACAGACTTCTATGCACTTGTCTAGTTCATTTTGTCGTTCTAAGGATTGGACCAGCATATCAGCAATAGTGCTGGAAGAAGTTAGCTCCGATATTTTACCGGAGCCACAGTCCGTGTATAGGTAAGAGGGTGGCGATACTTTGACAATCTTAGTAAATACCACAGGAGCAGGCTTACTTGGAAGGAGGGAGCACCCCGCCATTAGCCACAGTGGCAATATTATCAGTGATTTTAAGTTCAAGTATTGCGTCATCTGGGCTGCCTTTGATAGAACGTAATTTGGTGATGGTTAGTTTACTCGCTACTAATTTATTATCAATGGCTGAGTACTTAGATTTTAACTCTAAATACATGCTGTCGGCTAGCTCCTTCTCTCTCTGCAGGTTAGCTAGCTTAGATTTTGCATCCCCGAGGTTGGTCTCTAGCACATTGATCTCACTTATAAGCTGGGTCTTCTTTAGACCAAGATTCTCCAACTGGGTCTGTTGTGAGTAGCTGTAGTGACCAAGAACTGCCGTACCGATAGTACCTGCAACGGCAGCTACGCTCTTTGCTTTGTCAGAAGTCAACCAGCTAAAAATGAGTAATAGGATGTTCACGGTATGCACACCTTTGTTAGCGAAGGGTCAAATGGCAGGTAGATATACTGGTGTTTCTTAATTATCTTCAGGGGATATCCACGGTTCTCTTTGAAGAAGTCTTCTCTACGACCAGAGTTAACGTTCTCCACGACACCCCAATATACTCGTGGATCTAAGCCCTTCTTCTCAGCAGCCTTACGGTCTTTGTAGTTCCAACCTTGTCCACCATTGTATCCCCCCAATGCAAACGCCCATTGGTTACAAGCATCGATTGCTACGGAGTTCTGCTTGTATAACATATTGTCGTAGCGAACCAATGCACGTATAGCCCACTGGGGATCATACACGTCTGCCTTACCAAGTTCCTTAAACAAAGAAGAAATCCACACTGCTGTGTCCGGAGTAAACTGGGTTAGACCTGCAGCGTAAGCTGACTTGGCTGTAGGGTTCCAGCCAGATTCTTGGTGAATCTGACCAGCTAACATTGCGATAGGGGCTTTGATGCCATAAACAACCTTAGCTTCCCTAATAAGGTCATTACGGTATTTGAGTGCAGCTCTTGGTATTGCAGGCGTAGTGGCTGCCTCAGCTGTATAGCTGGCCACTAACAGCCCTATTGAAAGTACTACGAGTATCTTATTGAGGATTCCCATCTTCGTATCCTGCCTGTGCTAATTGCTCTACCAATTCCAGGAGCATCTCCTGAGAAATTGTACCCTGTTTAGTTATCTCAGGATCTTCTCGTAAGAAGTCAACCTCTCCTACGGTGTCCACAATAACCTGGTCATCAGGTACTTCGATATCTACTGCTACGCCCACTATCGCAATACTCACTTGCGCTAAGGAAGTATCCGCATGGATGCCTACCGACAGGGCTTGAATACCTTTCAATACCTCACCGTTATACATAACTTGGGTGTTTTGACTAGTTCCATCGGATACGATTTTCCACATGGTTATAGTCCTAAGCAGATGCCGATTACTACGGCAGATACTATAAGGGTACGGCGTAAGCAGGCTGTATCGAAACTATCCAAGAGGGCGATACGAACATCTTCATCACATTCATTGTCTGCACGTTCTAATAGATCATCAGGTTCGGCATATGGGAATAGCACGTGGTCTAACCAGAAGCCTGTTACAGCAGCGATGGTGGCTAGGGATAACTTAACCAAGGTCACGGGTAATTGCTGTGGTGCTAGGATGAATACGCCCAGGGCTAATACTACGGTTACTGCTACGCCTAGTGCACGGCTACGTTGTTTCTTTGTCATGATAAGTCTCTGTTTGGGTTAAGTAACTATGTCGTATGTAGCAACGACAGGAGCTGTTGATGCTATCTTTCTAACTAGAGATGCCACGTCTAGATGGATGGTATCTATCCATGCCGTGACTTCGTCCATACTAGACAGGGTTCGGGTCGCCACATCATGCCGTACATACGGTACTGCAACTACGGGTACTGCCGAGCCTGTCCAGGCAGGTATCCTAGTTAACTGTTCTACGTCCACCACGCCTTGAAACGGACCAAGTTCAGTCGTACCAGTATTCTTGTAATAGAATACAAACCGATTGATCAGCGTGGTAAGTATAGTGGCCTCTACTACCAATTTATCATCAAACAAGGTAGTAGTAAACTGAATTCGTGTAGTACTCATTATTTGTGCCTTATAGTCCAGATAAACGTCAAAGAGAATCCGGAGGTCTTGAGGATTGACGGGAATGTTTTCATATTGAAAATAGTGCCACTATTACGGAACATAGCCACCTCATTGATGTAGACTCCGTTCATATCCGTGTCAGTAATACTGAACGTGAACACTACCGTCTTGCCGTCAATACTTACACTAGGTGCAGGCATAGCAGTAAAGTAACCCGACGTGTACGGGTCATACAAATCCGTGCGATCGCCTGGTACAGGTAACGTGTCAGCACCGCCTGCTGTAGACGTACCACCATGCCCAATCTTGAAGCTGGATATAGCATCAACCACGAACCCTGGGTTGTAGATAGCCCCTAGCATGTATGCCTTGGCTTCATCCATGATTCTGTTCTGTTCTTGGAAGATTTTGAAGTCCTTACCTAGACCCTTGGGAGTTACGATAATTTCTAAGGAGCCGTCTGCTCCAGTGGTTTCTTCGCCACGTATGGACTTACCCATTGCTGATCCTACCTTTACGTTAATAGTCATATTTTAAACCATTGAGATTATCAAAGTCTCTTCCTTAGGAATAGGAAGCTGTGGCACTACTAGTGGTCCTGTTTCCGAGGTGCCGTATGCGTGGACTGCATGTACTGAGAATACCTCACTACCATCAAACATTCTAGTGATTACCAGCGTTATAGGGTCAGCCAAGCCACCTGTATCCATATAGAAAGACCTGTGGATCTCAGGTTCGTATCCATCGAACTCTGCTCTGAACATGTTCTCTTCACGGTAGTCGCTAACGGTAGTATAGTAATCTATGGTAGATCCCGGTACACTGATTTGATCTCTCGTCAGTAATAATGGGTCACCCGCAAAGTTACCTTCCAAGCAGAACTTGTCAGGTAAAGTAGTTGGAGGAGTTAAGCCTAGGTATGTCAACTTGGCCCGAATCTCAGTCTCAAATGCATTGTACATTGGCATCAAGTAAGAATACGGAATGGTGGTAGTTGACCCAGATCCGTACAGATAGTCCGCCGAGTCGATATTAAAAATAGGGTCCTCTACGGCTGTATCCCCCAGTTGTGGTACCGAGTCTACGTCGGAGTTACACCTGATAAACCAAGCATTTCTACGTGGCTCCGGTACGACCTCTTCTCTGTAGATGAACGCTCGGGGTCCAACGTCTTCGTAGTCTTCCACTGTAGGTAGAACTTGGAAGAAGCCAGGGTCTTCATCCTCCGGGTCTAATACTTCTTCGCCAATAGGTACTGACCAAGCAAATATACCCAAGGTGTATGATGGCTTAACATTCTTGATGAGTGATGCCAAGTTCTCAAAGCCATTGATTCGGTAACCTGGTTGCCAGTTGACTTTAACTAGGAAGGTATGGCTCTTTAAGAAGGCTCTCATAACATAATCTATGTCACTGCCTGGAACTGCCGTGCCACCGCCTGGCCTGCCTAACGCAGGAGGAAGGATACTGGCTGGTATGTATAGGTTTATCCACCACTCATCATCGGTGAGGTAGTCCTTGATCTCCACTACGTTTGATAAGCTGTCACCTAAGCTGAGGATGTCACCCTCTGCAACGGCGGGGGCTATACTGTACGGCAAGGTGTACGAGTTGGAATCAGTAACAACTAACCACTGACCGGTCTGGGCGTCTTGCGTAGTGAGCAATACCGTTTCCGTGGTACGGGCAAGGGGTATACCCAGAGCAAGACTTAGTCCACGTCCCATGTAAGCAATGTTGGGGCCGTTAGTGTATAGGAAGAATAGGCCTTTGATAAAGTCTTTGTACACGGCAGAGCTGGATTCAGGGCCTACTCTTACTAAGGGCGCATACACACTGGCCACTAATTCCGGGTCAACTATGCAGTCAGTTGCCCATAGTGCAAATCGGTACTTGGTAGTATCCGTTACGGTGTACGGGAATCCATATGAAAGGAACGGCTTGGCAAACGTGATAGTGTTGTTAGCTATGGATATCTCGTAGTCTACATCCTGCTCCAGTGAGCGCACGGGCAACAGTGGCCTATCGCTCAGCACTCGTGCAGAGGAGAGTTTATCAGGTAACGGGAATACACGTTGAGCAGGATCTGGTATGTGTTCTACTTCTAGAAGCACTAGTTTGATATCAGAGCCAATACCTATACTAACGTCCTCTATGGTCATGGCCGAAGTAAGTTGCAAGAACTTACTATAGGCATCTGCATAGGAAACGGTAGTGGATTCCAGTAATAGCTGGTTAAGCTCTGGGTCTTGGAACATAGTTACCCAGAAGTCAGATATACCGTATAGGTAGGCGTAGTTAAATCCAGGGTCTAGCTTCATAGGATCACGTTCCTAGTATTTCAACAGAGTTAATACGGTATATGTATGACGTAGCCACCTTGGTGGAGGAACTCTCGTCATGCCCCGGCGTAGAGTATACTTCGATATTACGAATAACGCCATCTGGATTAGGCACACCAACCGGTGGGTACGACCTACATCTACTGTCATATAAACTATATTCTAGGTCAACACGAGTGCTAACTGTGTACGGTGCCAGCAAAGGGGTAACGGATGCAAATACCTCTGAGGTAACAAACTCTCCGGCAGGAGTAATAGCTTGGGCGTACTCTGCACATTTATCTTTGACCAATACGAGGGTGGACGCCAGCAAGTCGCCCGTAGGTGCATCACCCTGGACGTAGAACTTAACGTTAACGTCAACTACGTTAAATCCTCGGGCGACATAGTTTGCACAGACGACTCTGCTGGCTGCCTCGTTGAGGAACTCTTGGATTGATCGGACCTTGTTGCATACCAAGAGTTTAACATCAAAGCTGGAGTTACCCGGCAGTGGGATTCCAGGTCTATTAATCCTGATTCGCTGAGTGCCTGAGAAACCAGACTCGAGCTCGTGAAAGAGTCCTGACCCGTCATAGTTAAGATCGTCATATACGTAACCCTCTACATCCACTTGGGATAGTAAGTTAGTGGTAGCCTTAGCCCCGCCGTATATCGTAGCGGTGGAACTTTCGGTTTCCGATGGAATAGTGATACGTAGTATAGGGTCAGTACCCGTAATGTCAACCTTGCCGAAAGCATCCGTAGTGACTTGGACTACCACCTCCGAGAAAGAGGTATCAACGTATACGTCCACGTACCCACCAATATGCACAGGTATGACATTGCCTGATCCAGGAATAACGATTTCACGGTAATCTCTTTCCTGGCCATAGTCACCTAAGCCGGCAACCACCATGCGCTTGATATAGTTAAACTTCTCATTCAATCTAGCAGGTATGGAGATATTGTTGATCAGGTTACGGGTAGAGATGGCATCCGGGGCACGTTTAACAAAGTCTGTGTTAGACTCGGTAACAATAGACTCAGACACTACGTACAAAGCAGTAGCCCCAATAAAGTATGGGTCTGATACAGAGAAGAACAAGAACTCAGACCCACCAGCGATGTTATACTGGGTACCTTCTGTCTCGGATTCACATGTGATATCAGCGTAGTAGTAATCCCCTGAAATAGACGTGTATAGGTTTAGGTTGTCACCTTTTGTTAGGTAACTTGTAGTAATTGGTTTGAACTTATTAATGTTGTCTATTGAGAAGTACGACGATGGACTTATCGTTACTGAGTCAGATGGTAATCGGGTAGAGTACTTAGCTCTGACTACGACTTGTGCCTTGGAGCCAACCTTACGGTCAACAAAGAAGTTGGATAGGATTGCATCCACTGTCTCTGTATCAGAGTCATTGGTAATGCCATTAACACGGTTATCCAGTAAGTGTTTCTCAACACCCTTAGTGACCATAGCTACCATAGTGGCGGAGGGACGGATAACGATGTCATCTAACCCGGAACCTTCCCTTAGATCTAGTGTCGGGTATTTAGCTTCTAGTACCTGCCTGGTAAACAGCTCGGCTTCTAGGATGTCTTCTTTAGTGATTACTAGGTCGCTAAATGTCTTGTATAAACTATATGCCACAGTGACGTACCTCACACATTAATATTCATATCCAATCTAGGGAACGGTGTAAAGATAGAAGCACCTTCGCCAGCCACTGAAGTAATCTGCACGCTAATAGAGATAGCGTTAACACCTACGGATAGACCTGTTAACTCTGCAGATTGAAACTGCTCGTATGCACTTTCTCTGCTAGATGTTAGGGAGGCCATCTGCTCCGATGCTGAAGCTATATCACTACGTATCATACCCTCTGTCTCACCTTTACTATGCAAATTGCCTTGGCTGATAACTTCCGAGAAGTTGGTACCACGATCGGGTCTCAGTGGGTCTGTTCCTATTTTAGTTAATAGAACCTTCAAGAATTGTTGTACTAGCTTCTGTACTCCAGCTACTCTGCGAGAAACACCTTCTAGGGCACTGCCTTCGGCTGTCGATGCCAGAGCGAACACAATCTTACTCTCCGGGTATCCTTCTACGAAATCCGTGAATAGGATATCGTATGTTCCACCCGAGGGTAGGTTGACGTCTTTAATAAGCCTAGTATTATTAGGTAGTTGCATTAGGAACGGCCTCCTTGGGATGGCGTACGTCGTTCAATAACTCTTGCACTTAAGAACTGATTCCGGTCTAAGGCAGCTTTCTCCGCCTCCGTCTCGGCCAGTGCGGCAGCATACATACCAAGCCTTGTGACTCTGGACATATTATACGCTCTGACAGAGGCTGTCACTACATGGATCTGTTTATGTGTTTCCATTTCGGAAAAGGTTGGAAACCCGGTAGCTTCCAAGTGTGCCTTCTGGATAAGCTCTTCATTATCAATGTCATCCATACTAAAAAAAGGTATGGGGGTGGATGGGTTCTGTAGAGATTCTACTAAAGAAGAGAGGTGCCCGACGAGCACCTCAGAATTAGTATCTACTCTACTCGAAGGAGTAGAGGCCATTTAGAATTCTCCCATCTCTTTCTGTAGTTCACTCATGCGATCCACCAGCTTACGTCTAAGGTAGTTATACCGGTTGACGTTAACTCCAAGTTCCTTTGCAATCTCATCCGATGACATCTTTGTAGGTCCATCGTCTGCTTTGAGTACAATGTCTAATAACTTCTTCTCATCAGGTGTCAGGTTTTCCATGACATAATTCCAAGAGACTTTATTAGAATCGAACTTAGTGAATGCTGGAGAATAGTCTGAACCAGATTCGTAGAAGTCATTGAATAACTCTCCTTGGAACTTTTCCACCTGTTTAGTAGTCCAACCGAGATGCTTAGCTAGTTCAGTGGGGTGAGGCTCTCTGTTCAGTTGAGTAGTAAGATCCAACTTACCAGTGTTATATTCATTGAACTTTAACTGTTGATTCTCTGCTAGACGAGCGGCATTCTGTGACTTGTAGTTGACACGCTTTACCTTCTGTAGCCAAGTGGTCACATGCGTAGACAACTGTGTGCCACGTGTAGGATCATATGTTTTGATCGCATGTACTGCCCACTTATTAGCCTCCGCTCGTAATGCAGGCGTAGGTACTGAACCTGCTAAGCCAGAAACCTCTTTATTAATAAGAGGCTGCAGCTGGGTTATCAAAGCACCAAGAGTTGACTTACCGGGTTTAGCAACCCATTGCTGATATAGGTCTGCATCTTTGTCTCTTACTTGATTGAAATCAGTCATTCTGTGTAACCTCATCGGATAATGGTAATTGAGAATCTAGTTTATATGCATAATCTAGTAGGAACTTCTGTAAGTTCCCACACAGCTTATACCCTACAAACACCTCCTCTGCAGTTGACACGTCGGAAATGACTGCTTTCAGGTTAGCGGGGTATGTACTAGAGAACGTAGTACCAAAGTTTTTAGCCGACATAATTAGCTCCCCGTAGGTTGTTTAAATATCAAGTGGAAATAAGCCAAGCCACCCCTATCTTTGCCACAATCCTTGTAGTAGCAGACCCCGCCCCCTGACTTGCGGGCATTTAACACAGTGGTTGTTCCTTGGTTGTACGCCACCACTGCATCGTTGATATTCTTAGTGGCCTTTAGGCACGATTTGAATATAGAGGCAGATGCCAGGATGTTCTCCATAGGAGTCAGGTCTTTGACTAGCTTACCACCTGCGTGTACTCCGTCATGCCAGCGAGGCAGTATCTGGCCATATCCATAAGCCCATAATCTCTTATCCTTAGACGTATTGTTAAGGGAGTCCTCTTTATAGTGACTCTCTGCCGATATGACCTGGAGCCAAGCTCCTGGTAGATAGTAGGGGATAGATTGCATCTCACCGTCTAGGCGAATGAATGCAGCATAATGATCCGGCCTAGTAGATTTTAGCTTGGCCAGCTCTTCTACCCACCCACTTTTAACCTGCCAATTAGTGATGGAGCTAACGTCCGGAGATAGTGAGGCGTCAGCTGTACTCTGAGTAGTCGAAGTAGTACGACTACCCGTAATATCAAACACTTGAGGTGGTGACAACGGGCGTGTCTTCTCAGGGGATACGACGTAGTTAGAGTAGTCCAAGAACATATTATGCCCAGGAGGGACCCTAGCCGTATTCCAGTGACTGGTGTCAGCAGTATCTGCCGTAGGTTTGAATATAAAGTCACGTACACCTTGACTGCCAACGGCTATCTTGCCAATGGTGTCAATAAACTTAATGCCATATAAGGCTTCTACGTTGGCTTGGGTTTGAATACTACGTCTGCAGGCTGCTACGGCATCTTCTACCGAGCCCATGACCTTGTTGACCTGCTTTATTCCGCGAGTAGGTACGTCATCAGCATACTTGTACTCCGACAAGTCGTCTATGAATGCCGCCCCTACACCTAGCACATCCCTGTAGTAGGTATCTGCAGCATCTCGTGCCTCTTTAGAAGCACTAGCAATACTGGTATACGAATGGCCATCCTCTAGCTTACGTATCTTCAATAGGTCAGCTATCCAAGGTAAAGTCATCGGGGTATCAAAGACGTAGAGTTCTTCAAAGGTGATAGCATTTGAGAATGAAATCTGAGTAGACACGCTAGACGACGAGATATTGTGAGTTACCGATGTACAAAAGCCGTGGTGACTTGGGCGTAGCGGACTTGGGTCAACAACGTCCATCGGATACCCAACCACGATAAATGGGTTGAATACAGCCGACACTTGCCCAGTGCGATAGCTAGATAACGCTACCGAGTACTGGTAGTCATTGTAGTCCATTAGCATCTTACGCCAATCAGCCTTGGCCTCTATCGTGCGTGGACCAGTCTCTGACTTACCAGTGATGTACTGGGCCCAAGTAGGCATGACGCCTGGCCTAGCATGTACTCCACGCCCCATCTCATGGGATGCCGGTGTTTCTTCATATATCTCAACCGTGTTTATAACATCTACGACCGTACCCTTACTGGCAAGAGACCGGTTGTACACAGCTTCCCGTACATTGTAGGGAGATCTGTACACGAAACTAATAGGCACATTCAGCATACCTGCTATAGGAGGGGTGTTAGACATGATACGAGTAGGTGCGTCGTCATATAGGTCACTGATAGCTATCTGAGTGTACATGTTGGGGTAGAGCACGTTGCAGGCGGGAGCAAAGTACAGGTTCATGGACGGATGGACAATAGTCTCAACCGGGCACACAGGTTCTTTGACATCTAAGAATCCTGCCGAGTCACCGATTTCTCCAGTATCTACTAAGTCCTTAACCCGCATAGCAGGAGAGGATAGGGTAGTTACGTCGTACATCAGTGACTGAGCGATACTGCTAGAGATGACGTTGAACGGGGTGGTAGAAATAGACTGGGATATACCGGCCATTACCGCCATAATAGTTGCGTCGATACTTACTGCTCCAAGTGAAGTTACAGCGGCATCAGATTCATACATACCTCGGGGATTGAGGTACGAGTGAGAAGTGTCCGATACTGTTGACGACGCTGGTAGCTTGTTTTTTTCTAAATAGGTTTCCACAATAGGGTGACCGACCATACCCTCGAAGTACTTTATGTTGTACATGAGGGGTACATAGATCTTTTTCATAAAGTCCATTTTGTATGCAAAGGTGTAGCTATCTTTGCACATAATGTTCCACAGGCGCAGGATAGTACCAGGTACCCCTGCAAATTGGTTAGCATAGGCTATTAGTTGACCAGGAACCCCGTGCGTAGTGTTAGCCTCATCCTCTTTCTCAGCATTGCTTTGTAATATGGACGGGGTAAACACAGTGCTACCCGTAGAGTCAACTCCTTGAAGTGCTTGCTGTGCCACTAACTGTGGGTTCCATACGGAAATACCGGCAGTAGACACCGCTGCAGCATCAAAGTTAGCTGCACTAGTGTCTGATAGATTGAACCTGGCTAAAGACAACTGAATCTCGGATGCTACGTAATTCTTATGGGCGCATTGGAAGGAGATAGTTGTGCTGCCTGCACCTACGTCTTTGCTCTTAGTATAATATGCACCTTTGATAACGCCAGAGAATAACAAGCGAAAGTTGTGAATGTCCTTATTGGCAATAGAGTCCTTGTTTTCCAAGTACCGTTCCGAGATGACGTCCTTGAAGAATACATGCACCTTGGCTGGATAGTTTCGACCGATCTCTTGGAGAAACGGCATATAGGGTACAGTTATGCTAGCAGTAGGTAGGCTACCATACGAGTTGGACACGATGACACTTTCAAAGGGGACTTGGACCCCTTCAATGTAAACCTTGAAGTCTAGGTGCATTACCCCTAGCTTTGGAGCAGCATTGTAGTCAGCAGCTTCTGGCGACAGGCTAGGAGACTGGGCTAACACGACTTTAGGTTTTAGTAAACTCATACTGGGTTAAGTCCTATTGGTGCAGATCTAGGAAATGATTCTGGGAAAGAGACTTCGCCATTTATTCCGGATAATGCATACAATGTTATCACACTTGCTGCTTTTTCGAAATAGTCCTCTATACCCTCTACGAAACGTAGGTAGGTGCCTGGAATATCCTTCAAAGAAGCTAGCTCTCCAAGAGCCCTGTCTAGCAAGTTCTTGTTAATAGATAGAGATAGTAGTGATGGCTTCAGTGGCAGTGGGAATGTATCAAAAGCTGACACTCCAAGAATAGCCCCCGTGTATGTGCCAGCCATGTAGCTAAATACAGCTCTCTCAGAAGGCTGTGCGAAGGGTTTTACTTCCCCGATCCCTACGTACAAGGGTACCTTGCTTCCAACTGGCGGTATGGCCACGGCAGTCATTGCGGGAGGAACGTCATAATAGTTATAGACTAAAGAACCGTCGTAGGTGTAGTCGGAGGTGGATAGCAGTAGGCCAGCGTAGTAACACTTCCTACATATGCCGCCACGGGACACACAAGTACTTGGGTGCCTTACTTTGGTGATATCTACACCCGCACTAGTCAACGCCAGCAGCTGAGATGGCGATATGGTGGTCCCATCTAAGTTAATCATGTACTGATACGGGAACCGGTTGACCCCTGGTATAGGAGTCCATAGAGTGGATGTGATAGCTCTAACACCTTGAGTCAAGCCTATAGTGGTTTCACAATCTTCTTCCATTAATGGAACCACTGGGTGAAACAACCTTTGAGCCAATGACTTTAGAGACGGCAGTGTACTTGGCACCACGTACATTAGGTTCTCTAGTAGTAAGAAACTTGATACTGATCTCATAGTGCTAGTACTCTACTCTCGTCTGCAGGGGCACGTCGTCCGGAGCTGAGTATGCCCAGTTCTGTGGAGCTAGTGATATTTATCTTGCTCAACACGGCACGGGCACTGGTGCTACTAACTCCAGAGGATAGGCTGCCTAGGGAAGCCATTCCGCCGTACCTAACTAAACGTATGTTATTGCTTATCTTACTAGACATCGTGTCAGGCAGGTTAGTAATCATGCCAATAGTGCTGTCTAGGTTACGTCTCATTTCATTGTAGTCTTGGGATAGACTTACCAATGGCTCAAATACTTTGTCCACGGAACTTTGAACCGTAGATACCAAGGTTTTGATGGATGTCAGTGCGTCTCCCGTAGCCTTTACTATCTTGGTGATTGGGTCTAAGAAGGATTTAATACTGGCTACTAGCCCGCTGATCTTATCCGTAACCAATTTATTAGCAGAGGTAAACCATTGGGTGATAGTACGTATGCCATTCTCTATCTTTGATAAGAAGTTACGAGTAGCACTACCCCATTCTTTAACCTTGGTAACCGCCTTAGAGTAAGTACTTGGTGCCGATAGCTCTTTGCTAGTGGCTTGTACAGATTCCCCGCTAATTCCTAGCACCAAAGATTTCTTAGGGTAGTACGGTATTGTTCTGGTAGCGAATTCGTTGGACGACATACGAATCTCACCACCTAGCGTATCTGGGCTTCCTGAGAATAATATAAACTCGTCCCCAAAGCTGGGAAGTATTTTCGTAGTACGTAGTGCTGGGCCCTCTAGACCATATTTGGCCCCTGGTACACTAGAGGATAGCTTCTTGATGTCAGCAATAGACAGAGTTGGTAACTCCGTAGTAAGCATATTCTTTGTGGAGTTAATGCCCTCGTTCTTTACAGATGCAGCTCCTACTCTAGCACTCTTAGGCACATACCTCTTAACCAGCAACGTAAAGCTAAACTGGATGCTATTATCATTGGATGCTTCCTGGGAATAACTCATGTTCATAATGGTGCCGATTACCGTGGCATTATGCAGGTCCATAGACACTATGCGGAAATTACGGGCAACCTTAGTGCCACGCAGCAATTTATCATATGCAACCATGAATTTATAGAACCAGTTATTCATCTGGTCATCGAATAGGATGCCATTGAACGCCATTGTCCTAGGAGATCTACCGAAGAAGTAGACTGCAGAATCCTCACCAAAGGTCTGCATGACCATACTCTTCTCTTCATCTTGGTATTGGATACTCTGAAGTAAGAAGGATGTCATGCCTACGCTGTTAATTTTCTTATCAGCACCTACGGCTCCTAGCTCTTGTAGAATCTTGTACTCAGGACTGTTAGGAGACTCTTTGTTCGTCACATTGAGAAGACGTAGAGTAGCGATAGAGCCCCTACTAGGAGATATACCTTTAGGCCCTTTCATGTAGTTCTTTTGGGTCAACTCATCGCTGTAGTACCTAGCAGACATACCTGGAACACGTTCGTCGATTCCGTGCTTGGTCATTGAATCACTGGTTTCATTCCACATGCTACGTAATCTCCGTCACATCTAATACATTCTTCTCGGCCAACAGTTGTCGTTGACCGTACGTACCCCCTAGCTGTGCAGGCAAATGGTTTAACCCTAGGTTGGCAGCTCGTAGTCTGTCATATATATTTTGGACCTGGGTCTTGTATAACTCTAGGCTATTCATAGGTTTGGTCTTAACCATTAATCTTGGCTGTGTCACTGGGTTACCTCTCAATTACTAAAGAATCTACCAAGGGAGCCCATTGCGGAGTTATCCACCGAAGCTGTGCCCGCTTCTATCTTAGCTCTCTGTTCTTCAGGCCCGCTGCTATCTACCTTCTTAGCAAACTTCTCTACAGCTCCTGCGAACACTAAGGCAGCTTTGGCTTGAATCTTAGAACCATCATCTCCGGCTATAGTAGTGGACTCGAAGTCATCACCCATACCAGCGAACATCTTATCGGCTTGCATGGCCGTTTGCAGTGCTTGCCTGTTAGCCATGTACACTGAATCTGTATCTACGCTACGACTGGACATCGCTGTTAGCTTAGCAGCCCAATCAGCCTTGGCTTCTTTTTCTTGCACAGTCGATACTTTGATACCACCTTTACCATCATCGGTCCACGCTGACTCGGCCATCACCATAGCATCTTTGCTTTGGCGTAATGCATCTATCCGGCTGGAGTCATAGGTGTCTCCTAGGCGCTTGGCTAGAGCAACAGCACTGACTTGACCAGTGTCCGCCATGCCTAGCAGACCTAGAGTTTCTGACCTGACGTCTGACGGTAAGTTCTGTAGCATGTCAGCTATTTCTTCAGGGGTACGCTTGTTGGCATAAGCTCCAACCACTGCGTAGTAAGCATTCCTGGCATCATTATTTGCTGTTTTTATCGCCAGCTGATTCTTGGAAAGGTTTATTCCAGTTAGGCTACTCGCTCCTCTGCCTCTAGCACCACTAATGGATGCTGCGGGTCCGATAAGGTCACCGAAGTGAGATATCATGTCATCCGTTCTAGCCAAGCGAGATAGCTTCTTACCTGTAGGCATCATTTCCTTGGTGCGCAGGTTAGACTTAGCGAAGTCATACGCTATAGTTGAGTCGGAGACGTCTCCGCCCATCATCTTCTCTAGTCGAGTGATGTCGGAGCCTGTACCTTTATTGGCCATGATTTTATTGGCTAGGGCTTGGGCTTCTTGGCCACCTACTCCCGAGGCTGCTTTATTCACGGTCTCTGCTATAGCTCTTTTAGAGGTTGCCACGTCGTCGGAGTCGTGTACCCATCCTTGCCCTGCTCCTGCATAATACCCGTTCCTTAGGGAGTCCATATCAATCATGTTGTAGTTCTTGCCACCATTATCATATGCATGGCCTAGCTTACCACTATCAAATTCACCGAAGCGTAGTCTAGTAATACCACGTGTGACCCAATCACCTGCTTCAGATGCATTCTGAGCAATACTCTCCCCTATGGGGCTGAGTGCCCTACCTACTCCGTATGCTCCTTTACGCAACCCTACTCCAAGAGTACCCATGTATGACCAACCGTTGGCCTCTATGTCTGCCCTGATTGCATCTCTTTGGAATCTCTCAGTCACGTTAGTGTTGAAGCCACGTTTAGCACCCTGAATATCCATCATGGCTATGCTAACCTGCTGATCGCTAAACCCGTTACCGTGCAGTACACCAGCGAGTTCAGCTGAGGAGAACTTATCCCTAGTCGGATACATAGCTCTCAGTTGTTGCATATATTGCATGTACACAGATGTGGGCGAACCCTTAGCTTGCGCATCTAGCATTTCCTGAGAATGCATAGCCATTTTACCAGCGGCTTCAAGTGGGTTACTACCAACCAAGTTAGCAAATTGGTTTACGTTTCCACCAACGCTATTATTAGCACCTTTACCAATGAATTGGTTATACATCATCATTTTGTTATAGTCAGAACCTGCCATGTCAGCACGTCCTTGAACCATCATATTGGTAGCACCTTCTAGGCCGCCGAATAGACTAAGCATTCTGCTGGATACCATGCCCATTCTCTGTGCGTTGGCCAATCCTGCGTATGCCCCTGTGGCACTGATAATACCGGCCATTCCGGACATGCCTTGTGCACGGTATGCCCCTGCTCCGGAAGCACCCACTAGGTCGTATATCTCCCGAGAGGACTTACCAGTCATCAAGGTTCCCATGCGGAGAGAGTTGAGCGCCGTGGTGGTTTCGTAACCTCCTGCTACCCCACCTTGTTTAGTGAACTCGGAGAGGATAGCTACTGCTTCCTTCATATCCTTTTCACCAAACACTGCCATAATTCGTTTTACATCTTTGGCTATGTTCTTGGTTTTAGCAGCCATCTGCTTGGGATCCATCGTACCCATGTCATCGTATAGGCCGCTCTGCATGCCATAATCTACGAGAGACGTGTACTGGCTATTGGATAATGCGAAGTCATCCCATGCACTGCTAGTAATAGCGGAAGCTGCACGAGTAGCTGCACTGCCAGAGATGCCTAGACCACCGCCTGCAGCACCAGCAGTGCCTGTGACAATGCGATTAGACATAGCTGTCTGGATCGCTGTACTAGCTCTGCGTGTGTCCACATACGGTTCAAAAATAGAGTGGTCTACTGCTGCTGAAATACCCATGCCTAGTGCCATAGGTGTCAATAGTGATCCTGCAGCCATGCCTATTCCACCAAGAGCCGTGGCTCCTAGTTCAGCACCTGCACCTACTCCACCAAAGCCAGTGAGGCCTCTCCATAGGCCGCCAGCTGCTCCGCCAACCCCTCTACCAATGCCTCGGCCAACTGCACGACCTGCTGCCGTGCCCATGTACATTTCTCGGCCACCAGCAGTGTAGAATATCTTAGCTTTATGAATCCTGTGACCTGCGTAGTATGCAGCTACAGGTAGTACGTATTGTTGAGAGAAGTTGGTAGCAGCATCGGCAGACGTGGTGGTAATAGCCTGTCCAGCGTACTGTGTTTGTATGCTTGGGTTTTCATGAAGAGGGGCGTCCGAGCCCATGCCAAGTCCTGGAACTATGTTGGCGGCATTCCACATATACCGACCGGGTCCATCTCCTCGGTGCCATGGATTATAAGGGTCATAACTAGACTCGCCGTAGCTAGGGCGATACCCTGCGCCATA